>Ga0209123_1000019_pt1 | contig 344425 bp, 291 predicted proteins | sample BarGraIncu00431A_FD_184500 | JGI IMG/M metagenome (GOLD analysis project Ga0209123, IMG submission 184500) | Arctic peat soil microbial communities from Barrow, Alaska, USA - Barrow Graham LP Incubations 004-31A (SPAdes) (version 2) | ecosystem: Environmental > Terrestrial > Soil > Wetlands >...
TGACATTTCAAAAATAGAAGCTGGTCTGATGAACGTTAATATTACAGAAACTTATATAAACGAGAATATCGAATCCATTTATCTCTTCTTTAAACCCCAGGTTGAAGGAAAAGGAATGCAGCTTCTCTTTAAAAACACCTTGCCGGCAAAAGAAGCCATTATTAGAACAGACAATGAAAAAGTCTATTCAATTCTCACCAATCTTGTAAAAAATGCCATTAAATTCAGCAATGAAGGGACAATAGAATTTGGCTATATAAAAAGGGGTGAAACCCTTGAATTTTACGTGAAAGACACAGGTATTGGGATTCCAAAAGACAGACAGGATGTCATTTTTGAGCGTTTTATACAGGCTGATATTACCGATAAAAAGGCATTTCAAGGAGCAGGATTGGGCTTGTCAATTTCTAAAGCCTATGTGGAAATGCTTGGCGGAAATATTTGGGTGGAAAGTGAAGTTGGCATTGGCTCCATATTTTATTTCACATTACCATATAATGCTGAACCGGAAGAAAAAAAAGTTGTTGGAAAATCCATTTCTGCAGAAGACAAAGAGAATGAGATTAAAAACCTTAAAATATTGATTGCCGAAGACGATGAAACATCATGAAGCAACCCGACAAATCCGAGAATTCAACAAAGATGTTGTCATAATTGCGCAAACAGCTTATGGACTAACTGGCGACAAAGAAAAGGCAAAGGATGCAGGATGCAACGATTATATCGCAAAACCCATTAACAAAGGGGAATTACTTTCACTAATACAAAAGTATTTCAAGAATTAATAGCAAAAAGGCTAACCGCTTCATTTAGAGCAGTTAGCCTTTTTTGGTCGTGATCCCGTGGAGACTTGAAATACGCATTAAGATGGTATTGTGTGCATTACCCACATAGGCCACTTCCCTCCATTTCAGAGGGGTTCCGAGAGTTTGTACGCCAAATATAATCAATGCAAATCAGTTACGTTTAAAGTTCGTGGACAATTGGTGGACAAAAATAAAGAATGACTATCTTTGTCCGACAACAATTTTCAAGTATGGCTACAATCACTTTGAGTCTGTCTGCCAAGACGGATGAGTTACAGCGTTCAGGGATCCTGATTCGTTTTTCTGCAAGTTCCACCCAAAGGCACAGAGTAAAGTCGGGCTTGTTTGTGTCCTCTAAAAGATGGACAAAGAAAAACGAGATTTCTATTCCAAAGATTGAGAATGCCGAACGTACAGAGTTGATAACTTTGAGTGAAAAACTCAACCGCCTGATAAAGTTTATCCTGAAAGCATACGAGTCCTCTGACAAGTCTATATTGACTAAGGAGTGGCTTGAGACTACCATTGATAAGTTTCACTTTCCTGAAAAGTACATTCTAGCCGATGAAGTTGGTCCTACCATCCATGTTCTGTTCGATGAGTTTGTCAGCAAAAAGAAGGTGTCATACGATAGGATCAGGCAAATCAATGTTTTTGGTCGGTCATTGAAAAGGTTTGAGATGTACAAGCAAAAGACAGACAAAAGCTTTGTACTCGATGTTGAGACTATGAATGAAGACACATTGTCGGAATTTGAGACATTCCTGAAGAAAGAACACGAAACGTCCAAATTGTACCCCGACATCTACAAGAGAGTTCCTGAATCAAGAAAACCCGAACCGAGAGGACAGAACACCTGTAATGGCATAATGAAGAAGTTCAGATCATTCATCAAATGGGGGAATGATACAGGCCGTTTCAAGAACAATCCTTTCGTACATTACACAATTGTCGAAGCTGTCTATGGTACGCCTTACTACATAACAATAGAAGAAAGGAATAAGCTGTACAAGCATGATTTGTCAGAAAGGCCGGCCCTTGCTGTTCAGAGGGATATTTTTGTATTCCAATGCCTGATTGGTTGCAGAATTGGAGACTTCTACAGAATGACGAAAAATAATCTGATAGCCGGTGCCGTCGAGTATATTGCCAGCAAGACCAAGGAAGGGAACCCTGTTACTGTCAGAGTGCCGTTGAACGCTATGGCAAAGGAAATATATGAAAGGTACAAAGACGATGATAGAGAGAAGCTGTTTCCGTTTATCTCTGAGCCAAGGTACAATGATGCCATCAGGGATGCTTTCGCGCTTGCTAAGTTGACGAGGATTGTTACTGTCCTGAACTCCACGACAAGAGTGGAAGAAAAACGCCCTCTGAACGAAGTGGCAAGCAGTCACATGGCTCGAAGGGCATTTATTGGTAATCTGTATAAGCAAGTCAAGGATCCAAACCTGATAGCGCCAATGAGTGGTCACGTTGAAGGCAGCAAAGCTTTCGCAAGGTATAGGGAGATTGACGAAGAGATGAAGAACGAGTTGGTTGATATGCTACTTTGAGTCGCTTTCGAACATACCGCCCACCCCTGTCATTAGCCACTTGGCCGAAACACCGAAATCCGAAATCAAGGCAGCCATCCAAGACATCTGAAACATGTCGCTTTTTGGATTCTTTTTGACGTTGTACATTGCACGACGGTCAAAGCCATGGGCATTCGTGAAGGTGGCAACACCTCTGATTTTTTTGTTTGCTACTACAAGATCAAGTGCTTCGTAATATCTTTCGATAACTTTAACGCTGTTCAGGTCATTCATTGGTGTACTTGTTTAAATGTTCGAGTTCTGTCAAATAGTCCTTCAGATTTTCGTCCTCACTGCCTGTGAGTGTGAAAACCTTGTCGAGTTGGATTTTTGCATCCAAAACTTCCTTGGCAAATTCACCAGGAGATAGGTTCTGTTCGATAGCTGCTTTATACAGCATGAGTAATTTTGAAAGTTGGGTGTTTTCCATCATTTTTTATTTCTAGTACGACAACCACAGTTTAGTATTTCGTTTGTAAGATTAAAAATTTCTTCGTCCTTTTGCTTTATGACAGCATCCTTGTCAAGTAATATCTCAGTTAATGTCTTTATCTGATCCTGTGAATTATAGAATAGCTCTATAAGTTTATGAAAAGCATCTATTCCTTGTGTCGAGGATAAATCCGACTTTGCTAATGGTTTTTCCATTATTACACTTTCATAGTCTTCAGGAGAAAAGAACCATTGAGGAGAAACCCCAAATTCCTTGAAAAGCACCTCAGATTTAGACAAAGCGAGAAACGCCTTGTTTGATTCACAGAGAGAGTAGAACGATTGAGCTAATCCCAATTTATCCGCAAACTCTTGCTGAGTAAGCCCCATTTTTTGCCTTATAGACTTTAATCTACCGCCGAAATCAATCATTTCTGTATAAGTTAAATTATGGACTAATTTGTATAATATATATTGAATAATGATATTATATAATTTATTATCATTATATTTACATGTTCCTACTATGCTACTAAGGTAAAGATAGGTAAAAGGTGTGGTATTCTCACACATTTATAGTAATAACTTATAAAAATGACATTTGAAAGCTATGAACAAGACATTGACAAGTTTCTATGAGGGGCTGCCCCACGCTTCAGCCCCTAAGACGGAGTTCATTAAAAAGATAGCAGACCGCTGTGGCATTGATGCCGGAACTGTCCGTTTGTGGGTAAAAGGCAAGACGAAGCCTGGCAAGTCTGAGTTTCTAACCATTCTGTCGGAGGAGACCGGCATCGAAGTAGAAAGGCTGTTTGTATGAAAGAACTGTTTTCCAATCCTACCTCTGGGGAAGCGATGTATCGGGAAGTAAGTGAGGATTCTGTCAGGCCCCTTACCGAAGAAGATACCGATATTATTGAGGACATTCTCGAACATAGCAAAACCTTTTATCCTGAGCAGTACAGCGCTTTAATGAAAGCCTATGCTAAAAGTTCCGCAAACCAAGGTTACTACCATTTTCTTATGGCAAGAAGGGTAATAAACTGCTGTATCGGCATCGAAAAACATCAGCCAATACTTCCAACAGGAAGAAGGCGTTACGGGCCTATCGCCTGCCCAATGAAGTCTGAGTGCAAGTATTTCAAAACCATCTGCCAACCGAAGTTCAGCTGTGAGTTGAGCAACAGGGAGCTGGAGGTAATGAAATTGTACATCATGAGCATCCCTACCGAAAGCATCGCAGACCAGCTGTACCTTTCAATCCATACTGTCCGTAACCACAGACGGAATGTCCTTTCGAAGTTGAACCTTCACTCGATGGTTGAGTTTCTGAATTTTGCACATGAAAATAAACTTTTTGAATAGATCCACAATGAATAACGAAATACTGAATTACAATTGGATTACTAGTTTTGAAACTGCAAATGAAACCATGACACACGATTTCCCGAATGGGATGAAGGTGGTCCTGAATTTCAAGCTGAACCTGATTAACACGCTGAAAGATGGAAAGGTTGTCGCTAAAATCGACTTCACTGAGGATTCTTTCACCCTTGCTGATTACGAAAGAGTATTGATACTTGTTGCTAGAGCCGACCAACAGCTATGATTGATAATAGCAAACCATTATTTATGTTGACAGTTGGTGAATTTCTCGAAATGACAGCTGTACTGACCAAACCTGCTTCAGTAGTTCAGACTGCAGAAGAAATGTATTTTACTCCCAATGAAGCCCTAGGCTATTTGTTGGCGAAAAACATCAAGTTGAGCCTTACTACCCTTTACAGATGGAGAAAGGACAACGTCCTTAGAGCTGACAAGATTGGCGGCTTGCTTACCTACAAGAAAAGTAATTTGGATTTGTTTATAAACCATAAAAAAGATCAGGAATGAAAATGTATCTCAAAAGGATGACCTTGACCAATTTCAAAGGTATTGCGAATGCGACCTTTGATTTTGATAGCAAGGAGTCCTTTATTCATGGAAGAAATGGGTCAGGAAAGACCTCGCTTAATGATGCCGACCTTTGGTTGAAGTTTGGCAAGGATCACCTGGGCAGGAATGACTACCAGCTGAAGAAGTATAAATCAGACGGAGAGATTACCCACCGTCTGGCTTGTGAAGTTGAGGGTGTGTACGACATCGATGGTGTCGAACTACTATTAAAACGTGTGTACAAGGAAAAATGGGTGAAGCCAAAAACTATGATTGAGGAAGTATTCGAGTCAAACATGACGGAGTACTACATTGACAATTGTGAAGTCAAGAAGTCAGAATACGATGCCAAGATTGAAAGCCTTTGTGACCAACAGCGTTTCAGGGTTATAACCAACCCTTCTTACTTCCCAAGTTTGAAGCCTGATGCCCAACGTGACATTCTGTATTCGATGGTTTCTCTTTCCGATGATGATATTGCCGGTAAGAATGCAGACTTCAAGAAACTGCTCCTTGATGCTTCCGGTGCATCCTTTGAAGCTTTCAGGAAAACCATCAATGCCAAGAAGTTAAAGCTGAAAAACGAACTCGCAGACCTTCAGCCACGAGTAGATGAACTTGTCCAGCACATGCCTGAGATGCCCAATCTGAAAGCCATTGAAGCGGACATCGAAAAGAAGAAAGCTCGCTTGGTAGAAATCGAAAGTGAGTTGAGTGACATTGCCACAAGAATGAGTTCAGCCAACAAGGGCAGGATGGAATTCCAAGGCAAGATAAACGAACTGAAGTTGAGTCTTCAGAAATTCGGCTTTGATGAAGAAACCAAACGGAAGGAAGCTATTGCTTTAGTCCGGACTGGCCTTGCAAAAATGCAAGAAACGAAGACTGAAGCAGCCCGAACCAACAACAGCAAAGCAATTACTAAGCACAATCTGACATCAGAGAAAGTGGCCCTTGAACAAGACCTTGGGATCTTGAGAACGGAGTACAAGAAAATAAATGCTGAATCGCTTGTCTTTCCTGATGGTACATTCGATTGCCCTACCTGTAAACGTCCTCTTGATATTTCAGACATTGAAAGCAAGCAGGCTGAACTTACCTCGAACTTCAATACTGCAAAAGCAAAAAGGCTGACAACGAATATTGGTGGTGGCAAAGGAAAGGTTACAAGAGTTGCTGAAATCGTTGAAGCTTTGAGATTGCTCGAAGAAACACCTGACATCGACATCTTAGAAATGGAAGATGCCATGCTGAAGGTGGCAACTACCCTTTCTGAACTTCAGGCAGCAATCGGAGACTACAAGATGTCCGATGGTTATTTGACTCTTGAAAAGGAGATAGAAGACCTTCAGGCTGACCTTGATGCACCTACTCAGGAACAGACCACCGATGATATCAAGGCTGAGAAGGTCTCTGTCGGAAATGAAATAGATGCCTTGAAAAGTAAGATTGCCCTGAAGGGAGTCATTCAAAACACTAACACTCGGATAAAACAGATCCAAGGGATGATTACCGATGCAAGCCAGCTGATGGCTGACCTTGAAAAGCAGGAGTTCACTATAAAGAACTTTGAATTTGCCAAAAGTACGGAGTATCAGAAACGTATCAATGAAATGTTCAAGTTCACCAAGTTCCGATTGTTCAAGCAACAAGTCGATGGACAGATTGTACCTGACTTTGAATGTATGGTCGATGGTGTACCCTATGGAACGCTGAACAACGCCATGCAGATAGGAGCCGGACTTGACATCATTGATGCCATCTCAAGGTTTTACAATGTGTTTGCACCGATTTGGCTAGATAACCGCGAGTCAATCACTTCTATTCCTGAAATGGATGCTCAGATTATCAACCTAGTCGTTGACAAGGGATACAGCGAACTTGAAATTGTTGAGCATTGACAACCATTAACACTTCTATGTGCCTGTATGTGTGGTTATTACACACACTTTGACTATCTTTATATAACACTAAACCAAAAACGATTATGGAACAAACAGTTGCAAAAAGAGGTATTGACGTACTGAAGTCAGTAATGAATGCACCCTCAATTCAGGAACAGTTTAAGAATGCCTTGAATGAAAATTCAGGTGCATTCGTGGCCTCGGTCATCGACCTCTACAACAGCGACAATTCGCTTCAGAGATGCGATCCCAAGGCAGTAGTTATGGAAGCTTTGAAAGCTGCCGTCCTAAAGTTGCCTATCAACAAGGCTTTGGGTTTTGCTTACATTGTCTGTTTCAACAACAATGTTAAGCAAGCAAACGGCTCATGGCTGAAAGTGCCTACCCCCACATTCATGCCCGGATACAAAGGCTACATACAGCTGGCCATGAGAACCGGTTCGTACCGCACCATCAATGCTGATATCGTTTATGAAGGCGAAGTCAACAAGGTGAACAAACTCTCAGGAGAAATCAATTTTGACGGAGAAAGGGTTTCCGATAAAGTCATCGGTTATTTCTGTTACTTCGAGCTGCTGAACGGATTCAAGAAGACGTTCTATTCGACTGTTGAAGAAATGGCAAAACATGCTAAAAGGTTTTCGCCTGGCTTGAAGGGTGATGCAAAAACAACCGTTGAAAGTCTGATCAAGCTTTCCAATTCCAATTTGGAATCTTCTGCTGTTGGTTGGACAGGAAACTTTTCTGATATGGCCTTGAAGACCACTATCCGACACCTGTTGAGTAAGTACGGCTATCTGTCTATTGAGATGCAGACAATGATCTCGAATGATGAAACGCATACCACCCGTGACAATGAGATCGATAACCTTGAGAACAAGAATATCGATATCACTGATGTTGCTTTTTTCCCTGTTGATGGAAATGAAAGTAAGCAAACAACCTTTGATGATGCTGCTCCCAAAAAGGAAGACCTGCCCTACTAATGGAGTTGATCGTCCTTGGAAGCAATAGCGCAGGTAACTGCTACGTCCTTCAGGATGATACAGAAGCATTGATCATTGAAGCAGGGGTTAGTTTGGCGAAAGTCAAGCAAGCCCTTGGCTTCAATGTCAGGAAGGTTTCCGGCTGTATCATTTCCCACTCTCATGGAGACCACTCGAAATACGCCAAAGATTTTGAGTTTGTGTTTCCTGTGTTTGCCAATAGTGACGTACTTGAAAAGAAACCCCTCAAGAGAACGACTGAAATCATGCCTGATAAGGGGTTCATGGTTGGTAACTTCAAAGTGTATCCGTTCCCAGGCGCCCATGATGTTCCTGTTCTTGGATTCCTAGTCAACCATCCGAAAATCGGAAACTTGGTTTTTATCACAGATACGTTTCTGTGTGGATACCATTTTAAGAACCTCAACCATATTTTAATTGAATGTAATTATTCTGATGCAGCTATGGCTGTAAGTATCGCCAACGGTGTCACCCATCCAATGGTCGCTGAAAGAGTAATGGTTTCCCACATGGAATTGCAGACCTGTAAGAATTGGCTTAATGCTGAAGACTTGACCAATGTTTACAATGTCTTGTTGGTCCATATGTCTGAAAAGAACGCAGATGAGAGTGAGTTCCACCAAGTTATCGCAAGTGCGATAGGCAGGCCGGTTGCCATCGCAAGACCAGGAGTAAAGTTGAACGTAACCAATCAGCCGTTTTAATATGGGATTCATGATGAATAAAACACAATTTAAAACCATTTATTTTGTCATGATGTGTGCAATACCCACATATTTAGTTTATCTTTACCGCAGTAAAAAGCTTCAATCCATCGTCGTGCAAAACGATTTAAGTAATACGGACTCTCGAAGTTCGATTAAGCCTACTCTTTGCAAGGTTGCACACTTGCTTGGGGTAGGCTTTTTTGATTGAATATGGAAATAATTGTAAAGAACACGTTCTTAGGTCTTGTACCCCTGTATGACGAAGATCTCGACAACAAGAAGAAGTTGAAGCTTGATGAGTTTTACAAAGTCAAGGTCACGAAGGTTCGGAATATCAGACTGCTTCGAAAGTATTTTGCTTTGATAAATACTTCTTGGGCGTATCTGAATGAAGAACAGGATGAGTTCTTCCACCACAATAAGGAGATGTTCAGAGAAACAGTTCAAGTAGCTGCTGGATATTGCACTTTGACTTATTCCATCGCAAGGAGGGAATGGCTTGAGAAGCCTGTAAGCATTTCTTTCGACAGCATGGGTGAGTTTGAGTTCAGGGAATTGTATGACAAAGTGAAGGACGTGATCTTCGCTGTCTATCTGAACAAAATAAGCATAGAAGAATTTGAAGCAAATCTGCAAAACTTTTAGAGATGGCAACCAATAAAACAGGATTCATATACTACAATATTGATACCGACCGGTATCAGGATATGCGTATCAAAAGATTGAAGAAACGCCTCAAGAGTGACGGATTAGTTGTTTATGATTATTTGCTGTGCGAGATATACAGGGTGAAAGGTTGTTTCCTTGATTGGAACAATGACCTTGCTTTTGACATTGCCGAGTACTTCAGCATCGATGAGCAAGATGTAATCAATATCGTCAATTATTGCTGTGAGATAGGCTTGTTTTCTGAAGCGACCCTCAAGAAGCACAATGTTCTGACATCGTTTTCTATTCAGAAAAGATTTAAAGAAATGTGTGTAAGGGCAAAGAGAAAAGACGCTATTATTCCTAAACAATACGTCATTCTTCCTGAAGAATCGATCATTATTCCGGAAGAATCGATCATTATTCCTGAAAAAAATGACAGAGTAAAGTATAGTATAGTAAATAAAAGTACCCCTATAATCCCCATTGGGGATCCACCCGATTTTGATGCAATTGATTTCAATGCTCTTGGAGCGAATTTCAACACTAAGCTCGGCCAGATTTTGCCCAAAGTAACCCTGCCGATGTCACAGGCAAGAAAGACCGCAGTGAGGGCAAGAATCAAGGAACATGGGAAGGACGGTGTAAAGGAGATGCTGAACATCGTCCTGAACTGCCCGATGTTGTTGGGTTACAACGACAGGGGTTGGCTGGCAAGTTTCGATTGGCTTTTCAAGTCAGCGAATTTCACAAAAGTAATCGAAGGTAATTATTTGAAAAATGAAAGAAATGGAAATACTACCGCAGTTGGCAATAGCCCAGATACGTCAGTCAGGAAAGGTGCCTACAGAGATGATGCCCAAGGACGCAGAGCAAGCGTTGAGAATCTTAAAAACCTTGCCATTGCAATATTATCAAGCGATGCACCCTAAAACCATTGAAGATGTCTTCAGCAGCCCTACCTGCTCGATAGCCAAATTCAAGGCCGAAGCAGGAGAAACGAAGGCCAAGGCACTGATGGGTTACATTCTGACAGACACCGTTCAGGCTTTCAACGTAGGCAAGACCATGAACGACATTCAGATTGCAAGGACCGCAGACCTGATATTGGATGAGTTCTATTTTCTGAAGCCCGATGATTTCAGGCTTTGCTTCGATAGGGCCTTGATGGGCAAGTATGGCATCGCTTACGACAGGCTCGACACTCAGATTGTCTTCGGTTGGTTGTACAAGTATTGCACAGATCGGGCAGACAAAGCTGATGATGCAAGTTATCAAAACCATATCCGGTGCAAGGAGACCAAGACGATTGACGAACAACCACTTAGAAACATTTATACAAAGGAAAAATGACTGAAGAAATTAAACAGCCCGTTCAGGCCAAAGTACCGATAAACGCAGATGAAGTAAGAGAAAAATTCAAAACGTTTTTGGACATCGTTCATGACGAAAGGTTCTGTGTGATTTTGGACTCAGAGTTGGAAGGAACAGTAAAGGAAAGGTTGTCACTCAAAGCCGGACTCGCCAAAGACAAGAGATTGAGACGGACAACTTTCGACAGAATGCACGAGAGGGGATTGACGAACAGCACTTTTATCAAGTCTGAGTACCTGAAGATCAGTAGAAATGAAGTTTCAGGCCTACCAAGTGTCTTGAGAAACTATGTTGTCTACATCGTCAGCCAGGTGGCAAAGATGACTGTCAATTCCTACGTTCGCTATGAGTAAAGTGTTCCTTTCAGGGAAGATAGAAGGTGCCAGTCAGAAGCAGATAGGACTGTTTTACACAGCAGAAGCGATGTTGATAAAGGAAGGCTTTGAAGTGTATAATTCAGCCAAGTCTGACAACACTGAGAAATGGGAATTAAGGCTTGGGAAATGCCTGCCTGAACTTGAGAAGTGTGATTCAGTCCTGATGATACATGGCTACAACTCCCACCCCGAACCAAGGTCATTAATGATGATTGCTAAAAGTATTGGGATCTCAGTAAACTTTCAGCCGGCTCTTGAAGAAGATGAGATGAATAGAATCATCAAGGTAATTGAAGATGTTGTTGGCATCAACAATATCAAGTCAGCATCAAGGGAAGTTGCATACACAGCAGGCAGGGCAATATTGGCGAACTACTGTAAGGACAATCTTGATATGCATCACAATAACATCGCTGCCATTGTTGGTCGGAGACCATGTAGCATTTACAATATGCTTTACACTTATGACAATTGGATGGCATCATGGCCTGAATTTCGGGTATTCGTTAAGCAGTTTAAAAAATCAATATAATGCAAGAGTTCATTTTTGAAAATAAGTAACCAATAAAAACAAAAGTATGTCAGTAAATCGCGTAATTTTAGTCGGAAATGTGGGCAAAAATCCCGAAGTACGTTACCTTGACGGAGGAACAGCCGTTGCTTCCATAACCCTTGCAACAACAGAAAAAGGGTACACCACCAAAGCAGGGGTCGTAATTCCTGATCGAACCGAATGGCACAATCTTGTAGCTTGGCGAGGACTTGCGGAAATCGCAGAAAAGTACATCAAGAAAGGCAGTCAGCTGTATGTCGAAGGAAAGATCGTCACCCGCAAATGGGAGAAGGACGGAGTTGCTCAGTACAGAACCGAAATCCTTGCCGATGTCATTCAGATGCTTGGCAAGAAGCCTGAAGGTGGTTACAACCCCGAAGAATCAACCTACTCAGGTGGCGCACCCAAACCTGACAATGCAGCTACGAAGGATGACTTCGCTCACTCAGATGGCTCGGAAGGTTCCGATGACCTGCCCTTTTAATGTGGGGGCAGAGACAACAACCAAAATCAGACAAAAGTAAAAAAGTTGCAAGGCTCGATGAAATATTCTCAAAGTTTATCAGGAAAAGGGATACGATGGAAGGTTACGGCAGATGTATCAGCTGTGATGCTATGGTCACTTTTAGCACCTGTGATTGCGGACACTATGTTAACAGGAAGCATATGTCCACAAGGTTCGATGAGTTCAACTGCAACGCTCAATGTGTTCCATGTAATCGGTTCGATGAAGGCAATATCCAGGGATATCGCAGAGGACTGATAAAAAAGATAGGCTTGAAGGCGACAGATATGCTTGAAATCAAAAAGCATAATATCTGTCGCCTTTCGCTTGTAGAGTTAGACTTGCTAATCGTATATTATAAGAAAAAGTACAAAGAACTATAGGACTTGGATAAAACGGTCCAAGTTTTTAGGTTGAGTTGATTTTTTGAAATTTGAGCGCTTGCGCCTTCAGGCGTATGTGGCTTAGCTGGTGTTAGCTGCAGGGCTTTTTTGATGAATAGTTTGAGATCCCTTAACGCGCAATAAAGCTAAAAAAGTCTGAGTTGGTTCTCTTTTTTTGGATAGAAAACTCCAATAATAACAAATGGATTCCTACCTCTGCGCATATGCCATTCCTTAGTTGTCCCCAGAAATAAATAGAGATCCTTATTATTAAAAAAGTTTGATTCGTATTGCTCTCTAACTTTCTGCAAGGCTCTTTCTTCATCACCATCAGAAGATCTCAGGCAATTCCAATATAATGCTCCGATTTCCCAATCTTCAATCATTAAACGACTTATCCTACCTTGAGAATCTTTAAATTTATAGAAAAACTTATATGGTATTTTTGAAATTATTTCTCGTTGAGAACCTTCTTCTGTTTCTCCAAAATTAAGTTGAAGTTGCTTGAACTGCTCTCTCCATTCTTTTTTCCATTCCCGATCGTCTTCTTCAATTTCAAAGCTAATAAATTGACTTGGTTTAAAAGTCGCAAGTGAAATATTACTAGGTGCTTGAGAGTCAGCAATTAGTTGTGATATTTCAGTATAAACATTCTGAGTACAGAACTTTTTTCTTTCCGCCCAATTATTCTCAGTTCCAATATCGCCATGGACTATGATATCTTTAAATGAATAATCGGTTGGAGAATGACTCTCTGGGCGAAAATCATCAGTTCTTCTTTTTAAATCAACCTCAATCCAGTTGTACTTAAATGTTTTAACTTTTCCATCCTTTCTTAATCCTTTCAAAAACTGTAATGGCACAGGATATATACGAATCCAGTCACCATTTTCTGTTACTCCAGCCGTACAAACCAATTCATCATAACTTCTCGAAGGCAATGGGTAGGTTGTGACAGTTATAAGTAGCTTGATTAATGCCATCTTAAATGTGTCTCAGTTCGTATTTAAATCCGGGTAATCCTACAATTGCATCGGCTAAATGTTTCCGGTGACATTGGCATACGTTTGCCTCAAAACAAGTTAATGCAACACGTTTCCTTTCAATTAACAAAGCCAATAATGCTTCTTGCTTTTCTTTTGTTTCATTCAAAGTACTTGAACGATATAAAGCAAACAAATTATTGTAATCCAATTGGGTATTTAACTCTTGCCGCTTATCCGAATCTATTCCAAAATCGGGAATGTGAACATATTCAATCCCAAGACCTTCACAAGCTTTTTTCAATTGGACTTTGCTAAAGCCGAACTTCATACTTATAGGATTTTTACGAACATCACAAAGAACATTAATATCATTCAATATAAGCTTGTTCAAATATTCCTCTAAGCTAACACCCTCGTATCCAATAGTATATAAAATCGTCTTATTTGATATTGGTCGTGCGTCTAAAACCAACTTGTATTCTGAATCACTAAGTCTGTCTTTAGCAATTGTGCTATTAACAGCATAATAAGGGTACTTCAAATAAGTAATCTTTATAAGCTCATCTGCACTTTTATTACCATAAAGTGATTTAACTTTATTAATAGCTTGTTTGTCATTTTCCTTCAAACTTGAAAAATAATTATCAGAATCTGTTTTAATCCAACAATTATTTTCAGATTTAACCTGATTGTATTTTATCATTGTTGTCAAGTCTGCATTAGCTTGAAAGGAATAACAACCAAATTTATAGGGTACAAAAAAGTAATCAGGTTTTTGTTGATATTTAGCAATTAACAATAACAATTTTTGCAAACTTATTTTGTCAAGCTTGTTATTAAATGTCTCTAATAGAGCCAATAAGATCTTACGTCTATAATACATATTGCAAAAATACGAAAATGTAATAATCTTCTCTTGGTTTTTGATGTTAAAATTAACGAGAAGACTTCATGAAACGGGTTCAACCCTTGCAGCTAACGGGTAGCTAGGGCGCGTACGCCTTCAGGTGCATGTGGTTTGGGTGGTGTTATGGAGCGTTTTTTTAATTCTTTAAATGCTTTTGAATTAATGCCAATAATTGATCTTTATCAATGGGCTTTGCGATATAATCGTTGCAGCCCGCTTCAATTGCCTTTTCTCTGTCACCTGACAGTCCAAAAGCTGTTTGTGCTATTATGACAACGTCCTTGTTGAATTGACGGATTTGTCGGGTTGCTTCATAACCATTCAAATCAGGCATTTGAATATCCATGAGAATCAAATCAAGGTCAGGATTGGTATGGCAAATTTCGATGGCTTTATTGCCCGTACTTGCTTTTATAACTTCTTTGCTAAACTCTTTGGTGGTTATTGAAATAAACATTTCCGATGTTTCATCATCATCGGCTATTAATATTTTCAGGGCTTTAATCTGATTCTTTTCGTTTTGCATCGGAACAATATTTCTAACAACATTTTTTTCTTTCGGTTCAGCATTGTAAGGTAAGGTGAAATAAAATGTTGAGCCAATGCCTTCTTCGCTTTCTACCCAAATTTTGCCGCCAAGCATCTCCACATAGGCTTTTGAAATCGACAAGCCCAATCCTGCTCCCTGGTGAGCCCTTTTATTGGTAATATCAGCCTGAATAAAACGCTCAAATATGGCTGACTGCCTGTTTTTGGGAATCCCTATTCCTGTGTCTTTCACGTAAAATTCAAGGGTTTCGTCCTTTTTTTGATACCCAAATTCTATAATGCCTTCGTCGCTGTATTTAATGGCATTTTTCACAAGATTGGTGAGAATTGAGTAGACTTTTTCATTGTCTGTTCTAATAATGGCTTTTTTTGTCGGTAAGGTTTTTTTAAAGAGAAGCTGCATTCCTTTTCCATCAACTTCGGGTTTAAAGAAGAGATAAACGGATTCGATTTTCCCGTTTATATCAGTTTCTGTAATATTAACGTTCATCAGACCAGCTTCTATTTTTGAAATGTCAACAATGTCATTAATGATATTGAGCATACGAGCTCCACTTTTCTCTATGATGCTGATATACTCTTGCTGCTCATCACCAGTAAGCCCGGGTTCTTTCAATAATCCGGAAAACCCTAAAATGCCGTTCATTGGAGTTCGAATTTCATGCGACATATTGGTTAAAAAGGCAGATTTTAAACGGTCGCTTTGTTCAGCGTGTTCTTTTGCAATGACCAGTTCTGCCGCCCGTTTTTCTTTCTCTTCGTTCTGAAAGACAAGTTCTTTATTTGCAATGACCAGTTCTGCCGCCCGTTTTTCTTTCTCTTCGTTCTGAAAGACAAGTTCTTTATTTGCAATGATTAACTCTGCAGCCCGTTTTTCCTTTTCATTATTTTGAATAGCAAGTTCCTTGTTTGCAATTATTAATTTATGTGCTGTCAGAATGCGATCGTTGATGTCCTGGATCCCACCAACAATTTTCACTATTTCCCCGTTGTCACGATATGCTTGACCAATAGCCCGAACCCAAATGCTGTTTTGCTTTGCTGTAATCAATTGCAGGTCTACATCGAAAGACTTGCCTTCCTCAATGGCTTGACGCACTGCTTCAGAGATAACTGGTATTGATTCTGGAGCGTAGAAATTGATAGCAGATTCGATTGTTGGTTGATAATCCGGTTCGACTTCAAATATCCCATATGTCACTTCCGACCAACTCAGCTCATTATTCTTAAGGCTAAATTCCCAACCGCCAACTCTTGCTAATCGTCCAGTCTCGTCCTGTAGGTGTTTACTTCTTGTTAATTCTGCTTCCCGCTTTTCTTTTTCTTCATTTTGAAAAGCAAGTTCCTTGTTTGCAATGACCAGTTCTGCCGCCCGTTTTTCCTTCTCTTCGTTCTGAAAGACAAGTTCTTTGTTAGCAATGATCAACTTATCTGCACGTTTTTCTTTCTCTTTGTTTTGATAGGCAAGCTCCTTGTTTGCAAGGATTAACTCTGCTGCTCGTTCCCCTTTTAATGCCTTTAAAGAATCATTCTCATAAAGTAATTCCGTTAACTCCTTTTGGAGTTCTTCCTTGGTTTTGTCCTGAATGTCCATAGCAAAGTTTATTTATTAATTAAATGTTGTGTCACTCTTAGGATTGCCCATAAAGGGTAGCCAGTGTAGGCCTTCAGGCGCATGTGCTTTGAGTGGTTTAGTAGTTACTAATTAGGGTTTTAAAAATCCATTCCTTTGCTTTTTTTAAGTCACTAACTTATAAAACCCACAGAAATCCGAGCAGAAAAAACATAACAATGTACAACTTTATTTTTAATTTATGTACAAAAAATTCATGTTTTGGGACATGCTGCTAAAATCCTTATAATCAATAACATTGCTTGCCCTTTCAAATGAGTGGAAACATTGATAGATGCCTCCCAGAATCATTCTGTCGACATCATGACGATGCATCCGTTGCAGTCCTCAGTTTCTTACAGATTATTGTCCAAATTTTCACTTCTCAATTCGCTTTCGAAGGTTAAACCTAAGCAGTAGATACTCCCTAAACCCTTTATGAAATTAGAAAAAGCAACCTGACCGAAAGGAATAGGTCGTTTGGATATTGCAAAGTATTTGACAAGAAAAGCATGAAGATGGCACTTATATGCTACATAAGTGTGTGTATTACCCACATTGTTAGTATATTTGAGCCTTATTGACCACCTAAAAATGAAGAAGATACTTGTCATAGCACCCCACGCAGACGATGAAACACTCGGATGCGGGGGTTATTTGCTTCACGAGAAAGCCAAAGGTTCTGATATCCGGTTGTTCATAGCAACCATCGGTGGAACCGACATCAAGCAAGATATTGCCGTCAGAATGGCTGAGTTCGATGCTGTGGTTGAATCCCTAAATGCAAGTCAGCATATTTTCGTATTAGGTCATGATGGTATCCTTGATACTGTTGATGCTCAAAGTCTTACAAGTGCAATTGATCGGCAGATTACTGAATTTGAACCTGACGAAGTGTTCTGTTGCTACCCTTCGCACCACCAAGACCACAAGAAATTGTACGACTGCTTCCTTGCTTCCATGAGATTGAAGGAAGGTTTCATGCCATCGCTTGTTGCACTTTATGAGTATCCGTTTGTCGGTTGTGAAATGACAAGTATTCCTGGGGGAAGATGGTATCATGAAATTACCGATGTCATCAATGATAAAGTCAGCCTATTCAAAAACTATCTGACACAGCAGAAAGCACCGCCATCCCCGCTTAATGAAAAAGGGATCCTGACGCTTGCTGCCATGAGAGGACTTGAATCAGGGATGCCATTTGCCGAAGTGTTCTATATTCAGAAATTATACAGATGAGCGACAAGGACTATGTTGTTTTTGAATCAGGAGGTCGTGCCGGTTATTCTGCCAAGCTTTGCTACTTGTACGCTCAGAGAAGGGGATTAGTAAATGGTCGTAACTTGGTTATGGCAGACACGAACCCTATATTCACTCACTTGTCGCCAATTGGAGCAGTCATTAATTCCAACGAAATGGACTCCTTTGATGATTTTATTGTATTTCCTGCTGACGAGCTGACAAGACAGAGAAACCCCAAAAAGTACGGAGTCAATTCTGTTTGGTATGACAAGCTTAGAGTCAATGAAATCCTCGCTGAAAGAGTTGATTATCTCAAGGTTCGCATTCCAACCACGTTTAGTTATAGCAATGTCTGCATCAGGCCAAACTCAGAATCAGCCGGCTCTAAAGGACTTCAGATGCTTGACGATGTCTGCATCAGTGAACTCGTTGACAAGAAAGCTGAGTATGTCGTTGATTGTATCGGTTCTGATATGTGGGCTAGGGAAGTACAGCTGAAGGATGGTTATGATCAGTATGTCAAGTTTCTGCCATTGGACCATCCTGTGTACGAAGCAGCCAGGGAGATTATTGAGCAGGCCTATTTCACTAAGTTGATTGGATTATTCAATGGTATTTTCCACCTGCAGTTGATAGAAGGTCAGGCCGGTGTCCTTTATTACGTTGAAGCATCGAAAAGGATAAGCGGAACAGCCCTTGTGAATATTCCTTTTGGTTTTAATCCGTTTGCCCATCTCGAAGGGTATCAAGTGGAAAGAATTGCTCCCTCGCAAATTAAGGAAAACACATGGTACAGGTATGAAGACATTCTCGAATATGTAATAAGACAAATCTATGATTAAAGCATTCAATATTCTGAGGTTCGTTGCACCGTTCATTGTTCCTCTGTTTTTCCTTTACGACATAACGCTTGCATTGGTTGCCATCTTTTTGACATTGTTCCTGAACAATTGGTTCGATGACATTGTTTTCTACTATGGGAGCCTGGCTGCATCAGGAAAGAATTACAGGGGAGGGATGGCTTCACCTGCCAATGGCATTGTAACCAATGTCGCTTACAACAAACCTTTCGAGCACATCAGTAAGAATGACAACTTGACAAAGGAAGTGTTCGTCCGTTTCACAGGTATGAAGAACAATCATCAGGTGTACAATCATGTTACGATTTTCCTCAACAAGCTGAACATGCACGTTGTCGGCAATATTGGTAGAACATCAAATTCCTACCTATGTGCTAATGTCGGCCCTGATGGGATCCTTGAAATGGTTGAGCCTGGAGAATTGATTCCTAAGAAAAATGGAAGATACGAGGTCAAGAATACAGTCATTGTCATTGACTATGATGATGAGTTTGTTGTTATCACTATGGACAAGTACATTTCAAGGGCGATTGCCGCCAACAAAAAACTATGGGGTTTTGAATACCTTATTTGCAGGGGCAGTCAGGTTGATATTTTCACTAAAAGACACTTGCTTGTTCATGAAGGAGACAAGGTTGAATTGTATCAGTCAATAGCCGGTCCTTACATTTATGACAATGCTGACAAGATTATCGTTGACAAGAAAGAAATCCTAAGCATGATCAAGCAAGCAATACCCGATGGTGTGTTTGAGCTGTTTGTCCAAAACCTGAAAAAGACCTTCTCTACTTTCAACAATCTAGTCTTTGAAGTTCTGCTTGTCTGCTTTATAGCCACCTTGATTTTCGGTCATGGAGTGCTGTTCACCGCTTCCATGTTGGCCCTGTTCCTCTATTTCTTTACGGCTGTCAGGAGTATCAAGATGCTCATGTATTCCTTGATGAACGTCACAGGAGACAGGCCTATCTATCACAAGATTTTCAAAAACGTCAGCAAACTAAATAAGCTATGGCAAAAAAGGAACAATTAAAAATTGTCTATAAGGACATCTATTCACTCAAGGAGTCAGGGTACAATCCCAAGAAAGCTTCCCCAAAGGAAGACGAAGACATTCGCACTTCAATAAAACGGTTTGGCTTCGTGGATCCGATTGTGGTCAATATCCATGAAGACCGCATCGATGTAATTGTGACCGGTCATCAAAGGGTACGGATAGCCAAGGAGATGGGTTACACCGAAGTTCCCTGCACCGAAGTCAATCTTCCACTCGAAAAGGAAAAGGAATTGAACCTTCGCTTGAGTAAGAATGTAGCTGCCATCGACCAAGCCATGCTTGCCCTTTACTTTGAAAAGGAGTTCCTGAAGGACATCGGCTTTAGGGAGGATGAACTCAAGGCTTTTGTTACCGACTACGAAAAGCAGATCAAGCAGTATGACAACACGAATTGTGCCTATCCTCTTGTTCCCAAGTTCTCGGAAAAGTATGATGCTGTAATCATTGTTTCCAAAAACTCCATCGACACCGCCTACCTTGAAACAGTCCTCGGAATAACCAAGGCCCAGTCCTACAAAAACTCTCGAACAGGCAAGGCTATTATCATTGACGTTGATCAGTTTAGAGACCATTTCCAAGAATAGTCATGGCAGTAGATATAAAAATAGTAATCCCTTCAATGGGTAGAGCCGACAGGGTAATCACAAAGAAAAACGTCAGCAATGTAATTCTGTGTGTTCCGGAAGCTGAAGTTGCCCTGTACGCTGAACACAATGCTGGTATTGAAATTCTGTCCCACCCTGACAGTTTGAAGGGCCTGACCTTGAAACGTCAGTTCATTCATGAAAAGTTTCCTAATGTCTTCATGATAGACGATGACATCACAGCCATCTCAAGAAATTACGTTCAGGCAGGAGAAAAAGCCAAGATGGATCCCGACGAAGCATACGACATCATTCAGTACGTTGGTAACTGTGCCAAGCTTGCAGGAGCTTTCCTTTTCGGACTATCCAAGGAAACCAACCCCCTTTCCTACGATGAAATGCACCCTATCCACTTGACAGGGATACTTAATGGAGACCTTGGGATGCTCGAAGGCTCCAAGCTATACTTCCATGAAAAGGCAGTTGTGACTGATGACTATTGGATTTCGGCTTACAATGCCTATGTGCATCGATACAGCTGGAATGACCAAAGATTCACAGCACTTGCTCAGAAGACTTTTGGAAACACCGGTGGTTGTGCCAACCTGAGAACGAAAGACCAGGAGAGGGCAGACACCCTCTTTCTGAAGCAAATGTTCGGTGATGCTATTGCCCTGAAGGAAGACACCAAACTTGCCACAAGGAAGCACGAATATCAAAGGACTCTCAAGATACCTTATTGAGTTGATATATTTACATAAATATCTGATAATAAAAGAGTTAATGTTTTCGAAACCTATTCTTTATGATTATATTTAATAAATCAAAAAACGAACAGCATTATGGCAGATTATGAAGTAAAGACAAAGAAGGGTTATGATTTTTTCCAAGTGGCATCGGCCTTTCAAAAATCAATCAGACGTTGTGACGAAAAGTATGCAATGTATTGGGCAGCGGAGTTGTATGAAAGCAATTATGCCAAGTATGCCTGGAAGCGTATGGTCATCATGGCAAGTGAGGATTGTGGACTCGGAGAACCAAGCATGATTGTTCAGATCATGGCCCTCAAGCAAGCCTTTGACATGTTGGCTGAGAAGCAGGAGAAATCCCACCCGCAGAAGTTGCCTTTCACTCAAGCAGTCATCGCTCTTGTCAGAAGCAGGAAGTCAAGATACATGGACCATGCAATCACAGTCTATTGGGAGATGCAGAAAACGGAGTACTTGGAGATACCTGACTACGCATTTGACATGCACACAAGGAAGGGTAAATCAATGGGAAGGGGCTTGAAGTATTTCTATGAAGAAAGTGTGTTGATAAACAATGCAAACAAATTACAGGGCGAAGAAGATATGGAAGAACAAGCATTGGCAGTTGACGGAGTTGATGGAATATCAAGGCATGATGTCGATTGTGCTGAATTTCAGGACTTTGCACCAACAAGGAAGGTGGACAGCACCCCTACCTTGTTCTGAGAAATCGTTCCCTCGCCTATGAACAAGTTGAACATTAAAAAAGGAAGCTATGAATGAAGCAGTTAAAAAAAGAATGACCAAACAGCAGAAGGACTTCCTTTTAGCTTACAAAAAGTGTGCAGGGAACGTCTCTGCCACTTGCGACAAGTGTAAAGTGGGAAGGACTTCATATTACAATTGGTATAATGGAATAGCCAAGTTCAAGGAAGCCATTGACAACGAAAAGGAGGGGCAGATTGACTTTGCTGAAACCAAGCTACAGCAGAACATCATGGATGGTAAGGAAGCATCGATTTTCTTTTACCTGAAGACACAGGGCAAAGCCAGGGGTTACATCGAAAGCATTCAAGCTGATGTCTCCATCAATCCTTTCCTTGAGATGATGAAAGCAGCATCGGCTGATTGATGGAAACCAAGACTAGCAAGGCCGTTGCATATTGGGAAGCCGGTATGATCAAAGAGGCCCTTGCTATTGTCAAGACATTCAGACTCGGATTCACTACAGAAGAAAGAAGAAAAATATCAATCACATACGAATGCCTGTGCGGTCATAGCCTATTCTATGAAAGTGTAGGCATTGACTGTGAACAGATCAAGAAGGATTGCATTAGCATCATTGAAAGCAAGTATGGCAGACAAGCGTCAGATAATCATATTCAAGGCATGGCAAGCGGATTGGAACCTGTTTGTCCGTGACGTACTTCATGCTCGACTTGATGCAGAACAGAAGGCAATAATCACATCAGTACAGTACAATGCAATGACGGCAGTTGCAAGCGGAACGGCAAGGGGTAAAGACTTTGTCGCTGCTTGCGCTGCCCTTTGTTTTTTCTACCTAACACCAAAGTTCAATCCAATTTCTGGTGAATTGGTCGAAAATACCAAGGTTGCCATGACAGCACCAACAGGCCGTCAGGTTATGAACATCATGGTTCCTGAAGTCAGGAGACTACTCAGAAATGCCAAGGTGTTACCTGGCAGACAAGTTGCAGGAGATATCCGAACAAATTACGAAGAATGGTTTCTTACCGGTTTTAAAGCTTCCGATGATAATACAGAGTCATGGTCAGGCTTCCATGCTGTCAATACTATGTTCGTAGTTACAGAAGCTTCAGGGATCTCGGAGACGGTGTACAATGCCATCGAAGGAAACCTGCAAGGCAATTCCCGCCTGCTGATTGTCTTCAATCCAAATGTAACCACCGGCTATGCTGCCAAGGCCATGAAAGCTTCCCGATTCCACAAGTTCAGGTTGAACTCCCTGAATGCAGAGAATGTTGTCAGAAAGAAGATGGTAATTCCCGGACAGGTCGATTACAATTGGATCAAGGATAAAGTTGCTGAATGGTGCACCCCTATACTACAGGGTGATTTCAATGAAGGTGAAGGTGATTTTCATTGGGAAGAACGTATTTACAGGCCAAATGACCTGTTCAGGGTAAAGGTTCTTGGAATGTTTCCGAAGGTCGCTGAAGATGTTCTTATACCCTATGAATGGGTTGAACTTGCTAACCAACGTTGGCAGATAATGAATGAGACCAACAGCTGTCCACCGGCTGATGAACGTCTTGGTGTCGATGTGGCTGGAATGGGTAGAGATGTAAGTGTCGTTCTCCATAGGTTCGGATACTATGTCAAGAACATTGAAGCTCATCAATCAGGTGGCAGGGCAGACCACATGCACGTTGCTGGCATGACTGTTCCTGTTCTCAAGAGGAAAGGCACAATGGCTTTCATTGATACCATTGGCGAAGGTGCCGGTGTCTATTCCCGCCTGCTTGAGTTGGGGTACACCAATGCCATTTCCTGTAAGAACTCCGAAGGTGCGAATGGCCTGACTGATGTGACAGGTGTCTATTCCTTTGCAAACATGAGAGCTTACATGTATTGGGCAGTTAGAGACTGGCTGAACCCTGCAAACAAGACAGGTGCCTGTCTGCCCCCAAATGATAAGATGTTGGAAGAAGCTACTGAAGTCAAGTGGTTGTTTCAATCCAACGGCAGTATAATCATTGAAAAGAAAGATGAAATCAAGAAAAGGCTCGGACGTTCAACCGACTATTTCGATGCCCTTGCCCAAACCTTTTACCCGATGAATACAAAGAGTGCTATTAGTGATGAACAAATTTTAAATGATTTCCGATGAAAGAAAAAGAAGTTGTCGTGGTATCTGGTTCTATTGAGGACATTATCACAGAAATGAAAAACAAGACAGTTGAGTTGATTCCTTGGGGTACGTTGGTTCGTGAGTATGATCCGTCACTCCATGAGATTGTCACCAACAAACGTCTCAGGCCTGACAAGAAGAAAGCAACAGGTGGTTATGAAAAGGTTGCAAGGGTTACTTATGGACAGCAGAAGCTTGCAGCCAGGAGAATGACACAGATGGCTTTCTCTATTCCTGTCAAGCGTTTGTATGACACCGGCACCGATCCTGTAAAGATTGCTCAGGCTCAAGCTCTCGAAGCAATTTACAGAGAAGCAAGGATCAACAGTCAAAACATCAAGAGGATGAATGCCTATTTCGCTTCCTGTGAGATTGCAACAGTTTGGTTCCCTGTTCCGAAGCCGAATGATAACTATGGTTTTAAATCTGAATTTGAATTGAGATGCAAGACCTTCACCCCCATGCAGAAAAAGTTCTCAAGGATTGAATGTGCTGAACTCTTTCCAATATTTGACAAGTATGGAGATATGACCACAATGGGTTTTGGTTACACGTACACAGAAAAAGGACAGACGGTGGAATACTTTGAACTTTACACCAAGGAGCAGAAGTTCGTTTATAAGAAGGGCAACAATGGTTGGGAGGACACAGGTGATGTTTCTCCTGTCGTGATTGGTAAGCATCCATTGGCCTATCTGAGCAGACCGATACCCATTTGGGAAGGAACGACCAACAACACACAGGAGGTTGAGTTTGCTTTGTCCAGAGAGTCCGATATCATCAAGAAGAACTCAGCACCACTTGTCAAGGTTAAGGGCAAGCTACTGAACAATGCCAATGTGGAATCCGATGCAGCACGTGAAGTCTATCAACTTGAAGGAGACGGTGATGTTTCCTATGTGACCTGGACTCAACAGATCGATGCGATGAAATTCTTCATTCAAACGCTGAAACAGAACACAGAGGAAGAACTGCAACTTCCGAACCTGTCTATGGAAAACATCAAAGGCATGGGTGTTGTTTCAGGAGAATCAAGGAAAACCCTGCTGACAGATGCACACTTGAAGGTAGGAGACGAAAGCGGTGACATCATTGAATTTTTCGACAGGGAGTGCAATATTATCAAGGCTTTCCTTGGGCAGATGAATAGCAAATGGAAAGAATCCATCAGAGACCTGAAAGTATCCCATTTAATCACTCCTTTCATTCAGAACGACGAAGCAGCCGACATCGACAAGTTCACAAAGGCAACCGGTGGCAAGGCTATCATGTCTCAGATCAAGGCTGTCAAGATGGTTGGTTTCTGTGAAACGCAGGCAGAGATTGACGAAGAAATCAAAGCCCTTGCTGACGAAGCATCTGCTGAAGCTGACATGGCTTCCAAGAAGAATGTTTTTGAACAGGGAAGTTTGTAACCCTTTTTTTGATAAGAAGTGCGTGTATTACCCACAATTTAATTGACTATGAACAAGATAAGCGTACAATCGGAAATAGATCACGCCAAGAGAACTGACCTCTATGCTAAGAAAGTTGAACAGATTTACCTTTTAGCAACAAGAGAAGCAGCGAAGATTGGTGTGTCTATTTCGTCCGTTGATTCCAAGATTCCGTTTGAGTTCAAGGACTATCCTCAGACCAAGGCAAGGATTGACAAGCTGATAGCCGGACTGTATGCCAATACTGCAATGGTTATCAATGAAGCAACTAGAGAAGAATGGCTCGAAGCTTGCCTGATGAATGACAAGCTGGTTGGTGTATTCGCTGACAAGGTTGAACTTACAGCAGAGCAGTTGGCAAAATACCAAGCAAGAAACCTTGATGCCTTGGCTGCCTTCCAAAAAAGAAAGGCCAAAGGGTTGAACCTGTCCGACAGGGTGTGGAAATATTCCAAGCAATTCAAGGGAGACATAGAAATGGGGCTCGATGTTGGACTGGCTGAAGGAAAGTCTGCAGCTGAACTGAGTAGGGATCTAAGACAATACCTTCAGGAACCGGACAAGCTGTTCCATCGTGTTCGAGACAAGAACAAAGACCTTGTTCCATCCAAAAGCATGAAGGACTACTTTGTAAGCAGGCAGTCAGGTGGATACGCAAGTTCCTACAAGAATGCCATGAGACTCACGAGAACTGAGATAAACATGGCATACAGGGCATCCGATTACGAAAGCAATCAACAGCTTGACTTTGTAGTTGGCATTGAAGTGAAGCGTTCCAACCATGTCTTTGGTTGTGATGTCTGTGAATCGCTGAAAGGAAAGTATCCAAAGGACTTCAAGTTCACCGGTTGGCATCCACAATGCAGGTGTTACACGCTTTCTGTGCTTGCTACTGTTGATGAGTTTGTACAGATGCAGAATGGAGACAATGTAAATCCCAAAGATACTGTCAAGGACTTGCCTGAAGGTTTCAAGAAATGGGTTAATGAGAATGCTGACAACATAGACCATGCCACTAAGAAAGGAAAGTTGCCGTACTTCCTTGAGGACAACCGGTGGTCAATCAAAGAAAGTATGTAAGTGCCTGTAAAAGTATAAGTTAATAACATATAATGAATGAAAAATACTTGGTTTTTAGTGTGTAATACCCACACCTTATGACTACTTTTATATTACAATAAGAAACCAACCTATTTAAAAGTAGAAGAAGATGACACACGCAGTAGATCTAATGACCATGACCGACGCTCGCAGCAAGGCTGTTGAGTTTACGAATTTGTACAACGAAGGTGAGGACTCCATCGAAAGGTTCAGGCTGAACATTTTGAACTTGGTCCTCTTGACAGCAAGAGAAGATGATGAACTTGAATATGCAGCTGAGGAAATGAATAAAAGAGTTGACAGGTTCAAAGCAGATCCCGAAGCAAACAGACATTCCTTGAACCCGAACTCAAGTGGAAGTATTGCATGGTTCTTTGATGAAGATGGAGTTGAGTCAGAAGAAGATGAAGAAGCATTACGCACAATCAAAAGAAATATTGAATATGAAGACCGCTGAAGCAACCCAAGCAATAGTTGGTAAAAGGTGCGATTGCATCTTTACCGGCATGATGGTCAGAGGAACGATTATTTTGGTTCAAGACCTGAAAGATGCAGTCTTTGTCAGAGTCAGATTTGATGAGCCTCAGAATTGGGGTGGTGACTATTACAAAGAAGACAGCAATTGGGCAAGAAAGTCCGATGAGTTTGGAAGTTTGCACCACCTGAAATTGATTTGAACTAAAAAAAAAGTCATGAACAAAAAAGACAGAAAGAAAATTGAGCAGAGGATTCTCGAAAACCGCTACGAGTATGAAGAAATCCTTGCATTTGAAGGAGAAGAAAGGGCCAATGGTTTCCGGAATACAAGTCAGAACATGACTTCGCATATCTATGGGATCTCAGTCGATGACCTGAAGAAGATTGAGGATGAGATGAAAGATGTTCAAATCAAAGTTAAAATATCAAGAAGATGAAGACATTCAAGATTGAAGTAAGGTACGACACCATTGAGGCCGTCCTTGCAGATCCGACCAACAAGATGCTGATTGGTCAGGTCAATGTTTATGGGCAAGATGTTGTCAAACGCCACAAGAGAAGGCACCTTGAGACAAAGTATTTCAAGCTGAACAATGGCAATGTTTATTATGAGTACGTCTGTGACATCAAGCTAATCAATGAACTCGACCTTGGTGCCACCTGCCTTGACTGCACCCCCTTCCATCGTGTGTCCATCATGGAAGACTATCTGTTTTCCTACGAAGAAGTAAGGTTTGAGAAATGTCCTGAGAACAGAAGGCTGTTTGCAAAAAATGATATGTTGGTATCCACCTGTTATTTTTAAAAGCCATGAGTACGAAAGAGAAAGCTGCCAAGTCGTTTGATTTCCAATGCAAGAAGGCAAGTTCTTGTCGCAGAGACAGGTATCAAGTATCCTGCTGTTCTTGCCTTGAAGAGAAGACCTGTTCTATTCAGATTGCCCTTGACAAAGCAAGTGTTCTAATGTAATTGTTCTACTCCAATGGATAGGGGGTAGCATCGAAAGGTGTTGCCCCTTTATTGTATGTTGTTGTATATGAATCAGTTAATAATCTATAATGACAGAAAAACAATGAAATAACTGTGTACAATACCCACACTTAATGATTACCTTCATACTATCATAATAACCAAAACACAATACAAAATGAAGAAGTTTGAAGTAGTAGTCCTTGACCTTGGTTTGATTCTAACCAACACTTTTGATGCAGTAAATGCAGAAGAAGCTGAAGCTGATGCTCGTGAAACACTTGCACCGGAACTTGATTGTTTCCCTGAAGATTTGGAAGTTGTATCAGTAACAGAAGTACAGTAATGAAAATATCCATCCACATGGCTATCATGAGCCACCTATCCGACGTACAGGAGATGTTGAACCTTTCTTCCCCTGTCGATGCTTTCAGCCGTATCAACCTTGTCAAGAAGTTGGTCATCACGTACCCGAACACCGATGTTGAAATCGAGACTTCAGAGTTGGATCAGATTTGGAGCAACCTTAATAAAGATTGAAGTATGATACCATTGACACCCGCTGAGGTAGTGAAGGCAGCACAAACCCTTGGGGTTGTTGTCTCGGTAGGCTTTCCGAACTCAAGTAGTCAGGAGAGGACGATTGATGAATGGCTGACTATCAATGATATCTACCATTTCATGGATGCACCGTACCTATCAGGAGCAAGGCTCTGTTTCAATTATGACAATGGAGCAAGTTTGACTTTTAAGTTTTAATCCCCAAATAAAAAGAATTATGGCAAAGAATGTTTATGTAAGTAATGGCTATTTGAATAGAGCTGATTATCTGAATTGTATGGCATCAGAATACGGAGTATCGCTTGATACAGTCCTTTGTTTGGCTGAAGTTCTCGGACACAATGAAGACTTCGATGGCCTGATCAACTCCCTTGAAGATTTTGAAGAATATGTATTTGATGAAGAAATGAATTGATTGATAACTAAAAAAACCAATACCAAAATGGAAAAGTACGAAGAACAGCCAGTAGTTAGATTGAAGTTGAAAGATTGGGCAGAAGAAGACCGGCCTATGGAAAAGATGATAAGCAAAGGTACAGCAGCACTCACAAACGCAGAGTTGATTGCTTGTTTGCTTGGTTCAGGTAATGCAGACCTCGATGCCCTTGAGATTGCGAAGTTGATATTGTCCAAGGCTGGCAACAACCTGAATGAACTAGGCAAGTTTACTATTGATGATTTGCTCTTGTTCCCAAGCGTTGGCAAGCAGAAAGCCACTTCCATTGTAGCAGCTGTCGAACTTGGCAAACGACGCAGAAGTGAGGATTTCAAGAAAAGGGTGCAGATCCGGAACAGTAGAGACATTTATGAAACATTCCACTCAAGAATGGCTGATCTTGACCATGAAGAATGTTGGATAATGTTGATGAACAACCAGCACCGAATCATTGATGTAGTTCGCATCAGTCATGGTGGAGTATCCGAAACAACGGTGGATCCAAAGATCGTACTGAAGGCAGCGCTTCAATGTTTGGCATCGTCCGTAGTCCTTGTACACAACCATCCGTCAGGCAATCCCTATCCAAGTAGCTGTGATGACAAGATCACTCAGAAACTTAAGCTTGGCTGTCAGAACCTCGATATTCAGATGACCGACCACCTGATATTTTCAGAAAGCAGTTATTATTCATACGCCGATGAAGGCAAATTATAAGAAATAGATTATGGCAAAATTATTAAAGACATCAGGTGAACGCTCGGAGCTGAAGCCAGGGAATGGAAGAAAGGCATTTAATCTGAAAGAGTTGCAGGATGCAGTTGGTGGATACGTTCAAATTGTAACCCATAAAGATGGACAGATGTTGGTTGTCAATGAAGAAGGCAAAGTCGATGGACTCGCTTTCAATGCAGAAGCATCCGTTGTGTTTACCTCTTGGTTTGGACCCATCGATGTCATTGTAGGGGATGCCCTGTTGTGTGAATCATTTGAAATCAAGTAGCATGAGTTACCCTACTTCAATGCCATATAGAAGAAAGTTGTTAAAAGAAAGGTTTAAGGGATGAAGTAAAGTATCTGATAATCAGAGTATATATAGGAGCTGTTCTAATGCTCCATTTTTAAAAGCAAATAGTGTGGGCAATACCCGCATTATTTGCTTTACTTTATATCCGAAGCCCTGACTTCATACCGCAGATTGTTGTTCTATCGGTTTTGGTTATGAAGAAGAAGTCTGTTGGTGTATGCTTGCAGGCTTCTTTTTTTAAACAATCAAAAACGTATCCATGAAAACAAAAGTGCTTCTCAAACTGAAACCCAAAGCTGCATCCTTGGGGTTCAATGAAAAAGAACTCGAAGGTGTCACAGACAAACTTGTCGGAAACCTCGCAGACGATGCAACAGACGAAATTATCGACGCTGAGATCGATAAAATTCTCCCTTACCTACAGGTGTCGCAAACCTTTGCCACTAGAGTGATCAATGCAGCGAAACCCAAAACAACCACAGAACCTAAGACTATCGAAGAAGGTGCTGTCGTAATCCCAAAAACAGACAATGAACCCTCTTGGTTCAAAACTTACAGAGAAGAACAGGAAGCAAAGTTCGCTGTATTGAACCAAGCATCAATCGCTGAACAACGTGCCAAACTCTTTACAGCAGACCTCGAAGGCTTGCTACCGAAGCAGAAAGAAGCAGCGTTGAAAGACTTTGGTCGTATGACTTTTGCTGATAATGATGACTTCGATGCCTACCGTTTGGAAAAGCAGGCAGGTGTAGCTGAAATCGCACAGGAGTTGGCAAACAATGGTCTCGCAGCAATCTCAAAGCCTGGTAGCGGGGATTCAGAAAAAACAGAGGAGAATGAATTTGTTAAAATGCTCTCTGATATCAATACTCAAACCACTCTTTAAAAATTTCAAATGGACTACAAAGTAACCCCGCAAAGCGGTAAAAGCTATATCCACATGTGGGACGTAGCTTCGACGAAAGTTTTTGATGGTGGCTTCTTGTTTGATTTGTCTTGCGTACCAGCCGGTACAGAGAAACTGCCGAAAGGTGTTTTCTTGAAAATAGACTTAGTTGAACGTAAAGCCGTCATGATCAAGACTGCCGTCCTGTACGCTGCCTTGACTGCAATCGCAGTCGCAGTAAAAATCAACAAAAACGCACTGCTCATCGAAACCGATGTTATCGGAATTGCTGACAAGTATGTAACCGTCGGAGTAATCGACACAACCAATGCTGACTATGACAGCATTACGATTGTTGCTGACTCTCTTGGTGTCGTTGCCCTTGGTGACGTATTGCAGTCTTATACCGCTGAAGGTGTTGCGATTGCTCCAAGTGGTTTCAATACCACCGAAACCCTGCTCGATGCACAGCCCTCTGTGGACGTCTTTTGGACAGTCGAAGGTATTGTACCAACTGCCCTGCCTAACGGAGTAACCGCTGCAATTGTAGCCTCTTTACCTCATTGTCAATTCTTAATGTAAGCCACGATGAAAAACATCATTGAACTCATTCAAAACCCCATCGCTTTCGATGCTTTCGTCAATGAAAACATGAAGACTTCCACCTACAAAATTGGTTGGAATGCTGAAATGGACGTTGAGTACGAACCCTCGAAAAACTGGTCTGCAGCAACCGCTGATTATGCTGCTGCAATGCTTGGTACTGTCATTGGAAAGAATGCCGGTAAACCGAAACACGACATGCCCTCCATCGGAGAATTGTCAGGTACGCTTTCCCGCATGGGAGACGAGTGGCAAATTGATAATGACCGCTTGGAGCGTTATTACTACATGGAGAATCGTTTCCGTGAACGCTCCGTCAACTTCACCAAAGAAGAAAAGAAGGTTCAGTTTGCAAAGATTGTCAAGTACTTGTTTAATCCGTACGAGTTGGCAGCTATTGCCCCTCACAGACGTATCCTTGCTCAGTATCTTGAAGGACTTTCCAATGGTGAAGTCACTTTGACCAAAGTCAATAATGTAGGTGGTACTGTCTGGTCTGCTCCTATTCCTAATGGTATTGCAAAGAATGTACTTCGTTCTACTGACGTAGTTTGGAGTGTTGCCACCCTTACCACTATGGACGTAATCGCAGTCCTGCAATATGCAGAAGATGTTGCTGATGCAGCTGGTAAGACTGTCCTGAAACATCGTGTTTCGAAAGCCACCGCTGCCCTGATTTGTCAATGTGACCAATTCAAGAAATTGATTGGTACAAGTTTTGGCAAGAATACCACTCTTACCACTCCTGGCATTGGCTTGGATACTATCAATGCCTATCTGTCGAACATCAATGGTTCAGGTATTGCTCCTATCGAAGTAGTCAATGAGAAAGGGATCCTTGCAGATGGTACGTCCTTCAGCATGTTCAAAGATGGTCGTGTTGTTTCACAATGCACAAACCGTGTTGCCGTCCTGAAAGTTTCCGACTCCTTGGAGACTATTGATCCGCTGCCGAACAAAGTTTATTCTTCGTTCAATGACAACCTGATTTCTCAATGGAGAGGTGAGCAAGGTCGCTTTGTTGCCTATGAAATGTATGCGTATCCTGCCTTCATTGGCAAGAATGATGTATTCATTTTGGACGTAACTCAGACAGCGTAAGCCATGACATACATTGAAGCTATTCAAGAAGACTTGCAGCCCTACCCTGTTGGTGAATCTCTAATCAACCGTAAGTGTGTCAAGCACGGACTCAGTCCTCTTGATGCTCTTGCGGATGAAAGCACGGTGAATCTCATCGTGATAGAAATTCTCAGCCAAATGATTATGATGAACAATGTCGGTGAAGGTGGTGTAAGCCTATCCTTCAACAAAGACGGAGTTGAGTCGAACATTACAAGGCTATGCAAAGAGGTCGGATTGGATAGCTCCAATTATATCAAGCAATCAACTGTGATGAGATTGGAGTGATGAAAGGAAAGCTTGAAATATTAAAGATGTCCCAAGGGGGTTTCGATGTACTCGGAGACCCCATACCGGTGTCTGAAATTTGGAGCAATCCTATTCCTTGCCTGATTGTTCAAAACTCTTATGGATTTCTGAAAATGTATGAAGGTGGAACATTTGTTCCTTCGTCATACAGGGTGCTGATTGGAAACATCAAGCAGGCAACTTTCGTAATCGATGGAGTAGATACCGTTCAGGACATTGACTTTAGAGTCTTCAAGCTTTATGACAGCAGATCCGTCTTGCTTGGTGAAAAAACCGTATTGCCAGAAAACATCAAATACTTGGATGCTGTCCAAAGAATCCAGATACTAATATGATGACGCTTGTCACACCTGAAAGGGAGATTGCTTCTTTCATTGAAGAACAGCTTGAACGCAATGAGAAGAAGATTATCAATGCAATGATTCATGTTGGTATTTCATGTGTGAACGAAGCAAGGGCAAGTGGAAATTATATTGATCAGACAGGAAACCTTAGAAGCTCTATTGGCTATGTAGTCATGAAGAACGGAAGGGTTTTGCACAAGGGTGGATTTCAAATTGTCAAGAGTGGCAAAGAAGGAATCAAGGATGGTCCTACTTTCATTGAAAGTCAGCTGTCTGAGTACTCTAAAGGCATAGTCCTTTTGGTTGTTGCAGGAATGAACTACTCGGCCTATGTTGAAGACATGGGAAGAAACGTGCTAACTACAGCAGAACTACTCGCTGAACGAATTGTTCCCAAGATGTTGAATGAAGTTGGTTTCAAAAAAGCATAATGATATGAAGAAGACCGGCTCTGCAATTGAAGATGATCTGTACGCCCTCATTGGGGCAAGCAGTCTGAAAAACACGATAGGTGGCGCTATCTACAAAGATGGATTCAGGCCTGTGGGTTCAAATGCAGAAGACGCTGTTATCATTTTCGCTGGTGGCCTTGATGGTCAATTCCAAGATGGCATTGTCATTGTAAACATTTTTGTTCCGAACATCAACAACGGTGGAACTGTTAAAGTTAAAAACAACTCAAGGTGCAGGCAGCTTGAAATCAAAGCAAATGATTGGCTGTCTTCGCTCAAACCTACTGACTACAAATTCTCGCTTGATGCTATGATTATGTCGAAGCAGTCACCTGAAATTGAGCAGTATTACATAAATGTTAGAATCAAATTTTCTTTTAAAACATTCTGATTATGAGCAATATCACATGGGGGAAACCCTTAATCGAATTTGGCTTGACCGGAGCACTTGATGTCGTTCCTTTGGTTTTTGTAGCCATGCCTACTGCAGAAGAAGATTCCGCACAGTTGACCACCGTTAAAGGCACTGCAAAGGAGCTTTTCGGAGAAGGCCACGAATTGGTAGCAAGAAAATCCCAAAAGTCATACAAGCAGCTGAATGCTACTTTCTTCATTCCGTCCGGAGTAACCGCACCGATTGTTGACGTTGATGGTGTTATCGAATCCGAGTACAGTGTTCGCCTGACTCCTGAAGATGATACTCTCGAAGGTTTCGTCATGCGCAAATGTCATGTTGAAGCTGAAGAAACATGGTCTTCTGCAAAAGGCAAGATCCTGAAGTACACCTTCACTTCCTTGAAGCCTGTTTCCGGTACGATGATTGAATCCTATACCAAGGCAGCTATTTAATGGCAAAGGTTGAATCAAAGGTAGCCGATGCTGTACTGCAAAGACCGCATGTTGAGGAAATATGCGGGGTGAGATATGAAATCGCCCCGCCCTCAACAGCGACTTTGATTTTGGTTTCAGAACTTGTCGCAAGTCTTCCACAAGTTGACCTGGGAAATGATGACATGCTTACCAAGGTTCTCAGAGTTGCAAGGCATTGTCGCACAGTTGGCGACATCGTGGCAACCCTGATGCTTGGGGCTTTAGGCTTGAAGGAAACAAAGATTGTGAAAAAATCACATCTGTTCGGATTATGGAAAACCAACCACGAAGTTACAGTCGATAAAGTAGCCGTTCTGTCCAAGGTGTTATTGGAAAGAATGACTCCTTCCGACCTGTTCAAGCTTTCAGTGAGGCTGTTCAATCTGATGGAGATATCTGATTTTTTCGCGCTTACCGCTTCCCTGCTCGCAGCAAACGTGACAAAGCCAACAAAGGAAGCGGTAACGACAGCATCTGGGCGTTAATTTCAAGCGCAGCAGTAACCTTTCACCAATCATTTGACTATGTGCTTTATCAGGTCAGTTATGCAAACCTGATTCTTTACAGCACAGTTTTATTATCAGATTCAACCGAAAAGGAGGACTCCATCAGTGGTGATGATCCTGCTAATCGGGATGATGTCAGAAAATCAATGTTTGATCTTGACGAAAAATGAAAGACGAAAAAGGCAGATTAATCTTTGGAGCTGGTATTGATAATAGCCAGTTAACCAAAGATGCACAGCATTCCATGAAGATACTCAAAGGGATTGGCGGCACAGCTGAAACCGAAGGTAAAAAGATGGAAGGTTTTTCTAACAGCATAGGCAAGGGCCTTATTGCCATTGGTGGTATAACCGCACTCACAGCACTTGGCAAGCAGATACTTGATACCACAGCTAAATTCGAGAAGTTCGGCATTGTCCTTAAAAATACCCTTGGTGACGTTGAAGGGGCAGCTGCCCTTGACATGATTGCAAAGTTCGCAGCCACCACCCCTTTTCAACTTGACGAAGTTACAGCCGCCTTTATTAAGATGGCAAACCAAGGTTTCACTCCCACATGGGATGAACTTACAAAGCTTGGTGATGTAGCCAGCTCCACAGGTAAATCATTCGACCAATTGACTGAAGCAATCCTTGATGCTCAGACCGGTCAGTTTGAACGTCTGAAGGAGTTTGGTATCAAAGCATCTTCCAACAACGGCAAGGTGACTTTCTCTTTCAAAGAACAACAGACTACCGTTGAAAATACCAATTCTGCCATTCGTGGTTACATACTGTCTCTTGGTGAACTCGAAGGAGTCCAGGGGGCGAATGCAAAAATATCTGCAAGTCTGACCGGCAAGATCTCCAACTTGGAGGACCAACTTGCTGCCATGTACAATACGATTGGCACCGCTAACAGTGGAATCCTTTATGCAGGCGTTGAAGGTGTTGCAACCCTGATTGCTAATTATGAAATGATCGGCAAAGTATTGGTTGGACTTGTCGCTACCTATGGAACGTACAGAGCAGCCCTGATTGTTGCAACAGCCACTTCCAAGGGATATACTATTGCTGAATTGCTACAGTACAAGGCTTTAGTCATGGTTGAATTTGCTCAGAATCTACTGAACAAGACCATGCTGAAGAATCCATACGTTCTTGCAGCCACACTGATCATGGCTGTTGTTTCAGCGTTGTTGATTTATGTCAATGCAACTGACAAGGCCGTTGATAGCCAGGGAAGACTCGATGAAGTTAGCAAGGAATCCCAAAAAACCACAAGCTTTGAAATCGGAAAGCTTGAAAGACTAAAGGAGATCCTGAAAGATTCAAGCAAGTCCTACGATGTAAGAGCAGCTGCCCTTAAAGATATTCAAGCCATTGTGCCTGATTATCATGCTTCGCTCACTGAAGAAGGAAAGCTTATCAACAACAACAGTGATGCCTTGGATACTTACGTCAAGAAGCTTGAACTCACTGCAAGACAACAGGTTTTAAGCACTAAGCTTGCTGAAGCCGACCTTGCTAGATCACAATATATTGAAAGTCTTGGTAAAGATGCAGGCAAGTATCTGTCCACCAAGAACGCTTTGGCTTTTGACCAGTCCGGAACACTGACTGTCGAACGTGCTGCTTATGAAAATGGCTTAACCTCAGTCGCTTTTCATTCAATAAACGGAAAGATTAAAGAACTGAATCAGGTTTCTGATTTATACGAAAAGGAGTTGAAGGCAACAACGGAAGAAATGCTTGCTGTCAAGGGTGATGTTGTAACTCCACCGGCAACTGAAAATGAAACCGCAGCACAGAAAAGAATCAAGGAAGAAAAGGCTATTGCCAAGATGCAATCCGATGTTGACAAAGTTGCTCTCGACCTATCCAATAAGGCACAGCAAGCTAAGATTGACTCTTTGGCTGAAGGAGACCTCAAGGAGTTGGAGCAGATGAAGCTTGACCACAAGGTAAAGATGGATGAAATTGCCAAACAGCAATCAGAACTCCTGACTAAGAAGCAAGAGATATCCGATAAAGAATATCTTGCTAAAGGTGGCAAGGGTGCCAACCCTACCAAGGCTAGTTTGACCGCAGAGCAGGCCGGCATTTTTACCATGATGACTGATTCTGAAAAGTCAATCTTCAAGACCAAGCAAGATGCTCACTTCGTTCAGATGCTTAATGACTATTCCACCTTCACGCAGAAAAGGAACAAGATTATTCTCGATGGTGAAAAAACCATTCAGGCGTTCAAGGATAAAAATGTCGGAGGGATCTATGATGGAAACATCGCAGAGGTCAATTCAATGACCACACACAGCCTTGAGCAGTTAGATAATGACTATGCCAACAAGTCCAAAGAATATTCTGCATTCGTTGAGCAGATAGGCCGGTTAAAGCTGAAAGAACTCAACAGCCTGCTGAATGACAGCATGGAGTTGCTTGGTAGTGGTGTATTGTCTGATGAAGCTGCAACTATCTATCGCAAACAGATTGAAGCCCTTCAGGACAAAATAAAAGACCTGACCGGCAAAGACCAAAAGAAGGCAGAAAACATTAACCCGAACAGGGCCATCATGGATATTGCCGATGTTGTCTATGCAATTGGCAACGTTGGAAACTCATTTGAAATGCTTGGTGGAACCCTTGGAGACGTTGGTGCTATGATCACCGGAGTTGCTTCAGGTTTCGATAACCTTGCAAATGTATTCAAGTATGGTGCAACTTCCACTGATAAAGCTATCAGTGCATTGAATGGTGTTGCCAACATCATTGGCATGATTGGAAATCAGATTGAAGCCAACAAGCAAGCACAGGCCGATTGGAACGCAAAGATTGCTGAGTCTTCACACTTGCTTGCTTTGGCTCGTATAGAGGAGCAGTCGTACAAGGAAAAGAACATCTATAGTTCAACCGAAAATCCATACGACAAGGCTATTGCTTCTGCAAAGGAGTATCAGGCAGCCATTGGTGAACTTGCTTTAAGTTCTTCCGCTTTGGGTAATGGTCAAGTACAGACCGGAACAAAACAAGTAGTGAGTGGAAAGAACGTTGGCATAGGGGCAGTAGCGGGTGCTTCTATTGGCTCAATCATTCCTGGGGTTGGTACATTGATCGGAGCAGTCGTTGGTGGCGCTGTTGGTGCTGTCGTTGGTGCTGTTACCACAAAGACCGTCGCTACCTTCACTTCACTGAAAGAAAAATATGGAGAAATCTATGATACTTCAACTTATGAGCTGAACCCTCAGATTATTGCCGATTACGACAAGCTTGATGATACAACCAAAAAGATGGTTGATAATTGGAATGAAATCAAGAAGAAGTCAGAAGAAGCAAGAGCATCCGTTGAGGAAACCTTCAAGAACCTTGCCGGTGATGTAGGAACCACGTTGTCCGATGCTTTGGTTGATGCTTTCAGGAATGGCGATTTATTCAATGCAGTCGATGACTTCCACGCATACATGACTAAAGTGATTGAGGACATCATTTCACAGATGATATTCGCAACAGCTATTCAGCCATATCTCGACAAACTTTCCAAAGGAATGAATGACAGTTTCGGACTCCCGACAGACGGAGTTGCTGCAGATCCATCCAAAAAAGACAACTCAATTGCCGACAATCTTGCCTTGTTTGAAAATGATTATCAGAAAGGCCTTGATTTATACAACCAATTGATGGACCAAGCAAGCACTTCTCTTTCCGGATACGACCTTTTCGGCAATAAGGCATCAAGTGTCTCTGGAAGCAGCAGTGGCTTTGCTACTGCATCCCAAGATTCAATCGATGAACTGAACGGACGTACAACAGCAATACAAATGTCTGTGGTAAATATCGAAGGAAGCCTTGGAATGCTTATTGAAACGTCTTCTCGCATTGATGCTAATCAAAATATTTCAGCCATCAAGCTAACTGATATGAGGGATATTGCTCTCGACAGTTACTTCCAGCTATCCGATATCAACAAGAATACCAAGCAGTTGTTTGAAATGAATGACAAGCTTACAAAGATTGAAAAGAACACTCAAAATATTTGACCATGACAAATATATTATTCATAAACGGAGTAGATGCCTGGACACAATGGGGTGTTGTATTTGAAGATGGCAGCTATGAAAGGCTTTTGAGGGGCGCACCCTTCAAGGATGCCATTGAGAATAAGTCTTCGCAGAAGAATGGTAAAGATGTCATCCTTACAGGCAGAAAGATGGATGAAAGAGATGTCCAATTGACGTTCTGTTTCAAAAAAGGTTCTGACTTCCTTACAAGATACGCCAGCTTCCTTTCAACTGTTCAGGCTGGAAAAATAGTAGGTAGTGAAACCTACCCTTTAGAACTTGGGGCAAAAGAACTTGGAGTCGTTTACAAACTTGTTTATTCTGATTGTCTTGAAATGGTCGGCCTTGGCTTAGTTGCAGGCAAGATTTCAATCAAGTTTAATGAGCCAAACCCTGCAAACAGAGGAACGATATGAAATACCTTGGTGGTGGTTCGGTTATTTACGGTGCTGATGGTATTCCTATTGTCGAGTTCCCAATTATAGATGAAGGTGTTAGACGCTCTCAGCTTATGACCGAAGATTTTATTAAAGTTGTATTCAATTCAGATGAATTTCTTCCAATTGGTTTAGGTGCATACTTGGTTTTTGAAAATGAAGTTTTCGTCCTTACTGAAGAACAGCTTCCGAAGCCAGGTGCATATTGGAAATACGAACTTCAGTTTGATGCTGAGTACATGACTCTCAAAAATGTCATGTTCCTTTTCAACAACGAAGCTGAATGGTCACTTACAACCACTCCCAATATATTCCTGAATATGATTCTCTATGCTTTGAACACGAAGCTTGGAGTCAATACATGGGTTTTAGGCGTATGCTTTCCGTCAGAAGGAGTTGTGCTGTCTTTCAATGGTTCTTCAGCCTTAGATGCCTTGACAGACCTTGCAAAAGCATGTGATTCTGAATGGTGGTTTGATGGTCATACGCTTAACCTTACTAAATGTCAGTTTGGAGTTCCACTCGTTTTGACCGCAGGCGCAAACGTTGCTTCAGTAGAAATAGGCAAATCAAATGCAGATGAGAATTTCAATCGTCTGTATGCCTTTGGATCCAGTAGAAATATTCCTTCAGACTATCGCAGCAGTGAGGATGGTGGTATAGCTATCGCAGAATACAACCGCAGATTGAAGCTTCCCTTTGGCACCTATTTTATCGATGCAAGGCCTGACATGCTACCTGATGAAATTATTCCTGCAGTAAAGATGTTCGAGTCTGTTTACCCTAGAATGACCTGTACCATCATTAGAGTTCAGGCTGTTGGCTACATAGATAGAAATTCGATTTCTTTTATTCGGTATTTCGTCAAGCAAACTGAATTTCCTTGGTCTGATACCTACAAGCTAGATGGTCAAACTCCTAAGCTTACATTTCAATCCGGAAACCTTGGAGGACGGACCTTTGAGGTAAATGCAAGTGAGTCGCTTAGTACGTCGAATGCTTTCTCTCTTTTCAAGAGTATTGCTTTAGAGAAGTGGATTGCTAAGATTCTCGAATGGGAGAACATTCATTCAATGGACAAGCCTCAAACCTTTTCTGCATGGCTTACCGCCAGAGCCAGCCTGTTGGTTGCAAATGGCAAGGTGTACCATAACAATCCTTCATGGGGTGGCACTGCTTCAGACTTCTTTAATGAGATGTTTGACTATTGGGCAGGAGTTGCTGGACTTGTTTGGAATGACTCCAATCCATCCACGACGATGTTCAATTACACCACAAGTGACGGTGCTTTTGATAATGTTTCAAGGATAGCTTTTGCTTCGTGGAAGTCGATGCTTACCGCCTGTGCTGTTTCTGATTGGAACCATGCTTATAGTTGGTCTTGGGATAATGCTTATGCTGGATACGACATCATGTGTGGCCTGTCCGAAGCAGCGCACACTGACATTTATAGTTCCGGAGGATGGTTTGAGGTTATCAATACCTTCAGCAGTATTTACATTCCTAACGACATTCTGAAGCCCGAAATAGGTGATACTTTCATCCTATTCAATTATAACATTTCAGCTGTAAACAGTGTATTCATTCCAACAGCAGAACTTGAATTGAAAACCGTTGCCGAAGATTATGTCCTGGAGTCAATAAGGAAAAGAAACACGTATACCATTGTTCCAAATATTGTACAGTTTGCCAATGATGATACATCATTCAAGGTTGGTCAGAATGTTATGCTTTATGAAGTTCGCATTTATGGAGGAAGTGTTGCAAGCAGAGTCTATTCCATTGAAAGAAAGCTAGTAAACAAATACGATTGCACCTTCGTTGTTGCTGACAATTCAAAGTACAGCAGACTTGGGAAGATTGAAGAATCCGTTTCAGCATTAGAGTCTGTATCGGTTGGTGGTGGTGGAAGCTCCTCTGGTCCCTATCTGATAAAGATGCTTGATGCTACCCCGCCAACAGATGGAAACGCATTTTCGGCAGCAAGGGCTCGTCTTGAGATGATAAATTATTTTTCAATCCCACGAAATTTGAATGGAAACATGGTTGGTCTCTCGAAAGTTGCAAACAGTGACTCGGTAGTCCTTTCGATTAAGTTGGAGGAAGCCACCGTTGACACAATCAATGATGGGCATGTAGCAATACTTACAAACGTCAATGGTGAACTTCATGGAGAAGCGTATTGGAATGAATAAGAAATATTAAAAAACAATTAAACAGTTAAAATCATGGCAAAAGTATCATTTGGTTCTCTCGATTCAACCCAATTAGCCACCAAAAAAGGGGCAAATGCTATCGTTATTGGGCGTATTTATTTTGTGCTGACAGGCTCGGCCTTTTCAATTGTCAAGGGTACGTCAGTAAATACAGTTGACACCTTGTATGAGGATGCTATTGCATCTCGACCTAAGTTTAATTCAAAAGGCTATCAGCTTGCATACTTGGATAGCACTGGATCCACTAAAATAATTGATCTGTCCACGCTGACAGTCGGAGATCGTTCAGCAGTAGGCTCTTTCCCTTTGTCATATCCTGATGGTCAATACATGGGAACGCTTGGAGCTGAAGCTGCCAGTCCTGATAATACCGCCTTGCCTACAACCGGCGTTCGTGTGAATGATTTTTACAAATGCGTAACTGCCGGAACATACTCAGGAGTCGTTTTGGTTGTTGGTGATATCGTCAAGGCCACCGCTGTAACTCCCACATGGGCAAAGAATAACACTACAATTCTCCCTGTCGGTGTGATTCAGCAAGGCGATTCGTTGCAAATAGCTTTGGCACGTATTGTGAACAACATGGATGATATGGGTGCTTCGATAAGCGAAAAGGCTACAAAGTTGTATGTCGATAATGAATTTTGGCATGATGATCAAGATTTGTACATGTCTGGGGCAAGAGACCTGTATTTAGATCATGATCCAACTCTTGCAATGCATGCTGCCACAAAACAGTATGTCGATGCTACCGTCGTTTCATTTATGAAGCTTCAAACGAGCCCTGCTTCCGTTGCTGTCTTCAATGCCTTGACCGGCATCAAGGTTGGTTATTCATATCGAATTACGGTTGCTGGAACATATTCAGGTCAGGTGTGTGAGATAGGTGATGTCATTGTAGCAATCGCTGTTACAACAGGCGTAACCGCAACAACGACATGGATGGTCCTTCAGAACAATCTCGACCTTGCTGGAATATTTACTACCGCTGGAAACGGCCTTGCAGAAGACGCAGGAGCAGGTGGTAAAACGATAAAGATGCCTACCATTTCCCAAACCAACACTACAACAGGGAGCGCAACACTAGCTCATGGTGGAACAGTTACCATTGTAGATAGCATCACTCGTGATTCCTATGGTCGAGTAACAGGCATCAACACCAAGACGATGACAATGCCGAGCGAAACTGTACTGTCAGGTCTGACTACCAACGCACAGGCTGCCTACAAGATCATGGTAAATATGACAAGTTCAGGCCACGCTCTGACAGCCACATATACCGATGTTCTCTTGCTTGCCATGACAGGCTGGACAACGGATGCCAATGTTGGTTCTATCGTTGTAGGAGACACGCTGAAAGGCGCTTTAAACCGTCTGCAGAACAGGAACACTGCCTTGGAAACAAGAGCAACAGCAATCGAATTGTTACAGGATTGGATTGTAGGATAAGTCATGGCTAAAGTTAAACATTGGTACGGTCTTCTTGCTGCATACACCGCTATCGGAACAAAAGACACAGGCACGCTCTATCATGTCACTGACGAGCAGGCTATCTATCTTGGTACGATTTGTATTGTCCGTTCCGGCAATACATTGAACACTTCAGCCACAGGTCAGACAAAGGCGGGGGCTCTGACCATTTCGGGGTTATTGACAGCATCCACTCTAAAGGTGAGCAACCTTACAGCAGGGTATCTGCCTTACTATACGGCAGCCGGTCTTGTTAATTCTCCCTTTTACTCTAATGGAGCTGGTACGGGCTGGCTTGGTTATACCGCAGCGCCATATTCCGGATATAATTACGGTGCGAACGGCAATTTCTATGTTGGTGGCAATTTGATGATTTCTGGCGCAATGAATATCGGCGATTCTTTTTCGGTTGATGGAAATATAGAACTTGGTGGATATGTTGGCGCAGCGTCCGGATGGCATGGCAACTTACCAACAACATCCGGAGGATCGTATGACATTGGAACAGCTGGAACACCTTGGAGATACGTGTATGGAACAACAATATATGAAGGTGGCGTCACCCTTGCTTCCAAGTATGCAGCATCAAGCCATGTTCATGGAAATATTACAAATGTAGGGGCTATAGGTATAAATGGTAATACGCCAATTATAACAACTAATGGTGGAGTACTAACTACAGGATCCTTTGGAACTGCCGCCTTTACTTTTTGTCAGGGAAATGATGGAAGATTAAGCAATAGTAGGCCTGCCTCAGACGTAAGTGCATGGGCAAAAGCTGGAACGAAGCCGACATACACCTATTCAGAAGTTGGTTCAGCCAGAGTGCAAGGTCGAGTTGTTTCAGATTGCAACCATGCGGACTATCGTGTGCCAGGAATGTATGGATTCAACAACAATCCAACCAATGGAACAGGGGAAACTTATGGAGCTATGATCGTAGCAGCAAATAGTGATACGGGGCTGCAAATTGCAGGGGGTTATTCTAATGATGATTTATATTTTAGAGGATGGTCCGGTTCTGGAGCATCTTATTATCCTTGGAGAAGGCTTTGGCACGTAAATAATTCCAATCTGACCACCGTTGATTGGAGTGCAAAAAACCTGACGCTTGCAGGTTCAATCACAGGTGCAACCACAGGTGCATTTTCAGGAGATATAGTATCGAGTGGATCGGTTTGGGCAAGAAATCAGTATGTTGGATATGGTGACTCTACGACACCTTTTTTTGCAACATTTCTCGCTGGAGGCGTCAGCGGACTACACGCAGAGATCGAATGGGGGAACGAAGCGAACGCAACTACTGGTACATGGATACGGTTTAAGGTGAATGCTCAAAGCGGAGTCAACACTCCTGTTTATCCGTTAAGCCTTGGTCACACTGTTTGTGCCTTCACTACCTACCTTGGCATTGGAGTAACCCCCACTCATAGTTTTGAAATCAATACAGGCACAGCTCAAAATATCGTTTTCCATAAAAATCCTTCAGGCTATTACAATATGATGTCACTAAATGGAACCACCGCTGACGGTATAGGCGTTGGATTTCACGGAGGAAATGGGACTCCACACCTTTATATCAATTCAGGGAATACGGGTGATTTAATTTTTAGGACAGGCACTGGCGCCTCTTTTGTTGAAAAATTCCGAATAAATAATAATGGAGTCGGTGCCTTTACAAGCAACCTGACCGTTGGTGGAACACTTGTTGTCACCGGCTCAATAACAGCAGCATCATTTTACGAAGCCTAAATAATTTACATACTCACGCAATTATGAAAAAAGAAAAAGAACAACAAATCGAAAGAGGTGCCATTTCAATGTACATGAACTGCTTTCAGAACATCAAGACTTTTGCAGGCATTACCGGCAAGGGACAGTGCATTATTATGGACAACATCGAAGCACTTGGGAAAGTTACCAAAGCAATGGTTGAAGCCGAAGAACGCTTTATCAAGACCTTACAGACAGATTCCGTCAAACAGGCATCCGAAATCATGGAATCCTTTAAGGATAAGACAGACCTGTCGGAAGGTGACAAAAAAACAATTGAAGCGAACACTGAAATGGTTATGACAGCCGAAAGAGAACTAAATAAATTCAAGGCTGAATATTATTCCGTCAAGGTTGACATGCCGGTCCTTGAAAAGATTTCACACGAAGACTTTTATGTGCTGGCCGAAAAGAACGCAGTCAGCCCTGAAGAAGCAAAAGCGCAGGGTTTCATTGGCCTATATCCCCAAGGTATCTCAATTTTAAAAAGTTTAATCTATTAATATGCTAACTGCAGGACACATGGTGACAAGGGAACAGGTGGACTCTTGGTGTGAAAAACGCCCAGCGTACGCAGCCGGTAGCATTCCTGCAAAGAAATGCCTGAACGATGCATCCATGACTCCCAATTACTATGTATCCTGTTCAACCACCGGTGGCAAGATGCCGACTTACGATGATCTGACCAAGATTAGGTTCGCTGAGATTGTCTTCCATAACAACGGCAGTCAGAGCAGGAGCCTTCGTGCCGGTTTCAAAGTATATGGCAGCCCAGAACCAATCACTTGGTGTGGCTTTCATACAACTGGAATTGATGAAACCTACACTTTCGTACTTGAGGGTTTAGCTTCAGGTACATCTTATGCGGTTTACATTCAGGAGTCTTCAAATACCCAAGATATGTTCGGGTTTATCAATGGCTCCTATGTTTCAACTGTAACCGGCTATGGTTACATACAATCTACTCTTATTTCAGGTTCGCAGCAGAAAAGCACACAATATATCCATGTGTATGTTTCAACCATGAAGATAAGCATTAGGGTGAAAAATGATGACCTCAGACCAATGAATATCCATTTATGGGGCAGTGTTTATGACCAAACTGCAATCAGTGTAACAGAATACACTTTTGAAAATATTCCATTTAATAATGTCTTCAGTATATCGATATGGGGAGTTAATGCCACGCCTGGCTATGACATTGGGGCTTGGTGTGGGCCTACTCCGTATGATTTCCAAGCAATATACTTGGCAAATGATGAATGCGAGTATGAGTTTAATACCGGTTCCACTCTTGGGGTTGATTATTATGAAGTTACTATCGTGATACCGTAAAAATTGTAAATAATGAAAATGATGTATGAATGGTGGAGTGGATTCTTTTACAAGCTGAGTGATGCAATGTCAACAGTTTGGGGTTGGGTACTGATAGCCGCTACAACTATGTTTTCGATTTTCGAGCCTGAATGGGTAAGTTTTGTTGTCGTTCTTATAGCGGTATTCTTTGACTTGTATTGGGGCATTCGTGCTGCAAAAAAACAAGGAAAATTTGTGTTGTCGAAGTCGATGAGAAACACAGTCAATAAAATTGGGATCTATTCTTTTGCCTTGGTCGGTGTCTTTTTTGTTGAAAAGATTGTACACGAAAATGGTAGTTTCCTTGGTGTTAGAGTCCTTGCCGTTTATGCTGCTGTCTGTGAGTTGTGGAGTATGTCTGCTTCTATGTTGATTGTGAACCCCGGCATGCCATTCCTGAAGATATTCAGGAAGCAGCTGAAGGGAGAGATTGAGAACAAGCTTGGCGGTTCTTCCGAAGGATTGTTCCCTGATGATGAACCATCAAAAAAGGAGGATACAAAATGATCAGCAAAGAACTTACGGCCTTGGTTGCACACTACGAAAGTCTGCATGACGGAGATATGAGAATTATCGGACTCCAACCTAAAATGTGTCCTGCCGGTTTTTGGACTGAAGGGTACGGCAGGGTTATTCGTGATACCGATGGAACGATGTTGCATGGTAAAGAGAACACAGCCAATGCTTACAAGCTTTCTGTCATCAAGACAACGGAGCAAGCGATTGTTGCACTTCAGGAAGACCTTGAAGACTACTCCGAAAGGGTGGATAGTTTGCACCTGACATTGAAACAGAATCAGCACGATGCCTTGGTGTCTTTCGCTTACAATGTTGGCTTCGATGCCTTGAAGCACAGCACCCTGCTTAAGCTTGTCATCAGTGATGCGTCTCCATTCTTTATTGACAAGGAGTTCAGATCATGGAACAAAGCAACAGTCGCAGGGAGAAAACAGGTCATGAAAGGCCTGACAGCACGTAGGACTTCCGAAGCCTACCTCTATATTTTCGGAGAGAATAAGTATTTCAACTAAAACGTAAGTCATGAGTTTAATCAAATGGATTATTACGGCAGCCAAGAATGTTGCCAAGTTTGTAAGTAATATCGGTGCCAAAACCGGTAAAGTAATCACTTCAGCATACGACCAACTCGATGTTCTCGGCAAAGTGGTAGTTCCTGTCGCTGTCAATGTTGTACAAGCATTGAAGACCTACATGAACTCAGGTGTGAGTAATGTTGTCGAGACGATCATCAAAATTGCCATTCCTGGAACCACCGATGACAAAATCATTGATGCAGTCCGGAAATGGCTTGAAGACGAGCTGCCCAATATTGCAAGAGAATTGAATTTGGTTAGTAGCATTATCAATCTGCAAAGTACCGATATGAAAGTTGCTACAATTATCGATAGGCTCAAACTCGACCAGAGTCAAGGTGCCAAGTGCCTTGAATTTGCTACCCGTCTGTCCTTTTACCTGTCCGATGGTAAGCTGACTATGGAAGAACTGAAAGCAGCAAGTGAAGACTACTACGAAAATTTTGTGAAGCCGTAAGGCAATTGCTTTTTTCAGATACAATGCGACTGCCTGTAAAGGTGGTCGTTTTTTTATGTCAGGACTTGAGAAGCTTTAAATTTTTTATATGTACAAGAACTGCAGTACGATGGGTTATAGCTTTTTATGTCCAAAGTAATATGGAGTTTAAATTTATTTGTATATTTGAAAACTTGAAAACACACTCAATCAAGTAAGAAACATGTGGTTACTTAACCTTTAACTGCGATTGCTCCTCGAATTGAACTTCTTTTAAAATACATAATCACAATTCCTAACGCCCCTGCCATTACACTGGTGTTATAGGCAATTAAAAAATCGCGCTATCATGGTTTACCAAGGTCCTGAAAACATCTATTGGTTGTTCAGCTCTTCTGCTCAATCTATTGCTGCACTTATTGGATTTATAACTGCAGGATACTATTTTGTATTAGGTAGGGTTAACAGTGAGTCTGATAATGATCCAACACTCGAAGAAATCAATCAAGAAATTCAGAGGTATCAATTTGTAAGAGTTAAAATACTTTGTGCGTTAACTGCTATATCACTCATTTCAAGTTTACTCTTGGTCTACTTTAATGGTCTTGACTTTAATTCTAAAAATGTAATTGTAGTAATTGTATTCCTGATAAATGTTGCAACAATTCTTTGGGCAATATCATTTGTAGTTGGTATAATTGATCCAAATAAGATTAACAAGGCTGCAAAACGACTGATTAAGGACGATGTTGAATTTATAGGTAATCTTTCAGACACCCAAAGTCAGAAAGTAAATATCAGTGAATTTGTAAAGACGTTCATTACTTTCGAAAATTTAGTTCGGTTGATTTGTTCAAAATTCGAATTATCGAGTTACTCGAGTGATTTTAATAAAACTGCCTTAAGTGCATTGTTTAGAACGATGTATCAACGTGGATTAGTTGATAATTATACTTTTGATGAGATGAATGAAGTTAATAAGATAAGAAATCTTGCACTCCATGGAAAAATTAGCATGGTTGATAAAAAAGTTTTTGATATGCTTCTATCATTAATGGAAAGCATGATAGTATTAGAAAATAAAAATTAACTGCCCATAACACCAGCTAAGCCACAGGCTGCCACTCAGGCCCTAGCTACCCGTTAGCGGCAAGGCTAGAACCAGCCATTTTGGTTCACTTGTAAATTCATCAAAGAAAAAACTACATAATTCATCAGTGTTAAGATGTAACAAAGTAATGTATTTCAGTACAGTTATGTGGCACCCTGTAGAATAACATCCGATATTATAACCTTAAAACATTAATTATGATACTAGCAACTGTAAAACTTGAAGGATATAGGAATTTTAAAAAGGCTAAAATTAACTTTAACAAGAAAACCTTGATTATTGGGGCTAATGATGTAGGCAAAACAAATTTGTTATGGGCAATTAGATTGCTTTTGGACAGAGGTTTATCTGATTTTGAAATCGAGCCTAAAGATTCTGATTTTTATGCATTTGATGAAACTAATGAATTTGAAATTGTATTATTTTTTGAGGATGTTGTAGAGGATTGCGTCGTTTCAAAGTTAAAGGGAAAAATTAGCGATGATAATAAATTAGTTTTGTCATACAAAGCATTTAGGGATAAAGCAACTAGATCTAAAACATATAAGTTATTTGCTGGTCCAAATGTTAAGTCGTTAGAGGAAATTGAAGATCGATATTATCGAAAAGTTCTAAATATTAAATACATAAGTAGTAGGCGAGATTTTTATCATTATATTAATCAAGAAAAAAATTATTTATTTCAGATTGCTAAGGAAAACAGAGATGAAGAACAATCTACAGCTGATGATATATTATACTCTGAAATCAAAACTGATTTAGAAAAAGTTGATGAAAAAATCCCAAAATTAAACTTTATTTCTTCAGCAACAAATACAATTAATGAAGAGCTATCCAAATTATCTATACATCACAATAAGCAAAAAATAGTATTTGATTCAAGCGCATCTAATGTTGACAACTTTATAAATAATGTTTCTATTGCTTCTAAAAGTAATGAACAAAGTGTATTGATTGGAGGTGATGGTCGACTAAATCAAATTTATTTGGCATTATGGTCATCAAGAAATGAATTAACTCAAGAAAGCATAAAAGAAGTGAGCATTTTTTGTATTGAAGAACCTGAAGTACACTTGCATCCACATCAACAACGTAAGTTGGCCGATTATTTAAATCAATCATTGAATGGACAAGTATTATTAACTTCACATTCACCTCAAATCGCTTCTGAATTTAGTCCCAATTCAATTATCAGATTGTTAAATGAGAAGGGTGCAACAAGAGCGGCATCAAATGGTTGTTCAATAATTATAGACGCAGCTTTTGAAGATTTTGGATATCGACTTAGTATTATTCCTGCTGAAGCTTTCTTTTCTGATGTAGTATTACTTATTGAAGGTCCATCAGAAGAATTATTCTACAAAACCTTATCAAAACAAATAGGTATCGATTTGGATAGATTAAACATAAGTGTTCTGATGGTTGATGGTATTGGCTTTTCAACATTCATTTTAATATTAAACAGGTTGGAGATCAAATGGGTGCTGCGAACAGATAATGATATTTTCAAAATTCCTAAAAAAAGTGAGTACAGGTATGCTGGTATCCAAAGATGTGTAGAATATTGTAAAAAGCACTTTCAAAGTGATGAAACATCAGGAAAAATTCTTGCAGAAAACGAAGCTAATTTAAAAGGCTTCCCAACAATGATACCTGAAGAAGCTAATATTAAATCAGCTTCTATAGTAATTAATGATTTAGAACGTTACAACATGTTCCTCTCAAATATTGACTTGGAAAATGATTTATTTAGTTCAGCGTTAAAAGATGATATAAAAGATTATTTTTTTGAACTTGAGGAATCTGAAATAATTCCAGCAATGCAAAAAAGAAAAGCTTCATTTATGTATGATTTCTTGAAAACTAATAAAGATAAACTTTCTAAGTTAGCTGCTGATCCAATCTCAAAGCCGATACTTTTATGTAAGAGTATAATCGAAGAAAGAGATGAAACCAACTGAACAACAAGATTTGATAATTGATTATGATGGTAATGCTGTTGTAATTGCTGCTCCAGGTAGTGGTAAGACTTTTGTAATATCTGAAAAAATAAAAAATAATCTTAAAACATTACTTGAACATCAAGGAGTTATAGCAATATCATATACAAATAAGGCTAGTGTCGAATTGAAAAACAGAAGCCTTTCAAATGGAGAGAATCCTATGAGCTCCTTTTTTGGAACTATTGATAAATTTAATCTTTCAGAAATAATTATTCCTTTTGGCAAACAACTTTTTGGTATCCCCAAAAATGAGATTAAAGTCAAAAAAATATATTCACTTTCTGAGGAGGATAAAAATGATTTCGATTGGTTTACGAGGAATATAACCTTGGATAATGTCAACAAAAGCCAATTAGAAATACTAAAAAATTATTTTTTAAATGGTTCAATAATGATTGAAACGATTGGCATTCTTGCTGATTATGTTTTTTCAAATTCTATTGCTTGTCAAAAGTATATTAAGGCTAGATATAAATATCTCTACATTGATGAATATCAGGATTCTGGTTATGAGCAACATCAAATATTTCTCAAAATCAAATATTTAAATATTAAAGCAATTGCAGTAGGCGATTTAAATCAATCTATTTATGCTTTTTCAGGAAAAGATGCAAAATATCTTGAGGAGCTTACTAAAGACGATACCTTCAAGTATTTTAAATTAGACAAGAATCATAGATGTCATCCTTCAATTATTAACTACTCGAATTTTCTATTAAATCCAAAAACAGAATTAATTACAACAGAACAGAAATTTGTGTTTTTCTCTCGAATTGATGGTAATGAAATTGATATTGCCCATTGGCTAGATGAAAAAATATGTGATGTTCAAAAAGCGTTTGAAATTGATAAACGAAATAAAATCGCAATATTAACTAGAACAACGAGAACTGGTGAACTAGTTAATCTTAAACTTAAAGAACCTCATAAATTATCTATTAGTAATGAATTAGATTTAAACTTAAATATTTGGTCAGCAATATTTTCAAATTTACTTCATTTTTGTTTTAACAAAAGCTTTAAGTTTATTGAAGTTATAGAAGTCTTTACATCATATGATAAATTTAATTCAGCCGATTTAAAAAAATTGATTGTTTTGAAAAAGTCCATTGAAAAGCAAATTTCAGATAAAGTGCTCAATGTAGAAAATTTGATAAAGGAATTTATAAATGTTGCGTTAATAATTGCACCAAGCACTGAGAATTCGGAATCAATAGAATTATTAAAAAATGTTTTTAATAACACAATTGAACTAAAGTCATATGAGCCAGCTAGTGATAATGAGGTAAATATATTAACGCTTCACAAATCAAAGGGGCTGGAATATGATTTTGTATTCAATTTAGATTTATATGAATGGGTGTTTCCAAATAAGAAACCTGGACCTAATAATGATTTTAATAATCCTGTTTATGGTGACTGGATTCAAGATTTAAATTTGCATTACGTTGGTATTACTAGAGCAAAAAAAGGTTGTTTTTTAATTTCTAGTACAAAGAGAACCAACAGTGATGGAGTCGTCAAGAATGGGAAAGACTCTGAATTCATTTGGAAAGATAATATTGAAAAATTAAGATAATATTAAGTATAAAGAATACTTATAGTAAATTTCTATTTTTTTTAGCGAGGATTCAATATTGGATGATTTTTAAATACAAGAACAACATATAGTTAAAAAAAACCCTGCCACTAACACCACCACAAACCACATGCGCCTGAAGGCAAGCAGACTGGCTACCCGTTAAGGGCAATGGTAAAAAAATCAAATCAGAAACCAAACATCGATTTAAAATGGAGAACATTAAACTCAACGACATATTAAGATTTGAAAACTTAGATAATGTCAAAATAAGATTCAATTTGATGTTTGCACAAAATTGGAATCCTATAGAGGTATTCAAGAACGGAGATTCTAAAGTAATGCTTGAAGGACATTATTGGAATTACAATAAAAGGAAATCTTTTAAGGATGGTCAGATAACCGTAGGCTTTGTCAGAATAAAACCGAAAGAGAATTTGTGGTTGTTGTTTCATATTGGAAAAGTAACCAAAGATCTGCATATTTTAAATGGCATAGGATATGAATACGAAACCTTGACAGACTATCAAAAATATTTCGGACGACTAATTGTAAAATTTGACAACAAAGCACAGACAATGATTAGAAATGCCGAATCAGTAATAAATGACTGTGAGGTTTCACAATTATTGCCTGACACTTTTGATAATGACCTATTTCCGGGTTATGATAAGGTGAATATTTCTTGGGATGAAATGCGTCGTGTATTAGAAAAAGACAATTGGAAAACGGCACTTCAAAATCAAAAAGGTGTTTATCTATTAACTGATATGTCAAACGGAAAAAGGTATGTTGGTTCAGCATCTGGGGCGGATATGATTTTAGGACGTTGGAGAGCATACATTAAGACTGGTCATGGAGGTAACATTGGACTTAAGCAATTGGATTTTGACCACATAAAGAAAAATTTTAGATACTCGATTTTAGATATTTACAAATCAACGACTGACGACCAATTTATTATTGATAGAGAAACTTGGTGGAAAGAAGTGCTGCAAAGTAGAAAATTTGGATACAATGAGAATTGACAGATTAAATTGAATAGATAGATTTGCAGACCATAGTACCACCCAAACCACATGCACCTGAATTCGCACGCGGTCAAGCTACCAGTTAGTCAGAATCGTAGAGCGCGTAGGTTTAGTTTCCTGCAATTGGTTGAGCAATAATAAGAAAATGCGGTCAAAGCCTGTGGTACTTTATAAGAAGGTCCTGCGGTAGCTTTTGAATTCTGTACTTCTAATGCTCAATGGGTTTTTAGACAGAGATAGCTGATTCTTGCAATATGAACATGTGTGCAACACTATAAGAAAGACCTTCGGCGGATGTAGATTGCTGTTTATTAAGATTATCCGGAATCAAGACAAAAAAATATTCGCCGAGGGACAGTATTGATAACGCTTCGTGTTTTATTTTTTTTTACCGCACAAAATATCTTGAAATTCTGCTATCCGAACATAGGCATATTTGGTTTTGACCCAACCTATAAGTCGACTCACAGGTAAAACCAAAAGATCCAAGTTTGTCAATCCTTTTTAGGAACATTGAATGTTGAAAACTTTCGAGGACATTATTTGTCCTTGATGCTCTTATTTAACTATCTTTGGATAACAATTTTCCTTGATAAATGAGTAAGATAAAAGTAGCAACATTCGCTGAACAATTAAGAACTCTAAGAGAAGAGGCACATCTCTCATTCAGAGAAGTTGCAGAAGAAATCGGCATTGACACTTCACTACTTGGAAAGATTGAACGAAACGAAAGACAACCGACCAAGGAGCAAATAAAACAAGTTGCCAAATATTTCAAACTTAATGAGAATGATTTATTGAAAGAGTATTTAAGCGACCAATTCGCTTACAAAATCATTGAAGAAAAGGCAGACCTTGACACATTAAAAGTCGCCGAAAGAAAAGTAGAATATTTAAAAACAAAACTATGAGTGAAGTAATTACAAAATCATATATACCTGCAAACTACAGTTGGTCTAACAATATTTTGAATGACCAGCAATTAGAAATGTTTTTTGCAAATCAAATTGGGTTTGCTACGTCAAACAAAAAATCGGTTTTGGAAAAGAAAAACAAAAAGAATTTGTTAGGTCAAGTATTCACTCCTCATATTCTTGCAAAGTTTATGGTTTCACTTTTCAAAACTGACCTGCAAAAACATAATAAAATACTTGACCCTTGCATAGGACCAAATACTTTTCTCTCCTATCTTAACGACATTGATCCATCAATAAAACTTACAGGAGTTGAATTAGATGAGAGTTTGATTACGGAAAATATTAAATCCTTTTATACAAAGCAAAACAGAACATTAATTCTTGACAGCTTTTTTAATGTTCCACTTTCAGAAAAATTTGATTTCATAATTCAAAATCCACCCTATGTAAGGCAGGAGTTAATGATGGATGGTGAGAATTCAAAATCTCTTGCAATTAGGAGTTTATCACCTTTCTCAGAAATCATTCCAGCCAAATCAAACTTATTTGTTTACTTTTTATTAAAATCAATTTTTCATCTTTCCGACAATGGAAGAATGATTGCCGTGATTTATGATTCTTGGTTATATAGCGATTTTGGGAAAGTTTTGAAAGAAGCATTTGTTCGATTTGGTTCAATTGAAGAGATTTTCCACTTCAAGAAAAATGCATTTCCGGATGCAGAAGTGGGAGCTACTGTTATTAACTTTAAGAGAATCATTAATTTAAAAGAAAAAAATAAGTTTATAAAACTTTATTCCTTTAGGACAATCAATGAAATTGTTTCTTGTAGTTCTAATCAAGAATTGCCTTTTAAACAAATTCAAGTTCAGGATTTTTTTGCTTATCGCTTCAATGAAGAAACAGTAATAGATTTTAAGAACAGTTTGTTTAAACCGATAGAAAAAATAAATTCTCAACCAATTAAGAGAGGCATTTCTTCTATCGCAAACAAATATTTTATACAACAAGAAAAAACATTTGAAGAATCAATTCCTTTTGTAAAGGATGTTACTGCAATCAGTTCATTCATTATTAAGAACGAACTTTTTTATTTACTTGCTTTGAATGGACACATTTCCGAAAAAACAAAAAAACATCTTGACATTGCCAAGAAAGAAATACTTGCAGAGGGTGAAAAATTTAAAGCGCTTAAAGAACAAATAGAACACAATCCATATTGGTATAAGATTCAACTCAAAAAACCAGGGAATCTTTTGTTCAATTATTACTTGCGTAAGAACATTGATTTCTTGTTGAATGACGAATTGCATTATTCATCTGACAACTTTTATATTTTGAATGTGGAGAAACACTTGCTTGCAAACTTTGCAATTCTGAATTCCTCGTTTACCCGAATTTCTGTATTGCTTCATTCAAGAAATCAGGGAAATGGACTTCGCAAAATTCAACTTTACGAATTCAAAAAAATCCCAGTAATTGACAGCAGCAAACTTTCAATTGAAACTATTGCACAGCTTGAAATTGTTGCAGAAAAATTAAAATCAGTTGGCAGATTTGTAGAAGGCAAGGAAAAAATGATAAAGGAAATTGACGAAATTCTAATCAAAGAATATAATCTGCAAAGCAAAACTCAGATTACTGCAACTGGACTATACAACGATATTCAAAAAATATTTTCAATAAATTAAGATGTCGCAAATTTGGTATAATTCTGATGAATTAAGTGTTTTTCAACCTGCAGTTGAATTAGCATTAAATAATGCATTGGCAAGTTGTGGTTATGACGGCATTGCAGAGGTAGTCCACAATCCTAACATTCCTAATAGTTCAACTATTCCTGATTGTGCCATCAGATTAAAAGCAAGTCATCGATTTGTTTTTATTGTTGAAGTAAAGAGAACTCAAAGGGATGTTGAATCACAACGATATCAAAACCAATCTAGGTCCTATGTAACTGATTTTGGAGCTCATTGGGAACCGAATTATCACAAATACTTTTGTGTAACGAATATTGAAAGATTAGTTTTGCTTGCCGACAGACAAGGAGTTCCTCTGACAAGTTGTGTGCTTAAAGACAACCCTAAACAACACACACTTTTCAATCCAGCAAATCACGATGCTACTTTATCAATTGCCGAACTACAAACTACTTTTGAAAATATACTTCCCCTTATCTTCAATAGGATTGCACCCAATTGGGACAATAATTGGGAATTAATAATCCAAAGTTTTCATAACAATTATATTGCTTTGAAAAATTCGTTAGGGTATCCCGAAGCAGTTCGTAAAGAGTTAACCCTATACGAACTTTTCAGGTTGCTTGCTTATGCCTACTTGAAAGACTTTTATTCTCAAACGGCAAGCGCAAACTCAGCACACTTTCGTAATTACCCACCAAGTAATGCAACACTGCCGCAGTTCACAACCAACTTAGCGAATAATTACAACAGAATAATTCAATTAGATTTCAGACAGATATTTACTGACCATCCTAACCAAGGACAAAGAATTTTTCCTGATAACTTTTCAGCTAACTATTTACAATATTTCAAAGATTTAATTCAATGCTTTGTTCAGCACAACAACAACGCAGTTGCTGACAACTCATCACCTGCTTATGTTTTCAACCTTCTCACTTCAAAAATTTACGAAAAAGAAGAGTTGCATCGTAAAGGAAAAATTATGTCCGATTCTGAATTGTCAAACTTGTTAGCGGTTCTTTGCATAGATTCACATTCCGCAAATGTTTTAGACCCAGGTTGCGGAGATGGTGCTTTGTTGGATGCTGCTTATGACCAAATAAATTTACTTGCGTCATCTGCCAATCAAATAAAAACGCACAATCAAATTTTATCACAAATAGACGGAATTGAAATTGACCCTTTCCTTTCTCAACTTTCTTCATTCAGATTACTTTCTAAAAATCTTTCACAAGTTAATAATACAACAGTAGCCAACATTTTAATCGGAGATGTATTTCATAATGCAAGACCAGATCAATACGATGTGGTAATGATGAATCCCCCTTTCTTACGAAATGATAATCCTGACACTCCAATAACAGAAGCAGACAAAGTAAGAATGATAAGTGCAATAAATGCACAAGGACTGTATTGTTTTGTGACGAATGCTTCGCAACCGAACCTCTATTTTTATTTCACAAATTTCATTTGGCAGTATTTAAGAGCCAACGGAAAAGCTGGAATAATTCTTATGACTAAGTTTTTGAATAATGAAGACGGAGAATTTTTAAAGCAATTTATTTCTGACAAAGTTGAAGCAATCATTTCCTACCCAAGAAAATATTTTAAAGATTTTGATGTAACAACTGTGATTGTTGTTTTGAAGAAAGGAAACAACTCTCCAAATGTGTCATTTGTAAGAGTAGCAGATGAAAATGTATTATTGATTCCCGAAAATATCAAAACAATACTTGCTTTAAATGCTGACGCGGTAACAGCTTCATATAAACTGAAAGTTGTTCCAAGAAACACACTTGTTGCAGCAGATAATTGGTTACAGTATTTGCAAGATAGCAATTATATTAATTTTTCTAACTTAAATTTCTTAGTCAACATTGAACATCACTTTGGTGTTGTTTCAAGAGGTGGGGCAGAAGCAAGTGGAGCATCAACAGTTATTTTCCCAACATTTGATGATACTGAAAATCATTATTTTGGTTTCGGAATGCGACTTACGACTGCACAGCAAAACGCAGGTGCAGTAAGAAGAAGAATTGATATTCCAGTTGGATTAAATGGAAATGTGAGTTTCGGTATTCAAAATAATTTCCAACGCAGAAATTATGTTTTGACTGTTAATGATATAGAACTTGATAAAGCATTTCACTTTCCTGCAAAAGCAGATAGAAGTGAAACTAACGTCTTGCCTGTTGCATTACAAGATAATCAAGATTTAGTTGACATTTTTGATGCTTGTGTTGCTGAATTTGGTTCTGCAAAATGGGGAACTATCGTAAATAGTTCTTTTAGGAATACCATCAATCCAAAAATCTTAATACCAAGAGCAGATAGAACTAAGCATTGTGTGTATTTCAATCCACACAATCACAGTTTAACTCTCTCAACAAATTTCTTTTATTGTAATGATCTTCAAAACCAAAATGTAAATGTAACTGACGAACAGCAATATAAATTCATTACAGCTTTTTTGCTTTCAACTTTTGGACAAATTCAGTTTGAATTAAACGCAAACAATCAAGAAGGTTTAAGAAAGTTAGAGGGCTTTCAAATCAAGCGTTTCAAAATTCCTGACTTAGTTCAATTTACACTAGCAGAAATTGTATCGGTTGTTGCAGAGTTTGATGCACTCAATATTGCAAACCCAGAATTCAGTGGAGATGAAGGATTAGCAACCCCAAGAAAAAGCCTTGATTTCTCAATTGGTAGAATTATTTTCTTGAAAAATAATTTAGGGTTTGCATCTGTTGATGCAATGGTGAATTACTTTGAATTGTTTTTAGCAGAATTAGTAGAAGATAGACGAATATGAAAAAAGTGAAGGTAGTAAGTCTGTTTTCGGGCTGTGGTGGTTTGGACTTAGGATTCAAACAATCAGGATATGAAATAATTTGGGCAAATGATATACTTAGTGATGCCTGCGAGACTTATCGTGCCAACATAGGTGACCATATATATTGTGGTGATATTACTAAAATTGACAAAAAGGTAATTCCTCAAGCAGATATTTTAATTGGAGGCCCGCCTTGCCAATCCTTTTCATTAGTTGGAAAAAGAAATCCCGATGATGATAGGTCGGATTTGGTTTGGTCTTATTTAGAAGTATTGGAAAGAGTGAAGCCAAAACTTTTCATTCTTGAGAATGTTGTCGGTATTTTATCAGCAATGAATCCAGATGGTTCAAAGGTTCTTGACAATCTTATACAGGCATTTAATAAGATAGGTTTTACAACTTCAATTTTTAAACTAAATGCTGCTGATTATGGAGTTCCACAAAAGCGATTAAGGGTTTTTATTGTTGGTAATAAAAAAAGCATTCAAATAACAGAACCTCCTGCGTCACACACAGAGGAAAACTGGATTAGTGCATATGAGGCATTATCCGATTTGTCGGATACTAATGAAACTGGAGTCGGAAAATATGCAAAAAGACCTTCAAATAGATTTCAAGAATTAATGAGGATTGGGCAAAACGGCAAGTTTGATTTACATTTTACGCCTTATGCAAGTGCAAAAGACCAAGAACTTATTAATCATATACCACCAGGAGGTAATTATATGAATGTTCCTGATGAAATTTCCACTAAAAGAATTCTAAATTTTAAAAAAACAGGTGGAAGAACTACTACGTATGGAAGACTATCTAAAAAGAATCCTTCATATACATTAAACACTCATTTTAATAGGTTAAATGTTGGTTGTAATATTCATTATGCAAGGCCACGACTTATTAGCTTGAGAGAAGGATTAAGAATTCAATCATTTCCAGACTCATTTAAAATACATTCAAAAACCAAAAGAAACTTTTATGTTCAAATTGGAAATGCAGTTCCACCACTTTTAGCCAAAGCTTGGGCAGACCATTTGTGGAAATATTTATAAGCCAGTGCTGATATGAAGAGATTGCCGCTGGATCAACAATCGGTAATTCATGGTAGTTGCTGCTAACTGGCAGAAGAACTGCTTAATAAGAAAAAAAAACGACTAGGGCTAACACCAGCTAAGCTACATGCGCCTGAAGGCGCACGCGCCCTAGCTACCCGTTGTGCGCAACCATAAAACCGCATTATCAAGTACATTTGTATGATTAACAAAAAGACAAATACAACATCAAAGAAAGGTGTCAATTCTGTAAGGACATTAGTTGAAGAATCAGAATGTTTTTATCATAAAATTGAGCAAGAGAATGATTTAGGTATTGATGCGATAATCGAATTTTTTAAAGATGAAAGACCTCTAAATAAAAGTATTGCAATTCAAATAAAATCTGGTCCGTCCTACTATAATTCGAGAAAGAACGAGTGTATTATTCCAATTGATTCGCACCGTGAGTATTGGCAAAAGTATACTTTACCTGTCTACGGAATTGTCTATATACCAGAATTGAAAGTGGGTTATTGGGTTGATATTAAAAGCTATTTAGAGCATTTCCCTGAAGCAAATACTATTAGGTTTTTGGGAAATAGAGCAAATCAATTTGATTTTGAGAACTTTAACAGCGTATTTATTCCTAGATTAACAAATACCACACCAGATATTTCTCTCCCAAAAGCAATTCAGTTATTTGATTCTGCTGATTATAATGAATTTATGTTGGGTAGTATAGTCCTCTTCAGAAAATATATTAACGAACATGTAACTTGGAATAAAATCGTAAACTTTATAATTAATCCTGAAAATATTGAAATCCCAAGTAACCTGATTTATTATTTGGCACATATACCTTGGCATTCTGATATTTACTATTCTGGTGAGCCTATTAGTAGGATTATTAAAACAGATGTTCTCACAATAATAAAATCCTTTGACAGGGAAGTTTTGAACCGGTTGCTAAATCAGATAGATGAAGAAGATGGAATTGAAAGAGGAACAATTGGTCAATCAATAGAAGCAATTATTTCCAAAATTGAGAGGAAAAAGGAATATTTAGAAATGAATATAATTGACAAGGGTCTTAGCATAAATGTAAGACATTTATCAATAATTCTGTATTGTTATTATTATAATTCCGATAGCCTTAAATTTCTAAAAAAAGTAAAGGATAATGAACTTTGGATGCTGCCAGATCTAATTGAGAATATTAGAGTAAATAGAAGTATTTCTATATATTAAAAAATGGCTGCGCCTAACACCACCCAAACCACATGCGCCTGAAGGCGCACGCGGTCTAATTGAATAAACCCATTTTTTGCCTGAAAAAAGCTACGTTTGAAACAGATGGACATTTGGTGGACAAAAACAACAAAGAAAAAAGACTAACCGACTCATTTAGACCGATTAGCCTTTTTGCAATGTGATCCCGTGGAGACTCGAACTCCAATCGATGGAACCGGAATCCACTATTCTATCCATTGAACTACGGGACCGAAACGGCCACAAAAGTACAATAAAAATCGATATTTCTGCACGATTTGAGGTTTTAAAAAAACCGGAATTGAAGCAATCAGGCATAGGGAGAAAACAATCAATATTTAACACAAAGCACTTAAAAAACAATAACACCGACCGAAAATAGGACGAAAACCTACCAAACTGTCGGAATTAACTTGTACATTTGCCTCATTCATTTATTGGCCAAAAAAAAACACCTTCATGAGCTATCTAATTCTACCTAAAGGGTATAAAGCCCTGATCGATTTGAAAAAAACCGAACAAGGCATCAAACAAATCAAAGATTTCTTCCAACAAAGCCTTTCCTCCGAACTTCGTCTTCGTCGCGTCACTGCACCACTTTTCGTGGTCAGCGGTACCGGTATCAACGACAACCTTTCCGGCAAAGAACGTCCGGTGAGTTTTCCCATCAAAGACATGAACGACCAGAAAGCTGAAATCGTTCATTCGCTGGCCAAATGGAAACGTCTGATGCTAAGCGAATATGGTATCGAGCCCAGTTACGGAATTTATACGGATATGAACGCCATCCGCGCCGACGAAGAGCTGGGCAACCTGCACTCCCTTTACGTGGATCAATGGGACTGGGAACAAGTCATGACGGCTGAAAACCGTACCATCGACTTCCTGAAATCCATTGTCAAGCGCATTTACGGCGCCATCCGCCAGACCGAATACCTCGTTTTTGAACAATTCCCTGAAATCCGTCCTTCCCTACCGGAAGAAATCGCCTTTGTACATGCCGAAGAACTGGTTCGCAAATACCCCAACCTCAGCCCGAAAGAACGCGAAAACGAATTCACCAAAGAAAATGGGGCTGCCTTCATCATCGGCATCGGTGGCAAACTCTCCAACGGCGTGAAGCACGATGACCGGGCCCCGGACTACGACGATTGGACCACGGAAAACGAAGAAGGCTTCTTCGGCCTGAACGGTGACCTATTCGTATGGAACGGCGTACTCGGAAGTTCATTGGAACTTTCGTCCATGGGTATCCGTGTAGACAAGAAAGCATTGTTGAAACAGCTTGAAATCTCCGGAGCCGAAGATCGCAAGGAACTCTACTTCCACAAGAAATTGATCAACGAGGAATTGCCCCTGAGCATCGGTGGCGGTATCGGTCAGTCCAGACTTTGCATGTTCCTGCTTCGCAAAGCACACATCGGCGAAATTCAAGCTAGCATTTGGCCGGAAGAGATGCGCACCAAGTGTGCCGCTCACGGCATGATCCTCATTTGATAAAAAACCCCACAAAAATTAAGTCAAATAGGGAGTGTAGTACAAGGCACTTCTTGCACAGTCGTACCGGAGCGTACTTAGGTACGTGAGGATCGACAAGCAAGAAGTAACGCAGTAATGCGCTCCCTATTTGGCTTAATTAACGGTGATGTGGAAGCAAGCTTGCTTGCGTTCAATAACAACCTTGCAACGACCTTCGGTGCGCATTTCTGTTAGCACCTCAGCCAGCACATGCCGCATCAAGTCATGCCTGCAAAAACCCTCTTTTGCAATCTCACCGCTTTGTTGAAGAAACTCTTTGTAGGAAATGTCGAACGTAGTGCCGTACATGTGTGCGGAAAGCGGTGCAGCATTCGTGTTGCGCTTACCCAACCCGTTCTGACCTTCAAGGGTTCGCAACACAGAACTGATTTGCATCTTGAAGGGCGCAATTTGGAGGAGTTCCAGCTTTGCCTCAAACCGAGTTCCGATTTCATTCAACAGAACCACGGCCCTGGGCACCAGGTAAGGATAGGAATGCGTCAATTTCTTGACCGTATACGTGTCACAATCCTTTAGCTCCGTAAAGACCTGACTGTTCACAAGCAAAGCTTTTTTTTGGTCGAATTCCGCATTGGTGGCAAAAGGCGTATGCCCCATTCTTTGGGCCGCTTCCAGATGCGCATTATTGTCGTCGTTCAGCTTGTCCACCTTCCAGAACTGGTGGGAAATCTTTTTACATTCCGGACACCCGCCGACCGGATAAAAAACCGCCTTGACGATGGCTTTTTCTTTTTCAAGCGGCCAGTTCACGTCCACACGCCTTAAGGATCGGACCACAGTTACCAGAACCAGACACGTGCAAAAACCAAGTACAAAAAAAAGGAGGGCTGTGCGGGTTCCGTTTCGCATGGAGAAAAAAGTTTTATGTAGCTTTGTGGCGTAATGGACGTAAAGATAGAAAAAACATGGAAATCCGCACTTGAAAAAGAGTTTGAAAAAGACTATTTTTTGAAGTTGACGGAATATGTAAAAATGGAGTATAAACAGCATCCAGTCTACCCGGAAGGCAAGCTGATCTTCAATGCGTTCGACCATTGTCCTTTCGATAAAGTCCGCGTGGTCATTCTTGGACAAGATCCCTATCACGAACAAGGACAAGCCCACGGACTCTGCTTTTCGGTTCAACAGGGCGTATCTTTTCCACCTTCTCTGCAAAATATTTTCAAGGAGATCCGTTCGGACGAAGGCTTTGAGCCCCGCAAGGACGGCAATTTGGAACGCTGGGCCAATCAAGGCGTCTTACTACTGAACGCCACCCTCACGGTCCGTGCCCACCAGGCAGGTTCCCACCAGAACAAAGGTTGGGAAACCTTCACCGACGCCGCCATACATCAATTGGCCGAAGAACGCACAGGCCTTGTGTTCCTGCTTTGGGGCTCTTATGCCCAAAAAAAAGGGGCATTCATCGATGCAAAAAAGCACCTGGTATTGAAATCCGTCCATCCGTCGCCACTCTCTGCCCACCGCGGGTTCTTCGGGAACCACCACTTTAGCCAAACCAACGAGTACCTGATGAATCAGGGGCTTACCCCCATCGACTGGCACTAAGGCTTACTTCCACAAATAGTTGTCTCTGGGGTTTTGATGTTGCTCGTACTTGAGGTCTTCGAGCAGGGAAGATTTCACAGCAATGGAAAAATTATAGGACTTGTAAGGACCAATTGGTATGAAACTGGCTGACATCGCCCAGCAGTGCAAATCTCTGGTAACCGAACAGTTCATCGTCATCAGCTTCTTCAATTCAAAATTGTAACTGGTACTGGCCGTAAATTTCCATTTGTCGGTCAACGCCAGATTTCCGCTGAAACTCAGGTTCTGGCTAAATTTGTAATCGTATTCCAACCGTTTCTTATTGAAGTCAGACTGTCCATAGCGTACGGAATAAGAAATCCCGATGCTCCAAGGAATCTTGCAAGGAACATACAGCGCCGACTCAGCATCCAAAGGCACCTCAGCCGGTTGCTCCTTATCCGGATCTGCCATGGCGTTGGCTGGAGGAGCCTCTGCGCCCCTGTCAGGTGTCCCATCCGTACTTGCTTCACCCACAGGCTTTTTCTGGAACATCTTAGACAACTTCTTGAATGTTTCGTTGTTAAGCGTATAACTGAACGAAGTCCCCGTCCCGGTCAACCTTCCCGGAATGCCGTATTTCTCAAACTGTGTACGGTTCACTCGCACCGGATTCCCTGCACTGTTCAATATATAAGTGTACGGTTGGAATGAACCTTGCAAATTTAATGTATACTTCGTACCGAATTTCAGACGAATACTGGCTGAAATGTCACTCCAGTTCAAACTGTCAGCAGCCAGGTTGTACGAAGTGCCAAAGCGGAAATCGTCGATCAGGCTCACCTTTTTATAATTGGTAGCCGTATCCGTCACTTGCTTCATCTCCATTTCTACATTATTATCCAACGAGAAACTCACCGTTCCCGATTTGCCCTTGCCCGGGGTTCCGTACAAACCGTTGGCATAATGAGAATACGATACCACCTGTTCATTGCCTTTGGAGTCCAGATAGGAATACTCCCCATAATAACCGTAGTTGGATTGACCGAAATCCGGATGGTAGGAGAATGATACATCGGGGGACAATACATGTCTGATCCGGTTGATTTTACCAAAAATCTTGGGATTCATCTGATAAAATCCATAAAGTTTTGTTGAGGCACTCACCGATGCCGTATAATCCCAGACACGGTTGAAACCCCAAGACGTGTCCGTCACCACCTTGTCGTTCGTCTCGTCGTAAAACTTATTGAGCGAGCTCGAATACCAACGTTCATTGTACGAAAAACTGGTATTCAGGTTGATGTAATTCAAGACATTGAACGTGGCTGAAATCGGCACACTATGCGAGATCCCGTTCCGCCAGTCCTTAATCAGCGACTTATGCATGATATCGTATTCCTTCACGTTGCTGATGCTATTGGCCATCCTACCCGAATAACCCACACGAATCTTTTCATACCAGCGCTCGTCACCCACCGCATTTTTCCGTTTGAACGGGTAAATGGTGGTCATGTTCAAACTCAGCCCCGGCAAGGAAACAGATAAGGTGGAATCCTTACTAGACTGATTGACCGTCACGCTGGCCGACAAACTGAACGGACTCTCTGGAAAACGCTGAGAATAGCTCACAGAGGAACTCTTTGTATTTTCGGCAAACGCTCTCTGATTGTACAAGGAAGCCAAATCGTTGCGGGTATAGCCACTGGTTGCAAAATTCACACTGGCCGAAAACGTCCGGAAAGGATCCGCCTTGGCGTCTTGCGCGTGACTCCAATTGACGCGCAAGTCTTTGTTCTTGGCATAATCCGGCAGTGTCTTCTCACCAGTTACGTTTTCCACGTAGGATGCACTGAAATTACCTGTGAATTTATAGCGTTTTCGATAGGTCGAATTGAGCTTTACACCCCAGGAACCCTTGGAATAGAGGTCCGTCCGAATGGCCATATCCACATAATCGTTGAAAGCGAAATAATACCCCATGTTGCTCAGGTAGAAACCACGCTGGAGTTCGTCCCCATAAGTTGGCATGAGGAATCCGGAAGAATATTTCCCCTTGAACGGAAAATAACCGAAAGGCAGGAACAGTGGCAAGTCCACATCTTCCATCACCAGATGGGCAGGCCCTGAAACGATGTAACTGCCGGGCTTCACCTTGGCCTTGCTCAGATCCAGGTAAAAATGCGGATGGTCGTGATTATCGCAGGTTGTGTATTTCCCGTCGACCATGCATAAAACGTCATCCGACATTTTCTTGGTCGTGCCGCTGACGATCCAGCCCTCTCCCTGTTGAGTAACCACTTGGGTCATCAAACCCTTTTTTGTCTTGAAATTGTATCTGACAGCTTTAATGTTGTACTCCCCGCCTTCATCTTTGAAAAGCGGTTTCTCAATCAATTTGCCGACGGAATCAGGTCGACCATTGGCCGTAAGCAGGCTGCTGTCCATATCCATCTGAATATAACCGGCATCCAGATTAATTTTACCATATTTCACAGTGCCCGTTCCATAAAGCTTGGCAACCCCGCCCTCCTCAAAAACAAGAGAGTCTTTGGCTGAATACTCGACAATTTCAGTGACGGTCTGTACCTTCGCCGTTTTCGATGCAGAATCCTTAACAGCAGCGGTATCGGTAGGAATCCAGTTGGAAATGCTGTCTTTCAGGCCAAGAGCGTTTGCTTTCTGCAAGGCGGCAGTCCCCTCGGGAACAGCCACGGCTGCCCGTTGCACAGCCTTGCCTGCAGGCAGGACTTGGCCGAATAGCGGGAACACCACTAAGCTGAATACAACAGAAAGTCGTGAAAAATACATGTACTGCCCTTAATTAGTGCGCAAAAATACGGAAAACAACTTGGAAACCCGAAGGCAGGAGCGTGAAAAGTGCTTAACGGCAGCATCATTATAAGAACATTTCACACCATCGGTCGAAACGGACCACACCTTCAGGCCCGTATTTGGCAAGTTTGCGTCGGACTTCATCCACCGTAAACTCTGTATTAAGCTGTGATTTGGAATAGAATTTGTCGGCAAAACAGATGATTTGCTCTTCCAGACTCACCGGAGCGAGGTCCCGATGGGGCAACGGAAGGTTTTTGGCAAGGATTTCAGTCAGGTAAAGACCTGTCCCGGTATGTCGTTCACAGACCAATCCATGAAGGGGTAATCCTTCCTTTTCCAGAATTTCCCGCCCCAGATAACCGTGACAAATGTAAGGAGCCTCTCCAAGACAATGAATCTCAGGAGCATTCGTGCGATAAACACCGATGTCGTGCAACAACGCTGCTTCTTCAATAAACGCCTTGTCCAGAGATATTTCCGGATGCTTCTCTGCCAGATTCAATGCTTTAAGCATGACATGCCGACTGTGCAGATAAACCGTTTCGAACAATTCGGTGTTCGAATCCATATATTGTTTCAATAGGGAAAGGGCGTCCATATATACGTTTTATGCAAAGGAAACCAATTCTTTTTGGTTGTTGTCGATTTTACGCTATTTTTGTAAAGGTAAAAACCAATACTGACCCTATGCCCTATCGGACCCTGCGCTTTCTCTTGCTTTTCTTCGGATTGTTCCTCCAGACTTCCCTTATCGCAGTCGCTTCCGGATTTACCATCGTCATCGATCCAGGTCATGGAGGTCAGGACCCCGGCACCCTGGGTTCTTCCTGCAAGGAAAAAGACATCGTACTTGGCATTGGTCTCAAACTTGGCAAACTCATCGAAACCAGACAGCCAGACGTCAAAATCATTTTCACTCGCAGGACCGACGAATTCATTGAGCTCAACCAACGCGCCATCATCGCCAACAAAGCGAAAGCCAATCTTTTCATCTCCATTCACGCCGACCATTCAGATTCGCCCAGTCCACATGGTCCATCCACGTTTACGTTGGGGCAGAACCGTACAGCCGAAAACATGGCCATCGCCAAACGTGAAAACTCCGTAATTCTTCTCGAAGACGATTACAAGCAACGGTATGAAGGTTTTGACCCGACTTCGGCAGAATCGTACATCATGTTCGAATTCATGCAGGACAACTACATGAATCAAAGCATCCAGCTTGCCTCCACCATTCAGTCAAAATTCGTCGCCAACGGCCGCTACGACAGAGGTGTCCGTCAGGACGTCTTTCTGGTGCTCCGTTGCACCAGCATGCCTTCCGTTTTGGTTGAAACCGGCTTCCTTTCCAATCTGAACGAACAGGAATACCTAAAAAGCGAGGAAGGTCAGGAACAAACAGCGTTGTGCATTTACAAGGGTTTTGCCGACTTCAGGGCGGATTATGACCGTAAGTCCACCACCTCTACTTCGTTGAAAAAACCGGTTTCCGACGAAACGTACAGCAAACCGGATACCGAGAAGGTTGCCGAAAAAAATTCAACAATTATTCTGGATACAATCGTCAAAAAGGAAAAGGAGCACCTACCTGGCACAACAAAAACAATAAAGACTACTATTGTAACTACAGTAACGACAACCACTACAATGCCGAAAGATTCCATTGAAAACGGTATCGTTTTCAAAGTTCAAATCCTGGCTTCGGATGTAAAGCTTTCTGCAGGAAATAAAAAACTGAAAGGACAGGATGCCGTTTTTTATCAAGAAAACAGACTCTACAAATATACGGTGGGCAGCTTCCGGACTTTTGCAGAAGCAAACCGAAAACGACAGGAAGTCACCGCCCGATTCTCGGATGCCTTTGTCATTGCCTTTAGAAACCGTCAAAAAATAGCCGTTGAGGTAGCCAGGTCAGAAGCAAACAAATAAAAAATCGTACTTTTGTTCCTGGATACTTGTTCATGAATGCGCTAAATCTCGTGAAAAATGAAAACGAATTTCAAAAGTGAAGCCAAAATCGGCTTGATCGTCATAGCAGCCTTTGCCATTTTTGTTTGGGGCCTTAATTATTTGAAAGGAGTCAACCTTCTGAACCCGACCAACCATTATTATGTAAACTTTACTCAGATCGACGGATTGGTCAAATCCAGCCCGGTCATGCTGGATGGCTATCAGGTAGGGCTTGTTCGCGACATCCGCTACCAATTCAACAACCCAGGGCACATCATCATCGACCTGGACCTCAACACCAAGCTCCATCTCCCTGAAGGTTCAAAAGCCATCATACAGTCTGCCATGATTGGAAATCCGACCGTGGTGCTCAAATTGGGAGCGCCCACTGCAAAACTCCTTTCAAGCGGCGACACCCTTTTGGCAGACCGGAATCCAGGCATCATGGATAAATTGCAGAACGGCATCCTGGCTGATGTGCAACACATGATTCAACGGACCGACTCCCTGCTTGCAAGTGTTGAAACGCTGGTCGACAACGGCAGTCTGAACCAATCCCTGACTTCCATCGAAAAAACCAGCAAGGAGCTCTCCCTGCTTTCCGTCAAACTGAACAATTCTATGGACAAGCTTCCCAGCATCTTGGACAATGTTTCAGTCCTGACTGCCGAATTCTCAGCGGCTGGCACCAAGATCAATCAGATCGACGTTGCTTCCCTGAACAAGACACTCACGCAGCTGGAAAACATCACGCTCAAGCTCAACAGCACGGACAATTCCATGGGATTGCTCCTTAACGACAAATCACTTTACCAGAACCTGAGTTCTGCAACCTTCAACTTGGGCACGACAGCAACAAGTGCGAACGCTTTGTTACTCGATTTGAAGGCTAGTCCAAAGCGGTATGTCCATTTCTCCCTTTTCGGATCGAAACAAAGCAAGTGATTTATGTTTTAGTTTGTAAGCTCCAACGTTTTTCTTTCTCTTTTTTATGATTTAACACAAAAATAATAATGTACCGCAACCCTTTATTAACAGGGACTTAAAGGTATGTATGCCATTTTGCGTCAATGGACTGCCATATTTGCAAGGTGTTCGGTTCAAGACAGTTAGAGATTATTAACTTTTTAGATCGTTGATATACAGCATATTAACTAAACGCCTGACTGTAAACGAAATACATTTTTACGAATTTTCATAGGAAAAACACGTTTGGAGAATCCTTTTTTTTTTCCAAAATTTGTAATCCCAAGTTTTTAAGCCCTACCCATAACAATGACCTTAAATCACGAATCTCTTTGGAATCAATGCCTGAGCATTATTAAAGATAATGTACCAGAATTGAGCTACTCTACGTGGTTTACTCCAATTGTTCCGTTACAATACGAAGACAAAGCCCTGTTGTTACAGGTGCCCAGCCATTTCTTTTACGAACAGCTCGAAAATCAGTACGCCGATTTGATTGGTAAAGCCATCTTGCGGGTAACCGGTGAAAACACTAGACTCATGTATCAAGTCATGGTATCCGATACATCGATGAAGCTTGCGCCTGATAGTCACCTGGTTAATGTGAACCGCATCTCCGGCATTCCAACCCGTCCCTCTTCATCAAACTATTCGTCCAACAATCCGTTCGAGCAAATGGTACCAGGCAAACTGGAGCCTCAGTTGAACTCTAACCTGTCCTTCGGCAACTTCATAGGCGGCGAAAGCAATATGCTGGCCAGAACAGCAGGCTTTTCCATTGCTGAAAAGCCGGGTAAGACCATTTTCAACCCCTTGTTCGTACATGGCAAGTCCGGTGTGGGAAAGACGCACCTGCTTCATGCCATCGGAAACGCCAGCCTGCAACAAAACAGCAACCTGCGCGTCCTGTATGTTTCCTCCCACCTGTTCCAGGTTCAGTACTCACAAGCTTACCTCAACAACACCGTCAACGATTTCATCCACTTTTACCAAAGCATCGACGTCTTGTTGATCGACGATATTCACGAACTGAGCGGCAAGACCGGTACCCAGAACGTCTTTTTCCACATCTTCAACCACCTGCACCAGAACGGCAAACAGTTGGTCATCACCTGCGACCGTCCCCCAAAAGACATCGTCGGTATTGACGACCGCTTGCTTACCCGTTTCAAATGGGGCTTGACTGCTGAAATGGAAAAACCCAATTATGCCCTGCGCGTTGCCATCCTGGACAGCAAGATCATGCGTGACGGGCTTCATTTCACCCGCGAAGTGGTCGAGTACATCGCCCGGAACGCCACCGAAAACGTCCGCGACTTGGAAGGCATCGTCGTTTCCCTGATGGCTCATTCGGTCATCTACGAAAAGGAAGTGGACATGGAGCTTGCCAAACGGGTGGTTTCCAACGCCATCAAGATTCAGGAACGCCAGATTTCGGTGGAACTCATCGAAGAAGAAGTCTGCAAATACTTTGATCTCGAGTTGGAAATCATCCAATCAAAATCCAAGAAACAGGAAATTTCGCAGGCCAGGCAAATTGCCATGTACCTTTCCAGAAAGTACACGGACAAATCCTATTCCAACATAGGTGAACTGATTGGCAAACGTGACCATGCCACTGTGCTTCATGCCTGCAAGACTGTCGGGAACTGGATTGAAACGGACAAGAAGTTCCGTTCTACCATTCAAGAGTTGGAGCAACTCATTCAAGGTACATCTTAAACCAAACCCTATTGCACCGGAAATGGGGTTTCATTAGGGAGTGAAGTACAAGGCACTGATTATGAAGCCGTACCGGAGCGTACTTAAAGTACGTGAGGATCGGCAAGTAAGCAGTAACGCCGTAATTCACTTCCTAATGAGACCTCATAAGAAGCCCTGTTTTTTGATGGCCTTAATCCAGGCTTCCGAGAAGAACTCGTTGTCTGACTTTTTGTAGCGGATATCGGTGTAGATTTGGGCGAGGGTTTCCTTCTGATTGATTTCGATGAAGCGTAAAGATTCCTCAAGTGCTTCTTTTTCAGCATAAATACGGTCGATGGCAGCTGCATCGAATTCAGTATAGGTTTCCTGATGAACAATGCCTTCCAGAGGGAGGCGGTCGGGAAGCGGCGTGGTTGTGGGTTCTTTGGGATACCCCACGCTGAGGGTCGTGACAGGCAGCACCAGCTGGGGCAAACCCAACACGTCGATGATGGTTTCTGCGTTGTAGGTGGTCGTCCCCAAGTAGCAAATACCCAAGCCGGCCTCCTCTGCCGCCACACAGAACGTCTGTGCTACGATAACGGCATCGATTGCCGCGTATGTCAATGCCTGGACATTGTCGAAACCAGGGGCTGCATTGCGCTGCAGGCACCATTTACCAATTCGGTTGAAGTCGACACAAAAAGTCAGCACGACCGTGGCCTCGATCACCTGTTTCTGGTTGAAGTGTGCCGGTGCAATCGCACGCTTTTGGACAGCATCTCTGGTTACGATGATGCTGTATGCTTGCATGTTCCCGGTATTGGAAGAACGACAGGCCGTTTCAAGCAGCTCGTTCAACAGGGTTTCCTCCAAGTCTTTTTCAGCATATGCGCGAATGGTTCGTCGGTTTTTTAGGGAATTCATATGGAAAATTTGTGTATCGATGTTTTCTTTTTCTACCACAAAAGTAGCCTTTCTTTCTAAATTCCGAACAGGTTTGCTTACTTTTTATTTCATTGTCCTTTTTATAAAATGCATATCTAATAATTATACAATTATCAAAATGGAAAACTTTTTACTCTTCCATATTTTTTATATATTTGATTATCTGTTGTTTAAAAATATTTTTGGAAAACTTTCATTTTTTTAAAACAAAACACTCGAAACATTTTGTCAAGTCGTTTATTCAAACTAAAATTGTAAGTCTAAATTATTGCGAAGAATACGACCCTCCAACAAGCATCAAACATTTCAAAATCAACACAAGTGGAAAAGAAGACTTACACACACGACGAAGCCTTCCAGTCATCCTTGGAGTATTTCCAAGGCGATGAACTGGCAGCCAGAGTTTGGGTCAACAAGTATGCCCTGAAGGATTCCTTCGGCAACCTATACGAAGTAAACCCCAACGACATGCATCACAGACTGGCATCGGAAGTTGCCCGTATTGAAAAACGTTACCCCAACCCCCTTTCAGAAAAGGAGCTTTTTGGCCTTTTCGACCATTTCAACTACATCGTACCCCAAGGAAGTCCAATGACCGGAATCGGCAACAATTTCCAGATCGGATCGCTTTCCAATTGCTTTGTCATTGGCGTGGATGGTCCCGCCGATTCTTACGGAGCCGTCATCAAGATTGACGAAGAACAGGTTCAACTCATGAAGCGCCGCGGTGGTGTCGGCCATGACCTCTCCCACATTCGTCCCAAAGGAACTCCTGTGAAGAATTCAGCCCTCACTTCTACCGGTATCGTACCGTTCATGGAGCGTTATTCCAATTCCACCCGTGAAGTAGCTCAGGACGGTCGTCGTGGCGCCCTGATGCTAAGTGTTTCCATACAACATCCTGATTCAGAATCTTTTATTGATGCTAAGATGTCGGAAGGCAAAGTCACCGGCGCCAATGTTTCTGTCAAGATCACCGACAAATTCATGGAATCGGTTGCCAACGGAACGTCTTATACCCAGCAATACCCTGTTTATAGCGAACATCCGACCTATACCAAAGAAACGGATGCCACTGCCTTATGGAAGAAAATCGTACACAACGCCTGGCAGTCTGCCGAACCTGGCGTTCTCTTCTGGGACACTATCCTGCGCGAATCGTTACCCGATTGCTACGCCGACCTCGGTTTCCGCACCGTTTCCACCAACCCCTGCGGTGAAATCCCCCTCTGTCCCTACGACAGCTGTCGTCTGCTGGCCATCAACTTGTATTCCTATGTGAACAAGCCCTTTACCACCGAAGCCAACTTTGATTTCGAGTTGTTCTCCAAACACGTGGCTATTGCTCAGCGCATCATGGACGATATCATCGACCTTGAAATGGAAAAAATCGACAACATTCTGGAAAAGATCATTTCCGACCCAGAAGATGCCGATATCAAACGCACCGAAACGGAACTCTGGCTGAAAATCAAGAAAAAAACCGCTCAAGGTCGTCGTACCGGAGTAGGCACGACGGCTGAAGGCGACATGCTGGCCGCTCTGAACTTGCGTTACGGCACCGAAGAAGCTTCCGATTTCTCTGAAGAAATTCATAAAAAACTGGCCATTGAAGCGTATCGTTCTTCCGTTTATCTGGCAAAAGACCGCGGAGCCTTCGAAGTGTTCGACGCTGCCCGCGAAGCCAACAATCCTTTCATCAATCGTTTGTTCGATGCTGATCCAAACCTAAAAGAAGAAATGGTGAAATATGGTCGTCGCAACATTGCTTGCCTGACCGTAGCCCCCACCGGCACCACCAGCCTGATGACCCAGACAACCTCGGGTATCGAGCCTGCCTTCATGGTCATTTACAAGCGTCGTCGAAAAATAAATCCGAACGACAAGGATTCAAAAGTGGACTTTAGGGATGATAACAACGACAGTTGGGAAGAATACGTGGTGTTCCACCACAAGTTTGTGACCTGGATGGAAGCCAACGGGTATCCCACTGCCAAGATCTACACCGCCGAAGAGCAGGAAGAACTTCTACAGAAATCGCCCTACTACAAAGCCTGTTCCAACGATGTGGATTGGATGCAGAAAGTCAAGATGCAGGGCCGCATCCAGAAATGGGTGGACCACTCCATCAGTGTGACCATCAACCTGCCCTCCGATGTCAACGAAGAACTTGTCGGCAAGCTGTACATGGAAGCTTGGAAGAGCGGATGCAAAGGCTGCACCGTATACCGTGACGGTTCCAGAAACGGTGTGTTGCTTTCCAACGCTCCTGCCAAGAAAGAAGAAAAAGAGGAAAAGAAACTGATTTGCTTCCCGGAAGTATCCCCGAAACGCCCCAGAGATCTCAATGCCGAAGTGGTTCGCTTCCAGAACAACAAGGAAAAGTGGATTGCTTTTGTCGGTCTTCTGAACGGTCGCCCTTACGAAATCTTCACGGGTATTCAGGACGATGATGAAGGCATCATGCTTCCTAAGAATGTAACCAATGGTAAGATTATCAAAAACGTGGACGACTTTGGTCAGAAACGGTACGACTTCCAGTTCTCCAACAAGAAAGGTTACAAGACAACGGTGGAAGGCCTTTCGGAAATGTTCAACTGCGAATTCTGGAACTATGCCAAACTTATTTCAGGAGTGCTGCGTTACGGCATGCCCATTGACCAGGTTCTCAAACTGGTTGGCGGCCTCGAACTGGACACCGAGTCAATCAATACTTGGAAGAACGGTGTGGAAAGGGCGCTGAAGAAATATATGCCGGATGGTGAGGCAAAAGGACAGGTCTGTCCGGAATGTGGGCATGAAACATTGGTTTTTCAAGAGGGCTGTCTCCACTGTACTAACTGCGGTCATTCTAAATGTGGCTGATTTTCTTTATTTGAAGGCGGATTACGGCGTTGCTTTAAAATTTTAAATCCTCACGTACCAAAGTACGCTCCGGTGTAAAAATTCTAAAGCGCCTTGTACTCCATCCTTCAAATAAAGAAAATCTCGTGGGGTAATTTAGAGCCCTAAGAGAAAGAAAAAGAGAAAAGCGACTGGAAGGTCGCTCTTTTTTTGGCAATACGGTAGAAGATGTTTCAAGAGAGCGTCAAGGTCAAGGCACTGATTATGAGACATACCGGAGCGTACTTAAGGTACGTGAGGATTGTCGAATAAGCAGTAACGCAGAGATTGACCCTCTATTGAGACATCGTTTCGGGCATTTTGCAGGCACCGTTAAGAGCGGCACCGGATTCGATGATGAGGGTGGAAGTGGTGATGGAGCCATCGATTCGGCTTTGAGATTTTAGCGATAATTGCTCAGGAGCGACAACATTACCTTTGACGGTACCGGAGATTTCGGCGTTTGAGCATGTTATGTTTCCAATCAACGAGGAAGACGGGCCGAGGATGACTTTTCCTTCACTGATAAGGTTACCTTCCATCAGACCATCCAGTCTCAAATCAGTGTCGGAACTGATATCTCCTTTTATTTTTGCACCCGGTGCAAGAATGCTGTAAACGGTTACGGGCGCATTGGATACTTCTTTTGCCATGATTCATTCGATTAGGTTGGCAAAATTACGATTTATATTGAAAGAACAAAGTACATTTGCTGCAACAAAATAACATGCCATGGACTTTCTCACATTAAACAATATGCAGTTCCACGCCTTTCATGGTGTATTTGAACAGGAACATATCATCGGGAACACCTATTTCATTGACTTAAAGATTGGTGCGAATTTCGCAAAGGCTTGCAAAACCGATCAAATTGAAGACACCATCAACTATGCATCCGTCTTTCATGAAATCCAGGAAGAGATGAAAAAGCCCTGCAACCTCATTGAACACTTAGCCGAAAACATCTGCCAACGGCTCAAAAGCACTTTTAAAGAAATTCAAAGCCTTGAAATTAAGTTGACTAAGCAAAACCCGCCGCTCCATGGTCAGATGGAAAGCGTCAGTATTATTTTAACCCGTTAACGTATTTTTTGCATCCGGCAGGATAATCCTTCAAAACTTTATGTACTTTTGTCGTCCTTTTCTTGACGGAATTCAACAATCCGCGTGAGATGGATTTGTAAAACTTTTTAAATCCGCGTAAATCGGATTGAACGTTGGAAAAACATCACGACGATGAAGAACAAGTATATTCACCTGATTGAACAATCCTTTGAGTTCCCTAACGAGGAGTTTAATGTCGTTGAAAACGACCTGCAATGGTTCAACATTCCTTTGATGGATGTCATCAAACAGTATGGAACACCCTTGAGAATCTTTTATTTACCTAAGATTGCACAGAACATTCAACGAGCCCGGAAGATGTTCAACGTAGCCATGGCCAAGGCGGATTACGATGGTGACTACCATTATTGTTACTGCACCAAGAGCTCCCATTTCTCCTTTATCATGGAAGAAGTATTGAAGCACAACGTACATATTGAGACTTCCTCCGCCTTCGATATTAACCTGATCGAGTCTTTGTATGAGACCGGAATGATCAATAAAGATAAGTACATCATCTGTAACGGCTTCAAGCGTCCACAGTACATTGAAAACATCCAGATGCTTATCAACAGCGGGTTTGAGAACACCATTCCAGTATTGGACAACAAGTTCGAACTGGATTTGTTGTTGAATAATTTGGAAAAGAAAGTCAAGATTGGTATCCGAATCGCTTCTGAAGAAGAACCGAAGTTCGACTTCTACACCTCTAGGCTCGGCATCCGCTACAACGACATCATTCCTTATTTTCTGGACAAGATCGAACCGAATGAAAACGTGGAACTCAAGATGCTCCATTTCTTCATCAACACTGGAATCAAGGATACCGCATACTACTGGAACGAATTGATCAAGGCGGTGGAACTCTACTGTGAGTTGAAACAAATATGTCCCCAATTGGACAGCATCAACATCGGCGGAGGCTTCCCCATCCAGACATACCTGGACTTTGAGTACGACTACGAATACATGGCCGAAGAAATCATCCAGCAAATCAAGAACATATGCGTGCAGAACAAAGTGAAGGAACCGGACATCTTCACCGAGTTCGGATCGTTCACCGTGGGTGAAAGCGGCGCCATGCTTTATTCCATTATCAACCAGAAGCAACAGAATGATCGGGAGCTTTGGAACATGATCGACAGCTCGTTCATCACCACCTTACCCGACACCTGGGCCATCAACCAACGTTTCGTTCAGCTGGCAGTAAATAATTGGGATGCAGAATATCAGCGCGTTCACCTGGGCGGACTGACTTGCGACAGTGAAGATTTCTACAATTCGGAAGCGCATTCCAATGCTGTTTTCCTACCCAAAATCGTACCGGAAAGAGAACAATACATCGGTTTCTTTCACTGCGGTGCCTACCAGGAATCGCTAAGTGGTTATGGTGGCATTCAGCATTGTCTCACGCCTGCACCGAAAATGGTCATCATCGACCTGGATGAAAACGGGGAATGGGTTACCAAGTTGTTTGCCAAGGAACAGAGTTACAAATCGATGATGAAAATTCTGGGGTACTAAGTCACTTCCAGTTCAAATCGCTGAAAATCCGCTTTCTGCCGAAATAATACTTCAGTAGAATGCTGCCATGATACACTTCAGGAATGGAGTTCACCGTGGTCAGTCGCCTGTTTTCCATGCGCTGGGCACGGAACAAAGGGCGCATCTTCCAAAAAGCCAGACGGGCACGAACGACTGCCCATGCATCGCCGCGTTTGCCAGACAAAAGAAAAATCAGGCCGGACAAGTAATCAAAGAAGAAACGAAACACGAACACAAACACAAAGCGGCATCTGCTGGTGTTTTTATAAAGCATCAACAGGTTGTTGCGGTAATTGAGGAAGGTTTTGCGCGGATTTTCCTTGTTCAGCGTGGCACCTCCCAAATGATAGACCGTACTTGCAGGTAGGCAAACAATGCGACGCCCCCTGCTGCGAAGCCTCCAGCACAGATCAATTTCCTCCATGTGGGCAAAAAAACGGGCGTCAAGCCCTCCTACCGATCGGTAATCTTCCGTGCGGATGCAGAGGCAGGCTCCTGTCGCCCAAAATATATCGGCGGGCATGTCGTATTGGCCCGAATCCTTTTCAACCACTGAAAGCAAACGCCCACGGCAAAAAGGATATCCTAAAAAATCCATGTAACCCCCTGCCGCACCGGCATGCTCGAAGGCATCGGGTTCACGCAGGGAGCGGATTTTAGGCTGACAGGCCGCCACTTCGGGATTCTTGTCCAAATAATCAATCAGCACCGGCAGCCAGTTCTCAGAAACTTCAACATCCGAATTCAGCAAAACAGCATATTGGGCATCCACCTGAGCAATTGTCCGATTGTAACCTTCTGCAAAACCATAATTGTAACCCAAATCAATCCGATGGATCTGCGGATACTCGGCAGCCAGAAATTCCAGGGAACCGTCCGACGAACCGTTGTCGGCAACAACGAGTTCCACATCGGCAGAACCCAGGGTATGCTTGACGACATTGGGCAGATACTCCCGCATCAGGGATTTGCCGTTCCAGTTCAAAATAATGACGGATACTTTCATGCCTTATCAGGAATATTTGGTTCCACCGGTCGTTTGTGCTTCCATCGCTTGTGTGTCCACAGCCAAAAGGCAGGGTCTCTCAGAATGGTTTTCTCCATCAATCGGGCGTATTTTTCCGTGATTTCGAATTCAGCCGTTTCATTGGGCGCATCGGAAATCACTTTGAGTTCAGATTGGTAGCAACCGCGGGCAGTCTTGCTCACATCGGAATAAACCACAGCGAAACCGGTTTGTTTGGCCATCCGCTCAGGACCTGTCAATATGGACGTGTCCTGGTTCAAAAAGGTCGTCCAGTAAATAAGGTTGCCCTTTGATGGCGACTGGTCGCTCACCATGCCGAAAAGGCCAGCAATGCCCTTTTTGCGCAAACGAATCACCGTGCGGTATGTTTCATTTTTCGTAACATTGGAACCGCCGAAGTGGATTCGGATCTTTTTCATCAGTTCATCAAAGGCTTTATTCTTAAGCGGGCGATAGACATTGAAAGCTTCCTGAATGCCGGAAGCCTTGATATAAGGAAAAAGGAACGGCTGGTATTCCCAATTGCCATAATGACCAAGCACAAGCAGTACACCCTGTCCTTTTTCGGCAAAACTGGTCAGTATTTCAGGGTTGACAAATACCATACGCTTTTTGGCCTCTTTTTCAGACATCGCCAGCACTCTAACCGTTTCTTGAAAATTATCGCAGAAATGGCGGTAAAAACGGCGTTCGATGCGTTTTAGTTCCAATGGAGTATAATCCGGAAAACTGTTTTGAAGATTCCGGCGGACCACTTTACGGCGATAACGCCCGATGTGATAGACCACCGGGAAGAAAATTAGGTCAGAAATCAAGTACAGCACAGGCATGGGAAGGCTGGCATACAACCAGGTGATACCATATAACAGTGCAGTGTAGAACTTCTTCATGTCACCAAAGATACAGCTTCCTCGTGAAAAGTCAAAGACAGCATTCAGCCTTTAGGGCGGTCTTCTCTAAATTGAATGCGCCCAGCTTCACTCGGACTGCACAATTTACCAAAGCGGCATCGTACGGTCTTTCCACGCGGATATAATTTTCGGTGAAACCGTGCATCATCCCCTCGGTTTTGGTGTGTTCGAACAGGGCATTTGCTAATTTTCCGGACTGGAGTTGGTAGAATGCCTGCCACTTCTCGTCAGAGAGGTGTAAAAGACGGGCACTACGAGCCTTTTTGTCCGCGGGGCAAACAGTGTGCCCTATTTTAAGCGCTTGCGTTCCAGGGCGCTCTGAATAGGTAAAAACATGGAGTTGGGAAATATTCAATTGCTCCATGAAGCTGAATGCTTGTTCAAAAAGTTCAGGCGTTTCTCCTCGGGAACCGACAATGACATCGACACCGATAAAGGCATTCGGGATTTCACGGCGGACATCTTCGATTTTGGAGGCGAACAGGGCGGTATCGTAGCGGCGGTGCATCAGCCTGAGCAGCTTATCATTTCCGGCCTGAAGCGGTATGTGGAAATGGGGTGCAAATCTTTTGGAACCGGCTACGAAGCGAATGACCTCGTGGGTCAGCAGATTGGGTTCAATGGAGGAGATGCGGAAGCGCTCGATGCCTTCCACTTCGTCCAACGCTTTGATGAGGTCCAGAAAGTTCTCACCATTGCTTTTGCCGAAGTCGCCGATGTTGACACCCGTCAGCACGATTTCCTTACCGCCTTCCAAGGCAACCTCACGAGCTTGCTGCACGAGCGAGGATATATCTGGGTTGCGGCTGCGTCCGCGAGCGATTGGGATGGTGCAGTAGGTGCAGTAGTAATCGCAACCGTCCTGGACTTTGAGGAAGTATCGGGTACGGTCTCCTTTGGAACAGGATGGAAGAAAGCGTTGCATATCCTTGTGCGCGCTGACGTCCACCCGAGCAACATCGCACTTTTTTAAGGTTTCCAAATGCGCGGGTAAGTCGAATTTCTCATTGGAACCCAGCACCAGGTCTACACCGGGCATGGTGGCGATCTCCTCCGGCTTGAGTTGTGCGTAGCAACCTGTCACCACAATGAAGGCTTCGGGATACTGACGAATGAACTTATGGATGGCTTGCCTGTCTTTTTTATCGGCCGTTTCGGTAACCGTACAAGTGTTGATGACACAGATGTCGGGTTTTTCTCCCGGACGAATCCGGACATAGCCCGAGGCTTCCATGATTTTTCCCAGACTGGAAGTTTCGGCAAAATTCAACTTGCATCCAAGACTGTGGTATGCTATTTTTTTGGACTCAAAAACGTTCTGATCGATCATGATTTTTTTCTTCGGTTGCAAAGGTAAAAATAAACCTCCGGCTAAAAAAAATCGGGCACTCTTGGGAGGTTCATTCAGGTGATTTTTACCTTTATTTTCTTATAAAAGGGGCATAAAAATGCATTTTAGGGCCTTAGCCAAGAAAAAAGTGATGTTTTTTATAAATTTTTACGATTTTAAGTACACAGAATGAAAATTATACTTAATTTTGCCGCGATTTCAAAAAACTCCTATTTATTGTTTAAAACAGAAAAAAAATGAAAAAGTTAGTATTGTTCATCGCTGTTATCGTTGCAGTTTCTTTCGCATCTTGCAAAAAAACCACTGTTGTTACCGACACAACCGCAGCTGATTCTATCGCTGTTGTTGAAGAAGTTCCTGCCGCTGATAGCGTTGCTGTTGGTGACAGCACTGTTGTTGCTCAGTAATCTGCCAACAAAGAAATTAAAAAGGTTCGACATGTGTCGGACCTTTTTTTTTGCCCCCTGATGTTTCAAAGGAGCACCAATCTCTACGTTACTGTTTATTCGCCACTCCTCACGTACTTTATGTACGCTCCGGGGTGTCTCGTAATCAGTGCCTTGACCTTGGCACTCCTTTAAAACATCATTCTGCAGGCAAAAAAAATAGCCGACTCGAAAAAGTCGGCTATTTTTAGGTTGTATTGGGGCAGGTTATTCAGCTACTACTTCGAACGGAATTTCAACACTCACTTCGCGGTGAAGTTTCACTACAGCCACATAGTTGCCGATTTCCTTGACAGCTTCTTTGATCATGATGTTCTTGCGATCGACTTCAAAACCAGCCTTGGCCAATCCTTCAGCAATCTGGATAGCGCCTACGGAGCCGAAGATCTTGCCGGTGGAGCTCACCTTGGCACCAATGCTCAGTGTAACACCGTTCATGGTAACAAGAAGTGCTTCAGCGTCTTTCTTCATTTGCGCAACCTTGTGGGCGCGTTGTTTCAGGTTTTCAGCCAATACTTTCTTTGCAGAAGGAGTTGCGATGATCGCCTTGCTCTGGGGAATCAGGAAGTTTCTTCCGTATCCGTTCTTGACGATGACCACGTCATCCTTGTAACCCAGACCGGTTACGTCTTCTTTCAATATAAGTTCCATTGTTAATCCTCCTTAGGTTATTTCATCAAATCGGTTACATAGGGCAGCAAAGCCAAGTGACGTGCACGCTTAACAGCTTGAGCCACTTTACGTTGGAATTTCAAAGAAGTTCCGGTGAGGCGACGGGGCAGAATTTTGCCTTGTTCGTTCAGGAATTTCTTCAGGAATTCAGGATCCTTGTAGTCGATGTAGCGGATGCCACTCTTTTTGAAACGACAGTACTTTTTCTTTTTCAGATCAACTGTGGGAGGGGTCAGGTAACGGATTTCTGATGAGTTTTGTGCCATTGCTTAGTTCTCCTTTTCTTTAGTTTGTTTCAGACTTCTTCTCTTTGCGGCATACAAGGCGTGGAACTTGTCCTGCTTGAATGACAGGAAACGCAGCACGCGTTCGTCGCGACGGAAGTTTACTTCCAACTTGGCAATCACCGTGGGTGCTGCCTTGAACTCTAGCAACTGATAAAAACCAGTGGATTTCTTGGCAATCGGATATTCCAGCTTGCGCAAGCCCCAGTTTTCCTCATTCACAATTTCAGCGCCTTCTGCGACCAGCAGAGACTTGAATTTTTCTACCGCTTCCTTCATCTGGGCTTCAGACAAAACGGGAGTTAAAATGAAAACGGTTTCGTAATTGTTCATAATAGAACTGATTAATTAATTGATTTTAAATGCACTGTCACACAAAGGTTTGACCATCGGGCCACTTTTGTAAAAACAGAGGCGCGAAGGTAAGAATAATATTGGAAACAGCCAAATAATTTATTCGGGCACAACCAATTTATAACCTTTTCCGTGAATGTTCATGATCTGGATGGTGGGGTCGTCCTTCAGGTGCTTGCGCAACTTGGTGATGTACACGTCCATGCTGCGGGCGTTGAAGTAGGTGTTTTCCTCCCAGATGGTCATCAGGGCGTAGTTGCGTTCCAGAATTTGGTTCTGGTGGCTGCAAAGCAAAGTCAGGAGTTCGCATTCCTTGGTGGTGAGGCGGGTGTCCCTGCCTTCGAAGCTCAGAATCTGTTTGGGCGTATCAAAGCTGAACTTACCGACCTGATAGAAAGTCACTTCCTTGGATTTCTTGCCCTTGACGCGGCGATTGATGGCTTCGATACGGAACAGGAGTTCTTCCATACTGAACGGCTTGGTGATGTAGTCGTCCGCTCCGAGCTTGAAACCGTTGAGGATGTCTTCTTTCAGATTTTTGGCCGTGAGGAAAATAATGGGCACTTCCGAATTCATGGCACGGATGTCCGCAGCCAGTGTGAATCCGTCTTTTTTCGGCATCATCACGTCCAACACACAAAGGTCGTACTTCGCCTTCTGAAAAGCCTTAAAGCCTTTTTCGCCGTCGCTCATGAGATCGGTCACGATGCCTTTGGCCTGTAAATACTCGCGCAACAGCATACCTAAGTTCTCGTCGTCTTCGCACAGCAGGATGTGCATCTTTTCTTCCGTCATAATTCGTTTTTTATAAGTGGTAGAATAATAATGAATTTTGTTCCGTTGTTGAATTCGCTTTCGGCGCGAATGGAGCCGTTGTGGTTATCCACAATCTTACGGACATACGCCAGGCCAAGGCCGAAGCCTTTGACATTGTGCACATTACCCGTCGGGACACGGTAAAAGCGGTCGAATACTTTCCTGAGGTGTTCTTTCTTAATACCCACACCGTTGTCTTCGACGGAAATCATAATATTGTCTTTTTCGTTCCAAGTGCGGACTTTGAGCAACAAATTGCGGTCGCTTCGATACTTGACGGCATTGTCAAGCAGATTGAAGAACACGTTGGTAAGGTGCATTTCGTCGGCTGTGGTTTCCGATTCTTTGGCCTGAAGATCAAGCTCCATGGTTCCGTCAAAGTTTTCCACCTTGAGGCGGAACGTGGCCACGACATTTTCCAGCATTTCATTCACATCCACTTCCTTAAAGGTGAGGTTGGAACGGTCGCGTTCAAAAAGAGAGACCTGAAGTACCTTTTCAACCTGGAAACTCAGGCGCTTGGTTTCATCCACGATGACGCCTGAAATGTGTTTCAACATCGCTGGCGTTTTGCCGACATCGCCGTCTTTGAGCATCTGTGCAGCCAGAGATATGGTAGAAATCGGGGTTTTAAGCTCGTGGGTCATGTTGTTTACAAAATCACTCTTCATATCGTTCAGCTTCTTTTGACGGAAAATAACGAGGATGGTGAAACCGAAAACAATGAGCAAAACGACTGAAAATAGGATGGATGGCACATAAATGCGTAGGGAGTCATAGATATAATCCTCGCGTGTGGGGAAATACAAATACAGGTTGCCGGTCTGGACACCAGGGTCGTTCGGGAATAAGGCTTGCTTATAGCCCATACGGCCTTCTTCGTGCATGTCGCGACAACGGTACACTTCGCGATCGTTCTTGTCGGTCACCCGGAAATGGAAGGGTACATTGGTGAGGCCGTTGTTATTGAGTTCCACCGCCAAGTAATGCTCCAGCTTGCTGAAGTCGATGCGCTGCTCGATGGGGGCGCTGTTTGCTTCGTACAGAATTCGAAGGATAACATCCTCGAGCATACCTTTTTGTGCCAGATAACGTTCGCGAAGGTTTTCCTGCATCTTACGGGAAGTGCGGGAAAGTGAATTCCGGCCGTGACTCATGGAAATAAACACTTGCGGGCTGTTTTGGGAAAGTGAAGTCGATTCGTCGTATTCAAGCACAGAGGAAAATGTGGAAACACCACCGATGGAATGCAGGGTGGAGGTTTGCTTAGCTGAAACGGACTTACTGGTCATTTTGGGCATGGCGAAGGCCGTTTTTTCGCGTTCGTCCATGTCTTCGGCCAGAAAGCGGGCCGTTTCGTCCAGCTCCAGGTTTCTGATCACCTGGGACAGACTGCGTTGAACAGCCTCGTCAAATTGTTCGGTCCGCATCCTGCCCAGCGTGCGGATGTAGGAGAACTGCAACGTCAGTAAACTGGCGAAAGTCAGCACCATAACAGCGATCAAAACCCAAATGGTCGATTTCTTCATAAGGCAAAAATAGGTTCTAATTTTAACATTTCAGCCGGTTTTTACAATATTAACCTGGGGTGCAACACAAATTAACAGATGGATGAATGGTAATCACCTTTGATTATCATGATTTCAATATTCATATTAGTCCTATTTATTTACCTTACTAGGGTATTATACTAATATTGGGCATCGCAAATTGTGACACCCAATTATTAAAATAAGAACGATTAAGACAAGTGAAATGTTGCAGTTATTTGAAAGCTACTTCATTAAAGCATCCATACGTAAGTTGAGCAAAAGCACATTCACTCTTTTTTCACCGAGACAATAGAACTGAGGCTTTTCCGTATGATGTTCGATCAGCTGGAGAAGCTTCTGTTTTTGTGCGGGATTCAGTTGGCGAGCTCCAGCAATCCTGTTTACCTGAAGCAGAGCAGCTTCCGGCGATATATGCGGATCCAAACCGCTTGCCGAGGCAAACAGCATTTCAGATGGAATGACCGTATTGTTGCCCAGTCCGTTAAATGTCAGAAACTGTTTTTTGCGGGCTTCCACTTGCACTTTAAGCTTGCTGCTGGTCACTCCCAGGTTGGAACCACCGGAGGGCAAGGTTTGATAGGCGATTGCAGATGGTCTGGAGGTGAAATAGGCCGTGCTGTCGAAAGACTGGCCAATCAGTTCGCTTCCTATGACACGATGATTGTTTACGATCAAGCTTCCGTTCGCTTTGGATGGAAATGCCAGTTGTGAGATTCCGGTCACTGCGAGCGGATAGATGATTCCTGTCAAAACGGTAAAAAACAAGAATATTTTTAGTGAAGTCATTAACGTTTTCATAATTTTTATAAGTTTATTAGCAAGTCTATGACTTTAATACCGATAAAGGGAGCAATCAGCCCGCCAAGTCCGTAAATAAGCAGGTTTCTGGTCAAAATGGTATTGGCTGAAACCGGTTTGTATTTAACGCCTTTCAAGGCCAAAGGAACCAGCGCGATGATGATGAGCGCATTGAAAATAATGGCACTTAGGATGGCACTTTGCGGGGAACCCAAGCCCATGATGTTCAGCGCCGAGAGCGGCCCGATGCCGTTTCCGCCGGAATAGAGTGAGAGGGCAATGGCAGGGATGATAGCAAAATACTTGGCCACATCATTGGCAATACTGAAGGTCGTTAAGGCACCGCGGGTCATCAGCAATTGCTTGCCGACTTCCACCACTTCAATGAGCTTGGTCGGATTGCTGTCCAAGTCCACCATGTTGCCGGCTTCACGGGCAGCCTGCGTACCGGAGTTCATGGCAATGCCGATATCAGCCTGAGCCAGTGCGGGAGCATCGTTGGTTCCGTCACCAATCATACCGACGAGATGCCCGTTTGCTTGTTCCTCCCGAATTCGTCTAAGTTTATCTTCGGGTGTTGCTTCGGCCATGAAATCGTCAACCCCGGCTTCAGCAGCGATCGCGGCAGCGGTCAGAGCATTGTCGCCCGTGATCATCACCGTCTTGATGCCCATTTTCCGCAATTCTTCAAAACGGTTTCGAATGCCACCTTTGACAATGTCTTTGAGGTGAATAACGCCCAGCACTTTGTTGTCTTCGGCCACGACAAGCGGGGTTGCGCCTTTCCTTGCAATATCTGAAACAACATCCTGTACCATAGGCGGATAGTAGCCGTTGTTGTTTTCTACAAAGACCCGTATGGCTTCTGAAGAACCTTTGCGTATTTGGTGAACTACGCCTAATGAATCGGAAAACTCCACTCCGCTCATTTTTGTTTGAGCGGTGAAGGGTATGAACATAGCCTTCAACGTATGCACTTCCCGACCGCGAATGTTGAATTTTTCCTTGGCCAAAATGACGATGGAACGCCCTTCCGCTGTTTCATCCGACAGGGAGGAAAACTGTGCGGCATCGGCGAGTTGCTCTACCGTCACGCCTTCAGCAGGAATGAAATCGGTTGCCATACGGTTACCTAAGGTGATGGTGCCGGTTTTGTCAAGGAGCAGCACATCGACGTCGCCGGCTGCTTCGATAGCTCGGCCGCTGGTGGCAATGACGTTGCGTTGCAACAGCCTGTCCATGCCGCTGATGCCGATGGCACTAAGAAGGCCTCCGATGGTGGTGGGGATTAGGCAAACCAGCAAAGCGATCAGCACGGGCAGCGTCAGATTGTGGTTTGCCGGCAAGCCAGAAGCTGTAAGACTGTAGCCGAAAAAGGCCGGGAGCGTGACCACTGCCAACAGAAAAACGATGGACAAGCCCGACAGCAAGATGGACAGCGCGATTTCATTGGGTGTTTTCTGACGTTTGGCGCCTTCGACCAAAGCAATCATCCGGTCGATGAACGTGTTTCCTTGTTCGCTGGTGATGCGGATCAGAATTCGGTCACTGATAACCTTGGTACCACCGGTCACTGCCGAACGGTCACCGCCGCTTTCGCGGATGACTGGAGCCGATTCGCCCGTGATGGCCGATTCATCCACACTGGCGATGCCTTCAATTACTTCTCCGTCGGAGGGAATGACATCACCGGTTTCACAAACGACCACGTCTCCTTTTTTCAGTTCGGTAGCCGAAATAGACGATTCGTGCGACCCATCCCATTTTCTGGCTTGCGTCTGCGTTTTGTTTTTGCGAAGGCTGTCGGCCTGCGCTTTACCACGACCTTCGGCAATGGCTTCCGAGAAATTGGCAAACAGTACCGTGAACCAGAGCCACATGGCTATTTGGAAATTAAAGGAAGAAAAGGAACGGTTATAGATATCGCCGAACACGACCAACGTGGTCAGTAAGGCTCCGATGCCAACCATAAAAATCACCGGGTTCTTGATCAGCATGGCAGGATTCAGCTTTTTGAAGCTGCCTTTTGCGGCTTCCAACAGGATCTTCTTATTGAAGAAGCTCGTATTTTTTTGTTTTGCACTCATTTCATTCAGAATTTAAAAAGTTACTCCGGCGTTCATCAACAGGTGTTCCATGATGGGTCCAAGGGACAAAGCAGGGAAGAACGTCAAGCCGCCTACAATCAGGATTACAGCTATTAGAAGGCCTATAAACAATACGTTGTCTGTGCGGAATGTGCCAGAAGAATCGGGGGTTTTCTTTTTCTTTGCCATGTTCCCGGCAATGGCCAATACCGGTATGATGACGCCGAAACGTCCGATGAGCATGCCCAATCCCAGCGTCAGGTTGTAAAAAATCGTATTGGCATTAAGTCCTGCAAAGGCACTTCCGTTATTACCTGCTGCCGAAGCGTAGGCATAAAGGATTTCCGAAAATCCGTGAGGACCAGCATTGTTGAGACTTGACAATCCGACACCAGTCACAGACGCCACAGCCGAAAAGATCAGAATGACGAAACTGGGTGCCAGTACGGCTATGATAGCCATCTGAACCTCAAAGGCTTCCACTTTCTTACCTAAGTATTCCGGAGAACGCCCTACCATAAGGCCTGCTATAAATACGGTGAGGATGATGAAAATCACCATTCCGTACAGCCCTGCGCCTACTCCACCGAAAATCACTTCACCCAACATGAGGTTGATCATGGCAATCATTCCAGCGAGCGGTGAAAGACTATCGTGCATGGCGTTGACTGAACCGTTGGAGGCGGCCGTAGTTACGGTAGACCATAGCACACTGTTGGTGATGCCGAGCCGGGCTTCCTTCCCCTCCATCAATGGAAGATTTCCGAAAATGCCGCTCGTGCCGTATTCCGAAATTAAAGAGATTGTCAGACCTGCAGCAAGAAGTATGAACATTGTCAGAAACACCGTCCAACCTTGCTTAGTGGATCCGACCATTTTCCCATACGTAAAAGTAAGTGCAGCAGGAATCAGCAAAATGGCGAGTAATTCCAGGAAATTGCTGAACGGCGTCGGGTTTTCGAACGGATGCGCGCTGTTGGCATTGAAGAAACCACCACCGTTCGTTCCCAGTTGCTTGATGGCAATCTGCGATGCAACCGGTCCGGCAGGGATCACTTGCTGGGCACCTTCCATCGTCTGAACCGTGACAGGGGCGTTAAAATTCTGTATGACACCCTGCCCAACCAAGACTATTGAAAACAGGATAGAAAGTGGTAGTAATACATAAAGTGTCGAACGTGTCAGGTCGGTCCAGAAATTACCGAGCAGATCCGTCGTTTTCCTGGACAGACCCCTAATAAGCGCCATCAATACGGCAATGCCCGTCGCTGCACTTACAAAGTTCTGCACCGTCAAAGCGACCATTTGCACCAGGTAGCTCAGCGTCGTCTCACCTGCATAACCTTGCCAGTTGGTGTTTGTCATAAAGCTTACTGCGGTGTTGAACGCCGAATGCCAGGTCACATTGGCCAAGCCAGCCGGATTCAGCGGAAGCCAGACCTGGGTGAGTTGAATCAAGAATACGAATAGAAAACCGATCAGGTTAAAAATGAGCAATTGGAAGGTGTATGTTTTCCAGTTGGTCTCCACTTTGCTGTTCACCCCGGAAAACCGGTAGGTCAACGTTTCCAGCCAGCCCAGCACCGGTTGCATGAAATGCTTCTCACCGGTGAAGACTTTTTTCATATAACCGCCCAATAATGGAGTCAGAGCGATCAACAAAGTCAGAAACAGAATGATCTGAATAAAATCGAGTGTTGTCATTGAGTCGAAAATTAGTTTTTCTTTTGAATCCTTGTTTTTGTAGTCTGGAGCCCTTCATAGTATTTATCCAATTTCAGAAGCGTGCCGATCAACCAGCTAACTGCGAAAATAAGGATTAATCCGCCAAAAAATTCGAGGATGAACAAGAAGGTTTCCATACTGTCAAAACTTTTCAGGTTTAATTAATGAATACAGTAAATAGAAGAGGATTAGTAGTGCGATGACTGCACCGATTACATATCCCGTTGAAAGTGTTATTGAAGCATCCATGATTCGTTTATTTTAAACAGTCGTTTTTCGTGACTCGGCATAGTCGAAGCAAGCTTCGCCTATGCACTCGCTACTTAAAACGTTCTTTTATTCTAAATAGTCGTTTTTCGTGACTCGGCATAGTCGAAGCAAGCTTCGCCTATGCACTCGCTACTTAAAACGTTCGTTGTTTTTAGACAATACAAAGGTAGGTCGGCATTAATAATTGTCTTGTGAGGAATGCAGGCAATCGTATAAGGGTTTTATAAATATTTCCGTCAAATGTTTTTCTGAGAGTCGTTTCTTTCGTATTATGATTACTTTTGCAGGTAACCCAATGGATAGTAGCTTATGATGGAGAGCCTTCGACCAAACCCGGATGAGATTCTGAAGTCGATTCAGAAAGAAGAAGAAAAAATCCGGAAGGGCAGTTTGCGCGTATTTCTTGGCATGTGCGCGGGTTCCGGCAAGACGTATGCCATGCTGAAAGCCGCACATGTTGCTATGTCTGAAGGCATCGATATCGTGGCTGGCTATGTTGAAACACATGGTAGAAAGGAAACGGTAGAATTGTTGAATGGGTTGGAACTCATACCCAGACAGCAACGCAAATACCGGGATGTCGTTCTTGAAGAAATGGACCTCGATGCCATTCTGGCCCGTAATCCAAAGATTGTGCTGGTAGATGAACTGGCGCACACCAACGTACCTGAAAGCCGCCATATCAAACGGTATCAGGATGTAGAAGAAATTCTGAACAAGGGTATCAGTGTTTACACAACCCTGAATGTGCAGCATCTGGAAAGCCGTACAGAAACCGTCGCCGAAATAACTGGCGTTCGAATCCATGAAACCGTTCCGGATTCCTTTCTGCAATATGCTGAATTCGATCTGATTGACATTTCTCCGGACGAATTGCTCAAGCGTATGTCCGAGGGTAAAGTCTATGTGCCTGATAAGGCGCAGAATGCCATGTCCAATTTTTTCCGCAAAGGCAACCTGCATGCCCTTCGGGAAATTGCCCTTCGTTTCACGGCTGAACGCGTGGATATTGACCTGATGGATTACATGCATGCCAAAAACATCATGTCCACCTGGAAAACAACAGAGAAGCTCTTGGTGGCGGTCGGACCAAGTCCGGCTTCCCAACGACTTATCCGATGGACACGCCGAATGGCTTACAATCTTGGTGCTCAATGGATAGCCGTGAGCATTGATTTGGGCGAAGTGCTGACAACCAAACATCGCGAAGGGCTCATCAAAAATCAGGAACTGGCCAGGGAACTTGGTGCTAAAATCCTGCAGATCACCGACAGCGATATTGTTTCAGGGCTGCTGAAGGTCGCTTTACAGTATAATGTCACTCAGATTGTCATTGGCAAGTCCAACGAACACCCTTTGCGGAACTACCTGAATGGAGGCAGCATCGTAGACCGCTTGCTTAAGAATAGCCAGAACATCGACATTTATGTGGTAAAAGACGATAAAGGTTCCAAATCCACGCATTCGTTCTGGAAAAACAACGAAAAAAAGAATTCCTGGACAGAGTATTTGTATGCTGCCGTTGTTATTGTCGCCATCGGATTGATCAGCTTCCCATTCAGGACCCTGATTGGTTATCAATCCATTGGGCTTTTCTTTTTGTTGGGAATTGCCTCACTCTCCATGAAAATTGGTCGGTTCCCGGTCATAGTAGCCGCCTTGTTGGCGTCCATGATTTGGAATTTCTTTTTCATTCCACCCGTGTTCACTTTTCACGTCACTAATTTTCACGATGTGATTGCACTCTTTGCCAATTTCTTTGTCGCCATGACTGGAGGGACGCTCATCAATAAGATCCGGAAAAACCAAGTGGTTTTGCAGAAGAGCCAGGACAACCTTTCCAAGCTCTTCTCCATACTTGAATCATTGAACAATACAGATTCCATCAAGGAAGTCGTACGAATGACCCGCCGGGAACTCAACAAACACTTTGATGCTGATGCCATCGTGTATTTGCAATCCAAGAACGATGATGGCATCAATCGAAAACTGGACGAACGCATTTTTGGCAACACCGACTTTCACGATGACAAAGGATTTTCGGTAGCGAGCTGGGTTTTTGACAACAAAACACAGGCCGGCAAGTACACCAATACCTTGCCGGACGCAGACCTGCAGTATTTTCCGCTTATTTCCAAGAAGGGTATCATCGGAGTGTTGGGCATTAAGTTCAGCCAACCCGGAAAAATAACTCCGGAGAATACATTGTTATTGAGGTCGTTCATTTCACAGGTAACCGCTTCCATGCAGCGCGAAATCAATGTAGATGAAATGAAGAACAAGCAAATCTACGCTGAATCGCAGAAACTGTTCCAAACTGTTTTGAATAGTATTTCGCATGAATTGAGAACGCCTATTTCCATCATTTCAGCTGCCGTTTCCAATATGAATGATGAAAAGACAGCCTCCAACAAAGCATTCAGAAAGGAACTCGGACAGGAACTGAACGCAGCGGCCATGCGCCTGAACATGCTGGTTGAAAACATTCTGGACATTTCCCGCATCGAGTCGGGTTATCTTTCCCTCAATTTGCAGTGGTATGAAATCAGCGACTTGATGGGAACTGTAATGAATGAAATGGAAAATGAGCCTCACAAACAATCCATTCACTTGAAGCTGGAAGAAAATCTGCCATTGGTGAAAATGGACCTCAGTTGGTTCAAGCAAGCCCTGGTCAATATTTTGCATAATGCTATAATTTATACTCCTGCAGAAACCGACATTACCGTTCGCTCGCATAAAAATGCCGAGAATCAAGTCGTTATCGAGGTTTCCGATAATGGTCCAGGGATTCCTGCGGAGTCTCTGAAGAATCTTTTCGATAAGTTTTATAGGGTGCCCGGTACGAAAAGCGGTGGAACAGGTCTTGGACTGACCATTACCAAAGCCATTGTTGAAGCCCATCATGGGAGAATCATCGCCCGAAACAAGAGTGAAGGCGGACTGAGTATCCTTATATACTTAGACATAGAAAAGCAGGATGGATAATAATAAGTTCAAAATATTAATCATCGACGACGAACCGCCGATCCGCCATTTGCTAAAAATGGCATTGGAGGCAAATGATTACAAGGTTTTTGAGGCTGAGAATGCGAAAAATGGCATACTGCAAACCACAATGACGAGACCTGATGTAATTTTGCTGGATCTGGGGTTGCCCGATCACGGAGGTTTGTCGGTATTGAACCAGATTCGCGAGTGGTCCACAACTCCCATCATTGTATTGACGGTCCAGGACGATGAGGAAACGAAAATTGCAGCGTTGGATGGTGGAGCGGATGATTACATCACCAAACCCTTCAATACGGGTGAATTGCTGGCTCGAATCCGAGTTGCGATAAGGCGCTCGTTGAAAATTGATGAATTTCCGGTATTCCGTAGTGGTGGCTTAGTCGTTGACCAAACAGCTCGCGTAGTAACTGTCAATGACGAAGAAGTAAAGCTTACAGCAACAGAGTATTCCATTTTAGCTTTGATGATCCGTCATGCAGGCCGGGTGCTGACGCACAATTTCATCATGAAAGAAATTTGGGGCATCCATTATGGGGACAATTTTCAGACCTTGCGGGTGCATGTCGCTCAAATCAGACGGAAAATTGAGCAAAATCCTTCCATACCCCAGCTTTTGATAACAGAACCGGGTGTTGGCTACAGATTAAAAATCATTTTATCAGAATAATCATTGTATTATTTACATATTGATTGTATTTTTGGCAAATAATTATCTTTTTGACATAGGTATTGGAGATTAAACATAAGTTTGTATTAAATGAGTGATTCGAATCAACAGTCTGGCATACGGAAAATCACAGTTGCTGGGCTTATAGTAACGTTGGGAATTGTATATGGCGACATAGGCACCAGCCCGCTCTATGTATTGAAAGCTATTATCGCTGGAGGAACAGGCATTAGTGATTTATTGGTTTTAGGAGGCATTTCGTGTATATTTTGGACGCTGACACTTCAAACGACCATCAAATACGTGCTTATAACCTTACGCGCCGACAACCACGGAGAAGGAGGTATCTTTGCCTTGTTTGCCCTATTGAAAAAGAAATCGACGCTAATGGTCATCATCACGATGATTGGAGGCAGCACCTTGCTGGCCGATGGCGTCATAACGCCTGCCATCACGGTTACTTCCGCCATTGAGGGACTTGGAATCATCAAACCGAATATACCGGTCATACCCTTAGTTTTACTGATTCTGACTTTCCTTTTTTCCTTTCAACGATTCGGATCCAACATCATTGGTAAACTTTTTGGCCCCGTCATGCTGGTTTGGTTTCTGATGTTGGGCATCCTTGGGGTTTCTCAGATTGTGACACTTCCCCATGTAATGTTAGCCGTCAATCCATACTATGCGGTAAAACTATTGATAGAATATCCGAGTGGTATTTTATTGTTGGGTGCCGTTTTTCTTGCAACGACAGGAGCAGAAGCACTCTATTCGGATTTGGGCCATTGCGGCATCAAGAATATCCGAATTTCATGGATTTTTGTTAAAACGATGTTGATCCTTACCTATTTCGGTCAAGGCGCTTGGGTGCTAAACCACCCTACCGAAGCCTTAACCGTGAATCCATTCTTTGCCATCATGCCGGATTGGTTCCTCATTCCTGGCATTATTATTGCAACCGCTGCGGCCATCATTGCCAGTCAGGCATTGATCAGTGGCTCGTATACCCTTGTCAGTGAAGCCATCTCACTGAATTTCTGGCCGAAGTTCAAAGTCAATTACCCTTCGATCATTATCGGTCAGGTCTATATCCCTCTGGTAAACTGGTTCTTATGGGTAGCTTGCTGCTTTGTCGTCCTTTTTTTCAAAGACTCTTCCAAAATGGAAGCGGCGTATGGACTTTCCATCACCATCACGATGCTCATGACCACCTCCCTACTTTCGGCTTGGTTACCCTCCAAAGGCATCGGAAATGTTTTCCGCTATCTTGTCGTGGGCACATACCTTTGTATTGAAGGCGTTTTCTTGACCGCCAATCTGAATAAGTTCATGCACGGTGGTTGGTTCACCATTGTATTAGCGTTGGTTTTCTTCGTCCTCATGTACGGATGGTATTACGGACGCAAAATCAAAAACCGCTACATCACGTTCACCAATCTGGGGAAATACCTGGATCATTTCAGGGATCTTAAAAACGATTCCAGTATTCCATACCTCAGTGCCAACCTGGTGTATATAACAAAAGCGGACAAACCGATGGAGATTGAATCAAAAATAATTTACTCCATTTTCCGAAAACATCCGAAAAGAGCCAATACGTACTTTTTGTTGCACATTGATAACGATGAAGCACCGTATACCTTCGAATATACCGTTCAGCAAATTATTCCGGGGACATTGATTAAGATCGATTTCAAACTGGGATTTAAGATCGAACGCCGTATCAATCTGTATTTTAGGGAAGTGATTGAAGATTTGGTCGATCAAAAGGACTTCAACATGCAGAGCCCCTTTAAATCGCTTCAGAAATACGACATCACGTCGAATTTCTTGTTCGTCAATCTGGATCGGGTGCTGACCGTGGATTATAAACTCCGTGGATGGGAAGGTTTTGTCATGAACCTGCACAACATCATACGTGGAATTAGCAGCAACGATGTGAAAGCACTGGGGCTTGATACCAGTTCGACCATCGAGGAAAAAATCCCCATCTTGCTTCCGTATAATGAAACAACCCGGATTCGTAAAGCAAAATTCTAAAAAAAGGTCGCCCAAACAATTTTGAGGCGACCTTTTCATTAAACTAAAGTAGGAACTTACTCCTTTTCCTGTTGTTGTGCTTCGTATTCCTTGAGCAGTTTGTCCTGCACATCGGCTGGAACCAGCTCGTAAGCGAAGAATTTCATGCCGAAGGAAGCACGTCCGCCGGTGAGGGAACTCAGCGAGGTAGAATAGCTGGACATTTCTTTCAAAGGCACTCGGGCTGAAAGCTTTTCATAACCCTTCTCGCTGCTCATGCCCATGATGATGGCGCGGCGGCCCTGCAGGTCACCCATCACGTCACCCATGCGGTCGCCGGGCACAAACACTTCCACGTCGTAGATGGGTTCGAGAATCTTGGGACCAGCATTCTTGAAAGCTTCGCTGAAGGCATTTCGACCTGCCAGCATGAAGGAAATTTCATTGGAATCCACCGGGTGCATCTTACCGTCATACACAATGACTCGGACGTCACGGGCGTAGGATCCGGTCAGTGGACCTTGTTCCATGCGGGCCATGATTCCTTTTAGGATGGCAGGAAGGAAGCGAGTATCGATGGCACCACCTACGACGCTGTTCACAAAGATGAGTTTGCCACCCCAGTCGAGCTTGATTTCCTGAACATCACGGGCTGAAATCTTGAATTCCTGACCACCGAACTTGTAGATTTCCGGCATGGGCATGCCTTCTACGTAGGGTTCAACGATGAGATGGACTTCACCGAATTGACCAGATCCACCGGATTGCTTGCGGTGACGGTAATCGGCCCTGGATTGCTTGGTAATGGTTTCACGATATGGGATGCGGGGTTCGATGAACTGGATGGGCGTCTTGTCGTTGTTTTCCATGCGCCATTTCAGCGTACGCAGATGGAATTCACCCTGGCCGTGTACAATGGTCTGTTTCAGCTCTTTGGACTGCTCAATCACCCAAGTTGGATCTTCTTCACGCATGCGGTTGAGGATGACCATCATTTTTTCGATGTCGGCTTCATTCACGGGTTTGATGGCACGACGGTATTTGGAGGCCGGGTATTTGATAAAGTCGAAGGTGCTTTCTGTGCCCTTGCCATTCAGCGTATTGCCAGTCTTTACATCTTTCAGTTTAACGGTGGCGCCGATATCACCGGCTACGAGTTGTTCCACGGCTATGCGGGTTGAACCTGCTACGGCAAATAGCTGTGCGATGCGTTCCTTGGATCCGCGGTTGGCATTCAGCAAATCGTCGCCTTCGTGCACTTTTCCGGACATCACTTTGAAATAGGAGACTTCACCGATATGGGGTTCAACCGAAGTCTTGAAGAAATAAAGGCTGGTGGGTCCGTTGGGGTCCGGGTTGACTTCGTCTCCGGCTACGTTGTGGAACTTGGGCATATCGGTCACGAAAGGCACCACGTTGCCAAGGAATTCCATCAGACGGCGGATGCCCATGTCGCGACCTGCGCAAACACAGAAAACGGGGAACATACCGCGAGTAACCAAACCGTGGCGGATGCCATCGCGTACGTCATCTTCGGTGAGTGTACCCTGATCGAAGAATTTCTCCATCAGGTTTTCGTCGTTTTCGGCAGCGGCTTCCACCAATGCCTGATGCCAGGCTTCTGCCTTTGCCATTTCACCGGCGGGTATGTCGTCGATGGTGGGAACACCACCTTCGGGTTTCCAGGTATAGCGTTTCATCATCAACACGTCGATGACGGAATTGAAACCAGGGCCGGTAGCGACGGGATATTGAACGGGCACAACCTTGGGACCGTAGTTTTCACGGAGTTGTTCCAATATTTTGTCGTAATCAGCCTTATCCTGATCAAGCTGATTGATAACGAAAATAACTGGCTTGTTGTATTTTTCGGTATTGCGGAAACTGTTCTGGGTGCCGACTTCAACACCATAGGCTCCGTTAATCAACAAAAGAGCGGTATCGGTCACATTGAGGGCAGTTACTGCGCCGCCTACAAAGTCGTCCGATCCGGGACAATCAATAAAATTCAGCTTCTTACCCATCCACTCCACGTGAAAAAGTGTGGAAAAAACGGAGTAGCCGTACTCGTGTTCTACAGGGAAATAGTCGCACACAGTGTTGTGGGCATCTACGGTTCCACGTCGTTTTATTAAACCACTCTCGAAAAGCATCGCTTCTGCAAGAGTGGTTTTCCCAGATCTTGAACTCCCTATTATGGAGATGTTCTTGATTTCATTAGATTGATAAACTTTCATACTACTAAACACTTTAGAAGTTATTGTAACAGATGATTGGTATAACGATCGCCTTCGTAAAAAGGCCCTGCAAAGTATAAAAAGCGGTGACCAATTCCAATTCTGAATTTCTGTTACAGAACTATGTTTTTTAGCATAAATTTAGCACAAAATCAAATGCAATTATACCTTTAAATATATAATAGTATATTTGCAAGAGACGCCGGAATATCCCGACCACACACAAATTTGAAAGCATGCCCCTCGAAATTGAACGAAAGTTTTTGGTTGTCGCAGAGTTCCGGAATTTGGCATTCAAAAAGTCCCGCATCCGGCAAGGCTACTTAGCCTCAGGCAAAGGCGGAACCGTCCGCATCCGCACAAAGGGCAAAAATGGATATATCACCATCAAGGGTAAGTCCGACGTCGGTGGTATCAGCCGATATGAATGGGAAAAAAAGATTTCCCTGACGGATGCGGAGGAACTATTACTGCTCTGCACCGAAGGATATATCGACAAACTTCGTTACGAAATCAAGGTGGGCAATCACATTTTCGAAGTCGATGAATTCCTGGGAGAAAACCAAGGACTTATTATTGCTGAAGTGGAACTCGGCAGCGAAACGGAAGCGTATGTTCGCCCGCCGTGGTTGGGAGAAGAAGTGACCGGCGACCGAAAATACTACAATTCACAACTGGTGAAGATGCCCTTCTCCAAATGGAACGAAACTTCAATTTTATAGACCATGAATAGTTGGACCAATGCACTACCGGCCGGGCTGACCGATTTTCTGCTGATCATCACTTTTTCCTTGTTGATCGGGCTATCACAAAGACGGCTGAACCTAAATAAGGAAGCAACCTTTTTCGGTTCCGACCGCACCTTTACCCTGATAGGTCTGTTCGGATATATTTTGTACAAACTGACTCCAGGGGACTTCACGCTTTTTACAGGCGGAGGACTGGCGTTGGTTATTTTGCTCGGGCTGAACTACTGGTTCAAGGTGAATAAGTTGGCCAGCTACGGCATCACTTCCATAATCACTGCGCTCATCACCTATTGCATGGGGCCAATGGTCTGCCTGATGGAATCCTGGTTCTATGTTTCCGTCGTGGTTGTCGTGCTGGTACTCACCGAAATGAAGTCCACTTTCGTAGAAATCGCTCAGAAAATGAACAACGACGAGTTCATCACACTGGCAAAATTCCTGCTCATCTGTTTCATCATCCTACCCATGCTTCCGGACGAACGCATTTTTCCGGAAATCAACCTGACTCCTTATAGAATATGGCTTGCTACGGTGATTGTCTCGGGTATTTCATACTTGAGTTACCTGGTGAAACGCTATATTTTCCCGCAATCGGGTGTTGTTGTGTCGGGGCTCATCGGCGGTCTTTACAGCAGCACGGCCACCATCACCATTCTGGGCAGGAAATGCAAGCACGCCAATGCGGAACACCTGCAGGAATACGTTACAGCCATGTTCATGGCGGTTGGTATGATGTTTCTTAGGCTGATGATCATCATTGCGATTTTCAACGCAGCGGCATTCCGCATGATGGTTGTTCCGATGACAGCGCTTATGATTGTTTCCATCGCTATCGGTTTTTTAATCCGTCGTGGCAATCGCGAGAACCGGAACATTCCCAACACCCAGGAGGAGGAAGTGGAAATACAAGACAATCCTCTGGAATTCAAGGTAGCCCTCATCTTTGCCTTTCTCTATATCGTATTTACGGCGGTGACCTATTTTACGTTGGCCTGGATTGGCACCAAAGGATTGACGCTGCTTTCTTTTGTTTCCGGAGCAAGTGACATCACACCCTTTATACTAAACTTGCTGGAAGGGCATTATACGGGCATTTCACTGGGCGTTCTGACCGCCAGTTGCCTCATCGCCACCCTCAGCAACAACATCATGAAGATGTTTTACGCCATGGGGTTCTCGGGCAACCGAAAAGAGTTGGCCAAGCCGCTGTTCATAGGATTCGGAATTCTGACCGTCCTGAACCTCGTAGCCATTTTATTCTTTATTTGAGTTTCTAGCCGATGGTCACCATCGTGGCACCGAATCCGTATTCGCGGAACGAAGCGTCCTGGTAACGACACGTCTTGTACTTCGCCTGCAGTTCTTTCACCAGGGCTGAACGCAATACGCCATCGCCTTTCCCGTGAATGAAGACAATCTTCACGCCCTTTTTGTTGCGGTTTTCGTCCATCACCTTGCGGAAGGCCTCCAGTTGATGGTTCAAAATAGCTGAATTATCCATCCCGGCCGTCGTATCCAAGAGGCTGTCTATGTGCAAGTCGATTTCCAACGGGCCGCTTTTGGGAGGCAGCGGTTGTGAACCTTTGGGTTTTTCTGGCATTTTGTCAAACATCGCTTTTTTAATATCCTCCGGTTCAATCAGCAAGCTTTTTTCGGTATTATCGTTTGAAATGACCGGAATGACCAATGCGTCCTCTTCAAAGAAATCGTTTTCCCTGAAGCAATGTACTTTATAGAATTTAACGGTGTCGAGTCGGATTTCGACCGAATAGCTGTTTTTAAACGAATAAAACGTGCCTGGTTTGTAGGCTAAAATCTGAAGACTGACTTTTTCAAGTTCATTGACGACTTCCCTTCCAAATTCCTCGATGAAAAGCTTTGAATTGGGTTCGACATTCCCTGCGAAACGGCTGGTCCAGGTCTTTCCACTGCACGAAGCGTAATTGAACATCAGCGTGTAGTTGCTCTCGTTGATGAGGTAGCATTCAAACTGGGATTCCTGAAAGGATTTCCCTTCAGCAGGCAAAAAGGCAAGGCTCACGTTTAGAATTTCCCCGGCACGGGTTTCCGGTTGTTTGGGCTGAACTGGCTTCGGTGCGACAGGTTGAGCAACAACAGGAGCTGCAGCTGAGCGTGCAATCGTCGGTTTTGGCGTCGTATCTATCACCACGCATTGTCTTTTGAGAACCGGGGTTTCAAAACCATCCTCTTCGAGCACCAACACCATGTCTTTGCCTTTGAAAGCGGTGATCGTGCCACCACCTACCGCGTCCATGAACCGGACCTTATCACCTATCTTGAGTTCCATCGTCTACCTTTTTTGCAAAGGTAACAAAACGCAGGCCTAATCGAGCACAAGAAATTTAGAAGTTTGAGTAGAACCATCAACCAGATTCACTTTTAAAAAGTACAATCCGGGATTCAACCTTGAAGTCTGGCTGCTCCATTCCGTTTCACCAGACAATTTTTTCAACACTATAAGACGCCCGTCGGTGGAATAAACTTGAACCTGCATCAGCGGCTTTATGGATCGGATACTCAGATTGAAAGAACCGTAAACTACACTCAACTCATTGTTTGACAGCGTTGAATGCTCCTTAAGTCCTGAAATGGCGTCCATATTTTGCTGATTGGTGATGGCACCCACCAGACTATTCAGATAAACCTCCAGATTCGTATAACCTTCGGTGCTAAGCGTAAAGGCATTGCCATCGGCAGCACTGTTCGGATTCAGTCCGTTTGCTGTTTCCCATGCATCCGGCATGCCGTCGATGTCAGTGTCTACCGGAGCTGAAGTGCCATTGTAAGTTGGCCAGCCGCCCACGTCGGACTGCGTGTCAATAAGGCCATTGGTGCTGCCGTTCGAACCTGTGAAGGTGCAGGTCCCGGTTTTTGCCTCCTGCACCAACCGACCATCAACGGTATCGCGTTGGAGTGAACAACCCACAAATGCCAGTACTTTTTCAAATGCCTTGACGGCCGAATGCGTGGTAGCCGGATAGCAGGCATAAGGGGTTGTTACAATAACAGAATCCAGCGGAAACCCTGTTTTGTTATAAAGAGCAAGTCTGTTATCGGCAGTATAGGTCGCATTGCCGTAGATATAATTACCGGAAAGGTAGTATTTACCATGTCGCGGCAGGATAACGGTTGTACCGGCGTCAATATCCGCCTGAACCAGACGACTTTTGGCACTGGTTGCAGGACCGTATTTGTAATAATTGTTCACCATGTTATACTTGCCCGCGCTTTCACCACCGTAGGTACTGTTCCCGCCCCAATTGTAAACAACATTGTTCCGGTAATCCATGCGTTCTTCCGCAACTGTGCTACTATAATCCAATCCAGAACGCTTCCACCCGTTGAACCGAGGATTCCGACTATCGTTATGCGCCAGCATGTTGTGGTGGAAGGTTACATTTTCACCTCCCCAGATGCCACCGTAGCCGTGTGCACCCTTACCATGGATGGAATTCCGGAGCGACTCTGCCAACAGGCACCACTGCATGGTAAAATTCTTATTGGAATAAAAAGAGGCACACTCGTCCACGCACCAACTCATGGAGCAATGGTCGAGCATGATGTTATTTTGATTGCGCCCCCAGATGGCATCATCTTGCTGGAGCGCCGTATCACCTAAGCGGAAACGCATGTATCTTATAATCACGTTATTGGCACCAACGTATGCAGGGTAATACCGCAAGCAAATTCCATCACCCGGGGCAGTCTGACCGGCTATGGTTACATCCCCTTTGGAAATGGAAAGATCGCTACCCAACGTGATGAGCCCTGAAACCTTGAACAAAATAGTGCGCTTGCCCGTCTGGTTCAGGCACCATCGCAGAGAGCCTTCACGGGTAGTGCTGTTTCCGGTGGTATTGTCTACAAGCGTATTGACATAATAAACGGCACCGCCACGTCCACCTGTCGTGTACATGCCACCGCCTTCAGCACCCGGGAAAGCAGGAGTGACGGCCTGAGCCGCAAAATGGGGGAAAAAGAACAGCGCTGAAACCAGCAGGAATGTACGCATGTGTTGTTTGGGCATTGGTGCTATTTAATAAGTTTAAAGCGTTGACGGCCTTCAAGGCCAGTGATTTCGATCACGTACAAACCTTTTTGTAGTTGTTCACAGTTCAAGGTCACTGTTGAATTGTTCAATGAAGCATGGAGGATTTGTTTCCCCTGAATATCAAACAGAAAACATTCCGATTTAAGCGAAACATCTTGAAGTACCAATTGATTACCGCAAAAATAAGGCGAGTTATTTTTGGTAGTAGCTTTTATTGCAGAAGTTAACTCAAGTTCATAAGCACCCAGATCGGGCGCACTTCCGTTGAAGGGTAAGCCGACATCGGTTCCAGCATCGATCAAGTCACTTCCAGTTTTCAATCGCAGGAAGTTCAGTTTGGGCAGGCTTCCGTCTTCATTCCTTTTAGCCGTCACTCCCAGACTGTCCAGCGAAACAAAATCATCGCTTGTTACCGTGAACGGTGACAACCAGCTGTTGGTGGTTTGGCTGACAAAGCTGCCTAGTGAAACTTTCGTTTTGACCACATCCACACAATTGATGATGGTGCAGATTTTTCCAGCGGGCAGTGTTGAGGGTACGCTAAAATCGTATCCAACATTGCGATAACCGGTACAATTGTAAAGAACCATATTGCCCTTATTGTTGTTTTGGTCGAAACCTTTGGCCTTATTGTCAAAAGAAATGCAATTCTTTAGTGTGAAATTGTGTTTCAGCAACTTAGTATCACTGCCACCCATTTTGAATCCATTCCCGTTGGCATTGGTGCCTGCATCCGTTCCATTCTTGAAATAACCATTCCGCCAGGTCCAGCAATTTTCCAGAAACGTACTGACGTCGTCCGCTCCTCTCAGGTATCCGTCCCAGCCGTCATCTACATTGAGCCAGGAGCGACAGCCGTAAAAATAATTGTTGGTTCCCACATCCATCTTACAGGCAAAGCCGTCGGCATCTCCATAATCGGTTGGATCGGCATTCCAGTAGGAATCACAATTGAGGATTTTGTTGTCGTGGGCTCCCCCTGATAATTGCATGCCAGAGTCTCCGTTTTCGAACATGGAGCAGAATTCGACCGTATTGTTGGCTCCGGTGATGTATATCCCGTTGTCTGTCGCTTTACAAACATCAAATCCTTTGATGTACCAGTAGCTACCGGTAAGAGAAAAGCCACGCTTCCCAGAAGCAATACCGGTGAAATTGACCAGTGCGCGTTCGTCGTTGTACGTTTCCAGGCGGATGGGTGCGCTGACGGTACCGCTTTTGGCCAATGTAATGGCCGTCGTAACAGCATACGTCCCACCACGGACTATGATCTGATCACCGGCTGCCAAAGTGCTCAATCCGCAGGGTTTGGCAATGGTTTTGAATGGTGTTAAAAGGGATGTTCCGTTGTTGGAGTCGTTACCGTCGGTCGCAACGTAATACGTAGCAGCATTGGCCAATGGAGTGATGAGTGAGAAAAAGACGAAAAACAGGCAGAAGGCATAGTTCATTGGTCCATGTTTTTTTAGGTGGTGCAAGTTTAGGAAAAAAAACACCGCTCGAAGGGGAAATATTGATATTTTATGTGGGTTTAATCCCCCTGAAAGCATTAAAAAATACGCACACAGTATAAAAAGCTAAAACAGATTTACATAATAAGGAGTACAACGCGATGCAGATCGAATCATTTGTTTTTAAAATACTATATTTGCGCAACCCTTAAATCCAAGGCACACCACCTGTTCGATGAAAACATTTAAAAGACTTCTTTTACTTTGTATGCTTTCTGCACTTTTTCAGTATGGTGGCGCTCAAATCAATTTTCCTCAAGGTAGTACCTTTAACTATCTGAAAGGCTATGCCACCACTGCCACTCCAGCAGAATTGCTGTCTGCGGCCTATGATGTTTCGGGTTGGAGTTCAGGCCCTGCCCCTTTTCGTTATGGCAAGGGCGCCGGAGGGACTGTCATGGCAGATATGAGAAATTTATATTCCACCTTTTTTCTTCGTACCAATTTCACGGCACAAAAGGCGGATTCACTGAAAGAAATTACATTTACAATTAATTACGACGATGCCTTTGTCATCACGATTAATGGGAAAACGGCACTGTCCGTAAACACACCGGCAACACTTACGAATACTGCCTTGGCACTGGTGAATCACGATCCAGTCGGCAACGAAACATTTACGGTCGATGCCACAAAATTGGGATTGGTGAACGGTATCAACACCCTTTCAGTCATGGTTCTGAACCTCTCGTTAAGCAGTTTAGATATCTATTTTGATGTTCAGATGACGGCCACGCCCGAAGCACCACCTACACCACCCTACAACTACAACAGCAGTGTTGTTTTCAGTAAGCCAGGTGGTTTTTACACCTACCCTTTCAGTTTGACACTAACCTCACCCCTACCGGACTGCAATGTTTTGTATACCTACGACGGTAGCGACCCACTCACTTCAAAAACGGCCATTCTTTCGGGAAACAGCACAACCTTCACCGTCAACCCCACTCAATCCACAGGCAGGGGAACTACTCCCGGTTATGTAGTTCGGGCTTCATTGATTAAAACAGGATTTACCCCTTCCAGATCCACCACGAACAGTTATATCTTCCTAAGCATGGTAAAAACTCAGAGTTATCCAGGCGGAAAATGGCCTTCTGGCTCTGTTAATTATCAGGTGCTCGATTATGCCATGGCATCGGATGTTGTGAATAGTGCGCTCTATTCTCCTTACTTAGACGCAGCTTTCAAGCAAATACCGACCATTTCCATCGTAATGGATATGGACAGTCTGTTCGGTGCCTCAAAAGGCATTTATGTGAATGCTGCACAAAGCGGTACTGCATGGGAACGACCTTGCTCGGTTGAATTGATTGATACAAACAGTGTCCAGAAATTCCAGATAAATGCTGGTTTGCGTATTCGTGGAGCTGCCTCAAAGGGCGGAGACAATCCCAAACATGCTTTCCGTTTCTATTTCAGAGAGGAATATGGTGCCAAGAAACTTAATTATCCATTATTTGAAAACGAAGGTGCCAAAGAGTTCGACTGTATTGATCTTCGTTGTGAACAAAACTACTCCTGGAGCAAAGAGGGAAGTCCCTACAACTCCTTGATCGCAGACGTTTTCAGTCGTGACCTTCAGGGAAAGATGGGACAGCCTTACAAAAGGGGACGCTATTATCATTTATATCTGAATGGTATGTATTGGGGTATTTTCCAAACCGACGAACGTGCTGAAGCCGACTTCGCTGAATCCTATTTGGGGGGAAATGCTGAAGATTACGATGTCGTCAAAGTGAATTCAGACCAATGGCCATACCATGACGAGGTGACAGATGGTCTTATCGATACCTGGTCCGCCTTGTGGATCAAATGTGCTACAGGTTTTGACACCAATGCCAATTACTTTGCTCTGTTGGGTGAAAAAGCGGATGGAAGTTCGGATCCGAACGGAAAAGTATGGGTGGATGAGGATAACCTGATCGATTATATGTTGGTGATTTTTTACACGGGCAATTTTGATGCTCCTGTATCGGCATTCTATAGTGATGACATGCCCAATAACTACTACGCATTGTACAATCGGAACGATAAGACTAAAGGATTCCGATTCCTGACACATGATTCCGAACACAGTCTTTTCATAAACGCCTTGTATGGAGCTGGATTACAGGAAAACCGAGTGAATATTGGTACCAACGGAAGAATGAGCATAACCAAAATGACTGATTTCAACCCGCAATGGCTGCATTATAAGATGTCAAAAAATGCAGAATACAAGGTACGATTTATGGACAGGGCTTACCAACAATTGACAAAAGGTGGGTTTCTGACTCCTGAGGCTACGGCAAATCTATATAAATCTAGAGCCGCTCAAATTGATAATGCCATTATTGCCGAATCAGCACGCTGGGGTGATGCAAAAACCAGTCCTTCGCTAACCAAGCAAACTTGGCTTAACTTGACTCAATCCATGTACAATACATTTTTCCCAAAACGCACCGCCATATTGCAGACACAGTTATTGAATGAAGGGCTTTACACCTCAATGCTTGCACCCGAAGTTCTTGTAGACGGTGTTTCTTGCTACGATCGGTATATGAGCTTTTCTGGAAGCAAGATCATAAAGCTTCTTGATACAAATGCGTTGACTACCGGAAGCATCATCTATTACACGGTTGATGAAACAGACCCCAGAGTTGTCGGAGGTGGCATCGCTGCCGGTTGCAAATCGGGCAAAGGCGTTGTTGAGGTTACCCTCAATCAGACCACTGTGCTAAACGCTAGGTTGTATAAAGGTGGCGTGTGGGGGCCACGTAAGAAAGTTCTCTTCAGCAATGCTGATGAAAATTATGCCAAATTCAAAGTGACTGAATTGAATTACCACCCCAAAGATTCGATCATTGGCACAGACACCATTGACGGACAGGATTATGAATTCATTGAATTTAAAAATACCGGAACCACCCCCATCGACTTGTCAGGATTGAAACTTGATTCGGCTATATATTACCAGTTCCCCAATGAGCAACTCCTGGCCCCAGGTGCATTTTATGTGGTTGCATCCAAACCGAACCTCTTTTTTTCGAAATACAAACAGTATCCTTCCGGAAATTTTTCAAAAAATCTTTCAAATTCCGGCGAAGAAGTCATTCTGTTCGATCGGAACAATAAGGTGGTACTTTCCTTTATCTACGACGATGCATACCCTTGGCCTATGACACCGGACGGAGACGGATTCTCGTTGACCTCAAAGCATGCAAACCCGAATGACAACCCAAATTCATACGAATACTGGATAGCCTCATCCACCATCAATGGCACTCCGTTTATGGATGATTTCAACTCCCTGACTTCATTGAATTCAAATACAAAAGTTGATGTACCGATTTTGGTGTATCCGAATCCGACTAGTGGATTGTTTTATGTGAATGTAGGCCAAATGCAACCTGGTTCAAACTATCAGGTTAGCATTTATGACACCAAGGGAAGCTTGATTCTTCAAAACAAATATGAAAACACGGCAGTCATTGATCTAAGACAACTAAAAATCAATGTTGGTGTTTACATTGTTAGAATTCAGACGCCAACCAGAATGGTCGCTCAAAAGATCCTGTACATGCGTTGACCCTGCAACCCTATATTTCACACATTTTTTTGCAGGTTTTCCACGATTGGAATATTCTTTCATTTCTTTATAAAATCCTTGCATTTATTTGATTGAAGAAACAGTTTCTTTGGCTGTATCAAACCACTTGTGCTACATCGGATAGGAAGCGTCCTATTTCATTCATTAATTTCTGTCTTGAATTTTTAGCTTTCAAATTGACAATAGTGCACTTAAACCAAAAAAAATGAAAAAACATTTACGATTGATTCTGCTGGCGATCATTTCGATGATCGTTCCTCTAGGCCTTCAGGCACAAGAGGATGTAACTGCAAATTATTTGCTGAATCCTAGTTTTGAGGAAGGGCCTGCCTTCTTCCACTCTTCTGTAGTGATCAATGGATGGAACATCTCCAGTGAAAACCTATCGGATGCTTTCCTAAATACGAATGATGGTGGTACACCTCCAGATGGCCTCAACGTTTTTGGCGTATGGTCACCAGGAAGCATCGCTGATATGGAAATTGCACAGACCGTAAAGAACCTTCCTGCCGGAACGTATTCCATCAGCTGTATGTTGACAGTCCCCAATGGCGGATACTCTACTCAACGTATGTTTGCAAAAACAAATTCACAGGGAACCAAAGCGAAGTATTTTGGAGCAACATCCCTTGCCGTTGTTCCAGGTGAAACCTACGACTACGCTGGTTATGCCATTGACGGTGACGGGAACGGCCCTTTCCATCCGATGGCCATTAGCATCAAGGTTGAAGCAGGTGATTCACTGGTATTCGGGATTCGCTCCAATGGGAAATTAAGTACCGTCTGCGCATTTTCCGCACTTGATGGCCATGGATTATTCAAAGTGGACAATTTCAAGCTGAGTTTCATTTCAGATCCAAACGCATTCACCCGGAATCTGATTCAGACCAGCATCAATACGATTAAAACAGTTAGTTTAGACTCTATCCCTGGTGGATATGCAGCAGTGATCGCCGCAAAAATTACGGAAGCTGATAACGTGGTTGCCACACAAAACAATGCGGATTCACTTGATGCCTATAATATCAGAATTAAGAACTTCATTATTTTACTGGGCACGGCAAAAGAAAAGTTCCTTTCACTGCAAGAATTACTGATGGTAGCTGAAAACTTGACCAAACCCAGTTCAGCCACCTACCCAGGCAAAGATCTGTTAATCAATGCATTTGATGATTCATATTTGGTCTTCTTCTCTTTAACTGCTTTGAACGCTGACTTTGATCTTACCTATGCAACGCTGCATACTGCCATTCATTTGTATATTGATGGTGTCGTTCCGGAAAATCTGGCACTTATAGCCACCCCTTCCACTTCTTTTGTATCCAGTTGGGAAAATCTTTCAGCGGTCAACGATGGCTTTGACCCCACCAGTTCGTTTGAAAAAACCGGAGACCGTCCGATTTATGGTAACTGGAATGGTGATGCCGATTATGGTAAAACAAACTGGGTACAATATGATTGGGACAAATACAACACGCTTTCAAGTGTATCTGTTTATTGGTGGACCGACTTTGGTGGAATAATGCAACCGACAACTGCCTATGTAGAGTATTGGGAAAATAACGAATGGAAAAAAGCTGGTAACATTGATTCTGTATTGCATCAATACAACACCTTGGCATTGAGCAATATTAAGACCAACAAACTTCGTATTTCCATGGCCAGTGTAGCAGCGACAGGTATCTGCGAATTCAAGGTTATGGGTTTGAGGAAAATTGCGAATGATGTTGATGACTACAAGAGAATGCTCACCGATGAACTTATTGGTTTAAGTGCGTTGAAAGACACGTTCCCGAAAGGTTATGTCGCCCCTGTCGCAACGCTCAAACAACAGGGAGAAACACTACTTGTAAGTGGCACCTTGGAAACATTGAGTGCATTCATCACACAGTTGAAAGCCTACCGCTTGGTACTTGATACTGCTAGAGTTTCGTATGATCTTCTTGCTGCTAAGTTGATTGATGCTAAAATATGGATTGACAGTACATCGCTTCCAAATAAGGACAAACTGCAAACAGCTTATACCAACGCATCTGACGTATTTACATCGACTACAAGTTTGATGGTTGAATTCAATACCGCCTCTGAATCGCTTCAGAATGCTATCAACGCCTACTCTTTACTTTCCTCCAGAGCAACTGTTTCCACAAGTTTCTGTTCAGACTGGGAAAGATTATCTGCTATCAATGATGGCTATGATCCGAAGAGTTCCACAGACAATACGCATAGGAGATACGGCAACTGGAATGGAACCGATGGCAAAATAGACTGGGTATTGTACGAATGGCCAGCAGTAGAAGTGATCAAGAGTATTTCAGTCTACTGGGGTACCGATGGTGGCGGTCTGGCATTCCCTGACTCTACAGGTGTCGATTATTATGATGGAACGGAATGGAAAACGCTTGGTTTGATTGGCTCCGAAGGAGACAAGTACAACACACTGAACGTTGACATCCTGGCAACCAAGTTAAAAGTCACCATGAAAAGCACAACTGCTACCAGCATTATCGAATTCAAGGTAGTTGGTTATGATGCACCGACTGGCATTACTGTTGTCAATCAAAACAACACGGTCAGTGTTTATCCGACCATGGTTAAACGCGGTACAATGGTGAACATTGATTTCGCTAAAGATTTGGCTAAACCAGTCTCTGTTGAAATGTTCACGGTGAGCGGCCAGAAGGTAATGAAAACCTCCGTTTCCGGAAGAACTTCTTCTGTCAGCGTACCTGCTTCGTTAGCTTCAGGCATTTATTTGATGGTGTTTGATGCACCTGAAGGTAGAATGTTCAAGAAGATTGTTGTTGAATAAGCATGTTTCAGTAAGAACATGAACCCATAATTAAGAGGCTGCCTTTTTGAAGTGGCAGCCTCTTAATTGCTTTTTTACATAAAATCAGGAACTATTTAATTGTGAGGCATAAAGTCTTCAATTTCAGTGAGTTAGAGGTTGCCGATACCCTTTAATTCGATTTGTTTGTGTTTACCAATTCGGAAATATGACAAAGACTCGTTAGTCATCAGAAGAACCAAATTATACGATCATGATCAACAAACTGTTGCAGAAACATCGCTCCACAAAATGGATCATCGCATGTATCCTGCTATCTGAATGTGGATGTTTCATTTCCTGTTCCGGTTACAACCTGGATAAAGAGATGCCGGGTTGGTTGGGCAGCAGCATCAACGATTACCTGTACGATCAAGGAAATTTCACCAATTACGTAGAATTGATCAAAGATCTGAACTATCAGGATGTATTATCCAAAACGGGCAGCAAAACCCTTTTTGTAGCAGATGACGATGCTTTTCTCCGATTTTATGCCAATAACCCCTGGGGTGTCAGAAGCTACAAGGACCTGACAACCGCCCAGAAAAAATACTTATTGAACGGAGCCATGATAAACAATGCGTATCAGACGATGACATTGTCAAGTACGGAAGGCCCGAAAGAAGGTGATTGCATGCGTCGATTGACAGCAATCTCCATTTACGACTCTGTTCCAAGAATCCTACTGTCAGAAATGCCGGATTCAAAATATTGGGATCCTTACAAGACAAGCGCAGATGGTATTCTTTGCTTAAAGGATATGACACCATCCCCAATGATACACTTCCTGGAGAAGCAGTTGTCGTATAATAGAATTACGAACAACGATTACGATTTCCTGTTTAACTTCAAAACCCAGCGGAATCCAGGCGATGCCAGTGTTAACGGCATCACCATCGAAGAACAGAATATTAAATGTCTGAATGGTTTCGTCCATAAAATGGCTGAGGTCATGATTCCTCTGGACAATATGGCAGAAATCGTTCGACAAAAACCCATAACCTCTACCTATAGCAAATTGCTGGAACGTTATTCTGCTCCGTATTACAATTCGTCAGCAACCAGTAACTACAACCGTATTTATGGGGCCAACGTAGATTCGGTCTATCAAAAGCGTTACTTCTCAAAACGTTCACAAGGAAATTTACCGCTCACTATCGCACCTGATGGCAGCCCAGTTATCGGAACACTGAAGTTTGACCCGGGATGGAATAGCTACTTCGCCAGTACGGTCATTTCCACCAGCAACGATATCGCTGTGCAGGAGAATATGGGTGTGATGCTTGTACCAACCGATGTAGCCATGAACCGGTATTTCAACAATGAAGGAGGAAAGGTTTTGAGAAATTATTACGGAACTTGGGAAGATGTACCGGATAATGTAATCTCCAAACTGATTAATAATAATATGCTTAACTCGTTCATAAGTGCTGTTCCAAGTAAGTTTGGAACTGTCCTGAACGATGCGAGCAATGTGATGGGTGTGACTACGAATGATATAGACAGCGTTTTTCTCGGATGTAACGGTGCCATTTATCTGACAAATAAGGTTTTCAGTCCGACTGCGTTTTCTTCAGTCTCTTTTCCTGCGTTGATCAATGACAACATGAAGATCTTTTATTGGGCCATCGAGGATCTGGAATACTTTGCATACCTGAATTCCATGGATAGCTATTACAGTTTCTTCATCCCTACCAATGATGCGTTGCTACAATACATTGATCCGGTATCGTTTGGGCAGACAACCACCAAACTTTATAAGTTTTGGTACGATCCGGCAGCATTGTCTGAACCCGAAAAAGTAAAAGCCAGTATTTGGAATTATGATGTCAGCACGGGCGAAAGAAAAGATTCCATTGGTATGGCCACGTATTCAATGATTGAAAATCGCTTGCAAGACATGCTCGATTATCATGTTGTGATCGGTGATGTTGAAAGTGGCAACACCTACTACCAGACCAAGGGTGGCGGCACCCTTAAGGTCAGCAATATCGCTGGTGGAGAAGGTGCAATGAAAGTATCCGGCGGATATCAGATCGAAAACAACCAAGAACTAACCGTCAGTCAGATTTACGATGAATCAAGCGAAGGAAACGGTAAAACTTACATCTTGGAAAGCAGCCCTTTACAAACCTGCAAGAAGTCTGTATACGATGTCCTCAATGATCATATTGAATTCAAGAGGTTTCTTGATCTGATGAGAGGAACTCCCTATTTTGAGAAGATTCGAGACAAGTTGTATGCTTGCGGAAGCACAAACATCAGTTTGTTCAATACCTATCATTATACGGTATACGTACCGACAAATGAATCCATTCAGGAACTTCAGGATGGCGGGAATTTGCCTACTTGGGAGCAGATTGATGCTTTGCCGGAAGGCACTTCCAAAGACAGCCTAAAGAACGTTGTCAATTCGTTCGTGAAATATCATATTCAAGATAACTCCATCTATATTGGAGGTGGCACAACCGCCGGGAATTTTGAAACGGCATTGATGAATGCTGCAACGCAGCGGTTTTACAAACTTTATGTCAATGCAGATAACAATGGCATCAGTATAAAAGACAATGCAGGCAACGTGCGTCATGTAACAGATAATACCAATTTACGCAACCTAATGGCACGTGAGTATCAGTATAACAGCAAGGATGTTACTATGGCCAATGCTCTTGAGACATCAAATTTCGCCGTTATCCATCAGATTGACAAACCTTTGATGTTCTCAAGCACTCAGTTTGGAATGAATATCAAAGCCAAAAATTCGAAAAAGTAATACAATGAGAAAGTATATATTCAATTGTTTGCTGCTGGTTCTCATACTGTTACCAGGTGTATTAAAGGCTCAGTCGGGTGGGACAATCATCAGTGGAACAGTTTACGACGAATATGGGCCGATGGTCATGGTGAACGTAAAGGAAGTAGACGCAACAAACCGTATCGTTGCTCATAATATAACCGATATCAATGGTAATTTTTCCTTCAAATTGAAGGATCCAAAGGATAAGATCATGATTACCTGTGTCGGTTATAAGACCACCATTTTATCGATCAACGGCACCTTCTACAAAGTGAAAATGATGAGTGATACGCAACTGAAAGAAGTTGTTGTCAGCTCCAAGAAGCGGATTGAGACTGGCGGACTTGCCATCCCAGATCGCGAAATATCCAGCGCTTCTCAGCTCATCAGCGCCAAGGAATTTGAGGGATTGCCCTTCACCAACATTAGTGATGCCCTGCAGGGTCGCATTTCCGGACTGGATATTGTTGCCAATTCAGGCAATCTGGGTTCAGGAACAACCATGCGTTTACGCGGTGTCTCATCCATCAACGGAAATTCAGAACCGCTGATTGTTGTTGACGGAAACGTTTGGGAAACGGACGAAAGCAACAATTTCGATTTTAACAATGCCAACGAAGAAAAATTCGCTCAGTTACTCAATGTAAATCCCGAAGACATTGAAAAAATAGCGGTATTGAAAGATGCGGCTGCGACCGCTATCTGGGGTTCACAGGGTGCAAATGGTGTTATCGACATCCGAACCAAGCGCGGATCACGCGGGCGTTCTATTGTCACCTATTCGCTCCGTTTAACCGGTACATCCCAGCCTGAGGGTTACAGAATGATGAACGGTGATGAATATACGATGTTGATGAAAGAGTCCTATTTTAATTCAAAACTGAGCAATGATGCGGCCAACATCATTGAATTCAATTATGACCCGACTTATTCGGAGTATCAGATGTACAACAACAATACGGATTGGAGGAAAGCAGTTGTTCAGACTGGAATGCAGAAAAACCATTTCGTTTCCGTATCTGGTGGTGGTGAAAAGGCCAACTTCAGGATATCAGGTGGTTATGATACGGAAACCGGATCGGTCATTGGTCAAAAAATGGATATTTTTTCTACTCGTGTAGCGTTGGATTACTTTGTTTCCGACCGTATTAAAATTGTAACGAACTTTTCACTGACTCATACGGAGAATAATAAAAGCTATAGCAACGAAGACAATTATAATTTGCTGTCCCTTGCCTATCGGAAAATGCCCAACCTTTCCATTTATGAGGAAGATGCTTTCGGCAATTCCACAGGCGAGTTTTATCACATGCTTTCTGGTTCTTCCCAAGAGCTGTCCGATCAACGTGATTTAGTTAACCCTTTAGCACTGGCGGCGTTGGCAAAGAACAAAGAGCGCAGCAACAACATCATGCCTGAGTTCCAGATTGTTTACAACTTGCTTGGCTTAGAGAGTGCACAAACACAGTTGAAATATGAAGGCAAGGTCGTCTTCAGCATTTTCAATAAGTACAACGACAGCTTCTACCCTTCTGACTTGGTCACCTCTGGTTGGTCAGCCTCAAATGCAAACTATACGGCTTCTGAAGCGTATAAGAGTCTGGGCATCACAACAACACATACACTGACCTACGTGCCTTATTTTAAGAATGAAGACCATTCATTCATGGCGATGTTGCGAGCTCAAACAACTTCCGGTAGTTCCAGCACTCAATTCACTTCTGAGAATGGTTTGCCCTCAGGAACCATCACTTCTCCGGCGGCCGAAGCCATCATCGATGGTTTTTCTACCGGTGCAGGTCAGTGGCGCAGTGTTTACTTCACCTTTTCAGCGCACTATGCATACAAGGGCCGTTACATGGCCGATTTTTCAGTTCGTCGCGACGGTTCAACAAAATTCGGCCCACAGCAACGTTGGGGCAACTTCCCCGCTGTTTCGTTGCGATGGAATATTTCGGATGAATCGTTCATGCAGGACCTGAAATGGATTACCATGCTCTCTGTCCGCCCAGGCTGGGGCAAAGTCGGGAATCAACCAGGCTCTGATTATTTATATTTCAGCAAGTATGCTCAAGCCAACCCTTACATCGGTCAAACATCCATCTACCCCAGCAATATTCGTCTAAGCAATTTGAAATGGGAATCTAAGGAAACATACAACATTGGTTTTGACTTCGGTTTCCTGGACGATATGATTACTTCGGATATAAATCTTTATTCACAGCTGACATCCGACCTATTGATGGAAAAACGAGCCATCCCTTCTTCTTCTGGTTATACAACACTCGCTTTTCAAAATGTTGGAAGTATGAGAAACAATGGTTGGGAATTGAATCTAAACGGAAACGGCCTTGCACGCAACGGAAAGTTCTCCATGGATTTAAATCTCTCTTTAGCAAACAACACCAATGAAATAGTAGAAATGGACAAAACGATACTTAAAGGATTGAACAGTCAATTCAATCGTTCCAATGGCTCCTATCTCACACGAGTACAGTTACAGAATGCCTTCGGCACCATCTATGGTTTCAAATACAATGGAGTATATCAATACAGTGATTACACAGAGAATGAGGTGTTGGGCGTTTCAGGTCCAAATTCACCTGTGGTCCGGAATGCAAAAAATGAAGTGATCCTTGATGAAAACGGCAGGACCAAACCGATGTATTTCTGCTATGGAACCACTTCCCAATACATTTTCAAGGGTGGTGATGCCATGTACGAGGATATCAACAAAGATGGGAATATCAACGAACTCGATATCGTTTATCTGGGCAGTTCCCTACCGAAAATTACCGGAGGATTCGGGATCAAGTTCAACTATGGTCGCCTGACCTTAAACAATCAGTTTAATTTCCGTATTGGCAACCAGATCATCAATGCTGCACGGATGAATGCTGAAAGCATGTACTCGAACAACAATCAGAGCAAGGCTGTCAACTGGCGTTGGCGTACAGAAGGGGACCTTACCGTCATTCCACGTGCCTTGTTCAACTATGGTTACAACTGGTTGGGCAGCGACCGTTTTGTCGAAAATGGCTCCTTTGTCCGTCTGAACTATACACAGTTGTCTTATTCCATCGATCCGGCGATTGTAAAGAGCCTCGGCATGAGTCAGATAAGAATGTACATAAGTGCCAACAACTTGTTCTGCCTCACCACCTACTCTGGTGCAGATCCGGAAGTTGGTTATGGTGGCTATGGTATGGTATATGATGCATCACAGACGCCTCGTGCAAAATCAATTACTGCAGGTATCACCATTGGATTATGAAAAATTTAACTGTTATGATTAAAATTAAAAACATAAAGCGCATTGGTCTGGCATGTTGCATTGGGGTGGCTACAACAGCATGCTCTGATTTTCTGAATATTCTTCCGCTGAACGATATCGTACTCGAGAACTACTGGACGAATAAATCGGATGTGGAGAATGCCGTGACAAGTTGTTATGCAGCACTAGTATCACCGGAATGTATTAAACGTATGGCGATTTGGGGTGAACTACGTTCAGACAACATAGTGGCAGGTATCGCTACGCCCGAAACAGAAACTCAGATGCTAAAAGGCAATCTGTTACCGACAAATCCATATACACAATGGGCAAGTTTCTATTCGGTCATCAATCGTTGCAACACGGTGATTTACTATGCGCCCAAGGTACAGACCATTGATCCCAACTACACCATGTCAGAGCTGAAGGCAAATATAGCGGAGGTTACGGCGATTCGTGACTTGTGCTATTTCTATCTGATTCGTACATTCTGCAATGTGCCATTTGTTACGAAACCTTCGATTGATGATAATCAGGTTTATAAAGTTTATGCTTCTACTTTTGATGAAATACTTACAATCCTCATTGCCGACCTCGAATTGGTCAAGGATGATGCCGTCAATAAATACGCCGTTGAAACCAGCAATACCGGTAAGATTACCCGCGATGGCATCTATGCCATTCTGGCTGACATGTACCTTTGGAAACAGGATTATGAAAACAGCATCAAGTATTGTGATTTGGTCATTGATAGAAAAATCAATGCCTACACCACCGAGAAAAACAATCCAAAAACGAAATTGAAAATGTATGGCAAGTATCCACTAATCAACGAATTGGTCAGTGGCGTTTATTCCGGCAATGCCTATACGGAGATCTTTGGAACCGGCCATTCCTTTGAAAGTATTTTTGAACTGGATTTTCAGGAAAATCAGGGCAATGAAAATTCTTTCATATCAGATTTCTACAGTAGCTCAAATGACGTTGGTTACCTAGCCGCATCTGAACTACTTTTTAAATCTGTTCTTAATGGAAATAATGAAGTATTCAAGAAGACAGACTGTCGTTACCTGGAGTCCATAGAAGATGTTGGCGGGATTTATGTCATCGACAAATATGCTCGTCTGATTACAATGTTCAACACCTCTACATCAGATCCAAACGGGCCTGAAGTTTCATACAGCAGGCGTGGTACCCCTTATGCGAATTGGATTCTGTACCGACTTACAGACGTCATGCTGATGAAGGCGGAGGCAGAAGTGGAAAAAGCGGGTGATTTTACTGCAAATGCTGCCACTCCAGAACAAAAAGCCAATTACCACTCCGCTTTTTCGTTGGTTTCTGCCGTTTACAACAGAGCAAACAACATCTCGCTGGGTCGTACGGACACACTGGTCTATAATACCTATGCCATCTCTCGTACGGCGATGGAAGACCTGGTTTTGAAGGAAAGACAAAGAGAGTTGCTCTTTGAAGGAAAGCGTTGGTTTGACTTGGTACGACTGGCACGTCGTGAAGGCAACAACGCACGGTTAATCAATTTTGCCATTAAAAAGTACACGGAGAATCAGAGTGCTTTACGAAAAAAAATGAATTCACCGTATTCACTTTATTTCCCGTATAACAAGGACGAATTGGATGCCAACGATAAATTGAAGCAGAATCCTGCTTATAATACTGAAACGACTTCATCCATCACTGACTAATTTTTAAACTATGAAGAATTTTAAATTTAAACATACCCTATGGTTCTTTGTTGTATTGATGGTGCTGCAATTCATGGTGACCGGCTGCGAAAAAGAGTTGACAAAAGAAAGGTATTACACATTTACCGGTAAAATGCTGACCGACTACCTGCAAGACAACAAAGACAAAAAATTCACCAACTTTATCACCGTTTTGCAACGAGCACAGATCTATGATTTGCTTTCAACATATGGCACCTATACCTGTTTTGCCCCCACAAATACGGCCATGAAGTATTTTTTAAATGCAAAAGGGTTGAATTCCGTATCAGAGTTGTCTGACGACGATTGTGACACGCTGGCTTACAACCATTTGATAAAAATTGCCTATTATACGACCGATTTGAACGATGGTGTCATTCCTACCACCAACATGAATGACCGCTATCTGAGCATCTCAAGCGATACGGGTGCAAACAATAATATCGATTATTACATCAACAAGACGTCAAAAATCATTCTTCGCGACGACTCTGTGGAGAATGGCGTTGTTCATACGATAGACAAAGTCTTGTCCACCAGCAATGATATGTTACCTGACATGCTTGAAAAAGACTCCACCATCTCTTTGTTTTACAGCGCTTTGACGAAGACAGGTTTTGACGACCAGCTCCGTAAATACCTGGACTTGAGCTATAGCGTCAGTGATGACTCCGCAGAGATAGGAATTCTTTATCACACAGGTAATGAAGATGAAACGGCCTATTACCCAAAAACGCGAAAGTTTAAATATACCGGTTTTATTGAACCAAATTCGGTGTATGCGGATAAAGGCATCACGACTCTCAATGGATTAATCACCTACGCCAAACAGGTTTATGATGCTACGTATCCACAAGATGCAAACAAGTACGACGATGATTTCAAAAATCCAAAGAATCCGTTGAATCGCTTCGTTGCCTACCACTTCCTGGATCGTTTGGGAAATTACAACGAACTGACCATCACCGGAGAGATTAAGACTCGAATGAATGTGGCTGCCTATTGTGATGTTACGGATTACTATGAGACGATGTGTCCACATACCCTACTACAATGCAGCGCTCCCAACGATGGTTTGTTTATTAACCGTAAGGGGGTTGGTTCCATGTACACGGTGCGGGGTGTCAAAATCATGGAGCCCTCTGAAACCTCTGTCGATCAAAGTGCCATAAATGGGGTATATCATTACATCGATGATATTTTGACGTATAACACTGAAACCCGAGATCAAGTATTCAATATCCGTTTTCGTTTTGATGCGACCACACTCTCCCCCGACTTCATGTCCAGTGGCGCTCGCGGCCGGGCAGGTACGAACACCTGTACAGGTTTCAAATCCGGTTCTGTAAAAGACTGGACCTTTACCGATGAATCACTGGTCTCTGTTCGAAACCGACACATCAACTTTTGGAGTTATGAAGGTGACGAAGTGGTCGTTTTACATCAATTTGACTTTTCTTTCAAATTGCCACCTGTTCCTGAAGGCATTTATGAAGTACGTCTGGGTTATTGTGCCATGCCTGGGCGTGGAATCATCCAGGTTTTTTACGACAATCAACCTTGTGGCATTCCAATTGATTTGAGAAAAGGTGCAAGCAACCCCTCTATCGGCTGGGTTGCAGACGTTAAAGATCCTGAAGCAAATAAAGCCGTTGATAAGGCATTACGTAATCGTGGCTATATGAAAGGTTCAGACGCTATTCGGGCTTATGCAGGTGGAACGACCTACTACGTTTTCCGAGCGCAGTCAACGTTGTTCCGTCGTATTCTGACAACGACGTATTTGTCAGGCAACGAAGATCACTACTTGCGATTTAAACAGGTGCTTGACAACAATAAGGCTGAATTCGCATTTGACTATATTGAACTGTGCCCAAAGAGCGTTTATGCCAGCGAAGCGGGTGAAGACACTCATTAATGATAAATAGAAATTGATCCCATGAACAAACATTCATTTAGAATATTCCATGCAAGTTTTACAGCTGCCCTGTTGTTACTGGCGCTGAATTCCTGCAGTGATGCCTGGAACAGCCATTACGACACCAATTCAGGCCTCAATTCCGACAAAACACTTTGGGGTGATATGCAAAGCCAGGACAACTTGAGCGATTTCAGGGAAATACTGGAAGCCACGCATGTGTCCAGTTACAGTAATGCCTCAACAGTTTCATTTGCTGAATTGCTGAACTCAGAGCAGACATTCACGATTTGGGCACCGATCAACGGTTCTTTCAACAAGGATTCTCTCCTGAATCTTTGTCTGACAGAAGCCGGTCAACGTGTTGTCGAAAAGAGTTTTGTCAGAAACCACATCGCCCGTTATCTTTTTTCGGTTACCACCACCACCGATCTTGACGTCATGTTGCTGAATGGCAAAGAGAAAAGTCTAAAGGGTTTCGTTTTTGGAAATGTCAACATTACAACTCCGAACATCGTTGCGAAGAATGGAGTGCTCCATATACTAAACGGAAAAATCAATTATTCAGCCAATATCTACGAAAGTCTATCCAACGATCAGAATTTAAGTAAGTTGTCCGCATTTCTCAAAGCTTTTCAGAAAGACTCACTGGATGAATTCGCCAGTGTATCCTCCGGAATTGTTGATGGAAAAACGGTTTACGTGGATTCTGTATTGATTGAAAAAAACGCACTGCTCACCGAATTGGGTTTTTTGAATGATGAAGACAGTGCCTATATGTTGATCGCACCTTCCGACATAGCCTGGGATGCAGCTTATGCTAAGATATATCCCTATTTTGATTTCTCTTTTATTGAGAATGCAGATTCGCTGCAGAATTATTGGACAAAACATAACCTGATCAGTGATTTGATATTCAATGCCAACTTGCAAACGTCTGCTAACGATTCATTAGTCTCGACAAAATACAACTCGATGCTGCCCTTGCAACATGTCTTTCAAAAACCCTTTCAACCGGGTGGCATTCTCTCTGAAGTGACAGATAGCACCAAATGCAGCAATGGCACTATTTACAAGGTGGACAAATGGCCTTTCTCCATACAACAATCTTTTTTCAAACCCTTAAAGTCCGAAGGGGAGCAGGAATCAAACATTCTTACTTTTGCCCAAGCCACCCTCAATTTACGTTCTGTGATTGGAAAGGGCCTTTCAAACAATGCGTACTTGGATGTCGTTCCGACAGCATCCTATCCAACCATCACGTTCCAAGTTAAGAATACGTTGGCAGGCAAATACGATGTTTGCATCGTTTTTGCCCCACAAACGGTCTACAAGACTCCAGTGACCCAGGCAGATTCCGTAGAGGCATTCAAACCATGTAAGTTCAGAGCAACCCTATATTATGTGGATGAAACGGGTGCGGCAAAAACGTTCAACTGTGCGAATGGCGGAACCTTTACCAACAATGCCTATAAAGTCGATACGGTTTGTGTCGCTCCAGATTTTAAGTTTCCAACATGCAATTTAAATCAAAACGAGGTCACTGTCTCCTTGAAAATTCAGAGTTTTATAACTACCAGAGAATTGGCGACCTACAACAGGGAGATGTTTATAGACTGTATCTACCTGAAACCACGTGAAGACTAAATTAGAATATAATGATATACACTCAACCATACAGAATGGAACAAAGTATGTTTAGAATCGGCCTCGTTTGCATGCTATTTCTGGGATCCACAATGGTTTTCGGACAGAAAGCAGAAAGCTCGAAAGCGCTGACTTCTGCTGTGCAGACTACCGAAATTTCATTGAAAACAATTACTGGGAGGGTCACCGATGCTGCCACGAAAGTCGCTTTAGCCGGGGTGCGGGTCCAGTCATACGGCAATGATAAGTATACGGCAATGACTGGACAAGATGGTACTTATTCCATTAAGGTACCCGATTATGTCACGTCTCTTGCCCTGCAGGTGGAAGGTTACAACTTGACTCAATGCGCCCTTTCCAAACGTACAAAAGGGGTTGATGCATCCATGCTTTCAGACGTTTTCGCCGAAAGCTATCAAAACAGAACTACTGCTACTAAAAATGCTACAGCCGTTGGATTTGATCTTTCCAGTGATTTAAGCATTGAACCGCAAATCGAATCAAAACTGGGCGGAGATGTCAGGACCATTACACGTTCCGGACTACCTGGAATTGGTGGCGTCATGTTCATGAACGGGTTGAATTCACTGAATGCCAATGCCCAGCCGCTTATAGTCCTAGACGGAGTAATGATGGACATGCAATTCAATCGTTCCATGGTTCACGATGGCTATTATAACAATTTGTTGGCCAATCTGAATGTCGGTGATATTGAGAAAGTGACTGTGGTCAAAAATGGTACGGCCATTTATGGAGCCAAAGGTGGCAACGGTGTCTTGTTGATCGATACAAAGCGGAACAAGAGCATGGCCACCAAGATTGACTTTACGATGTCTGGTGGATATGAGTTGATTCCTGCACTGCCTTCAATGATGGATGCCACTCAGTATCGTTCCTACGCTTCCGAATTATTGGGTTCGACCGGAACGACACTGACTGAGTTTAAATTCCTGAAAGTGGATCCAAATTATTACTATTACAATCAATATCATAACAATACAGACTGGTCTAAAGAAACCTACCAAAATTCATTCAACCAAAGCTACGGTATCAATGTTCAAGGTGGCGATGACGTGGCTGACTACAATTTGTCCGTCGGCTATACGAATGATGAAAGCACGTTGAAGAAACATGATTTTTCACGTTTCAACCTTCGTCTCAATACGGACATCCGTTTGTTTAAAAACCTGACAGCACGATTTGATGCCTCCTTCAGCGATGTTCAACGCAACCTGAGGGATGATGGTGCAACAGACGATTTCAAGACTTCCACCGTTACCTCTCCTGGGTTTTTGAGTTTGATCAAGTCTCCGTTCCTGAATCCATACGCCTTCGATACGCAAGGCAGGCTCTCCAACTTTTATGCCGAATCAGATGATTATTTGGATGAAGTCATCGGAAGGAATGTGTCACTAGCCAATCCCAGTTGTATCCTCAAATATGGTGAAGCAAAAAATAAGAACTCATTCAGCAACAACCTGATTACACTTGCCATTTCTCCCAAATATCAACTAAACAGGAATCTTTACGTCAGTGAACATTTCTGCTATACGTCGGTTAATTCGTATGAAAACTATTACCTGCCAATTACAGGTGTTCCAACACTAACGGTCGATAAAAACGGAACCATTTATAATATTGCCAAGTCCTTGTCTTCACACCAGAACGGTTTCTTTAGCGATACGAAAATCGTATGGGATAAACAGTATGATGCACATACGGTGAAGGTGTTCGGGGGTGCTCGTTTTATTAACAATACCTACAGCCTGAACCTGCAAAAGGGTTACAACACGGGTAACGACAAAATGCCCAACATGTCGCTCAGTTTGTACAACAAAACAACCTCGGGTGCTGATGACATCAGTCGATGCTTAACCTACTATGCGAATGCCGATTACAATTACAGGGAAAAATATTACTTGACCGGAGCGGTGAGCATGGAAACCTCTTCAGCATTCGGCAGAGATGCCGCTGAGGGTCTGAAACTGGGTGGAGTGGCTTGGGGTCTGTTCCCGTCCATTCAGGCAGCTTGGGTCATGTCTTCTGAACCTTGGTTCAATTTTGATCATCGTATTGATTATCTGAAATGGAATGTTGGGTATGACATTTCCGGTAACGACGATATGGATTATACGGCTTCCCGCAGTTATTTCACGGCAAATAAAATCTTGAACGCCATTGATGGCCTCAGCATCGGAAACATCGGCAACACCACCCTGCAATGGGAAACGACCAAACGCCTGACTGGTGGCATGGATATCAATATGTATAACAATACGTTGAATGTGCAGGTCAATGCATTCAAGGGTTGGACCAGCAATTTGCTTACGTTAAAAGATATTGCTTTCAACAGTGGCTTGCCAAGCATCTGGAGCAACGACGGATCGCTTGAAAACACCGGCTTAAACGTTTCAGTCAATGCTAAAATCCTGAATTCCAAAAACTGGAAAATGGAAATCGGTTGGAACGCTTCAAAGTATGATAATAAGATCACAGCACTGTCCAACAACAATGCCTCCTTTACCACCAACATTTATGGTGCAACGGTTTTGACCCAAGTGGGTTCTCCAGTCGGCGTCTTTTACGGATACAAAACGGAAGGCGTCTATGCCACTACGGAGAATGCCAATGCTGACGGGAACTACGTTTTGACAAGAACCGGTACACAAAGGTTTTTTGGGGCTGGTGACATCAAATTTACGGACCTGACACCCGATCATCTGATCAATGAATCGGATCGTACCGTCATCGGAAATCCGAACCCCGATTTGTTTGGAAATTGCTTTGCCAACCTGAATTACAGACACCTGACATTGAATGTGGTGTTTAATTATACACTCGGCAACGATGTGTTCAACTACGAACGATCCATTCTGGAAAGTGGCAGCCGATTCTTCAACCAGACAACGGCGTTGACAAACAGATGGACTTCGGAGGGACAAACCACCAACATTCCAAAAATCTATTACAGTGATGTGATGGGCAACAGTAGGTTCTCAGACCGTTGGATTGAAGACGGATCCTATATACGCCTGAAGAGCCTGACCTTGAGCTACAATCTCCCAATGAACAATACGTACATCAAAGGTTTAACCGTTTGGGGTACCGCCAACAACCTGCTTACATTAACAAACTATCTGGGCAGTGATCCCGAGTTCTCCTTAGGGAACAGTGTCTTGGCTCAAGGCATCGACAGAGGATTATTGGCTCAGGGACGTACCTTCACGCTTGGTATCAGGATTAACCTTTAACAGGAAAAGACTATGAAAATCAAATCAATACTAGTTGCGGGACTTTCCATTATTACCTTGGGGATGTATACGTCTTGTACCGACATGATGGACACGACGTCCAAACTCGTCATGTTTTCTCAGGACAACACGCTGGATCAGGCAACGGATACGGTTTACTCCGTTATGGGTATCATCGGAAAGATGCAGTCCATTGCAGACAGAACAGTGTTGTTGGGCGAAATACGGGGTGACCTAGTGGAACTCACTCCTCAAGCTTCCGTAGATCTTCAGGAGCTTGCTCAGTTTAATGTTGGTGCAAATAATGTGTACAATGCAGCCGAAACCTACTATGCAGTCATTAACAATTGCAACTTTTACCTGGCACATGTAGACACAGCCTTGAAAAAACGCAATGAATACGTATTCATGAAGGAATTTGCGGCAGTGAAGACCTTTCGTGCATGGACCTACCTCCAACTGGCTACCATCTATGGAAGCGTTCCTTTCATTACAGAACCCATCCTGACGGAAGCCGCGGCCAACAAAACTTATCCGATGTATTCCATCAAACAGATTTGCGACTATTTTGTGGACGATCTGACACCCTACGCCAATACACCGCTACCAGGTTATGGACCCATCAGCGGTATGGATTCGAAGAAATTTTTTCTTCCTACTCGTGTGGTTCTGGGAGACTTATGCCTTTGGGGCGAGCGCTATCGGGAAGCAGCTAAGTTTTATCATGATTATCTGTCAGATGAAATGAATCCGGTTATTCCGGGTTTTAATCAAATTACTTGGTACGCTGAATCGTCAACCTTCAACATGATTCTAAACGCATACAGCAGCATGTTTTCGAACGTCGGATACACAGAGATTATAAGTTACATCCCAATGGAAACAACGTCTTCAGAGGAAGGTTACAGTGGTTTGGGTGATGTTTTCAACTCAACAACACTGAACTACAATTATTTCCAGGCTACACCTTCTCACAAATTGATTGAATTATCCCAATCTCAATCCAATTGCATCGTTTATTTAAATGGTGTTTTACGGGATACGTTGTATGCTCCTGTAAAAAATGATGCCAAGCCATTATGGGTAGGAGATCTTCGTCTGTCATCCGTTTATTCAACTCTTAAAGATCTTACGGGTCAGACTTCTCCCATCAACGATGGAAATTCTACCACCAGTAGTCTTTATTCTTCAGCATATCAGACCATTAGTAAGTTCAATACCGGTAGTGTCACGCTGTATCGTTGTGGACAGATTTACCTGCGATTTGCTGAGGCAATGAATCGTGCCGGTTTCCCCGAATCTGCTTTTGCTATTCTGAAATATGGTTTATATCCCTCTAACATCAACAAATACATCAATGCGAAAGAAAGAGAAGCTGCTGGAAATCTTCTCACATTCAACCAGTATCGATTTACTGCAAACAATACACTGGGTATTCACTCCCGTGGCTCAGGTGATGCTTTCGCCAATAAAAACTATGTTATTCCAGTACTAAATGATTTAAACGACTCCATCGATTATGTGGAGGATTTGATATGCAATGAAACAGCGTTGGAGTCTTCATTCGAAGGATTCCGGTTTTTCGATTTGGTGCGGATGGCTTTGCATAGGGATGACAACCTATGGCTGGCAGGTAAAATTGCCGAACGAAAGGGGACAGCGAATTATGATGCAACGTTGTATAATACGTTGACGGAAAGAAAAAACTGGTTTTTACCTCTGAAATAAATGATCAATAGAATATACCTTCATAAATTTTGAATCATGAAAAAGCACAAGATTTTGATAATTACTCTTTTGGCTCTGTTTGGGATAAGCCATTTCTTCCCAGGATCAAGTCAGAATGTCAGAACCGAAAAAGCGAATATTGCCATTCTGGCTAAAGTTACTGGATCAGGTCGAGGCGGTGGTCAGACTGCCGCTCTAAATGATGGCCAGACTCCGAACGAAGTTTCCGAACAAATGCGTCAATGGGCAGTTCAGATGGCAAACCCAACCACCGCTCAAAACCAGAATAGAAGGCCACAACGCCTTTCCAATCAGTGGTTCCAGTACGAATGGGCAAATCCTGTGACCATCGATGAGGTGCTGATTTACTGGTTCAACTATGACAATCTTGCAAAATTTCCACAGGCATACCGACTCAAATACTGGGACGGCAAGGACTTTCTCCCTGTCAAGAATGCGGTTGACTATACCTTTAACAACGACCAGTATAACCCAATAAAATTTGAGGAAGTTACGACGACCAGGCTCAGACTTGAGTTGGATTCCGTAAGCCGTTTCTTACCGACCATTCTTGAATGGAAAACAATGAAAACGCTGAATTCTCCCGAAATTGCTCCTGTCATCACTGCAGGTGGCGACCGTGACGTCATGGTAGGTGGCAAGACCTATCTGGCTGCTGACATCAAATCGGTTGATCCTCTTAAAAACACGATGTGGCGTGCTACCGGACCAGGAAACGTGGTTTTCGTTGACCCGACGGCGTTGAAAACAACAGCCACCTTCACCGTTCCAGGAGATTATCTGCTTACGCTCTCTTCACAGGCAGGTGCCATGAAATCATCTTCATCGCTGAAAGCAAAAGTTCATTTTCCTCCTACAGCAAAGAGACTCGATGTAGTCTACACTAAAAGATACAAGATTGACAGTCCTTTATGGAACGACCGCGCTAAAGCGCTTATTACAAGCTGGATACCTTATTGTGTCGCGCAATGTGAGCGCACAGATCTTACTACAGGACAAGGTGGACTTGACAACTTCATCGAGGCAGGAAAAGCGAACCGAGGCGAGCCTCATGGCAAACATCTGGGCTATGTCTTTTCAAATGCGTGGATTCATCAAACTGTCGAATCCATGTGCATCGCACTCATGGTTGATCCTCAGGGAGATAAAGATATAATTGCCGCACAGGAAAAAATGAAGGTCACCCTCGAAAAATGGATCCCCATCATTATAGCAGCTCAAGAACCTGACGGATATCTGCAGACAGCTTTTACACTACGCGATACGGCAGATTATTGGAAAGGCAAATGGACGGATCAAGGCCGCGGAAACCACGAAGGTTATGTCGCAGGTTATTTCATTGAATCTGCCATTAATCATTATACCCTGACTAATGGGAAAGATAAAAGATTGTATAATGCTGCCAAGAAACTGGCCGATTGCTGGGTGACAAACATTGGTATCGGACCAGGCAAGAAAGTCTGGTTCGATGGACATCAGGAAATGGAACAGGCGTTGGTACGTTTTGGCCGTTTCGTCAATGATATGGAAGGTAACGGCAGGGGGGACAGTTACGTAACACTCGCTAAATTCCTTCTTGACAGCCGTACTGGTGGAAGTGAATATGACCAAAGTCATGTGCCAGTTATCGAGCAATATGAAGCCGTTGGGCATGCCGTCCGCGCTGTTTATACGTATTCAGCCATGTCCGATGTTGCTGCCCAAACCGGCGACATCGATTATCAGAGTGCTGTCATGTCCTTGTGGAACAACATGGTCAATAAAAAATACTATGTGACCGGTGGCGTTGGAAGCGGTGAAACCTCTGAGGGATTCGGACCGAATTATTCACTCGGCAACAATGCCTATTGTGAATCATGTTCGACTTGCGGGCTCATATTCTTCCAGTATAAAATGAACCTTGCCTATCACGATGCCAAATATGCTGACCTTTATGAGGAATCCATGTACAATGCCTTGCTTGGCTCCATCGATTTTGAAGGCAAACATTTTTACTATACGAACCCTCTTTCAGCATCCCAACCGCGCGATGCATGGCATGTTTGCCCATGCTGTGTAGGCAATATCCCACGTACGTTGCTGATGATCCCGACCTGGACGTATGTGAAAGGTGACGATGGCCTCTATGTGAACATGTACGTTGGAAGTACCATCAATGTGGAGAAAGTTGCAGGGACCGATATTCAGATGATTCAGAAAACCGATTATCCTTGGAAAGGTGCAGTCTCCATCACTGTAAATCCAAAGAAGGCTCAGCATTTCACCGTTTATGTTCGCGTTCCAAACCGTAAGACAAGTGAACTTTATACCTCTGAGCCAGAATTGAAAACCCTTAAATCATTGTCTGTCAATGGGAAATCAATACCTATGGTCATAGTGAACGGCTACATTGCCATTGCCCGCGATTGGAAAAAGGGTGATAAGATCGATTTGGAAATCCCTATGGAAATTCAGCAAATCACGGCAGATGAACACATTGTGGCAGACAGCGGTCGTGTTGCCCTCCGTTATGGACCGATGATCTTTAATGTTGAAAAAGCAGATGGTCAGGACATTAGCAAATCTATTGGTAACGGTCCATTAAAGCTTGAATGGCGACCAGATATGTTTAATGGGACAATGACTATCAAAGGCCAATGGGCTGACGGAACTCCGCTACTTGCCATTCCAAACTACTTAAGGGCGAACCGACTGGGAACCCCCGATCAAGGTGACAGGTCTCCGGCTTCGATTGTTTGGATTAAAAAATAGAAGGCCTTTCGCTTTATATAAGAATATTTATAATCGGTTGTTTGGTGCCAATACCAGATAACCGATTATAAATTTTTGCAAAGTCCTATGTCAGGAAATTAATTAAAAGCAGGCACCATTGTTGTCGGAAGCATGTTTGAGATGCCTTGTGACTTTTTCGAGTAGACCCTTTCGCGATTGAGTACGAATTCATGAATCAAATACAGAAGAATCTCTTCCTCGTTTTCATATCTATGTTGTAGCAAATTCCAAGTTGAAACACTGAATTCAAGCTTATTTCCGGTGTTATCCGCATATGTCCATTTGTCAAAAATATCCTTTTTCAGGGTCGCTTGAATTTGGTCTGTCTTGTATTCCAAATTACCAAACAGGTCTCTACGAATAGTTACTTTTGCTTCATTGTTTTTCGTTTCGTCGTAGGTAGGGTTCCCAAATATGTCTTTACCGATTTCCACTTCATTTCCTCTGTTGTCGCTGATGACCACTTTGTCGAAAATATCGACTGAATAGGTGGCTTTGTAGTTTCGTTCATTACTGTACTTGGAAAGCTGATACCTGAAAAAATCAAATTTAGCCTCCGAGTTTTCCAACAGGTTCGGGTAAAATGCATCCAAGTATTTCTTCTCAAATTTGACCTCATTGCTTTTGTTGTCCGAGAATGTCAGGTTGTTGAAAATGTCTTTCTTCAGCGAAGCTTGGTATTGAAGATCCCTTGATTGGTAGGTGGGGTCACCAAAGATGTCGTTTTCGTAGCGTTGGGGAAAGAGTTGGCTGAAGGTGGCAGTGAAAAGCAACAGGACTAGGACCTTTTTCATTGGGATGCGAGGTTAAGTAAGCTAATTCACCTTAAAAATACAATTTTAAAAAACATATTTTAAAAAAAAACGTTTGCTTTGTCACAAAATGCCCTCCCAAATAGACTAATGCTTATAAATCACTCAAAACACTTGAGAACCTTCGAAGAAATCTATGCTGAAAACCATACCAGGCTTTATAGACTGGCAGTCCGCATGGTGGATGACCGGGAGAGCGCTTCCGACATCGTACAGGAGGTATTTATGGCATTGTATGAAAAGTTTGTTGTCGGCACGGTAGTTCTATATTTGAACACTTGGCTTTACCGAGTGACGATTAACAAGTGTACAGACCACCTGAACCGACAGAAACGATATCGTTCATTAGAGGAAGTAAAGGATAAACCTGTCGAGGAAGGTTCCCCAGATCGTTCCGAAAAAACACAAATCATACAACAGGCCTTGGCTTTTATGAAACCCACCGAACGAGCTATCCTCGAAATGTACAGCGAAGGCTTCTCGTACAAAGAAATTTCAGATGCCACAGACATTCGGTTCTCTTCGGTAAGTAAGACACTTTCCAGGTCACTCGACAAAATGGAGCAACAACTAAAAAAACAAGGTTATGAAATGTATTGACACCGACATATTGCAAAAATACCTCGACGGCGAGGTTTCCACGGATGAAAAAACCGGCGTGGAAACGCATCTGACATCATGCGACATTTGTTCGTTTCGACTGACCCAACTACAGGGACGTTCTGAACGTATCAAACGTTTACTAAAGGGCAGCTCGGATGTGGAAGTGGTTTTACCACCGCTTCCTTCGAACATAAACGGCAAGTTATCCGTCAATGTATCTGACCTTTCAGCAACGAGCGAAGCGCGCGTAAAACGCCCGTTGCTGAAACGTTGGACCATCGGCCTTTCGGCCGCCTGCCTCCTTGGAATGGTTTTCCTGTACAAGCCGCTGGTTTGCAGGGGCGAGAATCAGGAAATGATTCGTATGCAGCGTGAAATCGTTGAAGTGGATGCCAACAGTCCGTATTCGGAACAGGAAACGGTGATGACCATCGTCGATGAATCGGGAAAAGTCACTTACATGGAGTAGAAATCTTAAAATCAACATCAAAATGAAAAAGAATCTTATAATTCTGTTATGCATCGCCCTCACGGCTGCTTTACCTGCTTCCGCACAGAAACTGGTTGAATTGTACAAAAAAGGGACCATTCGGTTGGTTCCGGATAAGACCTTTGCACAAGGAAACGATTGGAACAATGCGTTCCGTGCGTATCAGGATTCAATGGGTGGCCGAAATGTCGGTGCCCGCAAGTCACTGGTTCTGTTGCCCGACGGCTCCGTCATTGTCAACAACACGTACCGGAATTTCTACACTAAGTTCAACGCGCAAGGCAAGTTCATTGGAGAGTTCAACCTAAAAAGCACCAGCGGCAAGGTTTTCAAGAAAACGGAACCAGCCCTCGGCGTTCTTTACGGTAACACCTTGTACTACGGCATCGACAATCCTGGAAACATGTACCTCACCGATTTCAATGGTAAATGGCTGAAAACGTTGAAGTTGAACTTCATGGCAAGCCAAATCATTGCGTTGCCGAACAACAAGTTGGCTATGACAGGCTTTTCCATCAAAGACGGTGCCATCCGCTACTTTGTGGAAATTGTGAACCCAGCAACCAACGAGGAAAAAATCTTTTGGGAACACAAGGGCGAAGGTGTAAGCGCCATGTTCGAAAAAAGAAACACCTCCGAAAGGCCACTATTCCAGTATGGTTATCAGTTCAAAACGGGTGGCGCCATTGGCTTTTTGGTCGATTTTGACGGGACCGGCAACCGTTACACGTCTCCAATAATTGCTAGCAGCGGCAGCAAGATTTTGCTAGCCTTTCCGGACAACGGTGAATTGTGGGAGTACGACCTGACGGGCAATCTGTTGGCCAAAAAGCGTCTAGGTTGGACCAGGGAATCGGTTTCCGTCGAAGAACAAAAAAAGACGCTCCAGGAAGAAATCGATAAATTGAAAACCAGGAAACTGGGCAAGGCCCGAAATACGAATACCGACGAAGAATTGGCAGAAGCCAAGGCGAAGTTCCTGAAAGAAATGGAAGAGGATTTGAGTCGAATTACCACAACCTTGCCTAGACCTTGCTTGTCGACTGTGATCAAGGATTCGGAGGGGAATTTGCTGTACTTCGAATATCCGAAAGAAAAGGACGCCAATCTATTCCATGTTTGGGTTTACAGCAACGACGGCGGTTTTGTTTGCGAAAGCAAGTTTGTTTGTGAGGATTATGACCTCATCATCAACCCCTCAAGGATGGTTTTCAGGAACGGCTACCTCTACAGTCTGCAGAATGCTAAAGGAGCCAAGGGTATCCCGATGCGGTTGGTACGGTTCAAGTTGATGGGGGAATAAAAATAGAATCAACCTAGTAATTAGGGTGTCTCAAAAGTAACATTTTTGGATACCCAATTTGCTTTTGTTCATCATCGTACAGTCTAACAAGTTGTTGGACTGAACTACCAGTAAAAAATTGATATATCTACGTGATAAAGAATATATTGGCACTAAAAAACCCTTATTCCAACAATTTGTGTTCTTGAGGTGCCAAATTGGAACCTCAAGATTTCCCAATCCACTCAATAGTATTCCTTACTTAAACTGATAGGTTTGAACTAGAACTATAATTCAGTTTATTCCATTAGTATTGGAATAAATATGTCGTTACTAATGGAATAAACATTTCGTAATAGTAAAATAAATGGAAGATAATGTTGAAAAACAAAATGTTCTAGGAATTGCGTCGTTAAAGCGCCGCTATCCCCAGAGGGGGTGCTAAAGAAAATCAAGGAAAAAACGATTCCCTGCGGGAATCGCCTTGAAAGCGAAATTCCTTTTTCACTCAAGCAAGCTTGGCGAAAAAGGAATTTTGCTTTCAAGGACGAACTGCGTTCGTTTTTTCCTTGATTTTCTTGCGGAGAGTGAGGGATTCGAACCCCCGGTACCGCAAGCGGTACAACAGATTTCGAGTCTGCCACGATCGACCACTCTGCCAACTCTCCAATGGCGTGCAAATGTACTTATTTTTTTTATCTTTGTTGAGCTATTGAAAAAATCCAAACATGTTTTTTCGCGATATAATCGGACAACAAAAAACCAAGGAACGACTGCTGCAATCGGTAAAAGAAGGACGCATTCCGCATGCGCAACTCTTTGCCGGAATGGAGGGGACAGGTGCATTGCAATTGGCGTTGGCCTATACGCGATACATCCATTGCACCAATCGGGGCGAGCAGGATTCCTGTGGAGAATGCCCTTCCTGCCACAAATTCAACAAGTTCATCCATCCCGATACCCACTTCGTTTTCCCCATTTTCAAACCCAATACCAGCAAGAAATGGGTCTGTGATGACTTCCTGCCGCAATGGCGATCATTCATTTCAGCCAATACCTATTTTGGATACAACAGTTGGATGGAATTTATTAAGGCAGGAAATGCACAGGGTGTTATTTACGGAGACGAAGGAGATGAAATACTTCGCAAGCTCAGTTTCAAGGCCTTTGAATCCGAATACAAGGTGATGATCATCTGGCTGCCCGAAAAAATGGGTGATGTCTGTGCCAACCGCTTGTTGAAAATTCTGGAAGAGCCGCCGGCAAATACGGTTTTTCTGCTGGTTTCCGAAAACAGCGAACAGTTGCTGACAACCATTCTTTCTCGCGCGCAGCGTGTCTGGGTAAAGGGCATTGAGGCCGAAGCGCTAAAGGAAGCAGTTACCGCCAATTTCAGCCTGAATGGTCCCGAATTGGACGCCTGTATCCACTTGGCCAACGGCAGCTGGCTGAAAGCACTGGATTACATTGATTCCAGCGAGGAAAACAACCTGTTCCTGCAACAGTTTACACGCTGCATGCGCGGTGCATACACCATCGCCAATTTCTCCGCTGAAAAGAAACTAGAAAAGCAACGCAGCCTCAAAGACATGAAACTTTGGTCGGAAGAAATGTCCAAGATCGGTCGCGAACAAAGCAAGAAATATCTGAACTATGCACAACGGCTGGTGCGGGAGAATTTTGTCATGAATGTGCAACGACCTGAACTGAATTACCTGGCACCTGCCGAACAAACGTTTTCCGCCAAATTCGCCCCTTTCATCAACCACAAGAACATCGTGGCCTTCATGGAAGAACTGGAATTGGCTGAACGGCACATCGAACAGAACGTGAATGCCAAACTGGTATTCTTTGACCTAGCGCTAAAATCCATCATGCTCTTCAAAAAATAGATTTGCATCGTTCGGCTTTTTCGCCTAATTTTGACCTTGTTACAAGAAACACAATGGAATACAGACTCAACTTGTCCGGCGGCTGCATGAAAAGCAAAGGCTGCAGCGGGCTTAAAATAAAAAAACTCAACACCTTCGACTGGCTTTGCGATTTACCGCAGGCCCAGGAACTCACCGACTGGGTGGAAGTTCAATTCAAGAACACGCGTAAAAGTTACTTTTTGAACAGCAACAAGATTCCCATCGAAAAAGGGGATGTAGTTGCCGTCGAATCCAGCCCCGGACACGACATCGGAGAAGTCACCCTGATGGGCGCCCTAGTGTTGAAGCAGATGAAGAAAAACAACTTCCGCGTTGACAGTCAGGAAATTCGACGTGTATACCGTAAGGCCAGACCCGTGGATTTGGAAAAGTACGAAGAGTCCAAGGCGCTGGAACACGACACCATGCTTCGTTCGCGTAAAATTGCCGAAGGCCTCAAGCTGAACATGAAAATTGGCGATGTTGAATATCAAGGCGACGGTAACAAAGCCATCTTCTACTACATCGCCGACGATCGTGTCGACTTCCGCCAACTCATCAAAGTATTGGCTGAAACCTTTAAAGTGCGCATCGAGATGAAACAGATCGGTGCACGACAGGAAGCTGGCCGAATCGGTGGCGTAGGCCCTTGTGGCAGAGAACTTTGCTGTTCTTCCTGGATGACCAGTTTTGTTTCTGTTTCCACCAGTGCCGCACGTTATCAGGATTTGTCCTTGAATCCGCAAAAACTAGCCGGACAATGCGCCAAGCTGAAGTGCTGCCTGAACTACGAAACGGACATGTACGCCGAAGCACAACGCGACATACCTGCCAAAGACATCATACTTGACACCAAAGACTGCAGTTACTACCTGTTCAAAGCCGATTGCTTCAAGCGGACAATCATTTATTCCACCAGCAAGGATTTCCTGGCCAACGCCGTGACCATACCCGTGGAACGCGCCAAACAAATCATAGCCCTCAATAAAAAGGGTATACGTGTGGACAGTCTGGCAGAAGAAGTGGAAAAGGAACCCGTGAAAAGTGAATTCGGTGATATTCTGGGTCAGGATGCCCTGAATCGTTTCGACAAATCAAAAAAACCGAACAAGAACAAGAACCGCGAACACAGCCACGGCCCCCGTCCAGAAGGACAAGCAGGAGAGCGTTTCACCAACAATGGAGAAAGATCCGACCACCCCGTACGGCCCAATATAGAAAGGCCGAACGGAGAAAAGCGTCGCGAAGGAGATCGTCGTCCTGACCACCCCAGAACAGAAAAAGAACCAGGCCTCCATTCTGAAAAAGACGCACAGAACCGCCCGAATCCGAATCGCAATCCAAACCCCAACAAAAATAGAGACAGAAAGGGTAACCCTCCTACTGGCACTCGATTTGAAAAACCACAGAAACCCGGTTCCAACAACCCAGAAAACAACCCCTGATGTTCCGCTCTTTTCTACCAGCGCTTTGCCTGATCTGTGTTGCTTTCCTATCTTGTCAGGGAAACAGCTATTATCACCATTCGGAAACCATTCCGGCAAAGGGCTGGGACTTGAACGAAACCCTTTATTTCCAGGATAGCCTGCGCGACGATGTTCCCGAAAACATACAATTCGAGGTTAATATTCGTCATTCCAACCTTTATCCCTATCAAAACCTGTGGATGTACATCCGCACCAGGACTTCCGACGGCACCAACAGACTGGATTCCATTAACTGGGCCTTGTCCGAGCCCAGCGGCCGCTGGCTTGGTTCAGGCTGGGGTTCGCTTTACAGCATGACGCAACGGTTACCCAACCTGAGCATCAAGAAGACGTTTGGAACCCGATGGTTCAGCATAGAAGTCCAGCACGGACTTCAGGACGAAACATTGCCAGGCATCGAGGATGTCGGCATCCATCTGTTTACAGGAAAAGATTAGCGACGTTGCGACCGATCCGCATCCAGGCGAAGAAAGATAAACAACAACATGGTAAAAGCCCACAAGGAGGAGCCTCCGTAACTGATGAACGGCAAGGGAATCCCGATGACAGGCAATAGGCCAAGCACCATTCCGACATTGATGAAGACGTGGAAAAACAGGATACTGACCACACAATATCCGTAAATTCTCGAAAATGCAGATCGTTGCCGCTCCGCCATGGCAATCAGCCGCAGGAGCAAGGCCACATACAAGCCCAGTATGAAGACGGAACCGAGGAAACCTTCCTCCTCACCTACTGTGCAAAAAATGAAGTCTGTATCCTGCTCAGGTACGTATTTCAGCTTAGTCTGGGTACCATTCAGGAAACCCTTTCCGAAGAAGCCGCCTGAACCGATGGCAATCTTAGACTGATTCACATTGTAACCGGCACCACTGGGATCGTCTTCCATACCCAGCAATACCTGAATACGAATCTGTTGGTGCGGCTCCAAAACCTCATTGAAGGCATAATCCGTTGAATATAGGAACCCGGCTGAAAACAAGGCGAAGACTCCGATCAAAACATATTCGGAGGTATGATACCTCAACGTTTGAAAAGCCAGATAGATGAATGAAACCACCAACAAACCTATTTGCAGGAAACACAGATTGAAAACAAGCCAACCAAAAGCATTTAGAAGAATCCCGATGAGTAAAATGGGTGCATTCAGATAAATCAAAATACGGGTGGTTTGCTCATCCCTGCGATAAATCAGGACCATACCGATCACCACGATCAAAACCAGCAACAAAACTGCAAACTGCCCAACCACCGTCGCTCCAAGGAAAATCAGCGCAGCATATTTAAGGCCAACCACAAAGAAGGTAGCCAGACAAACGACCGCAAACAGGATGATGCCTGGCATACCTTCGCGGTACAACATCAACAACAACGAAAAGAAAACCAAGGCCGAACCAGTTTCATTCTGCAAAAAGATCAGTCCTACAGGCAGCAAAATAATGCCAGCCACACCTAGATAACCTTTCATCGATTTCATGTTGAAACTGTAGGAGCTCATATACCTGGCCAGTAGCAAAGCAACAGCGAATTTGGCGAATTCAGCAGGTTGTATTCGGACTGGACCCACTACCAGCCACGAATGGGAACCCTTTACATCCGTCCCCAAGGCTACGGTCAGCACTAAAAGTCCAATGATTCCGATGTAAATGACAAATGACCAGGAAAAGAAATTGTTGGCATCGATCAATAGAATGCAAATTCCTATGAGTAAGGAGGATCCAAGCCAAACCAGCTGCATGCCGGAACGTTGGTTGAAATTGAAGAATCCAGCATCGTCAAAGTCATAGCTCGCCCCATAGATACTCAGGCAGCCAGCCAGAGCAAGCATCAGGTACAGCGTAAAGACCAACCAGTCCAACGACCTCCAAACACTGTTGTTATCAAGGCGAGACATAACCCATCAAATCAATTTTCAACAAATTTTCTTCTTTCCAAATACGGTTTTCGGCAATGCTACCTTTCAGGTATTTTTCTAAAAGCAAACTGGCCATAGGCACAGCCACCGTTGCTCCGAACCCCCCGTTTTCCACAAAAATAAGCAAACAAATCTTGGGATTCTCTCTAGGTGCAAAGCACATGAAAATGGAATGGTCCGCTCCGGCATTCTGAGCCGTACCAGTTTTACCGCAAACCTCAATGCCGGGCACATCAACTCCAGTAGACGTTCCATGCTCGACAGCACCCCTCATCCCTTCCTGTATGTAGCTGAAATAGGTCGAATCGACCATCGTATAATGTTTCCGGGAATACAGCGTATCCAGGGGAGCACCCTTTACTTTCTTGACCAAATGCGGTGTGATGTACCAGCCTTTGTTTGCAATGATGGTACAGAAGTTGGCTATCTGCATAGGTGTTGCCAACACTTCTCCCTGACCGATTGCGTTCGAAATGATCGTGGCTCCTCTCCAGCCACGTTTCCCGTACCACTTGTTGTAATACGTGCTGTTGGGGATCATACCTCTTTTTTCATAAGGCAAATCGACCCCCAGTTTATAACCAAAGCCCAGCGAAACCATATAGTCTTTCCAGGTATCCATGGCAACCTGAATATTCGGGTATTTCCGGTTATCCATCATGGCACGGTAACCCGAGCAAAAATAAGCGTTGCAGGAATTGGCTATGGCAGAAACCAGGCTCACAGGTGATGGATGCGCGTGGCAACCTACTTTATGGCCAGGGGCGTAATAATAGCCCAGATGACAAGCCACACTGGTGAATGGATTGATGACGTTTTCCTGCAACAACACCAATGCCTGTGCAGGTTTGAACGTAGAACCAGGCGGGTAATTGGACTGAATGGGCCGGTTCAGGAAAACCTTATGGGGAGACTCCTGAAGTGCTTTGAAGTTTTTGGCCCGATCTCGACCAACCAGCAAACCCGGATCATAAGTTGGTGCAGAAACATAAGCCAGAATTTCTCCGGTTTGGGGTTCAATAGCCACGATGGCACCGCGTTTGTTGACCATCAGTTTTTCGGCATACGCCTGCAGTTCAGCATCAATGGAAAGGGTCAGATCCTTTCCTGGTTGAGCTTTGATGTCGTGGGCACCCTTTTCGTATCGGCCTTTCAAGCGACCGTGTGCATCACGCAGCATGACTTCAACGCCCTTGATGCCACGCAAATCGTCCTCATATTCCTTTTCAATGCCGGTACGCCCACTGAAGTCGCCCAACACGTAATACGGGTCCGTATCCATATCTCCACGATTCACTTCAGCCACATAACCTAGTGCGTGGGAGCCAATAGGCTGCAAATACTCGCGCAACGTTCTGCTACGCACACTGAAACCTCTGAAATGAAACAGTTTTTCCTGAAGAACACCATACGTTTCAACACTCATTTGAGTCAGAAACAATTGTGGTGTATAGGACGAATAGCCAGGATTCTTTCGTCTGTCCTTGATTTCAACAATGCGTTCTTCAAACTCTTCCCTGGTTATGCCAACGGTCTGGCAGAAATCAAGGGTATCCAGTTTCACCATTTCACGCAGGATCAGCATGACATCGTACGCAGGTTTGTTATAGACCATCAGCTTGCCGTTTCGGTCGAAAATCGAACCACGGGCAGGATAAATAGATTTCTTCAAAAAAGCATTACTGTCTGCGAATGCTTTGTAATCGGGTGAAAACAGCTGTAAGACTGCCAGCCGCAAGATGTAAATAACAATCACTCCCAGAATGATGAGGACGATTACGTTCTTTCGTCTAAGTGTTTCAATCCCTTGCATCTTTTTTCCCGTTAATGCGTTCGAACGCAAAAATGAAGATCAGTGTCAATAAAGTGCAAACCGGAATCTTCAGGAGCAACAGAAAGCCATTGGAAAAGGAGAAGGCTTCCAGAATCAAAAGGGTGGCGTGATGTATAAGGACCAGCAATATGGTATATTTCCAGAATGCGCCGTTGGCTAGGGTAGTTTCGCCGATAACCTTGGAACCGAGATCGTCTTTGGAAACAAACAGCCTTAAAGTGGGGTATCGTAGAAAAGCGATCAAGGTGGTGGCGGAAGCGTTCATTCCCGGTGTATTGGACAACACATCCACCGACAAGCCCAGTAGGAATCCCAACAAGATTACCAGTGCAGGGGAAGTGTCAGGTGGCCAACGAAGCAAGGCGTAAATGTAAACGATGGGAAGGAAAACACCCAGAAAATGAGTATTGTTGAGAATGAACACCTGCAGGCCAATCAGACCCAGGAACCAAAGGATTGGATTAATGTATCGTTTCATAAGGCCGCCTCCTTTTCCAGTTTTTTCAATTCGTCCCGGTGTTTGTAACGGATGACACGAACATTCGAAAGGGCGTCAAAACGAGTGGACAAACGAATTTTCAAACGCAGGTAGTTGGCATCATCACTGACCTTGTAATCTTCCACGGTTCCCACCATGAGCCCTTCCGGGAACACAGCCGAAAAACCGCTGGTCACAACAGTATCACCTTTTGAAACAGCCACGTATGGTGGTATTTCTTCCAGATAGGCAAACCTTCTGTCGAAACCGTCCCAAGCTAATGAACCGCTGGCATTCACATTTTTCAACTTGCAACTGAACCGCTGATCCCTATTGAGCACCGGTATGACGACCGAATAAAAATTCGTTACGAGGCTGATGACCCCCACGATTCCATCCGCACTGGCCACACCCATTTCAGGTTTGACCCCATCCACTTTCCCAACATTCAATGTGATGTAGTTTCGATAATGGGTGACAGAATTCTGAATGACCCGGGCAGGAATCAGGCTGAACTCTTCCGCTTCTTTCATGCGGAGTAAGGGGATTTTGGTGGAATCCGTGTACGTTCTCAGTGCCGATTCCAAATGTGCGATCCTAAGTCCCAAATTGTTGTTTTCCCGAAGCAGACTTTCGTTGTTTTCGCGAAGGTTGAAATAGCCGTATACCTTTTCCTCGATCGTGTAGATCCAACCATTCAGTCTGTTTGCCGTACTAAACAAGGCACTTTGTTGAAAGTTGTTGTAGTTGAACAAAAGGTATAACGAAATGGCCTGCATCACGATGAATAACAGGATCGTACTGTATTTGGCAAGGAACCTCAGGATATTTCGCATCGAACCAATTCCGCTTTGTATTTCTTAAACAAATAAAGGATGCGACTGTTTGGTAACGCAGGGACGGTGTTTCATAGGAGTGCCAAGGTCAAGGCGCTTGTAGCTTTTGGCCCCGGAGCGTACTTGAGTACGTGAGGAGCCAAAAGTTACAAGCAACGCAGAGATTGGTGCTCCTATGAGACATCGGATTATCGGATTAGGAAATTAAACTTATCTACATTCTTCAGTGCGATCCCCGTTCCGCGAGCAACAGCCCGCAACGGATCCTCTGCTATGTTGAACGGAATATTGATCTTGTCGCTCAGACGCTTTGCCAAACCGCGAAGCAGTGCTCCACCACCTGCCAGATAAACACCACGGCGAACAATGTCGGAATACAGTTCAGGAGGGGTTTGTTCAAGTGCGCTCAATACAGCCATTTCCACTTTCGAAATGGATTTTTCCAGACAATGGGCAATTTCCTGATAGGATACAGGCACTTCCATGGGCAAAGCTGTCATTTGGTTGGGGCCGTGGACAATGTAATCTTCCGGCGGATTTTCCAGTTCAGTCAAGGCAGAACCCACATTGATCTTGATTTGCTCGGCAGTGCGTTCACCCACGCGAAGATTATGCTGACGGCGCATGTACTCCTGAATATCAGCGGTGAAGTCGTCACCGGCGATGCGGATGGACTTGTTGGCCACGATGCCACCCAGGGAGATGATGGCGATTTCAGTCGTACCACCACCTATGTCCACGATCATGTTGCCTTCCGGCGCTTCAACGTCGATACCGATGCCGATGGCAGCAGCCATAGGCTCAAAAATCATATAGACATCCCGACCGCCTGCATGCTCGGCAGAGTCACGCACCGCACGCAATTCCACTTCGGTGGAACCAGACGGAACGCAAATGACCATGCGCAAGTTCGGGGAGAAAAGTCGTTTTTTGGAAGTGGCCATTTTAATGAGGCCACGCATCATTTGCTCGGCAGCGTAGAAGTCGGCAATCACACCATCCCGCAACGGACGAACCGTCTTGATGTTTTCTGGTGTCTTGCCGTGCATCAACTGCGCTTGGGTACCAACAGCCAAAAGCTTGTCGGTACGTCTGTCGAGGGCAACAATGCTGGGTTCATCAACCACAATCTTATCGTTGCAGGTGATGATGGTATTCGCCGTACCCAAGTCCATGGCGATTTCCTGTGTAAAAGAAAATAGTCCCATAGTCGTATTAATGTTTAAAATGTCTGTATCCGGTCAAAACCATGGCCAGATCATGTTCATTGCAATAGTCGATCGATTTCTGATCATTGATGGATCCTCCCGGGTGAATCACGGCTTTGATACCTGCCTCGTCGGCAATTTCCACACAGTCGGGGAAGGGAAAGAAAGCGTCGGATGCCATGACGGCGCCATTCAGGTTCATATTGAAGCTTGCTGCCTTATCAATGGCCTGACGCAAGGCATCCACACGGGATGTCTGACCCACGCCGCTGGCGCAGAGCTGGCCGTCCTTGACCAGAACGATGGCGTTCGATTTGGAATGCTTCACGATGATGTTTGCGAAAAGCATATCCTTGACTTCAGAAGCACTTGGCGTATGGATGGTTACGGTTTTCAGATCTTCTACCTCTTCGGTATGCGCATCCTTGTCCTGAACCAATACACCGTTTAGCAGCGAGCGGAATTGTTTTTGGGGAGCAACGAATTCTTCCTTCAATATCAGAATGATGCGGTTCTTTTTGGAAGTAAGTATTTTCAAAGCTTCCACATCGTAATCCGGAGCAATGATCACTTCAAAGAAAATCTTGTTGATTTCCTCGGCAGTGGCTGCATTTACCACGGCATTGGTGATGAGAACGCCTCCGAAAGCGGAAACGGGGTCACCGGCCAATGCGGCTGCCCAAGCATCCTTCAATTTAGGACGGGAAGCGATGCCGCAAGCATTGTTATGTTTCAGGATGGCAAACGTCGTTTCGTCAAAATCATTGATCAGCGACACGGCAGCGTCGATATCGAGCAGGTTGTTGTAAGAGATTTCCTTACCCTGCAACTGTTCGAACATTTCATCAAAGTCGCCGTAGAAATACCCTCTCTGGTGAGGATTTTCACCGTAACGCAGTGGCTTGGCATTGTCCATCGCACTGCGGAATTGGGAACCTTCGCCACCGTCGAACCAGTTGAAAATGGCAGAATCGTATAAGGAGGAAACGCCGAACGCTTCCTTGGCAAACCAGCGACGGTCTTCGATGGAGGTTTCAGCACCTTTTTCGTTGATGATGTTCAACAGCGGAGCATACTGGCCTTTGGAAGCCACAATGACCACATCGTTGAAGTTTTTGGCAGCTGCACGGATCAGTGAGATGCCACCGATATCTATTTTTTCCACGATGTCCTCGGCAGAAGCGTCTGAAGCCACGGTTTCTTCAAAAGGATAAAGGTCCACGATCACCAAGTCGATTTCAGGAATCTCATATTCTTCACATTGTTCTTTGTCCTTGGCAAGGTCGCGACGGGTCAGAATACCGCCGAAAACTTTGGGATGTAGGGTTTTGACGCGGCCGCCCAGAATGGACGGATATCCAGTGAGGTCTTCCACCGCTTTGCAGGGTAGACCTAGGGATTCGATGAATTGCTGCGTTCCTCCGGTAGAAAGGAACGACACCCCTTGTTCATGCAGTTTGATGAGGATTTCATCCAGACCATCCTTGTAGTAAACCGATACGAGGGCTATTTTAATGACTTTATTGGCAGACATATGGGCGAAATTTGTTGAGGCCTTACAAAAGGCTTGCATTAGGGCGCAAAGCTACATAATTCTTCGTGTTTAAAAGCACTTTTTATGTAAAAAAAAGCGGTATTTCCTTAAATCTGACGTCAATTTATTCATGCCGTTATCAACGATTCTGCCCCTGTCAAAAAAAAATTGAAAAAAAAATGAAAAAAATTTGGAAACTGCAAAAAAGTGTATTTCCTTTGCAGTGTCTTAGTACATTAATACACCAGAACGATAACACATGATTGAAGTACAAAATTTGAGCTTCACCTACTCAAGGAAAAAAAAAGGAATTTTCAACAACCTGTCGCTCAGCATGGAAGGTGGCCATATATATGGTCTGCTGGGCAAGAACGGTGCTGGTAAAACAACCCTGTTAAAACTGATTGCCGGTCTCCGCTTCCCCCAACAAGGTAGTTGCAAGGTTCTTGGCATGGAATCAAGAAAGAGAAATGCCGCCATGCTGGAAGAGATTTACTTCCTGACGGAGGAGATTTGGCTTCCCGATACAAACATAGAGGAGTACCTAAAAATGTATGCCGGTGCGTATTCGAAATTTGACACGAACATCTTTGACAAATGCCTTCGTGAATTCGAGATCAACTCCAGTGACAAGCTTAAAAACATGTCGTTCGGACAAAAGAAAAAAGTGGCCATCAGCTTTGCGCTGGCGACCCAATGCAAAATTCTGATCATGGACGAACCCACCAATGGCCTGGACATTCCTTCAAAAGGTCAATTCCGAAAATTGGCAGCGGAACTCATTACGGACGATCGCTGCATGGTACTGTCCACCCATCAGGTGCGCGATCTTGAAAGCCTCATCGACCGGATCATCATCCTGGATGAAAGCCAAATTCTGCTGAACCAGACTACTGATGCCATCTGTGATAAACTCCTGTTCAAAACCCTGATGTCTATAGAGAACCAACCAGGCATCCTTTACAGTGAATTCACACCGAAAGGCTTTCTGGCTGTTTTCAACAACATTGACAAAACAGAAAGCAAACTGGATCTTGAAGTGCTCTTCAATTTTTCTACACAGCAACCTGCTGTCATCACGCAATTGTTTCACATCTAATAAATTCGACTATGTTCTCCATACAACGATCGACAAATGAATTCAACGCCATTTTCCGGCTGCTTTCCCGCCGGCACGGTGTCATCCTGCTCATCCTCATGCTTTGGATTGTGTATAAACACTTTATATTTTTTATACTGGGGCAAGCAACAGCGCAGTTGGGAAATCAGCATGCAGTTGACTCCATTGCCAGTCCTGATTTTATATTCCTGCTCATAAGCATTATCATTAGTCTGGATGTTTTTGCCAAACTCCGTTCTTCTGTTGGCGGTATTCATTATCTGATGACACCTGCCAACACTTCCGAAAAGTATGCCGCAGCCTGGCTTTACTCGACTCTTATTACATTCGTCTCCGTCACCATTGTCTATAACCTGACGCATTTGATTTGCATGGCACTTGGGAATGTCATTTACGGCACACACATGGCCATAAACTTTCAAAGTTGGTCGGTCATCTTCAAACTATTTTGCTTTGTCATGTTTGTACAATCTATTTATTTTCTCGGCTCTGTCTTTTTCAAAAAGAATCCTGCTGGAACCACTACCCTGATACTTTTTGCAGGATCACTTATCATCGGCTTTACCGCTACGTTCATCTTTAAACATTATATAAAAAGCAGTTTTGGGGTAAACATCTTCAACTTCAAAAGCGCAAATGACTGGAATTTGTTGTTCAACGGGGACGCACCTCAATATCTGAAAACGCTCTATAACATCGTTAAAGTAATTTACTATACAACACCTTTCATTTGTTGGGGAGGAGCCTATCTGGCACTTAAAAACAAGGAGGTCTGATTATGGAATTCCGCGAAGATAAAGCCATTTATCTGCAAATCGGAGATCTACTCTGTGAACAGATTTTAACAGGCACCTGGCCTCCCAATGATAAGATCCCTTCGGTTCGTGAAATGGGTGTCAACCTCCAGGTCAATCCGAACACGGTTCTACGCACGTATGACTTTCTGCAACAACGCGGAATCATTTTCAACAAACGCGGAATCGGATATTTTGTAGAAGAAGATGCTGTTAAGAATATTTTAGATTTTCGGCGTGAAGATTTCTTTGCAAACACATTGCCGAGTTTCTACAAAACAATATCTTTGCTGCAAATTACACCTGAAGAAATCCTAAGTCGTTACAAAGTTTACATGAATGACGAATCGCTTCAGCCAGAAACAGCACTAAACTCAACCGAAACAAAACGTCAGTAAAGGAGACCATGATCAGATTTGAGAACATCAACAAGACCTATCCGGGCATACAACCACTTCATGTCCTGAAAGGCATCAACTTGAACATTGCCGAAGGTGAATTCGTTTCCATCATGGGGGCTTCAGGCTCCGGAAAGTCAACCATGCTCAACATTCTGGGCATTTTGGACGATTACGATACCGGCAGCTATTACCTAAACGGAACGCTGATCAAAAATTTGACCGAGAAACGGGCGGCTGAATACCGGAATCAGATGATCGGATTCATTTTTCAGTCCTTCAACCTGATCAACTTCAAAAATGCGTTGGAAAACGTTGCCTTGCCTTTGTATTATAAAGGGGTTTCCCGCAAAAAAAGGCAAATCCAGGCGATGGAATACCTGGATATGATGGGACTCAAAGATTGGTGGCACCATTTCCCCAACGAACTGTCCGGCGGTCAGAAACAACGCATCGCCATTGCCAGAGCGCTGATTTCACACCCGAAAGTCATCCTGGCGGACGAACCGACCGGTGCCCTGGACTCTGTAACAACCGAAGAAATGATGCAAGTTCTAAGTGATGTGAACGCTTCGGGCATCACCATGATCATCGTAACTCACGAAAAATCCGTTGCGGACAAGACCAGGCGGATCATCCACCTGAAAGACGGCATCATCGAATCCGATTCGCTCAACAGCCATGAGATTTCTGGAATTTGACACCCTGACTGAAATCCTCACCACCATGAGGGAAAACAAGCTCCGTACATTTCTGACGGGGTTTGCCGTGGCGTGGGGTATTTTCATGCTGATCATCCTGCTGGGTTCGGGCAACGGCTTGAAGAATGGCGTTACTTCCAACTTCGGCGACAAGGCCAGCAACACCATGATGCTTTGGGGTGGCCGTACGACCATGCCTTACAAGGGGTTGAAAGCCTACCGCAGAATCGAACTGACCAATGACCTGATACCCTATCTGAAGAATCACTTTACGGAAATCGACAAAATTTCTGGTCAAGTGGACCGATCTTCCACCATCAGTTACGGCACGGATAACGGCAATTACCAAATATATGGTGTTCAGCCGGATTATCAGATCATTTCCAACATGGCCTTTGCTACCGGCAATGGTAGGTTCCTAAACGATAGAGACCTTGAAATGGATCGTAAAGTCATTGTCCTTTCTAAGAAAGTGGCAAAAGAGTTGTTTAAAAAAATCAATCCCGTTGGCAAAAGGGTTAAGATTGACGGTTTGTCCTTTCAGGTTATTGGTGTCGACATGAAAACCTCCAACAACAATGAGGCCAAGTGCTATATTCCGATGAAAACTGCCCAAAAATTATACAGTCTTGGTAATGAGATCAACAACATCAACTTTTCCGTTCGTGGCCTCACCACCAAGGAAGAAAACGATGACTTTGGCCAAAAGGTACGGGAAGCATTAGGACGGGAGTTGATTATTAACCCGGACGATCTGAACACTATTGGTTTATGGAACCAAGCTTCCGATTACGTGCAAACTATGGGAATTTTTTCCACCCTTGACCTGTTCGTCATGTTCATCGGGATTTGCACTCTGATTGCAGGCATCGTCGGTGTGGGGAACATTATGGTTATCACTGTGAAAGAACGCACAAGGGAATTCGGGATACGTAAAGCATTGGGAGCGACTCCGGGCACAATCTTGGGCTCCATCCTGCTGGAATCCATCGTAATCACTTCCCTCTTTGGGTACCTAGGCATGATGTTCGGCATCGGCCTGCTTGAGTTGATCAATATGGGAATTAACAGCAGCCAAAAAGCGGCTGAAGATGGAGAACGAACCATCTCCATTTTCATGAATCCTACAGTCGACCTTAAGATTGTTGTAATTGCCACCATCTTACTGATCCTTGCCGGCTTGATTGCCGGATACATACCGGCCAGAAAGGCTGTTCGAATCAAACCGATTGAGGCCATGCGCGCCGAATAACAAAAACAAACCAATTATGTTCGATCTCGATAAATGGCAGGAAATCTGGCAGACCATAGCCCGCAATAAAGTGCGGAGCATCTTCACCGCCTTCGGCGTTTTCTGGGGTATCCTCATGCTCACCATCTTGCTAGGTGCTGGCAACGGACTTGAAAACGGCATGATGGACAGTATCAAAGGTTTTTCCACCAATTCCTGTTTTTTCTATACGGAAGCAACAACAGTCCCTTACCACGGTTTCAAAAAAGGCCGAAACTGGAACATGCACAACTCCGACATTAAAGTCATTCTGGGCAATTGCAAGGAAATCAAATACCTGGCCCCCATGCTATTTGGCGGTGGTGGTGGAGAAAACAACACTGTTCGTGGCGACAAAGCGGGTACATTCAGAGTACGTGGCTGTTATCCCGACTACGCCAAGGTGGAAGAACAGGAAATCATTTGGGGCAGGTATATCAACGATGTGGATGTAAAGGATGTACGTAAAGTCTGCTTCATTGGTAAAAATGTATACGAAAAGTTGTTCACGAAGGGTGAAAATCCACTGGGTCAGGTGATTCGCAGCAATGGCATTTATTATTCTGTCATTGGCGTAGGTGCCGGAATGAGTCAGGTCCAGATTGGTGGCAGAAGTGACGACATGGTCATATTGCCGTTCTCAACCATGCAACGAGCCTACAATCAGGGCGATATCATCCATTTCATGGCCGCAACCGCCAAAGACGGGCATGATGCGAAATTACTGGAAGCAGAAATCACAAACATCCTAAAGACTCAAAACAATATTGCTCCGGAAGACGAAGTAGCCGTCGGAAGTTTCAATATTGGTGAGCAGTTCAAGATGTTCAGTTACTTGTTTCTGGGTATCAAGATTCTCATCTGGATCGTCGGTATCGGCACCCTGCTGGCAGGTGCCATCGGTGTGAGCAACATCATGTTGGTTTCCGTCCGGGAACGTACCAAAGAAATCGGAATCCGCCGTGCCTTGGGAGCGAAGCCTTTTGACATCATCAGCCAAATCATGAACGAAAGCCTGGTGCTGACTTCCATTGCCGGATTTATGGGGCTCAGTCTGGGTGTCGGAATATTGTCCGTGTTTGACAACATCATCAACAACGTGCCCGAGGGCCACAATATTTTCATCAAAAATATCATCATCAATTTTGACGTGGCTTTAAGCGCATCTTTCATCCTGATCCTAATGGGCCTTCTGGCCGGCATGTTACCTGCCCAGCGTGCCATGAAGATCAAAGCCATTGAGGCATTAAGCGAAGAATAAAACAATCCAAAAAATAGTACACTCATGAAGAAGTTTTTTAAAATTTTTCTTTTAGTCTGTCTGGCTTTAATGGTCATAGGCACCTTTGTATTCTTATACAACAAATCAAAACCCGTTGTCACCAAGTACGAACTGGTTTCCGTCAAACGTGGCTCCATTGAGAAAAAGGCCGTAGCTACCGGAAAGGTGGAAGCACGCAATGAAATCATGATTAAACCTCAGATTTCGGGCATCATTTCCGAACTGCTCAAAGAAGCTGGCGAAAAGGTGAGCAAAGGAGAAATCATTGCCAAAATTAAGGTCATTCCCGACATGGGAAGCTTAAATGCTGCTGAATCAAGAGTGAAGGTGGCCAGAATCAACCTGGATCAGGCCAATAAAGATTTCAACCGACAAAAAGAGCTCTATGCCAAGAAGGTCATTTCCAGAGAAGAATATGAAAAAGGATCTGTGAGCCTCAATTCCTCCAAAGAAGAATGCGATGCTGCTGAAAACAACCTTGAAATCACAAAGACTGGTATGTCCTTGAAAACCGGCGAAACGAGCAATACCTTGATTCGTTCAACCATAGACGGTATGATTCTGGATATTCCTGTTAAAGTCGGTAATTCTGTGATTCAGTCCAACAGCTTCAACGACGGTACCACCATCGCCACAGTGGCCAATATGAAAGACATGCTGTTCGTTGGTAAGGTGGACGAAACCGAAGTGGGCCGCATCAAGGAAGGGATGCCGCTGATGCTGAGTATTGGTGCTCTGAACGACCGGAAATTCGAGGCTAAACTCGAACACATTTCTCCAAAAGGAACCGAAGAAAGTGGTGCCATCATGTTCGAAATCAAGGCAGCTGCAAAAATTCCGAGTGATGTCTTCGTTCGTGCAGGATACAGTGCCAATGCTGAAATCGTGCTTAATAGTGCCAAAAACGTTCTGACCATTCCGGAAAGCGTCATCGAGTTCAACAAGGATACCGCCAGCGTTTACATTCTGGACACGAAGATTAAAGACCCCCAAACGTTCGTGAAAAAGAAAATCGTAACCGGTTTGTCTGATGGTATCAACATCGAAGTGATCAGCGGATTGAAAGGCAATGAAAAGCTCAAAGGTGCCATAGTCGACCCTAAGGCTAAAAAAGATAAAAAATAACCGCTATGAAGAAGATACTCTTAGCTATATTGACCGGTTGCCTTTCACTTGGTACGGTTTCAGCCCAGCAAAAATGGTCGTTGGAGGATTGCATCAACTATGCATGGGAAAATAACATAACCATAAAGTCCACTGCCTTGAATGCTGAATCTCAACAAATCAATTATGAAAAAAGCAAGAATCAGAGACTTCCAGATTTGAGTGCTTATGCCAGTAGTCCACTCAACTATGGATTGGCTGCAAATGAACAGGGAGTAAAGACTGGAAGAGCCTTTTCAACCTCCGTATCTGCCGGTATAAGCTCCTCCGTAACCCTATTCAGCGGTTTCCAGATCAAAAATACGATCGCTGCCCAGTCATTTAATTGGCAGGCGTCATTGGAAGATCTGAAAAAGGCCAGGGAAAGTATGGCTGTCAGTATTGCTTCTGCCTATTTGCAGGTACTTTACAATAAGGAACTTCAACAGATTGCAACTGAACAAGTTTCCTTGAGTCAGTCACTTGTCGATCGTTCCGTAACGATGGCCACCTATGGAAAGATTCCTGAAGGTCAAGTCTATGAAGTGAAAGCACAACTCTCAAAAGACCAATTGAGTGCGGTTGAAAGTCAAAGTACACTTTCCTTGTCGTTGCTTGACTTATCACAATTGCTGGATTTGAAAGATTGGTCTGGCTTTGACATAGTAATACCCGCCATCGACGTGCCTAATCTGAATAACTCGATTCAACCTGCAGAAGATGTTTACAACATTGCCGTAAGCACGAAATCGACCATCAAAGCTTCCGAATACCGTCTGAAAAGCAGTGAAAAAAATCTGGAAGTTTCCAAAGGAGCCGTATATCCAAAGTTATCATTAAGGGCATCCTATGGAAATGGGTATTATCCTTCATCAAGAACAATTGACACCTTTCGCATTCAACACAAAATACCTTTTGGTACACAATTGCAAAACAACTATAGTGCCGGGATGACTTTAGACCTTAGCATTCCGATTTTCAATCGCTTTGACACGAAAAACAACATTCGATTGTCCAAAATCGATCTAGAAAATGCCAAACTCGATCTGGAAAACACCAAAAAAACGCTTTACAAGGAAATTCAACAAGCTTGGTTCAATGCTTCCAAAGCTACCATCCAATATACATCGGCTGCAGATGTAGTTGTAAATTCAGAAGAAGCATTTCGTTTCGCTGAAGAAAAATACAACAATGGCAAAGCAACCCTTTATGAATACAATCAGGCTAAGATAAATTTGGCTTCAGCTAAATCAAGCCAATTGCAAGCCAAATACAACCTACTGTTCTGCATCAAGATTCTGGACTTCTACAAAGGAGAACCACTCAAACTATAAAAACGGTTTGAACTTTTATTGACTTTCATAAATAGAAAAAGTCTGGAGCCATGATCTGCACCCCAAAAGTTAGACAATACTTTTGGGGTGCAGATCACTAAGCTCCTGGCTTTTTGATACTAGGTCATCAAAATGATTTTAAACAAACGTTTCAGGAAATTGCATCGTGACACAATGCAAAGAACCGTGTTGTTTCAAAAGCGGAAGGCAAAAAATACCGATTACATCCCTGTCAGGGAAGGCCAACTGCAATTGTTTCAGAGCCAGTGCGTCCTTAGGACTGCCATAGATAGGCAGCAATACCGCGCTATTGATGATCAAGAAATTGGCATAAGTGGCAGGCAACCGATCGCCTTCAAAAAAAACAGGTTCGGCCATAGGTAGGCCAATAAGTTTGTAAGGTTTGTCGTCCAGTGTACGAAAAGCCTTTAGTTCAGCCTCCATTTGCGAGAGTTCCTCAAAATGCAAATCTTCTGAATCCTCACCAGGTTGCACATAGGCAATGGTTTCGGCATCACAGAAACGGGCCAGCGTATCGATGTGGCTGTCGGTGTCGTCTCCTTCCAGGAAACCGCTTTCCAGCCAAAGTACGCGTTTCAGTCCGAAGCATTCTTTTAGATAGGATTCAATTTCATCTTTGGTGAGCGAATCGTTCCGGTTTACCGACAAAAGGCATTCGGTCGTAGTGAGCAAAGTCCCTTCCCCATCGGATTCCAAGCTGCCACCCTCCAAAACGAAGGGCATGCAATTCTCGTAAGCCACCTCAGGTTTGAACACCTGCGCACCGTACAATGAAAAAGCCAGCTGATTATCAAAATTCGCAGGAAACTTCATGCCCCAGGCATTGAACGTAAAATCAAGGACACAGGGTTTCCCGTCAACAAAAACAGAGATGGCTCCGTGGTCTCTTGCCCAAGTATCGTTTGATGGGAACTCGTACAAAAATAAATTGGCCTCATTTACAGCACCCAAAGAAGCGCGAACTTCGGCTTCATCAGAGCAAACAATGATCAGTTTTTCACGTTTCAGTATTTCCCTGGCAATGTTCACAAAACAAGGCAGGACTTCATCCAACATGTCAGACCAATCGGTGCCTTCGTGGGGCCAGGTCAGTTGTACCGCCGATTGCGGGTACCATTCAGGGGGGAAAAATAGTTTAGGCATCATAAAACTTTTTGATGCGCAAAGTTAGATAAAATTGTCAAAAAATAAGTTGAGCGAGATATTTACGCCCCTCTGGCCAATTCCCTAAATTGGAAAGTGCATTGATGTGCCCTTTCCGACCGATGTTCACAAAATCGCTCCCCCAACTTTTGGCAAATGATTCTGCCTGGTCAATTGGATTGTATTCATCGTTGCTGCTTGCCAAAACGATACTTTTGAAAGGCAATTGCCTTAATGGAACCGGAGAAAAACCGTGAACAACAGCCTTCAGCTTTTCATTATTTGTATCAGGCGGTGCCACCAACAACGCCCCTTTAATGGTTAACTTGGTTATTTGAGCCCAATGCGCCAACGCAATACAAGCAAGGCTGTGGGCAACAATCACTACTTCACCAGAACATTCCCGTACGAATTTTTCGATGGATTCCGTCCATTCATTTGCATTCGGCTCAAACCAATCTCTTTGTTCGATGCGGACAAAATCTGCACTTTCCTTTTGCCAGTAAGATTGCCAGTGTTCCTCTCCGGAGTTTCCGTATCCCGGAGCTATAAGTATTTGAGTTGCCATTTTTTTCGTTTCTAATTACTCCACAAAAATAGAAACCGGAAACAAGATCGGAAATCCCATATTCAGGGTAATTTCATACCATACTGAGTGTGCTTTTTCATTCAGTACGGCAAAATCCCCATTCGGTAAGTTTTTTCGTATCAACTATTAATGACTGACACAATTTGATTTTCCTAGAGGTCCAGTTGGACAGGTAGGAATTGATCTATCGTTTGATAAACTTACTGGACTTAACCACTTTCCCATCTCTGTATTTAATGGTATAAATACCTTTGGGATAAGAGCTTATATCAATATTCTCCGAGGTCGTCGTGATGTTTTTGGTCAAAAGATGTTTACCATTGATGTCGTAAATCGAAATGGTGGTTAAGCACATGAGGTTCCTGAGCGTCAGGACACTGCTGAAGTCACTTGAACAAAGCTGAAGACTCGTTAGGTCCTTCTCCGTCATATCAGCAGTTTCTTCCTGCAATACATTCACAATGAATGGTTCCATGCCATCAGCTAAAAGCAGAAAAGTGGCGGCCCTGATCTCACCACTGACGTTTGGCTCGGCTGTCACAATAATTTTGGCTTGAGTGGAGCCGGTATCTCTGCTGATCCTAAGCCAGTTTTGATTGTTGATGATCCTCCACTGGACATTGGAAATGACTTCGAACGACACTTCTTCATTAACCTGAGAAATCTTGGCAAGGTTTTTATCAGCCATGAGAACTGGTGGTGCCTGTTCCTGAATCACTTCAACCGTTTGTGGACTAAGTCCGGCTCCAGTAATGGTAATTATTCCAGTCCGTTCGTGAATGTATGGATTTTCTTCCGCATAAATCCGAACATAAGTGCTTCCTGAACCATTGGTTTTGCTTAAATATATCCAGGATTGATCGCTTGAAACCGTCCATGTTACGTTGGAAGTAATGTTTAAAACGGCACTGCTTCCTGAGGTATAAGAAACCGGCAATTTTGAGGTGTATAACATCAGCATCGGGCGTCCTGCCTCTTGGATAACCTTCACCGTTCGGGTGATTGAATTGGTACCTGTAAAAGTTACCAGAGCCTCTCTGGCTTCCAATGTCAGGTTCACCTGTGCAGTTAAGATGAGTGTATCCTGGCCAGTTCCTGCCAATTTGGAAACAGTAAGCCAGCTCTTGTCGATCGAAACGGCCCAGTTCACATTACCGCTTACAGCAATTCTTTTAGAGAGCGATTCTGACGCACCCAGATTTACAGTATCAAGATCGAGAGTAAGTACAGGAGGTACGCCATTTTGTACAATAGTAATGGCATAGGGTATTGACTTTTCTCCGGTCACCACTAGAGATGCCGTACGTTTATTAACAGAGAAATTTGGTTCTGCAGTCAGTTTGATAGTTGATTCACCGGTTCCAGTGGCATTGGTCATACTCAACCAATTCGGACAACCGTTGATGGACCATTGTTCGTTTGTTGTAATACTTAATGAATCCATACTGTTCGCAGCAGCTGCTAACGTCAGACTATCTGCAGAAACGGAAATGAAATTCAGGTACATTCTCCAAATGGAATTAGCAGACCCAATCAACAGCTCTGTCGAGTTGGCTTGCTGGTTGTATAATTTCAAACTTTCAGCAGCTCCTACATAAGAACCAAAGGAATGGCTGGCACTACAATTGGAAGCATTCTGGTAAATATTGATCGCACCATTGCAACTATAAATCAAATAAACGTTTCGACCGGTCCTAAAACCACGTACAGCTGTAATCGTCGATGATTCCGGTTGAAAATCGGCCATTACCGATCGGGTTCTACCGTCATAAACCTGAATATGACCATTGGAATTTCCAACTAAAATATCCGATATGCCGTCGTTGTTCCAGTCGAACACATCCAAACACGTGTAATTACTTGAAGTTGTCGACCAAGAACTAAAATCACGGCCATTTGTGATTGAAAGCACACTACTACACAGAATGATTTCCTTAAAACCATCACCATTCACATCGGAACAACGAACGAGAGGCGAGATGCTATAAGAATAGTTACAGCTGACACTGCCCTTGATTGCCCAAGTTACAGGATTGATAACGTATAGTTTGGCATTATCCGTAGTGATGATTTCCTTTTGTCCATCGTTATCCACATCATCTATCGCCAATGAATGAAATTCTCCAACGTTAAATAGATGACTGGACTTTATTGTGTGCGTTTTTCCGTCCACAATCCAGATTTTACCGTTGTACAATTGATCGGTGGCAACAACGATTTCATTTTTACCATCATTGTCCACATCGCTGATGGCTGCTGTATAAACACCTTTCCAGGTATCTGTGAAAAAGTTTCCGTTACTTTTCCACTTCAACCGATTGGTCTGAGCATCAAAAATAAATAAAACACCACTATCATATCCACTTTCACTTTTATAAGAAGTCGCCACAATCTCATCTTTGCCATCTTCATCTACATCTCCGGTTGCCAATGCATAAAATGGTCCGTTTATATCATCGCTACGCCAAATCAACTTATTATCCTTAACATTGTAGATGTACAGATAGTCAGAGCCAGTAGAAGTCCAACCGGCACTCCATAGAAGCTCTTTCTGGCCATCGTTGTTTACATCGGCGAAATTAATGGCTGCAACACCATGCTCCGGATTGTTCACTGACCAAAGTTGAACCTTTGTTTCTGCATTCAGACAATAAACAGAGCCCCATTGACCATCTCCATATAAAAGTTCATCTTTTCCGTCACCATTTACATCGGTCATAAGCAGTGAATTGATGTCCAGATCTGCCTTGATAGTATATTTGGTTGTTTGGGTATCCACATCGTAGGCATAGATATTGTACCAGGATTGAGCCAATATGATTTCCTGTTTGGCATCGCCGTCAATATCGGACAGTTCCATATAGGCACCTCCTGATGTGTTGAAATTCCAGACCTGAGTCAGCACAGAATCCTTTAACAAGTAAACAAAGCCGGCAGACATCGCAATTTCATTCTTGCCATTATCTTCCAATTTACCAACCCGAACAACACTGCAGCCTTTCGCAATTTTATATTCAGTGGTTAGTGAGGAAGTATTAACAAGAAGTGTACTATTGTCGCATCCCAATACCAGTTCATTGGCTCCGTCATTATCCGCATCGGCTATGATGATGGAATTGATCGACTCGTTCGTAAGTTTTAGTGTTTTAAGCAACGTAAGCGTTTCAGCATTATAAATTTCTAACGAGCCATCATCATAACCAATTAAAATCTCCAACTTTCCATCCGAATCATAATCTGCAACTTCCAGTATATTAATGCTACCTGAACCAGATTTACTTGCCCAAGAAGGATTCCAAGTGTTTGCAACGGAGTCTTTTTTCAGCACGTACCAATAATTCCCACTACCGAAGGTTGAAGAAGAAGCAGTGCAAATTATTTCCAATTTGCCATCGGAGTCAATATCCACCGAATGCATCGAGTTTCTCCCGATGGAGGAACCCATTAGTGTGTATAACAAATCCACCTTTGGATTCATCAGGTTCTTGGCCGTTGTTGCTTCGGTGGAGGAAGCTGCATTAAAACTATTCAGCGAAGGTTTCTTTTCTGAAACTGTTTTGGCAATCGTATTTCGGGTCTCGAAGGAGGCTATTTCTGCCTGTGTATAATTCTTCTTTTCTCCGTTTGCTGTCAATATTTCATTTCCACAACTATCTTTATGGACAGATTCTTTTGCACTGACTGAACAGAAAAGGCCTATAATAAGGGTACAGAACAAAACAAGGGTTATACGTTTCATAGTATTTGCTGCTTTTTATAGAAATAGCAAATATACATATAACTACCAACGATAAAATCATTCGATAAGATTATTTTATGAAATTCGTCTGTCAAATGTATCTATCAAATTTTTCGGATATTGCAAATACCAATAAACAATGTATTTTAGGGTTCGAAAAATTGGGTTCCGTTAATTATAAAAAAGTTATAATTACAAGTCGCATATGCTTTTTCATCTTATTGATAAACTGCATATTAAACACTTCAAACATTTAGAAAGACTTACATGACACCATCCACATATTGCTCAGTAGTTTTGGTTGAGATACTTTTGAATCGTCAATAATGGAGATTTAAAACTTTCAACAAACAACGACATGAAAAAATCGACACGCATTTTTCTGTATGTATTGCTCTTTTTAGGAGCAGGTGCTTTGCTCTATCAGTTTCTTCCCATTAAAAAGAAGGGCATTCCATTGATTGAACATGCCTATGTGGATGGTGTTTTGAAGGGAACGGTAAGCAACAGTTCCTATAAATACGTTTTAATCAACCTGCTCGAGCAAGATTCCACGATTTTCATAACGGAAGGCAGAACTATCAGAATGGAACATCTACAGGTTTTTGACACTGTAGACATTGTAAATGGTACCTTTTCGTATACCTATCGGCTGAAAGAGCCTTTCGTTTATCCACGAGTCATTCTTTTAGCAAACGACTCTGGCTATTGTGAACGTGTTGCCTTTCTAAATCCGTACTTCAGTTGGCGCTCCACCCAGGATTTCATCTGTATGGATCGGGGTGCGCAAATCACCCTGACCATTGACGGACGAGACCTTAGCAATTCAAAAATCACGGGTTCCCCCGGCACCGACGTCGTTTTTAAGCGCTCAGCGGAGGCGAATGCCAAGGGCATAGCAGCGAAGAAAGCCTTGCTCCAGAAAAAAAAAGTAGCTGAACATGCCAAACAAATCCAAGACTCCTTACAAAAAAATGTCTATAAACAACTGGATACTGCCACGATACTTAATTGGGGTGGAAAAACGGGAAGATCTAAAATTTACCTGAAGCCGAAGAGAAGCCAAGCACAATGAGGCAATTTCTGAACCTATTCATCGCTAGTTTGATGCTCTCTTTTACGCTATCCTGCAAAAAAGACAACTCCGATTTGGCGCTTCTTCACCGATGTGAATCCGTCGTGTATACTCAACCGGAACTGGCCATGGGTAGACTGGATTCCATCCAATTTCCGGAAGACTTCCGTAGAGATGCCCGTTATCGATACCTGCTGCGCAACACCCAACTTCGGCACCAATCGGGCAAGGGGGTAGCTGATGACCTGCAAGTGCCAGAAGCAACAGCCTATTTTACAAGCAAAGAAAACTGGGAATACGCCGCTCTGTCTGAATATTGCCAAGGTTCTATTTTAATGGATAAGGCACAGTTCCGTCTTGCTGGCCTAAAATTTCAGTCTGCACTGAGGCTTGTTGACAATGAAGGAAACAACTCCTTGAAAGGTTTGATACTGCTGAATATGGGTCAGTTGCAAATGAAGCAATCCGAATTGCCACAGGCGGACATGAGCATCCAGCATGCAAAGATCTGTTTTCAACGTTCCTCAAATTTGGAGCAAAAAGCAGAGGCACTGCTATCTCTTGGAGAAATCCGCGAACAGATTGGTGATTACAACTTGGCAAAACAGTACCGTTTGAATGCCTTGTCATGTAGTAATAAACCAGAAGGAAAAGCCAAATGCTACCTAGAACTGAGTCAGTTGTCCTACATACTGGGTCAGAAAGACAGTGTGAACCACTATGCAGACATGCTTCGGCAGACGTTGTCAGAAGTAAACGATCCGGTGACCCGGAGCAATAGTTGGCAATTTTTGATTATTTGGTATCAAGAGTCTGGAAAAACGCAAGATGCACGTTTTTCAAAAGCACAATTCAACAACGTCCTTAAGGAAATGGTTTCCGGAAAAGATGCCAGAAGCCTGTTAAATGAAACTGCAAAACTCGAACAGATCCGACGGTCGTACAGTGCTAGACTTCAAGCTCGCAGCATTTGGATGAACAGTATCATCATCCTTTCCATGCTCATCATCATCTTGGTTCTGTTACAAAATAAAAGACACCGCAAAGTCATTCAGGATGCGGAATCAAAGATCGTAACCTTACAAAATCTGGGCACAGAGTTCAAACGAAAAGAAGATAATCTACGTCAACTAGCACTCAAGCATTTCGACATCTTGAAAAAAGTTGCCTTGCTAGACGGCATGATGAAAGACCTGAAGACCGGTCAGGAAAAGAAGATTATGACACTTTTCAATCAGGCCGTTTACGAAAACAACCCAGGTTTCGACTGGGATACATTTTTTAAGTCGCTGAATCAGTTAAAAAATGGCATTCCGGAAAAAGTCAGGTTGCATTATCCTCAACTCACAGAAACGGAATATAAAATTCTCATTTTGAGTTTTACAGGCCTATCCAATAAAGAGACTTCCATTATTTTAAACTTGAGTACCAACACCATCAATTCCCTTAGAAGTTCGATCAGGAGGAAATTAAATGTTCCTGAATATGGTGATCTTGAAGATTTCGTCACTAATCAGATAAAAAATGAATGAAAGTAGTGAGTGACATACATAAAGGAACTTATTTCTGTCCTGTACGATCAATATTCGTTCCGGTCAACTTAATCTGATACGGCCACTGCTCCTCCTTAGCATCTCCCCTGCCTTTTACCCAATGTTCAGTAGGTGCACCACTCACGACCAACCACAAATACATGGTTTTTTTTGGAACACGGAACGTTGCATTGCCGATGGAATCGGAATATACCTTTCCGTAAACACGGCTGCCATCTGCTTTCACGGCTAAGAAGCCATAACGCCAGCCGGCCTTTTCAACCTTAACCGCATTGAAACCTACTGCCCCGGCAAGTCCTTGAAATTTAAGCTTAATGACCTTCGCCTTTGAGGGCACTAACAATTTAATACCGTTATATCCGTAGTTTTGAGGACATTTACTTTCAGAAATTCGATACCAACCATTTCCAATGGAGTCGAGTTTGGTAAAATGTTGATTCCGGTAAGGCTTTGCGACCTCTTCAATGCGTTTCATATCCTAGGTGATGAACCTGCGTGCCGCATCGAAAATCTCTTCATTGAAGGCGTATTGATCGATGGAAGTCAACCGTTTGTACGTTACAACGGCATCTTCACCCGCTTGGCCTTCTTGCCAAATCTTGCTAACAATGTCAATCCCGTGTTTGTTGGCCCAATATTCCAAAACATGAGGAGAATGGTACATGTTTTTCACATGCATAAAAGCCAGATGCGTTTGTTTCATGAAATCCACCAAATGGTAATTCTCAAACGTCAACCATTCGGGATAAACCTGCCACAGCATATACTGGGAAGTCATTTCAGCCAAACCATAACCACCGCCGCCACCTTTGCGATTGTTGTTCGCCTTATCTATACCTAGCAAATATTGGAAAGAATGGCCCATTTCATGCGCCAATGCACCAAAAGGCGCTTTCCTCATCCGTACTGGAGGAGCCCAAAATACACCGACTTTATCATCGTTTCCACCACCATACGCGGTTGCATCCTTAGAGTCAACAATAAATATCAGGCACTTGTACTTATCGCTGATGGAATGCCCCTTCACAAGAAATTTCAAATCATTGATGTAGTATTGATAAATCCGCTCCCCTTCTTTCAAAATATAATCCACATCAAATCGAAGCATTGAATCTGGATTGGCCATCGGGTTCGATCCAAATTTCTTGGCCCAAAAAATGGCTAAGTTCTCTGTTTGCTTCATCCGCTTGAGGCTGTACTCGCCAGTATCGCTTTCCAAGCTGCCGGGTTGGTTCCGGACATCTTCCGGTATGTACAATTCCTTTACAACAGATTTTGCATCCGTTCCGGTGAGCGTCCCTGCTTGGGAATAAACATGTTGAGATGCTATAAAGGCAGCAATAACCAGTACAGCGCCTTTTACAGAAAGTTTAAACATGGCATTTAGATTTAGATTCTAAATATGGAACGCCTTTTTCAAATTGGTTACCCTTTTCAATCTGTAATGTATATAAAGAAGAATGGCTGAAACCGGTAAAACAGAAATCAGAACAATCATGCTCCATTGCAACTTTAGCTGGTTTTGGGTGTGCAATGTTATGATGCCTTCAATACACATACATATAATTCCGGCAGCAATTAGGGAATAGGCGATAATGTTGATCCCCTTTTGTTTCGATTTTCGTATCAAGATTGCTAAAAGGAATACGACGAGGCAAATAAAGAAAATAATGGGTATTCCTAATTTTAATCCAGTGTAGAGACTATTATTATATACGTCAAGCATAAACAGCAATAATGAAGTACTGACAAAACAGCCTGAGAATAGCAGGAAGAACTGTTTCTGCATAAAAATGATCAAGGAAATGTCTATCAACAAGACGAGCCCAATGGTCATCGTGTATTTCGACCAGGTGATTTGCCTAGAGATAAGCAAGTCGATGATTAATGTAATAACCACGCATGATATCAGAACAAAAGCGGCCAATTCCCAAACGACTTTCCGTTGCTGGCTTTGAGTCAGATCATCAAAATTGTAAGCCGATGTTTCGGCCTCCTTTGGCTCTTTATTGATGGTGTCTTTGCGACTCGAAACGACTGGCGTATTGCTTTTGTGACCGCATAACGGGCAGAAATTCATTTCAGCATCCAGTTCTACTCCGCAATAATTACAAACTTTCATTTTTGATTATTTATTGGTTCGTTTATTCTAAACGGTCGTTTTTCGTGACTCGACATAGTCGAAGCTTGCTTCGCCTCTGTACTCGCTACTTAAAACGTTGTTAATTTTACATGGAGCCCTTCTTTAACAAGAAATTGAACAAACCTCTTTTCGAATTCTTTCGTTTTTACAATTCCGCCAAAACAGATCACCAGCTTATCGTTCAATGCAATAACACCACAGTCCATTTTTATCAGTTTATTTGGAGGTGGCGGGATTAATATTAGACAATCTATTTGATCCGCAATTTGTTCAGGGAATTGCACGGATCCCATATTGGTAAAGGTCCCACTGTATTGAGTGCTGCCCATCGCATAGTAAAGGTAACTCATAAAAAGGCTTTTCACAAAAAGCGGAATGCTTCTAACTAAGATATTGCGTTCGCCACCTACATTCAGCGACAGGATCTTGTTCACCTGTTTCTTATCCGTTTCCATTCGCATTTGATGGTAAACAGTCTTCAAAATTTCATCAAACGTATAGTGACCCAATCTCAAATCGATTTCCGGCATGACAAACAACGTAAAGTTTCGCATGGTTTCCGTTGGATAGAGCTTCCTAAGATTCAAGGGAACTTCAATGGCAATCTTTTTACGCCTCCGGTGTTTGCTGCCAGCAGGAAAACTTTCATAGATATCTTGAAGTACGGAGAAGTAAACGGCGGTGAGGTACTCTGTTATACTAACCCCTTTTTCTTTGGCCTTAACCTTTAGTGCAGCGGTAGAAACAATAGCATACAGCAAATCGAATCGAGGTACATTTCTAAGTGCGAATGGCAAATGGAATGCTTTGGGCCGTTTTTCAAAAGCAGGAATATCCTCCTGGAAATAACGGTTATAAGCATCTTCAAACTCCTCCGGATTGGGGGTTGAATCCACTTTGAGATACTTGAAATCGGATGGTATTTCAACCCCTGTCAATTCAAAATAGTGCACCAGCAGGGTCTTGAAATACTCAAAAGCACCACCGCCATCAGCCAGCATGTGGGAAAATTCAATACTGAGTTTGTTGTTGGTAGCCAGAACTCTGAAAAGGTTGCCGTCTTTGCGAAACCGACGACAGGGAACCTTTGTATCTACTTCAACTGTGGTCGGAAAATCAGCTGATTCAAAATAGTACCAGAAAAAACCCTTTTTTAAATGGACTTTATAGTACGGAAAACGCGGCTCGATATCCCGAACAGCTTTAAAAAGACAATGGATGTTTATCTTGTTTTTTAAATTTGCTGAAATCCGAAAAACAGAAGTGACTTCGTCGGTCGTGATGGCAGGATAAATTTTCGCTGCATTGTCGAGCGGGTACCAAAATTGTTCCATTATTCATGCCTTTTAAAATCAAGGTAAATCTATAAAAAATAATTGAAACTTTCGGTACGCCATGCTTGAAGATTGGTCTACAAAGCTAGCTGAGTACAATTGCCTAGCATACTAATTTTTCATCCTTTTTCACCCCTTTCCAATAGTTGTGTGCAAAACGTGTGCAACGCAACAAAAAAAGCACTTACGGGATAAACTCGTAAGTGCTTGCATTTTAATTTGTAGCGAGGCCCGGGATTGAACCGGGGACCTCATGATTATGAATCATGCGCTCTAACCAGCTGAGCTATCTCGCCATCATTTTTAAAAAGAGCGACAAAGATAGTGCTTTTCCAGTTATACACAAACCCCGCTTTCCATTTTTTTAGCAGGGCCCGGTTTTTCTTGCGGTCGTATGACTTTTTTCCGCTATTTTTGCAGTCCAAACGCAACGTTCCATGCTAGGCATCAAAAGGCTACATACATACGTACTTACCAGCTTCTTACCCGTCTTCTTCATGACCTTTATGATTAGCAATTTCATATTGGTGATGCAGACGTTGTGGAGGTATATAGAATATTTGGTAGGTAAGGGACTGGATATGGCGGTTTTTGGAAAATTCGTCTGGTATGCTTCCCTGAACCTGATTCCCATGTCGTTGCCGCTGGCCGTGCTGCTTGCATCGTTGATGACGTTCGGGAATTTCGGGGAGAAGCTGGAGCTGTTGGCCATGAAGGCAGCTGGCATTTCCCTGTTTAAAATCATGAAACCGCTCATCGTCTTGATGGTTTTCATTAGCATCGGAGCTTTTTATTTTCAGGACCAAGCCATGCCCAAAGTACAGGTGAAACTGATGACTTTGCTTGCTTCCTTTAAGCAGAAATCGCCGGAACTGTCCATTCCGGTGGGTGCGTTCTACTCTGAAATTCCAGGCATTACCTTGTATGTCAGGTCCAAAGACGTCGAAAAGAAACGGCTGAACGACATTGTCATCTATGATTTCTCACAAGGCTATGAAAATGCGCAGGTGACATTGGCCGATTATGCCACGCTCAAATTCACCGACGATAAGATGAACCTCATCTTCACGTTGCACAACGGCGAAGGGTTCAGCAATTTTAGCAACATGCAGGCTTCAGCAGCCAACATCCCTTACCGTCGGGAAAGCTTCCGGACAAAGCAAATCATTATGGATTACGACGGAAACTTCAACATGGTGGATGAGTCGAACTTCAACTCCATGCATTTCAGCAAGAACACAAAAGAGTTGAGCGTCATCATCGATTCGGTGGGTAACTTGCTCGACAGCCTTGCCCTTAAGACGGAAGAATCTTTCACGCAGCGAAAATACATGGGAAGGGCTCTGGATAACGGACACAAATTGATTGCACCAGAAGTAATCAAGAAAAAGTCACCCGTTAAGCCGTTTTTTCCAAAAATGGACAGCTTGATACAGAGTCTGAATCAGGAGGCCTTGCGAAACCTGACACAACGGGCGGAAAATAATGTCGTCAATATTCGTAATGACCTTGAATACAAACAGATAGCAGTAGCCAACGAAACCTATCAATTTCGACGCAGCAGCATTGAATTTCACCGTAAATTTACCTTATCCATTGCCTGTCTGATTTTCTTCTTTATCGGAGCGCCCTTGGGAGCCATCATTCGCAAAGGCGGAATCGGCTTGCCTGCTGTGATTTCGGTCTTGCTTTTCATATTTTACTACATGATTGACGTTGCCGGATACAAAATGGCACGCGACGGTCTGTGGGAACCCGTTTTGGGTGGTTGGATCAGTTCAGCGGTACTATTTCCGCTGGGATTGTTCCTCACATATAAGGCCGTCAAAGACTCTCAGATCTTGAACGGCGATGCTTATATCATTTTTATTAAAACCTGGCTGAACCCCAAACGCATGTACAAGCATGCCAAGGTGTGGATCCGTCATAAAAAACAGCAGCATGAGTGAATTTAAACTGAACAGTATAGAAGAAGCAATCGAGGAAATTGCAAAAGGGAACATCATCATCGCTGTAGATGACGAAGACCGTGAGAACGAAGGCGATTTCATCACCTCGGCTGAACTGATTACACCCGAGAAAGTGAATTTTATGATCACCCAGGGCCGCGGTGTCCTGTGTGCGCCCATAACGGAAGAACGCTGCGCCGAACTGGACCTGGAAAAACAGGTTTCTACCAACACTTCCCTGCTTGGGACGCCTTTCACCGTCACGGTAGATTTGCTGGAAGGCTGTGCCACAGGCGTTTCCGCTCAGGATAGAGCCATGACCATCCGGGCGCTGGCCGATCCGAACACCAAACCCGAAGACTTGGGTCGTCCAGGCCACATCAGTCCTTTGTATGCTAAAAGCAAAGGTGTTTTGCGTCGTGCCGGACATACCGAAGCCTCCATCGACTTGTGCCGCCTTGCTGGCCTGAAACCCGCTGCCGCACTCATTGAAGTGATGAACGAGGATGGCACCATGGCTAGAATGCCCGAGCTTTTTGCGATGGCCAAACAATTCGATATGAAAATCATTACGATTCAGGATCTGATTGCGTATCGTCTGAAACAGGAATCGTTGGTTGAAATGGGTGTCCGGGTTAATATGCCCACCAAATATGGTACGTTCCACCTCATTCCGTTTAAACAAATTTCCAACGGTCTGGAACACGTGGCCTTGGTAAAAGGCGAATGGGGACCAGATGAATCCATTCTGGTGCGCGTTCACTCCTCGTGCCTGACAGGCGATATTCTGGGTTCCATGCGCTGCGAATGCGGCGAGCAGTTGCACCATGCGATGAGAGCCATCGAAAAGGAAGGCAAAGGCGTACTGGTTTATATGAACCAGGAAGGTCGCGGCATCGGGCTGATGAACAAGATCATGGCTTACAAACTGCAGGAAGAAGGCATGGACACCGTTGATGCGAACATTCACCTGGGTTTCAACGCCGATGAACGTGACTATGGTGTGGGTGCGCAGATTCTAAGTAAAGTCGGTGTCATCAAAATGAAACTCATGACCAACAACCCAGTCAAACGCATCGGGCTGGAAGCCTACGGCCTGACCATCACCGAAAACGTACCCATCGAAGTGGAGCCCAACCAGTACAACGAGTATTACATGAAAACCAAGAAAGAACGCATGGGGCATACCCTGAAAAATATTCTATAACCGTAACAAACAACGACATGATCCTCAAACACCTGAAATTGACGCTGCTGGCCTTGCTGCTGGTTCCTGTGACGCTTTTTGCCGCCGGCAAAGTAAAAGAAAAAAAGGAACGCGACATCCTTTCAATGATTTCCAAAAATGATCCGGCTTACCTGTTTTGCTATTTCACCGGAAACGGTGCGGACGGATTGCATCTGATGTACAGTCTGGACGGATTGACCTGGCGAACCCTGAACAACGGGAAATCCCTGCTGACACCCACAGCCGGCGTATCCAAACTGATGCGCGATCCGAGCATCGTTCAGGATGCCAACGGTGGGTTTCACATGGTTTGGACCAGCGGTTGGACCGAAGGTTGCATAGGCTATGCTTCATCCAAAGACCTGATCAACTGGTCGGAACAAAAGACGCTTCCAGTCATGGCGGACGATCCAACAGCCCGGAATGCCTGGGCCCCGGAACTGTTTTTTGACAATTCTTCAAAGACTTTTTACATTATCTGGGCTTCCACAATTCCTGGAAAATTTCCTGAAAACGGAACCGGTGATGATGGTTACAACCACCGGATCTATTACACCACGACCCAAGATTTTGTAACGTTCACCAAAACCGCTTTGTTCTACGACCCAGGTTTCAACTGCATCGATGCCTTCCTGTTGAAGAAAAGCGGCACCTATTACATGTTCATCAAAAATGAAACCAAGGATCCGGTTGAAAAAAACATCCGCATGGTGGCTTCCAACAAAATCACAACTTTCCCAAAAGCTATTGCTGAACCCTTCACCGGAAAGCAATGGGCTGAAGGCCCCACAGCCATTCAGATCGGCAAATACACCTACGTTTACTGGGACAAATATCGGGATAAAAAATACGGTGCCGTTCGTAGCAAAAACCTGAACAAACCGGTCTGGGAAGACATCTCCGACATGATCCGTTTTCCGGCAGGCGTTCGTCACGGAACAGCCTTCAAAGTATCGGATGCCGTGTTGATTGGGCTTCAGCAATTGGAGAAAAAAACGGAATAATATCATTACTGGACTACAAAGTGAAATACGACGATAGATGGCATAAAATCCATGTCTATTTCGTACTTTTGCGGAGTATGACCAACCTAATAAACTAAACGTATGAACCCTGTTTCCGAGCGCTTAGCAAGCCTCTCGCCTTCAGAGACATTGGCGATGTCACAAAAGAGCAACGAACTCAAAGCTCAAGGTATTGATGTGATCAACATGAGTGTCGGTGAACCCGACTTCTTCACCCCAGACCACATTAAAGACGCTGCCAAACAGGCCGTTGACGCCAACTTTTCGTTTTACTCCCCTGTCCCCGGCTACCCCGCACTTCGCAATGCCATTGTAACCAAACTGAAAAACGAAAACGGTTTGATTTATAAACCGGAACAGATTGTTTGTTCCAACGGAGCCAAACAGTCTGTCTGCAACGTATTGCTTTGCATCATCAATCCTGGTGATGAAGTGATTGTGCCCGCACCCTACTGGGTCAGTTACGTGGAAATGGTAAAACTGGCCGAAGGTACCAACGTGATCGTCAGTGCCGGCATCGAGCAGGATTTCAAAATCACGCCCGCTCAACTAGAGGCCGCCATCACGCCCAAGTCCAAAGCCATCATCCTCTGCTCACCGTCCAACCCGACCGGCAGCGTTTACAGCAGGGAGGAACTCAAAGGTCTGGCCGACGTTTTGGCCAAATATCCTAACATCATCGTCCTTTCCGACGAAATCTACGAACACATCAACTATGTCGGCAAACACACCAGCATTGCTGAATTCGATAACATCCGCGACCGCGTAGTCATCATCAACGGCGTTTCCAAAGCATACGCGATGACCGGCTGGCGCATTGGCTGGATTGCCGCTCCCCAATGGATCGCTTCTGCCTGCAACAAACTGCAGGGTCAATACACGTCAGGTCCTTGCTCCGTTTCCCAGAAAGCTGGTGAAGCCGCTTATACCGGAACGCAAGAACCCGTTGCTGAGATGCGTGCCGCCTTCAACCGTCGTCGTGACCTCATCGTGGAACTGGCCCGTCAGATTCCCGGTCTGAGATGTGCGAAACCCGAAGGTGCTTTCTACATCTTCCCGGAAGCCGATTCTTTCTTTGGTAAATCCTTCGAAGGACGCAAAATCAACGATGCAGGCGATCTGGCCATGTATCTGCTGGAAGTCGGCCACGTGGCTGCCGTCGGCGGAACCGCTTTCGGCGCTCCCAAATGCATCCGTTTCTCCTACGCCCTTTCCGACGAAAACATCGTGGAAGCCATGCGTCGGGTGAAAGAAGCATTGGGCAAGCTGGCATAAGCAATCTAATGATTTCAGAGTCCGCTGTGAGTTCCTTAAAGGGTGCTCCAATTTCCTAATAACCAATAATCAATCTGACAGTATTATTTTCTTATAAACAACTGACTGATCTGATTTTAGTTGGGCAATAAAAACCCCTTTAGAAAAGGTCGAGAAATTCAACACCTGAATATCACTATTTACAACTGAATGATACATATTCTTTCCTTCTAGATTGTATATGGACAACAAGCAATTCTTGCAGTTAATCAGATTAAATAGCCCATCTTTAGAAGGATTCGGATATATTAGAATGTTGTTTTCAGCATCATTTATTGGATATAAAGCCGTATTGTTAGACACTGATAATCTAAAACTCACCGAAATGTTATTTTGAGTTGCCACATAATCACCAGTATCTTTTGCCTGAACATTATTGAGTTTTATTGTTGCAGTAGTTGCATTAAATCCATTTGGTCCACTCCATTGCCAATTTGTAGAATCGGATGGGAATGTACTGAACGATACATTTCCACCTTGAATGAGTGTTGCTTGATTGGTTTGTTGCCACCCATCTTCATTCATATTCACCCATGGATTGGTTGTTACGCTATCAATCAAACAGTTTGAACAAGTCGGTTTTACGCAGTTAATAATAACTGTGGCTTGTTTAATTGGCGTAGTAGATCCATCAAATACCCTGAGTTCTGAAATTCCAGCCTTGTTCATCGCGCTTGTTCCACCGGTAATTGTAACGCGCACATACCTTGCTGATACAGCATTGAAACTATCGGTTAGTATTTGTTGTATGCTCGTATTTGAAGTTTGATTTACAGCAGACGTCCACAGCAAACTGTCTGTTGAAGTTTCAATTTTGTACTGGTATGCAATACCTGAATTCGGCCACACAATCTGCGTTTTATTTACATTGTATGTCGTACCCAAATCAACAGCCCAAGAATGTCCTGCATTGCCATCAATTGCACTCCAATAGGTATCCTGACTTCCATCATTAGCATTAGAAGCCAACCTCTTTTGCGTAGAAACAATCATTGTTCCGTCAAATAACCTGAATTCGTAAAAGCTTGCCCAGTCACTTGATGACGAACTTGTAATAGTTATACGAACATATCGGCCAGTGGCAGTAAAACTATCCTTCATATCTTGGGTAGAGGTAGTATTTGTTGTCTTATCCAATGCTATAGTCCAAACAGACTTATCAGTTGATATTTCAATTTTATATTGATACGAATAGCTATGTTCCCAAACAATTTCTGATCCGACAATAGATTTTACGCTTCCCAAATCAACCGTCCACCAATGCCCTGCACTTTCATTGGTTGCGCACCAACGGGAACTTGTCAAACCATCATTTCCCGAAGCAGGTGGATTATTGGTTTCATAAGTATCCGCTGTCGCCATTTTATTTAACGCGATATTGGCCAGCTCATAAATATCCTCCGAATCGGCATTAGACGGTTTCGTAAATGCCAAATTATTTAAAACCGGCGATGTGGTGGCCGAAACGGTAATCATTCCTTCGGCACCGGTTGATTGTACAATAGCGAGACATTTTCCATTGAATGCTAGTCGTGATGATGCCTTAAATGATTCTAAACTTAATGGATTTCCATTATCAACACCCACAATTTTACCTGGTCCGCTTACACTGTATGTAACCTGATTTGCTGCATCCGGTACTAATATTCCATTTGCATCCAGCATGTTCGTTTCGAGAAACACCTGATCCTTACCATTTGCTTCCATTGTAATTCGATCGGCTTTAAGCTCAATTTTTGAAGCACTTCCGGCAGTTACAATGCTGTCTATTGCTGCAACAAGCCCATTTTTATACCCAATGGCTTCGACTTTACCGGCAACAAACGGAATATTCCATTCATTATGAAACGGCTTAGCTGTTCTCGTTTTTTGAGTACTCACTTTTGTTCCATTAACTACCAACCTCACACTATCGCAGTTGGAGTACGCCCAAACAGGAATTGTTGATCCGGCAACCCAGTTCCAATGAGGCAATAAATGCACCATCGGTTTTGAAGTCCACTGGCTTTGATAGAAATAGTAAATATCCTTGGGAAAACCACACATATCCACGATTCCAAAATACGAGCTTTTGGCCGGCCAGCCATAAGGTGTTGGCTCTCCAATATAATCGAAGCCTGTCCAAACAAATTCACCACCAACAAATGCTCTGGACTTATTGAAATCCCAAGCTGCTTCTGCACTATGACCCCAGCCAACTACTGAATTGTCATAATTAGAGCATTGCATATCCGAAGAAGTGAGAATATTCGAGCTTGTTGGTGTATGATACACTCCACGGGTACGAACCGCCGAAGAAGTTTCACTACCGAAAATCACCCAATTAGGATTTTGGGCATGATCCGTATCATAATTGCTTCCCGAACCATAATTATAACCTACAGCATCTAAAATAGGTCCTATGGTACCTCTGTTATTTAATGCTTGTGTGATCGGACGTGTGGTGTCATCAGCATGAATCCAACTGATCAGGTTCTTTGCGATGGCCAGTCCGTCAGCACTTGCTTGTTGAGGAATTTCATTACCAATGCTCCACATGATTACGGAAGGGTGATTTCTATCACGTCGAACCCAATCCTGAACATCCTTTTGTGCCCATGCATCAAAATACTGTCCGTAATCGTTAGCGGTTTTACCATTTTGCCAGCAGTCGAACGATTCATCCATAACTACAATGCCCAATCTGTCGCAAATTTCCAACAAAGCAGGTGCCGGTGGATTGTGAGATGTACGAATAGCGTTGCAACCAAACGATTTTAATATTTCAACTTGACGCTCTAATGCTCTATAATTCTGAGCAGCACCCAAACTACCCAAATCGTGATGCTGGCATACACCCTGCAGTTTTATATTTTTATCGTTCAACCAAAAACCAGTATTTGGATTCAGTGTTATTTTTCGAATGCCGAACGTCGTTGCAAAATTATCCAGCACTCTATTGTTATCCACAATTTGTGTTCTGATTTTGTAAAGATAGGGATTGGTTAACGACCATAATGTCGGATTGGTCATTTGATATGTAAAAACACACGAACTGTCTTTATTTACCGGCAGTAAAATCGGAGTACTTACGTTGGAAATAATCAGTTTCCAGTTTTGATCATAGATGGTTGTAACTACTGATACACTTTTTGCCACGGAAGAATGGTTCTGTATCCTAGCAGTCGCAGTTACGTTGGCAGCGGCTTGGCTTACCGACGATGTGGTTACAAACGTTCCACAATAGGCAATATGAACCGAATCAGTAGCTGTAATCCAAACGTTTCGGTAAATTCCACTTCCTGAATACCAACGGCTATTTTTTTGATTATTGTTTACCTTCACAGCAATAATATTTGTTGTAGTGCTGGAAATATAGCGTGTAAGATCATATTCAAACGTACTGTAGCCGAATGGCCTGGTCCCCAAAAGATGTCCGTTAATCCAGACAGAGCTATTCATGTACACTCCTTCAAATTGGATGGTAACTCTTTTTCCTGAAAAACCTTGCGGCAACAAAAAAGACTTACGATACCAACCTATGCCACCATCCAAATAACCGCCATCACCTCCCGCTGCTGAGTTTTTATTAAATGAGAATTCGATACTCCAATCGTGCGGAAGTGACAACTGGCGCCATGAGGCGTCATTGTATGTCGGATTTTGAGCTCCGGCTAAGTCGCCAAGTTTAAATTTCCAGTTCTTATTAAAACTAATACCGCGTCCTCCATTAAACGCATCGGAAGCCGGTTCCGACACTGCTGCAAAGGATTGTAATACAAAAAAGGCAGAACACAAGGTAACAAATAATTTTTTACTAAGAATTTCCATATATTATTATTGTTAAATAACCATATTCCAAAACTATATAAAATTATGCTTTGCGAATTCCCATAAGAATTCATTGATAATCCTCATCGAAGGTGAAAAATCGGTGTCCCAATGCTGCCTGAACATTGATTGTGATTTTTGATTACAGACGTAAAGATAGTGAAATATCTGATTTCCATGGAATGCCTTTCGGATGGTTTATACATTGTTCAGATGACGCCCCCCCCAAAAAAAAGCATCCGGCAGAAAATTAGTAAGAAGTCCGAATAATCTTTTAGCATTATGGGTATCTTCGCTTTTATTTGAATAGACTTGAACAATACGGATAAAATCATCGAATGCGTCCCCAACTTCAGTGAAGGCAGGGATAAGGTTAAAATGGAACGGATCATCGATTGCTTTCGGGGTGTGGACGGTGTCAAGCTGTTGGATTACAGCAACGATGTTAGTCACAACCGAATGGTCGTCACGGCGGTTGGTTCTCCCGAAGCTATGAAAAGATCTGTAGTGAAGGCCATCGCAACCGCTGTACGCGAAATCGATCTGAACCAACACCGAGGGGAACACCCGCGTTTGGGTACGGCCGACGTGGTCCCGTTCATTCCGATCCGAAACATGACAATGGGCGAAGCCGTTCAGCTGGCTAAAGAAGTGGCTTCCGAGGTGGCTTCTGCCAACAATCTTCCTATCTATTTATACGAGAAGGCTGCCAGTGCGCCTCATCGGGAAAATCTGGCCGATGTTCGGAAGGGGCAATTTGAAGGACTTGTTCAGAAAATGCAAGATCCGCTTTGGAAGCCGGACTTCGGGCCTTTCATGCCCCACCCCACGGCCGGCGCCACCATCATCGGCGCCCGCAACTTCCTGATTGCTTGGAACGTCAATCTGAATACCGACAACCTGGACATAGCCAAAGCCATCGCGAAAAAAATAAGGTTCTCAAGCGGCGGTTTCCCTTGTGTAAAAGCATTGGGTCTATTTTTGGCCGAAAAAGGCCAGGTTCAGGTTTCCATGAATTTGACCGACTACACCCAAACCTCCATGCATCAGGTGTTTGACTGCATTCGTGAAGAAGCTGCCAGTCGTAGTGTTAGCATTGCATGCAGTGAAGTCATCGGGCTGTTGCCCTTGGAGGCCGTGGTCGATTCAGCCGTTCATTACCTCCAAATCGAGGATTTCAGCATAAATCGCATTCTGGAAAACCGATTGCTCGAATAAGGTTAAACATCCTACAGGACCATGCCACTTTCCTCGGTATTTTGAACGAATAAAATTGGTTGGGTAGGCTATAATTGCGTCTTCAAAAAGCCTTCGAGCCCTTTTCTGGCATCCTCCAATTTTTCCTCCCAATGCTTGATGGAATTCTGACCGATCACATCGGTGATGTACTTGACTGCGATAAAGGGGATGCTCAGCATTTTGCAGGCCTGTGCGCCTCCATAAGCTTCCATGTCAAAGACATCGGCCCACTCACCGGCAGAAGAATCATCGGCGTTTTCCTGAAACGTATCACCGGTTGAAACCGTACCATCAACGTTCTGCTTGAATGAAAAAGAAGCCAATTCATCGGTAAAATCCAGCTGAAAAGGCACGCCAAGATGCGAAATCTTTTCGAGATCCCTGTCTACAAATTTGTCGGCCACCACGATATCACCAACCTGATGATGTAGCGTACCTGCCGTTCCTACGGCAAGCACCAAGTCGGGTTTAAGCATTTGTGCTTTCTCAAAGGTGTGCAAGGCGGCAGAAACCTTTCCCACACCAGTTTTACAGAAAAAAAGTTCATGACCGGGAATCTGCCAGCTGCCGCGTTCAGCCTCCAAAGCGTAGGTTATCAGAATCTTCATGGAGCGATGTATTTGTACCTGCAAAACTACGGATTTTGTAGTGAAAAATGTACCTTTGCTTACAAATCGGAACTTAAATACCAAAACGATATGAACAAACAGATTCAAGAAATCGCCCAGCGCCTCGGTGGTTTGCGTGACATCCTGGAAATCAGCGTTTCAGAAATGGCTGAAGTTTGCCACATTCCCCAAGAAGAATATGTAGGATATGAAACTGGAAAGAAGGACATTCCCGTGAGCGCCCTCCAAAACATTTCCCGACATTTCAACGTGGAGCTCACCGCTTTGCTTTTTGGTGCGGAACCGAATGTTTCCACCTACTACCTAACCCGCGCCGGCCAAGGCACCGCCATGGAGCGGAGCAGCTCCTACAAATACCAGTCGCTGGCCGCCGAATTCGCCCATCGCAAAGCTGATCCATTTGTCGTGACGGTGGAACCCAAACCCGAAAATACGCCCATCCACCTGAACAGCCACGACGGACAAGAATTCAACTTCGTGCTCGAAGGCAGCATGCAAATCAGCATCGACGGAAAGGACCTTCAATTGAATGCTGGCGACAGCCTATACTTTGACGCCACCAAACAACACGGCATGAAAGCACTGAACGATGCTCCCGTCAAATTTCTGGCCATCATTTTCTAACCACACCACAAAGTAATAATATGATCGAGAAGTATCTGAAACAGACGAAATTCACCGATTTCGAGGACTTCAAACTGAATTACGAACTCATAGTACCCGAAGATTTCAATTTTGCCTACGACGTCGTGGACGAATGGGCCAGAACTCACCCGGACAAACGGGCATTGCTCTGGACCAACGACCAAGGAGCCAGCAGGTCTTACACCTTTGGCGAACTCAAGGAAATATCCGACCGCACGGCAGGTTACCTGAGTTCCCTCGGTATTGTCAAAGGCGATATGGTCATGGCCATCCTCAAAAGGCGGGCTGAATTCTGGTTCACCATCATCGCGCTGCACAAAATCGGAGCCGTCATCATCCCGGCCACCCATTTACTTACCAAAAAGGACATCATTTATCGCAACAACGCCGCGGACATCAAAGCCATCGTTTGCGACGGAGACGAACTGGTGATCGGCCACATCAACGACGCCCTGCCCGAATCCCCGTCCATCAAAACACTCGTTTCCATCGGACCTTTTATACCCGAAGGCTGGGAAGATTTCCACACGGGCATCGCCAACGCCAAGTCCTTTGAACGCCCTTTAGAGCCTACCAAAAACAGCGATCCGCTCATCGTCAGTTTCACTTCCGGCACCACGGGCAATCCCAAGATGGTTTTGCTGGACAGCGTTTATCCACTCGGCCATATCGTTACCGCCAGCTACTGGCACAACCTGCACGAGAACAGCATCCACCTCACCATCGCCGATACCGGCTGGCTCAAAGCCGTCTGGGGCAAACTCTACGGCCAGTGGATTGCCGGTGCCACCGTTTTCGTTTACGACCATGAGAAATTCACACCTGCCGACATGCTGGCCATCCTTGCCAAACACAAAGTGACCTCCCTTTGCGCACCGCCCACCATTTTTCGCTTTCTCATCCGCGAAGACCTGAGCAAATACGACCTTTCCAGCCTCGAATGGTGCACAATCGCCGGTGAAGCACTGAATCCGGCCGTGTACGAACAATTCTACAACATGACCGGCATCAAACTGCGCGAAGGCTACGGACAGAGCGAAACCACCCCCACCGTGCTGACTACACCCTGGGTGGAACCCAAACCCGGTTCCATGGGCTTGCCGAACCCGCATTACGACATGGACCTGCTCACTCCGGACGGACGCTCTGCTGAAGCCGGTGAACAAGGCCAGATCGTGATTCGATACGACAAAAAATACCCGGTCGGCATGTTCAAGGGCTACTACCGCAACCAGCAACTCACGGACGAAGCCATGAAAGACGGCGTTTATTACACCGGCGACCTGGCCTACAAAGACGAAGATGGCTATTACTGGTTCGTCGGACGCGCAGACGACGTGATTAAGAGTTCCGGCTACCGCATCGGTCCGTTCGAGGTGGAAAGCGCCCTGATGACCCATCCCGCCGTCGTGGAATGCGCCATCACCGGCGTTCCCGACGAAATCCGAGGACAAATTGTTAAAGCAACGGTCGTTCTGGCCAAAGACTGGAAAGATAAAGCCGGCGATGCCCTCGTCAAGGAATTGCAAGACCATGTCAAAGAAGTGACCGCCCCCTATAAATACCCGCGCATCATCGAATTCGTGGATGAACTGCCCAAAACCATCAGCGGAAAAATCCGCCGTGTAGAAATCCGTCAAAGAGATGCCAAATAAACTATGGAAAAACTGATCGTCATTAAAGTTGGAGGCAAAATCGTTGAGGAACCAGAATCCTTGCAAGCGCTATTAAAGGACTTTGCTCTAATCGAAGGCCACAAGGTGCTCGTTCATGGCGGAGGCCGCTCCGCCACACAGGTAGCTGCCAAACTGGGCATCGAAAGCCAGATGGTGAACGGCCGCCGAATCACTGACTTGGAAACCCTGAAAGTGGTAACCATGGTCTATGCAGGGTTGGTCAATAAGAACATCGTGGCCGGCTTGCAGGCTTTGAACGTCAATGCCCTCGGTCTGACCGGTGCCGACCTGAATTACATGCGTTCCGAAAAACGTCCGGTTGGCGAAGTCGATTATGGTTATGTGGGCGATGTCAAGGAAGTGCAGTCGGACATCCTAGCCAGCCTGATTCATCAGGGCGTGGTTCCCGTATTGGCTCCATTAACCCACGACAAGAAAGGCAACATGCTGAACACAAATGCCGACACCATTGCCGGTGAAGCCGCCAAAGCACTGGCCAAACATTTTGACGTAACCCTGATGTATTGCTTCGAAAAAGAAGGGGTGCTCATGGATGCCGACGATGACAGTAGTGTCATCCCTAAAATCACACGTGAGATCTTTGCCAACTATGTGGAAAGCGGTATCATTCAGGGCGGTATGATTCCCAAACTGGAAAATGCCTACGAAGCCATCGATGCTGGGGTGAAGGAAGTCATCATCACCAAGTCGGACAATTTATTAAAGGGAGGCGGAACCAGAGTCGTTTGATTGATGCTTCTCTCCGAAAGTAGCGAGGAATTTGCGCCCGGAATTTGAACACCTACGGATAAAAAGCGAAATTCATACTCGTTAAATGCTTGTTTTTCAGGTTTCAAAAAGTGATGAAACAAGAGTCCACTTCAAATTATCGCTATCAGAGCAACAGTTATGGCTTATTATTACTATCCGGGTGGCGAAAGTTTGTAAAGGACACTTTGCGTATAGTCGGGAATCCTTTCTTTTTGTTTCTACTATTACAAACTGTTAAGCACCGTCTTCACCATTTCCGAAATCAGTCGTCCTTCCGCTTTTCCTGCCAATAGCTTGCTGGCCAAGCCCATCACATTGCCCATATCCTTTGGACCGGTAGCCCCGTTTTCTGCAACGAGGACTTTGATGGCGGCTTCCAGTTCTTCAGTACTCATCTGTTTGGGCAGGTAGGATTCTAGTATGGCAGCTTCAGCCAGTTCATTTTCGGCTAGTTCCGGACGATTTTGTTGAATATAGATAGTCGCAGAGTCCTTGCGTTGTTTCAGGAGTTTGGTTACAATCTTGAGAATCGTGTCGTCGGTGATTTCTCCATTCGCACCAGGAGCAGTCTTGGCTTCAATGATTTCCTTCTTGATACCGCGGACAGTCAGTTTACGGACTTCATCTCTGGCAATCATGGCGGCTTTCAAGTCCGCGTCAATTTGTTCGGCTAAGTTCATTATTTAATAAATATGAAGACTATTAACGAGGAGAGATAAACCATTTAGTCCGGTCAGAAAGCAAAGTTAGATAGTAATCGTAGTTATCGGAATGTTTTGCTGCCACTCTTTTTGCTAGAAAAGTAGGATCTTTACGATGGTCGGACATCCTGATCAGGTCTTGAAAACGATTCCCTTCAAATGCGGTTTCAAGAGCCAGTTCGTCACAGATACTTCCTTCCACGAAATTGATCGAATCAGTTTTTGCGGCTAGCATATCAGTAGAATCGGTTGAAGCAGGTGTGTAATCCGGAATGATATACATGGCGTTGGACTCTGATGAACCACTCCCTCTACTATGAACACCCATGTTATAATCGAAGTAAGTACTATTGACAAGGTCGGAACTTTGAAATAGCGTAACATACGGCTTCTGATCAGAAATTTCCCCAGCCGGAATCAGGGCTAAAGTGGAAGCGTTCAGACCGTATTTTAGAACGGCAAAGGCTAAGTTAGGCTTTCCGGCCCGATTAACAGCTTCGGCATAACGCAGATACAGCAAGGCGACCCGATAGATTAATATAACGTTCTCGTCATATTTATTAATTAGCATTTGGCTTTCGTTCAAATAAGAGTTCGTTATCCTCTTATCAAATAGTCTTATAGCACGAAGGTCACCTGTAGTATATTTAATGGTCCCACTAAGTTCCTTAAAACAATAAATTTGGTCATCACTTATCTTTTGATAGGCAGTCGATCCACATAGTTCGAAGTTCTTGCACATGCTTCCCAATTTGGAAGGTGTTCCGTCGAAAGGAGAAGCGACCAGCTTCATCAAGCTAATCAATTCCCAGCTGGATTTGGTGTTGGTTAAGGAGTTGGACCAAGAATCCATCCAATAAGAGTATGTGCCATCTTGCCAAACGACGGCATAACCTTTTTCGACGATGTACAAATTTTTCTCAATGAGTTTGGCATAAGACGAGGCAGCACTCTCATAGTCGGCTTTGTTACCGGTTTGACTGGCTTTCCATAGGTAAAGGTCTCCCAATAGGAACAAGGGATCAATAAATAGGAGATTGCTTATAACACCGTTTATTTCTCCGTAATCTGGCATGGCTGTATTGACAAGCGGATTCACCTTTTCCATATCTTCCACATCTTCGATCAATGAATCAATTAATTGGGGATAAGACAGGAGTGGATAGTTTTTTTCAAGATCATTCACACTCAAGACAGGATCGGAATAATACGTTGCTTCTCCATAATTCAGTCCCAATTGTAAATACGTCCAGACTCGGATGGCTTTTGCTGCATTTATTTCCTTTTTATAAACACGTTCGCCCCGAACCGTCACCATGGTGTCGGCTTTGCTAATGAAGTAATTGCAGTTGTTGATGACCGCATAATAATCACGCACATCGGCGAATGGGCTGGTTTTTGGATCGACCGTAAAATTGTTCAGGTCACGGATCTCATTACTTGAGTTGACGGTAACATCCATCAAGTCTGCCCTAAGCTCACCCGTCAGGACATTTCGGTCGGCCAATTTCTGCATCTTAGAAAGAATACCTAGGATGGAGAATACAGTATCATTGGGTGAAGTCAACAGATTCTTATCGCTGCTCAGGAAACGGTCTGTTTCAACCGACAGGAGACGGTCACAGGATGCCAAAGGCATCAACAGGCAGAATACCAGCAAGACGATCGCTCCGGAAAATAGCTTATTCATAGTTGTCGTTGATTGTAAGTCATTAAAGGTTGAATCGGATTCCGGCATTGAAACCCCTGCTTTGAGGAACCAATCCTGTATCGATTCCACGATAGTAAATTTGATTTGAAGAAGAAAATTCTGGATCGCTGCCAAGGTATTTACTGAATGTCCACAAGTTATCTGCAGAAACCCAGACAGTAAAGCCTTGCAGGAACGCGATTTTCCGAACTGGGACCTCATACGTTAGCTCTATCGTTTTGAGTCTCAGATAAGATGCATCTTCAATCCAGCGGTCAGAAAAACGATTGTTGCCTTTCGGATCACCATAGGAGGATTTCGGCAAATTAGTTACTTGACCGTCAGATATCCAGCGGTTGGTCATGAAAATGCTCTGATTGTAGAAACTGCTGCCGCTTTCAAGTTGGGAACGGAGGTAATTGTAGGCGTCGTTTCCATAGGAGAAACTGAAGACGGCCTTCACACCCAAGTTTTTGTAACGGATTCCTGCAAAAGCGGAACCAAAGAGGTCAGGATTTGGATTGCCAATGATCGTCTTGTCCTTTTCATCAATCACCTGATCGTCGGCATTCCGATTGACGAAACGCACATCCCCAGCTTCAAGTGGGAGCAGTGCTCCGGTAGTCTCCCGCACGGAGAGGTTGGCAGTCGCGGCTTCTGCTGTTGTGGAAAAAACACCATCTGTTTGGTATCCATAGAACTGTCCCATGGGTTGACCGACGGCTGTGAGGACTTGAGCGCCATATACGGGAGTCAGGTAATCACCATCTATCAAGGACAAAACCTTGTTTTCGAAATGCGAGACAGAACCACCAGCAGTGACAGAAAAATCTTTCATTCGGATCAAGGTCGTTTGCAGGTTCACCTCATATCCCTTGTTGCTGAGGCTGCCACCATTCGTCCAGTAGGAGGGCATACCGCTCCATACCGCCGGCGCCTTGAGCATCAACAAATTGTCCGTCTTATTATCATATAGGTCAACAGAAAGAATCAATCTGCCGTTAAACAGACTTGCATCCATACCCACATTCTTTTTCAAGACCGTTTCCCATCTAACTTTTGGATTTGCAAGGTTGCGCAGCGCAAGCCCAGATGCACTACTGGCGTATCTAACTGATTCGAAATAGGTGGTATTGGACGCATTTGCAATGTTGTCGTTTCCTGACATACCGATGCCTGCTCTGAATTTCAATTGATCAAGCATGTCTAAGTCGGCCATAAAATCTTCTGAGCTGGCCAACCAACCCAGGTTGAGAGAAGGGAATAGCGCCCAATTAACTCCACCGAATTTTACAGCAGACTCCACTTGTCTGCCAAAACGAGAACTGCTTTCCATCGAAAAGCTTGCGTCCGCAAAATACTTGTCTTGAAAACCATAATTGAGTAATGCGTAACCAGTCAACAACTTGTAGGGATCGTCAGTGCCAGTAACGGTCTTATAAAGCAATGAAGACGACATCTCACGGACTTGATCACTTCCTGTATTGTGACCGAATGCGTACTCTGCCTTATACGTTTCACTGAGGAAACGGATGCCACCGTTTAGGTCAACAGTATTTTCATCCCATTTTTTGATCCAGGTCAGACGGGTATCGCTGAAAACGGAGTTATGGTTTATGAACTGGTTCTTCACATGATTCTTCGAAGGAATATCTAGGTCTTTATAGATGAATGGTGCCACACCAAACATCGGGCTAAACAAGTTTTCTGAGAGTTTCAGCATGGTATAGCTGAAATGCGAGGAAATGGTCAGGTTTCGGCTCAATACCAACTTGGGCGTTATGGCCATGTTAAAATTCATTTGGGAAGATTCCCCAACACCGTAATCTAGTATGGCATAAGGATTTGCCACGTTCATGAAATCGTAATTTTCTAGTTTGGTCGTCGGATTCCCAGAATTGTTATATTGGTAGGGATATAAGAAGGGTGATTTGATCAGTGCGATGAATCCGGGTGAATTCATTTGACTGTTGTAACTCTCTGCAAGACCATCGTTCCGGAGTTTTCGTACAGCTTGAGTATACAGAATATCGAATGCTACGCTCAGATCAGTTGTTAGCTTTATATCGGAATTGAATCGAGCATTGATCCTGTTGAACGTATTTTCCTGCAGGGTTCCTGTCGCATTGGTCATACCAAGCGAAAGGTTGTATAAAGCCATCTCATCTCCACCATTTACATCAACATGATAACTTTGATTGGCGGCATCGGTATAGATACCATCCGTCCAATTTGTCTGATTATGATAGCGGTTGTAAAAGATAAAATTCTGATCATCCTTTAGAAAGTACTGATTACTGAGAGCATTCCGTGCGTCATCATTCTTAATAAGGTCGCTTAAGAACAAACGATACTGATCTGCATTCATCATCGGAGTCGTTGTAGGTCGGGACTGATAACCGAATTGCGTGGAAACGTTGATGCGTGTCACTTGGTTTTTCCCGCGGTTCGTCTTGATAAGAAGAACTCCGTTCGCACCCTTGCTTCCGTAAACGGACGTTCCATCCTTAATGACGCTTATACTCTTAATGTCATTGACATCAAGCGTGGATAATGGATTGATGTTGTTTCCCAAGTGAATGGACGACTCGTCGGTCCGATCGCATAGAATTACATCGTCCACTACGATAAGGGGTTGATTTCCGCCATTGATGGAGTTGATGCCCCTGATCAACATGGACGAACCAGACAATGGACTGCCGGAGTGAGGAGTAAATTTCAAGTCACCAGAAAGATTTGCAATCAGCATGGCATCCACGGTTCCCAATGTGGCGTTCTCTGTATTGATGGTACGGATGGAAGTAGTACTGGTCGACTTTCGAATGGTTCCGAACGATGTTTCCAAGTCGCTGAAATAGTTTGGATTTCCAGATGGAAGGATGGCGATAACCTTCGATGGATTTGACAAGTAAAGAATCACTTCCTTTTTATCATATCCGGGAGCGGAGACTTCCACGGAACGTTTTTTGTCAGGCATGAAAAGACGGAAAATCCCGTTTTCATCTGTCATAGCTGAATTTTTTCCATCGATGGCTTTCACATTGGCACCAGCCAATTTATTGTTGTTGGTCGCATCAACGATGATACCAACCAGTGTGTCCTTTCTAACGCCGTTCTGCCTGAGTAATTTTGTTTGCGCGACTCCCTGGAGTGTATAGCCGACCAAAAGGAGCGTCAGCAAAGGTCTGATGACTTTGCCGGATCGGTATCTGGGTCCATTATTTTTCATAGGTTATTGTTGAACAGGTTCGAAGATGATACAATCGATAAGCAGGTCACGGGAGTAGGTCAACGCCTGTGCTTGTGCTTGGGTAACATTATTAGTAACTTTAAGTTTGACATTCGATATTTCCATCCCATACTCAGAAACAGGGAAGACAAAATTTTCAGTCACTAATACTTTGGTCATTTTATCAGTTTTTGTGACGAAGTTGACCGATTTGTTAGTGAAATTTTTACTAGGGATCAGGCCATTTGCCTGTTTATACATAAGAGTAAAGATAACCTTACTGGGCAATGGGGTGGATGTATTAAGACTGTTGGGTGCGAATACACAATAGATATTGTAAGCGGCACCATATTGAATGGTCGAATCCGTATTGAGCTTTCCGGAAAGAGTATTCGGTATGTCAAATGTCACCGTGGGGTAAGCACTTGTTCCTGATGGTGAAATATCGATGTATTTATTATTGGATACAATGAAAGAGGTGTCAGTATAATTCCGTTCATACAGAATACTGCTTGTGCTAACCCTACCACTGGTTTGTTCAGCCTCCACTCGTATTTCCTTGTTCCAAGATTGCCACGATTTGTATTGCAGGCTGTCTTTGATGTATATTGTCCCGTTGCTGGCGTTTACTGTGCGCAAAGCGCCATCAAAAGGATTCGGGAAATAATTGCCATATGTAGACACTAGCGAATCTTGAACAGGGACTTGTTTATCTCTGAATATAAGATCCTTAACAATGTTAATCATGGTGGCTTGTCGTTGAAGGGTATCAGCGTTGTACTTGCTCGCTACCGTTGAATAATAATATCTGTAGTATTCCTTAATATTGTTGTAAGACTTAATCCAAGCCGTATTGTTAGGCATTAGTACAGAATACGTACTATCCTCGTTGTTAAGTTCCCCCAAATAATAAAACAGGGTATTATAATTATAGGTTACCGAATCAATATAGATCGTCTTGCCATCATCGGTAAGATCTGGTCCAGGTATGCTTCTGGCCGCGTCAAATACGATTCGGTCAAACGAATGAAAATAAGTACGTAAAGAGTCCAACTCCGTTTCTGTATCCATCAGTTCCCAGAGATTTCCAAAAAAAGGAATTTTGTCACCGATACGGTGTAATATTCCGTTCGAAGTTACGATGTTCTTTTGGGTGAGCGGATTAGTTCCAATCAGAAAATCTTCGCCGATTCGGCTGAACAAAATCACTTTATTGTTGAGCATCAGTATCCGTTGGGGTGAAGTTCCAGAGGCAGGGTAACTGTAGTGAGAAATGTGATTTTGCACATAGCTCTTCAACAGTATAGCGTCGGACAAACCGGCGTCTGTCGTATCAATGTTCTGTGCCGAGGAATCGGAAGGTGCCCAAACGGTATACATCTGTGAACCTGAAAGAAGTTTGTCATAACCCGTCTTACGAACCGCCCAAGCGAACTTGGTCGTCGTAGGATCTTGCCGAATGATGTCCCAAAGGTTCTGACCCGGGACGAGTTCTTCGTTTATAGAATAGTGCTCCGTCCAGTTGTCATTTTTACAGGAAACAAACAATAAGGACGAACCTACAAACAGAAGCAGTATATATCTAATTAACTTGAATTGCATCTTCATGGTTGTTAAACATTTTTGAAATCGTCAATCTTTCTCTTCGGGCGTACCACCGGGAGGATTGTAGATGATTTTTGGCACGTATTCGAAATAATCCATCATAGCTTGGGCAGAAGGTTTGTCAAGGACAGACTTGAACCGGACATAGTGGGGTTCGTAAGTGTCGAAGGTGAAGGTTCCGATAATCCGTCGAAGAGCACCGGATGCATCTCGGGACATCAAAGGGGCAGATCCATTGTTCCTGAAATACGATGTTGGACCTTTCATATATCCGCGATTGCGCATCGTCTTATCGTTGTCAATGCCAAAATCAGTAGTTGAAGCATCTTGAACCCACCCAATACGAGCGTCGTTGGCTTCAATGGTCAGGTTCAGCGGAATGCCGACAGGCTTGTTGTCCACATAAAGCTGCGTGATACTTCTGTTTCCGTTGGCGGTATACCCAAACCTCAACTCATAGGTTCCCGGAGGTACGGGCATAAGGCGCACTGTAATGTCGTAGTTGCCAAGCCCCATCATCTCATCACCCTGATAATTGCACCAATTTCCGCTGACCCCGGCCAAGTAGATGATACGGGTATCTACGGCCACTTTCATGTATTTGAAGTATCCAGGAGGTATACCGTATCGGTCGCCAGATGAATTGCCCTGAGTAGTTGCAAGACGCAGGTTGTTGTTCATCATTTCAGGAAGTAGTGCCGAGTAATCGAAACGGATCCTGGATTGGGCGATTGTTTGCTCCACATCGGGAGTATACACCAATATGTCTGTTATATAATGGTAGACCCCGTTAACTGTCGTCTTGTTATTATTTGTCACATAAAGTTCATTGTCCGAATGAGGATTCAACAAGGCAACCATACCTGCTTTCTGCTTTTCGTTAGAAACTTTGATTAACCGATTACTGTACATCGTTTCTACAAACTCATACTCGGGCATATTCTTTGTAGCATTCTGCCCGAAATAAAAGTTGTTGGAATAGATGGTCTTTTCGACTAGGTGATAGGAGATGAATTTGTTTAGGCTGTTGTTTTTGTTGCTGTATGATGTGTCATAGGCTGCATCACTGGGGTACCATACTTTGGCACTGTCAATGAGGGCGGTCAGGTTGCCAATGCCTTTTGAAAGGTAGAGTTCATCCGATTCAACGAATGCAGTGAATCCGTATTTGCGGGTCGGTGGGCTGGGAATGGCATAGCCGTTGTATTCATCCTTATAACCGACAAAAGGCACATAGGTATTGTCAAAAATTGGCAACAACAAATCAGATAAGCCGGTAAGTTTGAGGGCATGATAAAAAATGCTCAGGTCAGGATTCAATGCAATCAGGTCAGGGAGCTGAGCCGTAGCCGGCTGCAGTACTTTGCTGATCTTTTGGATGACTCCGTTGTACACCTCGATGTCTCGCTCAAGTATTTCCGATGAGTCATTCAGGACAATACGCAGAGAATTTTTGATGGGATCCGTCGTATAACGGATTTCAACGACACGGTCATTCATGTTATTGGTCGGGATGACACCGTCCGACAAATCCTGAGTGAGGTATGTCTGACCAATTATATGGGTTTTTGCAATATAAGTGACTTCTTGCATCGTCAAACTGTCGAAACTGAATGCAGAATCTCTCGTGGCATAATAATCCTTAAAGGCTTGGTTTGTCGGAATCAGGCAGGTGTATTCACCATACGCACTCAACATTCCTTTCAGACCTGCTTTATCGACATACTTGACAAATTCACTGAAATTTGCCGTATCCTTTTTTATGTAGGAATAGACGAGTTCACCGGTGTAGGTGGTTATATAACGCTCATCTATCGTTGGATTACATGCTACAAGAGCCAGACCGATCAGAATAAAAATGCCGGCGAGTATCCTTTTGGGATAGTATTTGGATATTCTTTCCATATTAATAATGTTGTCAATTTCCTTAATATTCCTTGTCATAATAGGGGTTTTGGACCAATTTGCTATTTGCGTTGAGTTCCTCTTCATGGATGGGGAAGTACAGCGCATTCATATCTTTCAACTTGCTGCCAATTTCTCCGATATTGTCCGTATACTTTGAAAGCACCTTGACAAGTAAGCGGTTCGTACTGCTATCTCTACGAGCCATCCGCATCAGGTCGAACCAACGTTTTCCTTCGAAAAGAAGTTCACGTTGACGTTCTTTAAGTACCAGTTCCTCCATTTCCGTTTTGGTAGTGAAGCTCGAAGCTTTCAGGGTATCTGTGTTAGCTAAGGTCGGATGTGAACGCATATAGGTCGTATTGACCAACTGTAAAGCCGGAAGGAAACTACCTTGTTGAACCAAGGCCTCCGCTTTCATCAGCATGATATCGGGTAGCCTATAAATAATCCAGTTTGCCGGAGAGCTGTCGGGATTTCTGTAGTAGAATCGGATTATTCTTCCGTCCGTACTTTCTGAACGGAATAAACCGCTGTACTTGAAAATGTTATAGATCTTACTGCTTGCGATGCCGGTTATGTAGTCTTTTCTACGCACATCGGTGAATTCACCATCAGAGTTTTTATCAAAAAGTTCCTTGTTCTCACAAATAGTTTCGACAACAGGGGTAAGTAGACCAGCTTCTTTGCCCTGTTTACCATAAAAATCGTTTACGGCAGCATTATAGGTTTCGTTGGTGGCGCTGAACTGGAGTTCAAAAATGCTTTCCCTTGAATTCTTTATTCCAAAAATGGTTTCATAGGGGTAAAGCTTTGCCGGTATTAGAGATAACGAATTGTCAATAAGCACTTTGTCGCAATAGGTGATGCATTCGTCATACTTGTTTCTCCAAAGGTATATATCTGCCAGCAGGGCCCGGATGGCGTTCTTGGTTATACGACCTTTGTTGGATGCAGTATTGCCGTATGAAGTCATCGCCCAACCTTCAGCTTTGATCAAGTCTGCTTCGATGCCGTCTAAAATGACATCCTCCGAACTCTTGGCGATTTCAAAATCCTGGGCCTCAGACAAAGAGGCATTTGTAATGTAGGGAACCTGTCCGAAAGCTCGTACCAGATAGAAATAATTCAAAGCTCGAATAGCCAATACTTCGGCCATCTTGGCATTCAGTTTTGCCATGGAAAAGTAGGGGTCGTTTTGTTGCGCATCAGGTGCGTAATGCAAGATAATATTGCAATAATTGATAATTTGATAAAAACTGGACCATTTTGCATAAGAATTGGTAGGCAAAATATTACCTTCATTGATCTTCATAAGTTCGTCCTGGTCTGTATACCCAAGGGTGATGTTATCAGAGCGAAGTTCACCGTAAACAATAAGCTTTTTGATGTAGTCGTCTTCTACCATACTCCTGTAACAGGCGGCCACTACGTTTTCCACATCAGATTCGTTCTTCCAATAGTTATCCAAGACAACCTTTCCGGCAGGTTGGATGAAAAGCCAGTCGGCGCAGGAACTCAGCATCAACGTCATAATGCCCAAGAGGAGGGTGTAGTATCGTGTATTCATATCATTAAAGTGTTAGAGGATAATGGTGACACCTACGGTGAAATATTTGGAACTTGGGGTTTGGCTGTTATCGGTGCTGACACCCATGCTGCCATAGTTCACTTCAGGATCCACACCGCTGTATTTGGTAAAGACGATGGGATTGTTGATGCTCATGTATAGACTAAACTGTGTCAGGTTCATTTGCTTGATCAGTTTAGGATCAAAGCTGTAGTTCAACTGAATGTTTTTGATTCTGACGAACGAGGCGTCCTCTACGAACCGATCGCTTCCTAGGAAGTTGTAACCGCTTCCAATCATGGCTCTGGGTATTGACGTAACATCGCCGTCTTTTCTCCAACGCCAATTCACACTGGCAGCTTGGTTATTGTTCGTGTACATGTTTTCAGCATTCATCCTAGCCATATTGACAACCTTGTTTCCGATGCGGTAATTTGAAAATACAGTTGCGGAAAGACGCTTGTAGTTGAACTTCAACTGGATACCGCCATTGAACAATGGATTGGAGTTCCCAAGATAAACAATATCCAATTCGTTGATGTTACCGTCGTGGTTGATGTCCTCATACATGGCATCACCCCCCTTAAATTTGTATTCCGAAGTTTTTCCGGCAGCAAAAGTCATGCGCAACGGTTTGCCGTTGGCATCACGGATTATTTGCCCGTCTTCGTCAAGGGCAAAGGGTGATTTGCCTTCACGACCGGGTTCATATTCACCGTACTGGTATACACCCTTGTATCGAAAACCATAGATGGAACCGTACGCATTGTGTTCCTGAACGCGGGTCATGTATTTGGCATTTTCGTACGTGAAGTCTTTGTTATAGCTATCGAGTATGCTTTGCTTCAAGTCAATGATCGTGTTGATGTAATTCGAGAAATTCAGCACGATTCCGGCATAAAAGTCTCCGATTTTTATCAATTTATTGCCCTGCAGGTTTAGTTCCCAACCAGCGTTATCCATCGTACCTGCGTTCTCGTAGGAGAGGCTCCCGTAGCCGGAGGAGGAAGGTATGGCTAAAGAGCCAAATAGCATGTCTTCCGTATGCTTGAAATAAAAATTAAAGTCTGCGTAGAAGGCATCATCAAACAAGCCGAGATCAAGTCCCCAGTTCCACGAGGTGACCTTTTCCCATCGCAGTTTGGTCAATTGGATGTTGTCGGGGCGAATGGTAGGAATACCGAGATAATTGCTGTAGGCTGAATACAAGCTGTAAAACAGGTATTCCGATCTGGGTTCGTTTCCGGAGAAGCCCCAACTCGGACGGAACTTCAAGGTGCTTAGCCATTTTTTGCTACCTTCTAGGAATGGTTCGTCAGCGATGTTCCAAGCAAACGAAACACCAGGGAAATAACCCCACTTTTTATCGTTGCCGAACTTGGTGCTGCCGTTTCTTCTAAGTGTAAAATCAGCAATGTAACGATCCTTGAAAACGTAGTGTATCATGCCTAGGTATGCCATCCAGCGACTTTCGGACGGACCGGTACCAAAGTTGGATACATATCCGCTGGCAGTAGAAGCGGTGATCCCATTTGGTGCACCAAAGGACTCAATGGATTGATACCTAGACGTACTCGTGCCCAGCTGGAAGGATCCATACAGTTGCAAAGCATGATCGGTATTCTCAAATTTTGGTGACCATGTCAGGTTCTCGTCCGTAGATACGTAGAGGTACTTAACATCCATTGTCGAGGCTTTATTTACCTCTTTAGAGGACCAGTTTGAAGAAGTCAGTTCCTTGGGCAGGTAGGAGTATGTACTTGCATTATTCACGTCAAAAGAAACGACAGCTTTGAAGCGGAGCATTTGCTTGGCTGGATCTGTAAAGTCATACTGGATTCTGAAAATAGGAATAATGCGGATATCATGGACATTCTTATTTGCTAAGGTTCCCAAAGCAACGGGGTTGGTAAGACCTCTCTGGTCATCAAGAGATTTACTTGCGTTCTCAGGGTTCTGAGGCATCTTGAAAAAGTTCTCCGTATTGGTACCGTCCGTATTTTGTGAATAGATGCTCATGTTTGGCATGATTTTATAGGCAGTATTCAGCAAACCTCCGTAATTCTGCTTGTTACTATTGTCGGTAAAAGAGAACTCTGTAGAGAATTTAATCCGGTCGGAAACAAAATAATCCAAGCTGACCCGGGAAGAATAGCGGATCAGATTCTGTCCAATCACCGTACCGGTTTTGTCGTAATAACCGCCTGAGACTAAGAATCTGGCTCTATCCCCCCCCCCTGACAACTGTATGTTGTGGTCATTGGTGTTCCCGTATTGAGTGACTGCACTAACCCAGTCGGTATTGTTGTTGTAATTCTCGAAATCAGGATTGGTCTTGTCGTAGTTAAATTCCCTGATGTCAGAAGCATTATCGCTCATCTTTGGATTGAAATAAGCCTCCTTCAACATCATAGTGTAATCGTTACCCGTCAACATGGTCATCCCCTTGGGTTGAACGGCGCCGCTGTTTTTATAGGAGTACATAACCTTTGTTTTCCCCTTCATTCCCTTCTTGGTCTGGATGGAAATGACGCCGTTAGCACCTCTGGAGCCCCATTGTGCGGTAGAGGCTGCATCCTTTAGCACCGTAATGCTTTCGATGTCGGCAACATTTACACTTAACAAGTCGGCAAATTGCTCCTGGTTGGCAGTGGTGAAGTCGAAACTGGATGCGGAGGGCGCATCGTAGATGATACCGTTCAATACGATGAGTGGTTCCGAACCGGAGTTGATGGAGGTTATACCGCGGATACGCATAGACGTTCCGCTTCCCACATCCCCGGAAGCGCTGATGATGTCAAGACCAGCTACACGGCCTTGCAAGGCTTCATCGATGGATGCTATTGATAAATCTTCGAAATCCTTAGCACTGACCTTCTGAATAGCCGTTGAGATTTCCCTGGTTGGTATGTCAAAGGTTCCATTGCTTGATACTTTCTTGCTGGTAACCACCACATCAGCGAAGGTGTTGCTCTTTTCTTTCAACCTGACATTGAATACTTTCTGAGCACCAATGGGTAAAATCTTAGCTTCAAAGCCGATAAATGAAAACTTGAGCTTATTGCCTATGCTTTTTATTTTTAAGGAAAAGTCTCCGTTCATGTCGGTAATGGTGCCTGAAACAAAACGATTGGTTGGATCAGATTCAGTAATGTTAGCTCCCGCGATCCCTTGACCGTCACCGTCCGAAATAATTTTGCCCCGGATCAGATTGTCCTGTGCAAATAGGTTATGTGCCATCAGCAACATGGCCAGTACCGGGAGTAGTTTCCCTGCAAAATTCTTCATAGAGTTGCCTGTATATTTAGTTTACTCAAAATTCTTTGGATAGTACGATCATCTGGTTTTCCGCAAACCAGACTTAACCAACTGTCTTGCATTACTTAGGACATTGTTTCGGTACAACAGCACATTGTCAATCTGATGAATGACAGCAAACGAACTAGTTTCGATAAGTGTCGCTTTTGTAATATCTCCGTTGTTGAATTTGTAATCTCTGGCCATTACATTGTACAAATTATTATCCTTGATTACATTCACCGCTGTTCCTGAGTATGAGGCATTGTTATATAGCGACAAGCCGTTCGGCGTCAGTTTGGTGTACAATTTGTAATATGCCTTTTTGCCAGAAGTTGTAAAAGCAGCTGTTTCGTAGGGAATATTAACGCTTGTAGCTCCGTCGATATAGATGGAATTGTCTTGGAAATGATATTTCAGGAAGTTGGACAAAATCTTCGACAAAGAGTCTTTTACGATCAGGTCGGTTTGTTGATTGATCAGATCCCAAGTGGGAAGACCATTGTCAATAGCATCCGTAACGGCCTTGTTGGTAGGGACGTAGACCGTATAGTGGAACGTATTGAACGAACGAACGTTAAAGTCCATGCCAACATATTTGAGATCTTTGTAGAAAATGCCATATTTTTCATCTTCACTCGAAGAGAATTGGTCGCTGCCTTGCAACAACTTGAAAAATTCGCCGAACTGGCTTTTCAAGGTGGTATCGGAAAGGATTTTGTATACAGAACGATAAGAAGGTAGCAGGGGTGCGTTCACGAAATAAGTCTTGCCATTTCCCCGACCATTGGTTTCCTTGGTTTGGTCATATACTCTGGTTACTTTCGGCCAGAACGTATCGTTCTGTCTGTTCTCGATGTTGCCACCACCTACAATATGGGTTATGCCGTTTTTTACAATCTTTATTTCACCACCGCCTTTGGTACGGTAATACTCTTTTCCATCTTCAATATCACCAATTACAATATGATAATCGAGGATATCCTCGAATCGGTCATAGATTTCTGATGCTGAGACCACCCGGATGGAGTCACCGATTATACCGGTTGCTGGTTCGAATTTAAAGGCCGTACCATTCACCGCGTTGAGTTTCGCATTGTGTCTGAAGCGGAAGATTTCAGGCTGTTTTTTGGCGTAAGAGACCGGATCTATGTAATATATACCGGCCGATTGGGCATCTACATCTGTTCGGTCCCAAGGAACAGCAAAGCTGTACCTGCTGTCCATAGACAACAAATAGGCATCAAAACCAATGTTCTTCACTTCGTAATTGAAGACCTTGGTGCTGTCATTAACCAGAACGGGAGCCGTAACGGCAACGTATGAAGCTGGCGCATAAATCTTATTTGTCACATAGACGACGCCATTGTTGGCCAAGTATGATTTCAATACATTATCCTTAGTAATGCCCATTGGCTGTTTCCCATCATCGAGAACTTGGTCGAAATTATGTGGAAGTGCGCTTAAGAAAGATGGTTTCATGTGGTTCTTGAGCAGATCGACCAGCACAAGATTGGGGATATTGTCAACAGACCCGTATTTTTCAATTAGAAACTTGCCTCCTCCATTGCTAAAAAATTCGTCTATCACACCATTGGACGGAGCAAATATGACACCCATATCGGCTTGCATGCCATCGTTGCCACCCATGTTGTAGGTATTCCAGCCTGGATCATAATCCAAATAAGCTTGAATCTGGTCAGAATAGTAGTAAGACCCTCCGCTTGAACCATTGAGGGCAAAATATATTTTGGCAAAAATGGAATCCCCGAATTCCGGATGCAAAATCTTATAGTTGTTAGTCACCGACGCATTATAATAGGGGGCGCAAAACCGATCGAGCATATTACTAAAAACTTGTGTCTCTGGTTTGGTCCGGATGACTTCAGCCATATTGTCGGCCGGAACAAGTACATCTTCAAGAATATCAATATAACCATTCTTGCAGGTGATGTCCTTTTCAAGAACTTTCATACCGAAAATATGGGCGTCATTGACTGATCTTGTCCTGCCATTGAAGATGATTGAAAAATCTTCGTCGGTCATACCCTTGAAATCCATTTGTCTTTGAAGAAAGTGAACCATGGGAACAGGAGTGTTGTCTTTGACCAAGAAAATCCCCTTTTCACGGTAAGCGTCCCATGTTTTGTTGTTGGCGGGCAGTTCATTCGGTTGCTGAAAGGTAACTGTATCGAGTACAGACAAAGCAGTGACTCGCCTCAAAGCCTGGCCATCCACCGGCCCTTCTATACTGGACATGAGCTCAATCAGATAGGCGTTGTTTATCATGGCGGAATTGAGTAGCAACTTCTTTTGAGACAGTGTCATATTCTCATAAGAACGCACTCCCCAGCTGTTGGTCTGGTAAAAGCGATTGAACGCAGTATCAGAAGCGACGAACAAGGTTTTACTCCCTGTCAGTTTTAGAACTTCAGCGTAACCCAAGTCATCAATAAGGTGGATGAAAGTATTAAAGGAGTATTTGGTCCCTTCGCTGTTGGTGTAACCTGCTTCTAATTGCTTATAAATGCTTTCGCCCAGCCATGAAGGTGTGTGGGTTTCAAGATAATAATCGGAACAACCTGCGGTTATTGCAGAAACGATTAGAAGCAGAGACATACGTATGGAAAAACCTGAAAAACGGTGTTTCTTCATAATCTTCTTTGATATAAACAATTGATTAGACAAGGTTGATAAGGCTGCAAAGGTCGCTATTAATTTCAACATATTCAAACATTCCATAAGAAATAATACTATCAAAAAAGCTACTTAATACTATCAAAAAAGCTACTTATGCCTATTTAGATTGATTTAGAAGGTGTCAGAACCAAAGCTTCCACAATTCGAATATGATATTCAAAACTACATAAAAAGCGGAGGCCAATGAAAAGGCCTCCGCTTTTTTAAATTTGTAACAAGAAATTCTTGTACGTATGGAACAATTCTTATTTTACAATAACCTTTGTAATTCTGTTATTGATTCTAACAAGATAACAACCCGGATCAACGGTAATATCATGAGTACCAGCAGAGACTGTAGATGAAACAACAGAGCCAGTCAGTGAGAATATTGTCACTTTTTCTGCATTGTTCGACATCACTCTGATCATTCTCTTACTAAAAACACCTCAAAAATTCACGCGCGTCAGGAAGCTGCTATCCCGCTTATTGGCAGGTTCCTGATTCAGCAGATCGATGATGGGATCGTTATCCATCTGTTCGTCTGTCAGGACGTAGGGTTCGTATTTCTTGTAGCGTGGCGTCTTTTCGAGTTTGTTTTTGTAAAGGGTTCGCTTCCACTCGTCGCGTTTCTGGTTGGCGTCCTGTACTTTACGAAGCTCATCGTCCGACATTTTCTGCGTGCGTTCGCCTGCATGAGGAATATTCTGGATGTTGAAGCCGGTAGCCAGCAGGGTAACCTTGAGCTGATCGCCTAGGTCATTGTCGAAGGAAATACCCCAGATTACTTCCAGTCTGGACGTAAACTTCTTCATAAACTCATTGATCTGTCCCATTTCGTGCATGAACAGCCCTTTGGTTTCGCTGCAGGAGATATTAAACAGCACTTTCTTGGCGTTGAACACGTCGTTGTTGTTCAGCAGCGGAGAGTTCATGGCATCGGTCATGGCATCCGAAACGCGGGTTTCACCCACACCGTAGCCTGTACTCATGATGGCCACGCCACCGTCTTTCATCACACGGCTTACGTCGGCGAAGTCCAGATTGATGTGACCGGGAACGGTGATGATTTCGGCAATGCTCTTGGCAGCGATGGTCAGGGTATCGTCGGCCTTCTTGAAGGCATCCTTGATTTCGAGATCCGGGTAAATGCGGCGGAGCTGTTCATTATTGATCACGAGCAACGCATCGACGTGTTTGCTCATTTCTTCCACGCCGTCGAGGGCTTGGTCAATTTTGGAATCGCCTTCCCATTCGAACGGAATGGTGACGATGCCGACGGTCAGGATGTCCATGCCTTTGGCCACTTCAGCCACGACAGGAGCAGCACCGGTTCCGGTTCCACCACCCATACCGGCCGTGATGAAAACCATGCGGGTGTCATCGCTCAATGCCTTTCGGATGTCTTCCAGGCTTTCTATGGCAGCCAGACGGGCTTTTGCGGGATCATTCCCTGCACCCAGTCCTTTGGTCGTCTCGATACCGAGTTGCAAACGGGTGGGCACTGAAGAATGCAGCAATGCCTGATTGTCTGTATTGCAGAGCATGAAAGTCACATCCTGAATGCCTTCCTTGTACATGTGGTTCACTGCATTGCTACCGCCACCACCAACGCCGATGACCTTGATGATGGTTTTGGCCACCGTTGGAAAATCAAAATCCATAATATCGTCCATAGTCGTAGGGTTGATCAATTATCGTTGTTGAGAAAGTCGGTAATACTACCAAAAATATTCTTTAATCCGCCGGTTTTGGGTTCTTTTTGCGGTTTCGCAGGTTTCACGTGCTTTTCTTTTACGGGCTTTTTCGGCTGCATTATTGGCTTATCATCGCCGAAACCAGCCAAGGTCTGTTCCTGTACAACCGCGGTCTTCAACACTTCGATGACGGGTTCGTTATCGACAATGGAAAAGCAGCCATCCTTACCTTGCAATATCAAACCAATGCAACGGGCATATTCAGGTTTTCCAAACACAGCGGCAGAGTTCGCATCCAGATACATGGAGGGATCGCCCTTACGGACAAGCATACCCGTTTTACGTGCCAACAGTTTTTCCAAGTCGGGCAACCTGGAGGCTCCACCGGTGATGACTATTCCAGAAAGTAATTTGTTGGTTTCAATACCGGAACGGTTAATCTGCGCCCAAATGTTTTCGACAATTTCTTCGATGCGGGCAACCAGAATCTCATTGACTTCCTGGTCTTCTTTGGTGAAAGGCTCCTCACCTTCCTGCGCTTCGAAATCCGTATAATGCAAGGCTGTACCTTTCAGAAGTTTCAAGCTTTCGGCATCTTCCTCATCGAGATTTAGCTGAAGCAGGTCCAGCGTCAAATTCCGACCACCGAAGGGAAGTACGGAAACGAAGCGGACCAATTCGTTTTTATAAATGCAAATGGAGGTGGTTTCAGCACCGAAATCCACGCAAACGACACCCTTGGATTTTTCTTCGGGCATCAGAACAGCTTCAGCAGAAGCGATCGGCCCAAGTTCCAGATTAGCGCTCAATTTGATACTTTCGAAGGCGGTTTCGGTCTTTCTGGCTACATCCTCATTACCGCCGACCACCTTGAAATGAGCATCCACGCGTTTGGGGGTGGTACCGATGGGACTGCGGTCGAGCTTGCCGTCCACCAGAAATTCTTGTTGATAGACGTTGATCGGGTAAAAATCGTCCGGCAGGTTTTCGGGAATCTGATCCGTCAGTTCATCGAGATCCTTTTCAGTAAACAATTCAGTACCGCCAAATTGTGAAAACACATTCACATCCTTAGTCCGAAGCGTATAGCCATTGATACCGACATAAACATGGTTCACCACCAGCGGAGGTGTTTGTGAATTGCTCAGATCTTCCTTGAGTTTACGGACAGTGCCGGCCACATCTTCAATATTGTGTACAATACCGCGACGGATCTCAGAATCAGAGGGCATCTGCTTCATGGCAAGAATACGGAGTGCTCCGTCCTCATCCCTTTTTCCCAGGCCTGCAACGATTCTTGAACTACCAAGATCGATCGCCATTACATAATCGGCTGTTCCATTCATTTCATTCCACTTTTTTGGTGCATATTATCTGATTCCTGTATTTGACATTAATGCTGGAATACTTTTCCCAGCCTGCTTTCGGCAATGCTTTCTGATAAAAAAGCTTCAGCCTCGTGAGTTTATCTTCCACATCGTTTGGAAGGCCGAATTCGATTTCATAGCCTCCAACTCTTGGTACTAAAATCCATTCTCCGTTGGGCTTCACAAAGATTTGAACAATCTGAGCATCCCAGAACGGATCCTGACGAAGCAACATGGCCATACGGTAAAGCCTCCGAATGTGGACGGAATCGCGGATGGAACCGGACGCCACCAGCACGTTGGCTGCCGAATTGAAACTGATCTCCAGACGCTGCCCGGTAGCATCAATATAAAAATTGCCCTGCTCTTGCATCACCCTCAAAATCGGCGAATATTGCCAGATCCGAACGATGACCTTGCCCGAATTGGTGGCAAAACATTCTACCCTGCGAACCATGCGCATGACCGAAACCACGTATTCAACCCTCTTGTAACGGATTTCATCGAGCCGCTGCCCGATCAGTCCAAGGTCGTTCAATTGCATGAGTTGCCTGACTTCAGGCGTACTCACGTATGCACGGTCCGTACTTTCCATCACTTGGATAACGACTTCCCTGCATTTTTGGGTCCCCGCAACATCCGAAAATTGCACGATGGCAAAAATCAGATACGCCAGCATCCCCAGGGCCGCCACTATTCCAAGTATCTTTTTTAGCATGCGTCGTAGCGTTTTGTGAGCTCAGGCACCAGCGTGTCAATACTTCCGGCCCCCAAAGTTACCAAGATTTCTGGTTTCTTTTGGGTTAATAAGTCAAAAACTTTTTCGAGTGAAGTCACTGTTTTAGAGGTACTCGTCACTTTCTGAAGAATCATCTCGGATGTGACTCCAGCAATGGGCAATTCGCGTGCCGGATAGATGTCCAAAAGGATCAAATCGTCGAGTTCAGACAAGACAGCGGCAAACTCGTCGGCAAAATCACGAGTGCGACTGTAGAGGTGTGGCTGAAAGATGCCGGTCACCTTTTTACCCGGGTACAGCTCCTTGATGGAACGGATGCTGGCGCGCAATTCTTCGGGGTGATGGGCGTAATCGTCGATGTATACGAAATCGTCGCGACGAACCCTGAAATCGAAACGGCGTTTGCTACCCTTGAAACAAGCCAGTCCTGCTCTTAATTCTTCATCCGTGACACCGCTCAAATGGGCTAGTGCCATGGCGGCCACGGCATTTTCAACATTGATGCGGATGGGAACACCCAACTCCATGTTCTGAATGCTTCCTCCGGGGTAGTAGAAATCAAAAAACAGCCTGCCGGTTGAATAATGCACCTTTTCACCGTAGAAATCGGCGTGTTCTTCAACGCTGTAGGTATAGGCTTTGGCGCCTTTTTGCAAGCGGCATTTGAGCGGAAGGCCCTTTTTGATGACCAGGCAACCGTCAGGGCGTATCAGTTCCGTGAAATGGGCAAAACTTTCGAGGTATTCCGTATGGGTGTTGTAAATATCCAGGTGATCCGCATCTACGGACGTGATAACGGCCATGAAAGGCGTCAGTTGGTGAAAGGAACGATCGTATTCATCGGCTTCGATGACGGTCAGATCGCTTTTGTCGCTAAGCAGCAGATTGGTGTCGTAATTGTTGGAAATGCCACCTAAAAAAGCATTGCAATCGACATGCGATTGCCTTAAAAGATGAGCAGTCAGCGTGGTCGTGGTCGTTTTTCCGTGCGTTCCGGCAATGCAGAGGCTTCGACTGTCCTTAGAAACAGCGCCCAGCACCTGTGCCCGCTTCAGAATCTTATAACCGTTCTTTCGGAAAAAGCGAAGTTCGGCATGGTCTTCGGGAACGGCAGGAGTTCGCACAACGAGCGTCGTGACAGCATTCAGAAAATCGATGGGAATGGCTGCTGAATCCTCGGTATAGTGCACTTCGATGCCTTCAGCCTCCAATTGAAGGGTCAATGGCGTTTGCGTGCGGTCGTATCCAGCCACATCCTTGCCTCTGGCGCGGAAATACCTGGCCAGGTTGCTCATGCCGATGCCGCCGATTCCGACGAAATAAATATGGGAATAGTTGTAATACATTGTTTACACCTTAATCAGTTTGAATATTTCATCGGCGATGCGTTCAGCCGAGTTGTGCTGGGCTAGTTTCAGTATGTTTGCACTCAGTTTAGCGAGTTTCTCGGGTTGATGGATCAATGTTAATGCCCGTGGAATAAGGGTTGAGCGGGCTTCAGCGTCTTTGACCATGATCGCTGCATCCTCCTTGACCAAGGCTAGGGCATTTTTGGTCTGATGGTCTTCGGCCACATTGGGCGAAGGCACCAGAATAACAGCTTTCTGCAACAGACAGAGTTCTGAAATGGAACTGGCTCCAGCTCTTGAAATGATCAGGTCGGCAGCGGCATACGCCAGATTCATCTTATGGACGAATTCGACCACCTGCACGTTTTTCAGCGTACGGCCGGCGAGTCGTTCACTAATTTTTTTATAATAATACGTACCTGTTTGCCAAATGACCTGCAAATCGGCAGCCGATTCCAGTTCATCCATATAGACCATGATGCTTTCGTTCAAAGTGCGGGCGCCCAAGCTGCCTCCAATCACCAAAAGAGTCTTTTTGGTGGGGTCGAGGTGGTAGAATTCCTGACCGGCAGCCTTCAAGTCGGAACCTTCCAATAAATCCTGTCGCACGGGATTTCCGGTCAGCAAGATCTTTTCCGCAGGAAAAAAACGTTCCATGCCTGAATACGCCACACAAATTTTGGAAGCTTTGGAGGCCAGTAATTTGTTGGTGACACCTGCATACGAATTCTGCTCCTGGATAACCGTGGGTACCCCATTCGCAGCTGCAGCCCTCAAAAGCGGTCCGCTGGCATAGCCTCCGACCCCGACAGCCACCTGCGGCTTGAAGGTTTTGATGATGCGCCTGGCCTTGACCAAGCTTTTCAGCACCATATACAAGGTCTTGATGTTGTTCAACGGATGGGCACGGTCGAAACCACGAATGGGCAGACCCACGATTTCATAACCAGCTGCTGGAACGCGCTCCATCTCCATTCGGCCTTCCGCACCGACAAAAAGAATCTTGACCCGTTCGGGGTATCTGGCCTTCAAGGCATTCGCGATGGAAATGGCCGGAAAGATGTGGCCACCGGTGCCACCGCCTGAAACAATAATGCGAATTTCGTCCATAGTTGTAGTTTTTTTTAAACGCCGTATTCTTTAGAAACATCGTGTTCTTCAACTTGAAGTGCTTCTTCCTCGGGAGTGATTTCGTTTGAATTATTTTCGTCGGAAACCGCAAAGCGGCTTACGCTCAGAATAATTCCAAAATAGATGCAGGTAATGATGGTCGATGTTCCACCCCTACTGATCAGTGGCATGGGTTGCCCCGTCACCGGACCGGCACCGACAGCCACCAACATGTTTACAAAAGCCTGCAGGCCTATCATCATGGCAGAACCCATCACCAAAAGCATGGGAAATATCTTGGTACACTTCTTGGCTATTCGCAAACCTCGATACATCAGGATCAAATACAGAAAAGGAATAAGCAAAGCTCCAAACCAGCCCATTTCTTCGATGATAATGGCATAAATAAAGTCGGAATACGCCTGGGGCAAATAATCCCGCTGCGTACTGTTTCCAGGAAAAACGCCAGTGACTGAACCGTTCGCGATGGCCATCTTGGCATGCGCTGGCTGGTAATTGGCTTTGGTGATTTCAAAACCGGCCTCCATCACGCCGGGTTCATGCAGATAGACACGGTTGTGCCAAGTTTCCCAGCGCGGTACCTTGTCAATCTTGGGAATCAAGAACAATAAAAAGAAAAACAATCCTCCGGCCACAGCAATCACCAGAAGCAATCGCCCCATATGCTTCCAAGGCACACGTCCAAAAATCATAAGGACATAAACCACGATACAAAGCAATAAGGCAGTGGAAAGGTTTTCACCGATAATAAGGACGGCAAAACCTCCAGTCAGAACCAATATGATCCAGAAGGAAATCTTTAGTTGCTCCTGCGATCGCTGACTTTTGCTCAGAATAAAGGCCGTCAGAATGATCATCGACAGTTTCGCAAACTCCGAAGGCTGGAACTGGATGCCGAAGAATTCAATCCAACGGGAGGCATCATTGACTCTGACCCCGATGATGGGCGTCAGTATCAGCAGGATAACCGCAATGAAAAGAGTAATGAAACCAAGCACTGAAGCGTGTTTATAATTGATATTATGAATAATCACCACCACCACGGTTCCCAGTAGCAGAAACATGGCGTGCCTCATAATCGGTCCCGTCGAGTTGTGGGAACGGTATGTCAGGGTACTTGAAGCACTGTAAACCTCAATCAGCGAAATGAAACAGAGTACAGCGAACAATATCCAGACAATCTTGTCTCCCTTGAACAGTTGATAGACCTTTTCCATGCGTTTATAGTTTTAGCACACCTTGTTTGAACTGATTGCCCCGGTCTTCGTAGTTCCGGAACAAATCGAAACTGGCGCAACAGGGCGAAAGTAAAACAGTATCCCCTTTTTGGGCGTGTTCGTACGAAAGTAGCAACGCTTCCTCCATGGATCGAGCATCAAAAGCAGCGGGAACTTTTGCATCGAAGAATTCGTGCAGTATGGTGTTGTCTAATCCCAGATATATGAGCGTGTGGCATTTTTCCATGACCAAATGCTCAATCTCCATGTAATCGTTTCCTTTGTCAGTGCCGCCAAGGATGAGCACCACCGGTGTCGTCATTGATTCCAGGGCATACCAGCAGGAATTCACGTTGGTGGCTTTGGAATCGTTGATGTAGGTCACACCTCTAACCACTGCCACTTTTTCAAGCCGGTGTTCCACGCCTTCAAAACTGTTGAGTGCTTCGCGGATATTTTCCTTGCGAATCTTTGTTATGTTGGCTGAAACCGCCGCCGCCAGAGAGTTATAAAGGTTGTGCGTACCCATTAGGGAAAGTTCATCCTGCTGAATCTGAAATTGCTGTTCCGGCGTATCGATGACCAGCAAGTGGTTTTCGATAAACGCCTTGATGCCAGAACCCCGTTGAAGGGAGAAGGGGAATTTGCGGGCATGAATCTCGCGTTTGGCCACTTCGGCACGAATCAAGGGATCGTCGTTCCAATATATAAAGGAATCGGCTTCGGTCATATTCTGAAGAATGCGAAACTTGGCGTCCACGTATTCCTGCATGTTGTAATTGTAACGGTCCAGATGGTCGGGCGTGATGTTGAGCATGATGGCCACGTCCGCTTTGAAATCGTACATGTTGTCGAGCTGGAAACTACTTAACTCCAGCACGTAGTAATCATACTGCTTTTCGGCCACCTGCCAAGCGAAACTGTTTCCGATGTTACCTGCCACACCAACATTTAGTCCGCCACCTTTTAAAATGTGGTAGGTCAACAGTGTCGTAGTCGTTTTACCGTTGCTGCCGGTAATGCAAATCATCTTGGCCTTGGTGTAACGGCCTCCGAACTCGATTTCAGAAATGATAGGTATGCCTTTTTCCTTCAAAGCCTTGATCAGTGGTACTTTATCAGGAATGCCTGGGCTTTTCACCACCTCGTCTGCGTTCAGAATCAAGCTTTCCGTGTGTTGCTTTTCCTCCCAGGCAATACCTCGCTTGTCCAATTCAGCTTTGTATTGCGGCTTAATTTCCGACATATCCGAAACGAAGACGTCGAAGCCTTCCTTTTGGGCCAGAATTGCCGCTCCGGTGCCGCTTTCCCCCGCACCCAGGATTACCATTCGCTTCATGATCAACGCATTTTTAAAGTTGCTATGGCCAGAACAGCCAAAATCATACCCACAATCCAGAAACGGATGGTGATTTTGGACTCCGGTATGGCCCTGGATGGTTTTTGGATAAGGGCATCAATTCCTGCAAAACCTTGTTTTTGAAAATGATGGTGCAGGGGTGCCATCTTTAAGATGCGTTTACCGACACCGAACCGCATCTTGGTGTATTTGAAATAATAACGCTGCATGAGTACGGACAGATTCTCTACTAAGAAAATACCGCAGAAAATCGGGATCAACAATTCCTTGCGGATGATGATGGAGAACACGGCGATGACACCACCCAGCATTAGACTGCCCGTATCGCCCATGAAGACCTGGGCAGGGTACGAATTATACCAGAGGAATCCAATGGTTGCTCCTATGAAGGCTGCGGCATAGACCACCAGTTCTTCGGTCCCAGGTATGTACATGATGTTCAGGTAAGAAGCCCACACGATATTGGACGACACATAAGCCAGCACCAGGAGTACCACCCCGATGATGGCCGAAGAACCAGTTGCCAAGCCATCCAGTCCATCGGTGAGGTTTGCACCGTTGGATACGGCGGTCACAATAAAAATAACAACGACAATGAATAATATCCAGCCAGCAGCTTGCTTGTGTTCTTTCATTTTATGGAACAAACCGGCATAGTCCATGTTGTTGTTCTTGAAGAACGGGATAGTAGTCTTGGTCGATTTCACCTCGTTCTGACGGTAATTCACATTCTGGACTTTTTGGTTGCGGAACACCTCCACATTTTCACGAATCACCACCTGCGGGCTTAAATAAAGTACCATACCGACAATCAAGCCAATACTGACCTGACCAAGAATCTTGAAAACACCTTTCAGCCCTTCCTTGTCTTTCTTGAAAACCTTGATGTAGTCGTCTGCAAAGCCGATGGTTCCCAACCAAACGGTGGAAGCGACCATCAGGATGATGTAAATGTTGTTGAGCTTTGTCAATAACAACACTGGAATGAGTATGGCCAAAAGAATAATGATTCCCCCCATGGTCGGCGTGCCTTTTTTGCTCATCTGGCCTTCCAGATTCAAATCGCGGATGGTTTCCCCAATTTGCATCCTCTGCAATTTGAAGATGATTTTCTTGCCGATGGTCGTAGCAATGAACATCGACAGGATAAAGGCAATGGCTGACCTGAATGAAATATACTGAAACATCCCGGCTCCGGGGAAATCCAGTGAATTCAGATATTTGAAAAGTTCTACTAACATGGGTTCAGCGTTATTTCATGGTGGAGTAAACTTCTGCAATCACTTTTTTGTCGTCAAACGGATACTTGGTGCCCTTGATGTCCTGATAATCCTCATGCCCTTTGCCGGCCACCAGAATCACATCACCCGGTTTGGCCAGCATGCAAGCAGTGCGAATGGCTTCCTTACGGTCCACGATGCAGAGCACTTTGGTCCGGTCTCCTGCATCAACCCCGGCATACATGTCGTTCAGAATGTCCTGGGGTTCTTCAAAACGGGGGTTGTCTGAAGTCAAAATCACCTTGTTGCTGCCTGCCAGGGCTTCTTTTGCCATGATTGGCCGCTTGCCCTTGTCTCGGTTTCCGCCTGCACCCACTACGGTGATGACTTCGCCTTCCACCAGTTCGTTGATGCTCTTCAGCACATTCTTCAGCGCATCGGGCGTATGGGCATAATCCACTATGGCGAGGAATCCGTTGGGGGAACGCATGAATTCGAGGCGTCCTGAAACCGGTTTCAACGTACTTAAAACCACGAGCACCTCTTCCGGCTCTTTGCCCAACAAACAAGCCGCACCATAAATGGCCAACAGATTGGACACGTTAAAAAGTCCGATGAATTGGACACTTACTTCGCGTCCGTTTATTTCGAGTTGCATCCCTTCGAAATGGTTTTCCAGCACACGCGCCTTGAAATCGGCCAACGTGCGGGTGGAATAATCGTATTTGGAAGCTTTCGTATTCTGAAGCATCACCGCGCCGTTTTTATCGTCGGTGTTGGTCAAAGCAAAGGCGTTTTTGGGCAGGTCGTCGAAAAAGCGTTTCTTGGCTTTCAGGTAGTTCTCGACGGTCAAATGGTAATCCAGATGGTCGCGCGTCAAGTTGGTAAAGATGCCTCCGACAAACTGCAGACCGGCGATGCGGCGTTGATCGACCGAATGCGAACTGACTTCCATAAAAGCATATTCACAACCGGCTGAAACCATTCTGGCCAGCAGCTCGTTGATTGCTAATGCATCGGGCGTGGTATGGGTGGCGTGGACGGCCTCATCGTCCACGTAATTGCAAACGGTGGAGAGCAAGCCGGCTTTGTGGCCAAATTTGCGGAAAACTTCGTACAATAGCGACGCAATAGTGGTTTTGCCGTTGGTTCCTGTCACACCGACCAATTTCAGTTTTTTAGAAGGATTTCCATACCAATTGCAGGCTAAAACTCCCAAAGCCTCATCACTGCTCTCCACCTGAAGGAAACAAACGCCGGTCGGTTGGATCAAGGGAAGATCCTGACAAACCACGGCAACAGCCCCTTTTTCGGTGACTTGCTGAATGTATTGGTGTCCATCCGATTGGGTTCCTTTTTGAGCCACAAAAAGGGAACCCTGTTCCACTTTACGGGAATCAAAGCACAGGTTGGAGATTTCAACACCTGTTGTTCCGATGCAGTTTTTGAGGACCAGGTCCTGGAGGAGGTCGCTGAGTTTCATGCTTTTTTTTTTATTTATCCAATGTAAGGCCGATGCGCTGGCCCTTGCGTATGTATGTTCCAGGCTGAATGGATTGCTTGCAGACCTTTCCATGTCCGCTCAAAACAATATCCAAACCCATATTGCCCAGTAGATAAACAGCATCCCTGGCACCCATGTTCAAAACATTCGGCATCAGTTTGCCACCGACCGAACGGGAAATCAACTGTATATTTTTGCCGGAATACTTCAGCTCAACCCATTCGGGTCCGTTTGCAGAAAATCCACCAACAGGCACGTTAAGACAGGTCAGTGCCGCTTTCATGGCGGATCGGCTTCCAGCTTTTACAAGAGGGTAAAGTGGTTTTAGGGAGTCAGCCTTCGCTGTTTTTTTCTTCTCATTTGGAGCAGGATCTCCAGGTTGCAATCTCAATGCTCTGGCATAAATCCGTTCAGCCATTTCTTTGTAAACGCCACCAGCCTGGTGTCCGCCGGAAGGCTTTTCACCCTTGGGGTCACGAATTACGACAATGCCACTGTATTTCGGCTTATCGGCAGGAAAGTAACCGCAAAAAGAGACCTGATGGCTTAGGCCACCACCGCTTCCATAATTCAATTGTGCCGTTCCGGTCTTACCGGCAATGGTGACCACAGCTGTCCGCACGAACTTACCTGTTCCCGGACCACCGACGACACTGTCCAGCATCAACCTGATCTGCGTCAGGGTATTGTCCGAGCAAATCTTTTCACGAATCGTTTCAGTCGTGAATTCCTGAACCATCTGCCCGTCTCTGGAGAAGCCTTTGACAAAGAACGGACGAATGAGCTTCCCGTTGTTGGCAATGGCATTATAGATGGACAACATATAAATGGGTGGAACCGTTGCAACATAACCGATGGACATCCAGGGCAATGAACCCGGCGACCAATAGTAAAATTTACAACCCGGGTAAGGAATTCTCGGGCTGGCTGAACCCGGAATTTCCAGTTTCATCTTGTCAAATAACCCCAATCGCTTCAGACCCTCTATGTACTTCATCGGTTGCGAATGGTAATAACGGTCAATGAGTTTGGACATCCCTACGTTTGAAGAAAACCAAATTGCCTTTTTGGCTGAAATCATACCATAGCCACCTTTATCAGCATTGTGGTCACGCATGTGCTGTTTATACATGATCACATCCCCATTTTCAGCATCTACGGGATCGTCCGGATGAATGTAACCATCTTCCAAACCCACGATCATCGAGAACGTCTTGAACGTGGAACCCGGTTCGCTCTGGTCGGAAACGGCAAAATTTTTGGTTTCGGCATACTCGCCTGAAGTGGTCAGTCCCAGGTTGCTGATGGCTTTGACTTCGCCCGTGGCGACTTCCATCAGGACAACCGTGCCAGAAGAACCATGGATCCGGTTCAACTCACGACGGAGAGCTGTTTCAGCAATATCCTGCATGGTGACATCGATGGTGGTAACCAGGTCGATGCCATCCACAGGATTCACTTCATTGACATCCATATACTTACCCGCTATCTTACGATTCACGCACTTGCCGGACTGCCCTTTCAACAGGGTGTCATACTGTAGTTCAAGACCATTTTTACCTCCCTTGGTGAAATCGCCGTAAATATCTCCGATGGTTCTTGAAGCAAGCGACCCGAACGGCTTTTTGCGCTGCAAGTATTTGCGCACGTACAATCCACTTTTGTACTGTCCCTTGCTGAATAGCGGAAATTTATAGATTTCCTTCAGGTCCAGGTAGTTGATTTTTACCCGACTCACCTGCCAGGCGGTACTCTGTTTTCGCAGCCCTTTGATTAGGTGTTGCTGGTATTGAAAGGGAGATTTGTCTTTCAACTTTGCAGCAAGACGGGAGCTCAATGGGAGTAGATACTTCATTAGCGTATCTTCCTCAACAGTCTTGAAGTCCATCAGAAGGGTATAGTTGGGAACCGTGCTTGCCATCAACCGACCGTCGCACGAAAGGATATTGCCTCGGTTGGCAGGGACAGCCCGATTTTCTTGCCTGTCCTTGAATGCTTCTTTGTTCCAAGTCTTGCCTTCTACGAACTGGATCTTTGCGACATTATACAAAATCAGGAGCACGGGCACGACAAACAACACCACCAGGATGGTATACCGATTTCGGATCTCCTTGCGGATTTCCTCGTTCTGCTGGTTGTTTTTGGGTTGCTCGTCCATTTTCATTTCTCCTCTATGTCTTTTGCAATCGTATATGGTGGGATGGTGGAATTTTCCAACAGCAGCCCCTTTTGTGTGATCATGTCCTGAACAAAGGACTGCCTGCTTTCACGCATCAGGTCAGAGGTGCGGGTAAGCGCTTCATATTTGGCTTCGGTCAGTTCCTTCTGAAGGGAATCGATCTCGGACAAGCGCATGATCACGGCGTAATGATTACTGATGTAAACGATGATCAAACCTACCATCAACAGCATGAGCCCGGCATTTCTGCGCATGACATCCTTTGTCAGGAAGGAGCCGTCCAGCATATCGTTCAGAAACACCCGGTATGACGCCTTGCGGTTACCGTTTTTCTGGAGTTTTTTGGCGGTTTTATCGTTGTCCATACTATTTCTTTTCGACGATGCGCAATTTGGCACTTCTGGATCTTGGATTCAGCGCCTGTTCTTGCTCGTCTGCTATGATCACTTTGTTGTTGATGAGCTTGAATGGTGTCAGGAAATTTCCGTAGAAGTCCTGTTCGCTTTTGCCTTCAAAATTGCCAGTCTTAAAAAAGTTCTTGACCAAACGGTCTTCGAGTGAATGGTACGTCATCACCACCATACGGCCACCTGGTTTCAAGGCTTCCAACGACTGAATCAACATTTCTTCCAGCGCCTGCATTTCCTGATTCACCTCGATGCGCAACGCCTGAAAGACTCTGGCCATATCCTTTTTCTCCTTTTCACGGAAGAAAAACGGACGGATTATTTGAAGAAAATCGGCGACAGTTTCAATCGGTGCTGCAGAACGTGCTTGAACCAGTGCCGATGCGATTCTCCTCGAATTTTTCAATTCCCCGTATTGATAGAAAACGGTTGCCAGCTGCTCCTCCGAATAACGGTTCACAATATCCGAAGCTTTCATGCCAGCCTTTTGGTTCATACGCATGTCCAGTGCCCCTTCTTCAAAGCGGAAGGAGAATCCACGTTCGTTGTCGTCAAAGTGGTGGGACGAAACACCCAAATCGGCCAATATGCCGTCTACCTGTGTTTCACCGTGAAATTTCAAAAAATTGCTGAGGTATCGGAAATTGCTTCGAACAAAAATGAAACGTGGATCGTCGGGTATGTTCTGTTCAGCATCCTCGTCCTGATCGAAACCATACAACTTGCCCTTTTTGAGGTGCTTGATGATTTCTTTGGAATGCCCGCCACCACCGAAGGTTACGTCCACATAGATGCCGTTCGGTTTGATCGCCAAACCGTCCATACACGCCTGAAGCATTACGGGGACATGGTATTCACTCATGGTAAAGCAGGTTAGTTATTTTGACAGGAGTTCCCGCATTTTTTGCCCGAACACTTCCGGAGCAACGCGGGGTTTTTCCAAAGCCTCTTTCGGCCAAATTTCCAAGGTGTTGTCCACTCCCAGAAAGCGAACTTCAGAGTCGATACCGACCAGATTGAGCAACTGTTTGGAAATCAGTATGCGGCCGCTGCTGTCGGGGTTCACTTCTTCTGCGTCGATCATAAACTGCCGGTACAGCTCCTGTTGCTCTGGTTCCCAGCGATTCAAGCGGACACGCAAGTTGAGCAACTCTTCTTCCCAAACGTCGAGGGTGTATACCGTGATGCAATTCTGGAAAACATCTTTGCGCAAATAAAGCTTCTGCCCTTCGTCCTGAAGAAGCTGCTTTCTAAATGCCGCAGGTATGAAAACCCGGTTCTTGGCATCTAATTTTGCTACTATATTCCCTAAAAATCGCATTTGCTGCTATTTATGCTAGTTAAATCCGTACAAAAATACAGATTGTACACCACTTTACCACACATTTCCCCACAATTTTTATCAACAAAAGTAATGAAGATATTATCAACTAGTTATCAACTGCCTAACTCTTTAATTCACTGAATTTTAATTATGTTGTCAACCATTTAATAAAAACTTTTTTGTTGATAAATCAGGGTACTATTCGAGGCCATTTTTTGCAATGATTTTGTATTAAAGAATTCATACCAATTGAGTCTGAAAATTTTTTATTACTCAAAAAATGCGGTACTTTTGCGATGTTTCAAATCAAAAAGAGGCAAAATTGGAAAAGGTATCCCAGAATAAGGTATTGAAAATCAACGTTCGGGAAGTACTGCGCCTCAAAGCGCCGAATAAAGAAGTTCCCGAATTCCTGATTCGCTACTTAGAGCGCATCGTACACCAGGATGAACTCAATGCCTTTCTAAATGAACAGGAAGGGGTTTCCGGCATCGAATTTGTCGAAGCGTCCGTTCATTTTGTCGACGTAAAAGTCATCTGTAAAGGTCTGGACGAAATACCCGAAGGTCGTTACACCTTTGTCGGCAACCATCCCCTAGGTGGCATTGATGGTATGGCCACCGGTTTTGAAGTGTACAAACGGTTTCCGAAGCAAGGTATCAAATTCATTTCCAACGACCTGCTGACCAACATTGAAAACCTTCGGCCCGTTTTCGTTCCCGTCAACAAGATCGGGAATCAGTCCCAACACCGCTCACTGCCCCAGCGCTTAACCGAAGCATATAATTCTGACGAGCAAATGGTCATTTTCCCAGCCGGTATTTGCTCTAGACGTGTCAAAGGCAAAATTACCGAGCTGAAATGGCAGAAATCGTTCATTTCCATGTCAATCGAATCTAAGCGCGACGTTGTTCCCGTCTATTTTGAAGGGCGCAATTCCAACTTCTTCTACAATCTGGCAAACTTTCGTACCTTTCTCGGTATAAAGACTAATTTTGAGATGCTCTATCTGCCTGACGAAATGTTCAAACAGCGGGGCAAAACATTCAAGGTCAAATTTGGCAAGCCCATACCCTTCTCCACTTTTGATAAAAGCAAAACCCACCAGGAATGGGCCGATTATGTCAGAAAAGAAACACTGGCACTCGGTTTAAAAAAATAGCACGTATGAAAAATATTATTCCACCTGTATCCAAAGATCTGATTTGCGCCGAATTGACTCCGGATCGTTTCTTCAGGAGCACCAACAAGGCCAATAACGAATTATACATCGTCACCCATCAAAACGCTCCCAACACCATGCTGGAAATCGGTCGTCTCCGTGAAGAAGCCTACCGTCATTCAGGGGGTGGCACTGGCGAGGAAGTCGACATCGATGAATTCGACACGATGGATCAACCCTACAAGCAACTGATTGTATGGAATCCTGAGAGACAAGAAGTCATGGGTGGGTATCGTTTCATCCACGGCAAAGAAGTGCCTCGCATGGAAGACGGAGGATTGCTCTTCTCTTCCTCTCATCTATTTTATTATTCCAAACTTTTCATAAAGGAATTCCTTCCTTACACCATCGAACTTGGACGTTCGTTTGTTGCAGTAGGTTATCAGTCTTCTGAAGCTGGTTCCAAAGCACTTTTCGTGATGGACAACCTCTGGGACGGTCTAGGCGCATTGATCATTGAATACCCGGGCTTAAAATATTTCTTCGGCAAAGTGACCATGTATCCTGACTTTGGAGAAGAAGGACGAAACATGATCCTGTATTTTTTACACCGCCATTTCCCGGATCCCGAGCGGCTCATATATCCGCGTATTTCTCTGAATACCAATATGGACCTGGCCAAACTGAGCACCATATTCACCGGATCCGACTTCAAGGAAAACTACAAGATTTTGAATACACACGTAAGAAACCTGAGCCGAAACATTCCGCCATTGGTAAACGCGTACATGAATCTTTCTCCTACCATGCGTGTGTTCGGGACCTGCGTACACAACGTGCTCGGAGATGTGGAAGAAACCGGCATCATGATCAATGTGGACGATATTTTTGAAGATAAAATCGATCGTCATATCGGAACCTACATGGAGGACCTCAAAGTCAGGGGTGCTCGTATAGCCTAAAACCATTTTTTTTGGTACTTTTGCGTTCAAATTTCAACGTTTTAAGTAGCGAGTGCAGAGGCGAAGCTTGCTTCGACTATGCCGAGTCACGAAAAACGACTGTTTATAATAAACGAACGATCATGACCAAAAGTTTTAAACGGACAACCGTCACCGCTGCATTACCATATGCCAACGGCCCTGTACACATCGGGCATCTGGCTGGCGTATATGTCCCTGCTGACATTTATGTGCGCTACCTGCGCCTGAAAAATCAGGATGTCCTATTTATCGGAGGTTCGGATGAACACGGTGTGCCCATCACCTTGAAAGCTAAAAACGAAGGCGTTAGCCCCCAGGTCATCGTGGACCGTTACCACGGCATCATCAAAAAAGCATTCGAGGATTTCGGCATTTCCTTCAACATTTACTCGCGCACCACCTCCAAAACGCATCATAAAGTTGCCTCGGATTTCTTCCTGAAACTCTACGAAAAGGGCGAATTCATCGAGAAAATTACCGAACAATACTACGACGAAGAGGCTAAACAATTCCTGGCCGACCGCTACATCGTGGGCACTTGCCCGCATTGCAAAAACGAACGGGCCTACGGCGACCAGTGCGAAGCGTGCGGCACTTCGCTGAATGCGACCGACCTGATCAATCCGCATTCCATGATCAGCGGAAACGCTCCTGTCTTGCGCGAAACCAAGCACTGGTACCTCCCGTTGGACAAACACGAACCGTTTCTGCGCCAATGGATTTTAGAAGAGCACAAAGAATGGAAATCAAATGTGTACGGCCAATGCAAAAGTTGGCTCGATATGGGTCTGCAACCCCGTGCCGTAAGCCGCGACCTCGACTGGGGCATTCCCGTTCCGGTAGCAGGGGCTGAAGGCAAAGTCCTGTATGTCTGGTTCGATGCACCCATCGGATATATTTCCAATACCGTTGAGTTATTGCCTGACTCCTGGGAAAAATGGTGGAAAGACGAAGACACGCGCCTCTTGCACTTCATCGGCAAGGACAACATCGTGTTTCATTGCATCGTTTTCCCCGCCATGCTAAAAGCGGAAGGCAATTTCATTCTGCCTGAAAATGTACCGGCCAACGAATTTCTGAACCTGGAAGGCGACAAAATTTCCACCTCCCGAAACTGGGCGGTCTGGTTGCACGAATACCTTCTGGATTTTCCTGGCAAGCAGGACGTTCTGCGATATGTGCTTACCGCAAACGCTCCAGAAACCAAGGATAACGATTTCACTTGGAAAGACTTTCAGGCACGGAACAACAACGAGCTGGTGGCCGTGTTCGGCAACTTCATCAACCGCACCATGGTTTTGACACACAAATACTTTGATGGTAAGGTTCCCCCGATGGGAACTTTGACTGAATACGATGAGGCCACCATCGAGGAATTCGTCAGTGTGAAAAAGGATGTGGAAGCCTATCTGGACGTGTTCCGTTTCCGCGATGCGCAGAAGGAAGCCATGAACCTGGCCCGCATCGGCAATAAATACCTGGCCGACACCGAGCCCTGGAAAGTGGCCAAGACGGATATGGACCGGGTAGCCACCATTCTATACCTCAGTTTGCAGATTTCAGCCAACCTGGCCATTGCGTTCGAGCCCTTCCTGCCGTTTACTTCGGAAAAACTCCGCACGATGTTGGGCATGCACGATTTCAAATGGGAAAACCTGGGTCGCATTGATTTGTTGCAAGCAGGTCAACAAACGCCTCAGCCCGAGCTTTTGTTCGACAAGATCGAGGATTCAGCCATTGAGGCGCAAGTTCAGAAGTTATTGGATACCAAAAAGGCTAATGAGGCCAGTAGCTGGAAGGCGGCACCTGCCAAGGAAAACATCACCTACGAACAATTCGCTGCCATGGACATCCGAATCGGCACTGTTTTGGAGGCTGAACTGGTTCCAAAAACCAGCAAGCTGATGAAGCTGAAAATCGATACAGGGTTCGACCAACGGACAGTCGTTTCGGGCATTGCCGAGTATTTCCGACCCGAGGAAGTCGTTGGACGCCAAGTCAGCATCCTGGTAAACCTGGAACCGCGAACCTTGCGGGGCATTGAGTCCCAGGGCATGATTCTGATGGCTGAGAATTCAGATGGCAAATTGGAGTTTGTACTGCCCACCCAACCCATTGCAAACGGTTCACCAGTCAAATAAACACATTTGCAGCGTTAAAAAAAGCCCGTTTCATCGGGCTTTTTTGTGTTCAGAATTTTATGCCGACCTCGAGGGAGAAGCCCGCATCCACGGTATAACGTTTCGAGGACATCAGGAGTTGGTAGAAACCGACACTCATGACCAACCCCGACTTATTGGGTGAGATATACATCAATCGCTCTTCCACGCTGGTACCGATCAACAATCGAATATGCTTGTCGCTGGAACCAATCAATCTGTATTTTTCGTATCCGATTGGAAGATGCAACCCAAGTGAAACATATTCATTGCCTTTAATCTTTCGAAAACCGGACATGCCAATATCCGTCAAATGCTGAGACCAGCTTGAAAAGCCTGAATTCATATTCTTTTCATTGTAATTCTGGGCTCCGGTCAAACGCAAACTGATGGGAAACGTCCATTCGTCCTTGGTCACCATGTAACCATAATAAGACAGGTTGTAGGTATTCTCGATATAACCGATAGACTGGCGATAAGTAATCATATTCACCCACTTGATCCGGTGACGGATGTCCGTGGACATCAATTGCTGATCTTCGAGCTGAACTTGTCGCAGACTATCCTGAATGCGCAGTTTCTCCGTCGCCTCCGCCTTTTGCTTCAGATAATCATCAGCACCGCTGATGGTAAACTGAGCAAAGCCAGAAAGGCTGCACAGCATCAGCAAGAGAGCGGCTAGGAGTTTCTTCATCGAAAAGTCCTGGAAAACCACTATTGATTAAGGAATTCATGCATGGAAGCAGCGGCCTTTCGACCGTCACCCATCGCCAAAATAACGGTGGCACCGCCACGTACGATATCGCCTCCTGCAAATAGGGTCGGGATAGACGATTGCATACCTTCGTTGACCACGATGGTGCCCCAACGGCTCACATCCAGTCCGCTCACGGAACTCGGCACCAATGGGTTCGGAGAAACACCGATGCTCACCACGACGATATCCACATCGACCAGTTCGATCGCTCCTGGTATCTCGACCGGTTTGCGACGGCCGGAGGCATCCGGTTCGCCCAAGGTCATTTTTTGGAGACGCATTTGTTTGACGAAACCACGTTCATCACCAAGGTATTCAATAGGATTATGAAGCGTCATGAATTCAATGCCTTCTTCCTTGGCATGTATCACTTCCTCCAGACGGGCAGGCATTTCTTCTTCGGAACGGCGATATACGATCATAGCACGATCAGCACCCAGACGTTTGGCGGTACGAACGGAGTCCATGGCGGTATTACCACCACCAATGATGGCGATGTTCTTTCCGAAAGGCACAGGCGTATCCGATTCTGGATTGGCGGCGTCCATCAGGTTGACGCGTGTGAGGTATTCGTTGGAGGAAAGGACGTTGATGAGGTTTTCACCAGGAATGTTCATGAAGTTAGGTAGTCCGGCACCGCTGGCTACGAAAACGCCTTCATAACCTTCTTCCGTCAGGTCGTCAAAAGTCATCGTCTTGCCAACCACACAGTCCAGAATGAATTCCACACCCATTTGTTTCAGGTTCTCGATTTCCACATCCACGATGGTGTTGGGAAGACGAAACTCGGGAATACCATATTTTAGTACCCCGCCAATTTCGTGTAGTGCTTCAAAAACCATGACGTTGTAACCCAGCTTGGCCATATCGCCAGCAAAAGACAAACCGGCAGGGCCAGAACCGACAACAGCCACTTTACGGCCATTGGAAGGTGCACAGGCCGGAATGGATATCTGCCCACTCTCACGCTCGTAATCTGCGGCGAAACGCTCCAGATGACCGATGGCAACCGCATCCTTATTCAATTTCAGTGTATAGAAACATTGCTCTTCGCACTGTTTTTCCTGTGGGCAGACACGTCCGCAAACAGCTGGCAATGCGGAAGTTTCTTTCAGTTTGACGGCGGCTTCCAGGAATTCGCCCCGTTCAATATTCTTGATGAATCCAGGGATGTCGATGCTTACCGGACAACCGGTCGTGCAGGTCGGGTTGGCGCAATCTAGGCAACGCTTGGCTTCCACCATGGCTTGCTCAGCCCTCAATCCAAGATTGACCTCAATATTGTTGTGGCTACGAATTTTGGCATCCTGTTCGTTCATGTGGACACGTGGCAGGTCGGTGCGCTCCTTGGCTTTCATGCTTTTGCGCAAGGCCTCGCGCCAGGGCAGTTTGCGGCTTTCTTCAAATGTTGACATTAGGATATGGTTTAAACTTATTCGACATCTTTGTATGCCCGGAGGCGCTGAATCATCTCATCAAAATCCACCTGGTGGGCGTCGAATTCGGGACCGTCCACACAAACGAATTTTGTTTTGCCGCCCACAGTGACGCGGCAGGCACCGCACATTCCAGTTCCGTCCACCATGATGGTGTTCAGGGAAGCCATCGTGGGCACTTCGTATTTTTTAGTCAGAATGGAAACGAATTTCATCATGATGGCAGGGCCGATTGTCACGCAAAGATCAACTTTCTCGCGCTTAATCACTTCTTCCACGCCGTTGGTCACTAAGCCTTGTCTGCCGGAGCTACCGTCGTCGGTCATCAGAATCACTTCGTCTGAACTGGCACGCATTTCCTCCTCCAGGATGATGAGGTCTTTGGTACGCGCTGCCAAAACAGTAATAACACGATTGCCTGCAGCCTTCATGGCCTGAACGATGGGAAGCAGCGGGGCAACACCCACACCACCACCGGCGCAAACGACCGTTCCGAAATTTTCAACATGGGTTGCTTTACCAAGCGGGCCGACCACATCCAAAATAAAATCACCTTCGTTCAGTGCGCACAATTTCCGTGAAGAAGCTCCCACCCTTTGAATCACCAGGGTGATGGTTCCTTTTTCAACATCAGCCTCCGCAATCGTCAATGGTATCCGTTCCCCTTTTTCGGCGACACGAACCATCACAAAATGGCCGGCTTTACGGGCTTTCGCGATTTTGGGGGCCTCGATGTCAAATCGGACCACCAAATCCGAATAATCAATTTTTCGAACTATCTTGTTCATTTTTCTGGAATATGGTTTGTTAATGGATCGTTGCAGAAAGTGAGGCCGCGCAAATTTACGGGAAATTGCCCGTTCAGCCAAACAAAAATGTCCTACCTTTGCGCCTATTACACGTTTTTTAATAAAATAATAGCTACCAAAATGTATGATTATAAAGCAGTCCTTTTTGATCTGGACGGCACCCTCATCAATTCCCTGCACGACATTGCGGATTCCATGAACCGTGTACTTGAGAAAAAGGGCTATCAGACACACGATTACGATGCATACCGCTACTTCATCGGCCATGGCTTGTACAATTTGGTCGGCCGAACCCTGCCTGAATCCGAAAAGACTGAGCAGAACGTCAGGAACCTCTACCAGGAACTGATGCGCGACTATGAAGTGAACCTGCTTCAAAAAACAGTCTTGTACCGAGGAATTCCCGCTTTGCTGGATGCATTGGTCGAAAAAGACATTAAACTCACCATCCTTTCCAACAAAGCCGACAATTTCACCAAGAAAATAGCGGCTGAACTCTTAAAAACTTGGCCATTCGAGGTCATAATGGGCTCTGGCGACAACGTGCCCCGCAAGCCTGATCCGACAGGTGCTTTGATGGTTTGCGAAGCACTTCAGCTTCAACCCTCGGATTTCCTGTACATCGGCGACACCAGCACAGACATGCAAACTGCGATTGCTGCTGGCATATATCCGGTCGGCGTCACCTGGGGTTTCCGGACGAAAGAAGAATTGTTGGATAACGGCGCAAGAACCATCATCGACAAACCATCCGAATTGCTTTCTTTGTTGGCATAAAAAAACCGGAAGCAGTTACCCCCGGTTTTCCATATCTTACTTTTCCTTAGAAAAAATACCCCAGAGAAAGGCTTAAATTTCTTTCCTTCATATCAAAAAACGGATTCAGGTTGGTTGTAACATGAGAGTTGGTGGCCTTCTTGCCGATTTCCGTGCCACTGAGATCGTAGCGAAGTGTCAATTGCAAGTTCTTTAGTTCCGCACCTACACCAAAGCCTAAGCCAAGGTCTACTTTGTTGAATCCCCATGTTTTCTGCACATCATTCCAAAGCTTGGTTTCGCCATTGATGCTACCTGACAAAAGGAAGCTGACGTAAGGCCCTGCGAATGCATACAAATGTACGTTGCCAAAATCACGGCCATACTGCAAATTTAAGGGAATCACGAGGTTCTGGCTCCGGTAAGCAACAGTAGTTCCCGACCCCACCAAGTCGGACAACTTGGCACTTCCTGGATTGGTATTCAGCAAATCACCACCTTCCACACTGTACATCAGTTCCGACTGAAACGAAAAATCTTGCAATCTGTACTGGACCACAAAACCGGCACGCCATGCAGGAATCGCATCAACCAACTTGATCAGGGTGGCAGAAGTAGCACCGGAAGTAACCGAAAGGTCGGAATAATTGGCACCGGCTTTGATCCCGAAGCGGAATTGGGCATTGGAAACCATCGCCACACTTAAAAGCAGCAAAACAAAAGTCAGTTTTTTCATAGGGTTTGAATGGTTGGGCACCGTTTAGAAAAAGTATCCCAGCGAGATGCTGAGGTTCATGTATTTCATATCGTTGAAAACGTTGATGTTTCCAGTTTCGTTAAGATTCGGCACTTTCGATCCGACCCAGTTCAAACCCCAGTTCCATTTCGCGTTCAGCTGGAATTTCTTGTACTCCAAACCTGCGCCAGCACCCGCACCGTAATCAATCCAATGGAAAGGCATGTGTTCCGCATAGTTTTTGTACAAATCGCCGGCACCATTAAAGGAGCCTCCCAGGTTGAAGGAAACGAACGGGCCCATTTCGGCAAAGATCTTGGTCTTTCCTACATTCACCTTGTACATTAAATTGATAGGCAGTTCGATGTGGGTTGACTTATAATTCAACGCAGGGGCAGCCTCCGTCAACTTGGCGTATTGTTGCAAGTAATATTTGTCGTACGCATTGTTGAGCTTAACCGTTTTCCGTACCAAATTCAATTCCGGTTGCAAAGTGAAAATCCAGAAATCATACTGCATGATTCCACCAATTTGAAAATTCACCGCTGGTGAATGGTCATCCACAACAGACGAAATGTTGAAAAGACTAGTGGCATTGGCTCCCGCTTTGACGCCAAACCGCAGTTGCGCCTGCGCGGCTCCGATTGTTGAAAGTATCAGGACGACCAGGATTGAAAGTTTCTTCATGCTATTTTTGGTTTACTTTAATTTTCAAGTGGAGCAAAAGTAAACCAAAAAACCTATCCCTCCAATTTCATTCGGTTAAAAGCTGTAAAACCAACAAAATCCCTTCCACCTCCTTGCAATTTCCAAAAAAGATTGTACTTTTGCACCCGCTGTTCGCCCAGATGGCGGAATTGGTAGACGCGCTGGTCTCAAACACCAGTGGATTCACTTCCATCCCGGTTCGATCCCGGGTCTGGGTACCAAGCAAAGGAGAAGTAGATTTTTATCTGCTTCTCCTTTTTTTTCAAGTAACACATCATTATTTAAATCTGCAAAATCCCTCATAACAAATAGATAGTCATGGTTTCCCGATCAGTGATTTAGGGTTTTGCATTATTTGAGTATCTTTGACAAACATATTTCCATTCGGAATCGTGTAAGTCACTGATATACTGATATATAATTACGTGTTTTGATTTCTTATCATTGGGGATCTTTATATTGCATAATTAGTCTGTTTTAGCCCTTGATTCGCATTTTTATTTAAAAGGTATCAGAGATGAGCAACAACACAAAAATATCAATCCGCTTTTTTGACGACCGTGAAGTTCGTGCTATTTGGGATGAAGAAAACAACAAATGGTGGTTTTCCGTTTTAGATATTGTTGCTGTTCTTACAGACCAAGACGATTACAACAAAGCACGTAACTATTGGAAATATCTAAAAGCCAAACTGAAAAAAGAGAACAGTGAGTTGGTTAGTACCACTACCCAACTGAGAATTCTGGCGAGCGACGGTAAGCGCTATTTAACCGATATGCTTGATAATAACGGAATTATTGCACTTGGCAAACAATTTCCCGGTAAAAAAGCAAACCGATTTATAGAATGGTTTACCTACAACGATGAAAGTGTCGACGGTAAAAGTAAAACAAAAGCATACGCCTTGTTTGAAAGTTCTTTCATTGATAGCATAAAAGTGGGAACAACAAAAGGCTTACAACAAATTCACGCCTATCTGTTCGGTGGACTTTACGATTTTGCCGGACAAATAAGGCAAAAAAACATTTCGAAAGGCGGCTTTCAATTTGCTGTGGCACACTTTTTAGATAGCTCGTTAAGTCAAATTGAAGAAATGCCTGAAAACACATTCGACGAAATTGCCGATAAATATGTAGAAATGAATATTGCCCACCCATTCATGGAAGGAAATGGGCGAAGCACAAGAATTTGGTTGGATTTGATTTTCAAGAAACGATTAAAACGTTGTGTTGATTGGAGCAAGATTAATAAAAACGACTATCTGAACGCAATGGTTAAAAGTTCTACAAACAGCACGGAGCTGAAGAATTTGCTCAGAAATGCCCTTACTGATCAAATAAGCAGCCGTGAAATGTTTATGAAAGGAATTGATTATTCTTATTATTATGAAGAAAATGAATAACCTATCATCCGTATCCACTAGTGGGCAATAATGTATTTAAAAACGGGAAAACATGTCGTTCGATCCCGGGTCTGGGTACAGGAAACAAAACCCTAATTGATTTTCGAATCAGTTAGGGTTTTTTCATTACTTGTACCAGCTTAGTCCACATCTAAGTAAAATGCACCTTTTTTAAATCGTCCGCATAACGGTGAATGCCTTCCTCCACTCTTTTGAGTATTCTAGGAGAAGCGGATCGTATTCCCGAAACATATTGCCTCATTTGGCTTTCATTAATTCCAGAGATACGGGCAAGACTACTTTGATTGATTGTATCTCCATACCCGGACACCAATGAAGGAATGTCGCAAAATACGAGCTCAAAATCATAATCCCCGTCCATCCATGGTGTGCGTTCTTCTGGATATAATCCTTCAATATGGAACTGCACACTATCACGAAGTGCTTTCTTCAATGCCGCTACCGAAGAGGATGCGATTACAAATCCATTTAGTGCGGGCAAATGTGCAGACACGCCATTGCCAGCTTTATTGATCTCAACTTTTAGTACTTCCATAGTTTAAATTTATTTTAAGCAATCAGGGAGACTTTGCACGTTATTCCGCAAAATCCCTAAATCTGATTCCAGCTTGTTTTTCAATGCTTTTTAGATTCTCTATCCAAATATCGTCCGAGAGTTTACCGTTCACTGTTACCGTGCTTCGGATGGTCGGATGTTTGAACTGCCGATGGCTGGTACCGTTCTAACGGTCAATATACCAACCAAGACCTTCCAAAATCTTGATAACCTCTTTTACTTTGAACACTTTCTTCATAGATTGCTTGTTTACCACACAGTAAAAGTAACATATTCCGTTATCATTTCCAAACCATAGATAATGATTTACAATTAATAAGACAATCGACTCCGTGTTTTGGCGTCGTTTTACTCCGTACAATGGCATTAATGTACTTTCAAAAAAGTTCGATTCCGGGTCTGGGTGCAAAACAAGTTTGGATTGAACAATTTTTTTAACTATCATTGTCATAGTTTACTACTTAATCCATTCATATGCAAACAATTATTGGAGCAGGCGGTGGCATAGGCACACCATTGGCAAAAGAACTGGCGAAGTACACCAGTCAAATACGGTTAGTGGGCCGAAACCCAAAGAAGGTCAATAATACCGACGAACTTTTCCCTGCAGATTTGACTGACTTTACCCAAATAGACAAAGCCATTGCCGGAAGTGATGTCGTTTATGTCGTGATTGGTTTTGAGTACAACATACAGGTATGGCGAAAGGTTTGGCCACCCTTCATACAAGCCATAATCGATGCCTGTATCAAGCACCAAGCAAAACTTGTCTTTTTTGACAATGTTTACATGTATGCCGAATCAGAAATTCCTCACATGACTGAAGCCGCTGCCATACAACCCCCAAGTAAAAAAGGCGAAGTCAGAAAACAGTTGGATGACATGATTATGGATGCCGTAAAGGATAAAAAGCTGAAGGCGCTGATTGCACGTTCTGCCGACTTTTATGGACCTGACAACAAGAACAGTTCCTTATCCATTATGGTTGTCGATAATTTCAAAAAGGGTAAGAAAGCACAGGTATTCGGGGATGTAGACAAGATTCATACATATACCTATACACCCGATGCAGCCAAGGCTACGGCACTGCTAGGCAACACCGACGATGCGTTTGGTCAAGTTTGGCATCTACCTACAACAAAAGAAAAACTGACCAACCGGCAATGGATTCAGCTGATAGCCGACGCTATGAAGGTGGAGCCAAAAGTTCAGTCAGTCCCAACCTGGATGTTAAAATTCATAGGTTTGTTTATTCCCATCATGAGGGAATTTCCTGAAATGATGTACCAAAATGACCGGGACTACATTTTTGACAGCTGCAAGTTTGAGAAACGATTCGGCATGGAAGCAACTACACCGAAGGACGGAATCAAAAATCTGATTGAAAGTTTATAAGTCTAAAAACTTACCATAGCCACGAAACCCTACTTGAGTATCATGAGAAGTGGCTATTCTCATGATGTATGGCTATCTTTTGACGATTTTTTGGGGTCATTTATACCGATGAGTTCCATTCCGTTTCTGGTATTTTTAATAGTCGGTTTTTACGTCCTGTATTTCATCACCTCATACACCCTACATCAAAAAAGAACATTTCGTGCCTTCCTGTATCTTGGATGGAGCATCACGATCACTATCCCTATGGGTATGGTACTTCTAGGGACACACAATTATGTACTCCATTATGTCTTTCCTACCTACTACTTTATAATCACTTCAACTGCCGGCATTTTTGCCGCCATCGTCAAAGGCATCATCCTATGGCTGCTTGATGTTTCGGAGAAAAGGGCCATTCAAAAGAAACAGCTGGAAAGCCAAAATGCGCTGTTGCTGCTGAAAGCGCAGCTCAACCCCCACTTCCTGTTCAACTCCCTCAACAACATCGATATCCCCATCGAGGAATCAATCAGCGACAACTACAAAGAGCGGTTCTACAGTTTGATCGGTATAAAGGGGGACAACTGATTCTTTAGATAGAATCTCCAAAAAGTTCAATATATTTACACAATGATGCTTCATTTGCTAAATAGAATATGCCTGGCTATAAACTGGAACGATCTCCAGTACCGTTTTCTGCAAAGTCATACCTGGAGGGTTCTTGAGCAAGTTTATGTGTTGATTCTCCAGCTTTTACCCTATCTGGTGATAAGCATTATCCTTTCAACGGTTATCAAACAATTTACGACGGCCGAAAATCTGAAGAAGTTCATTTCAGGCAAGAACATCCACCTTTCCATTGTGGTAGCAGCCCTGTTGGGAATCGTTTCTCCGCTGGGAAGTTATGTGGTCATTCCATTGGCTGCAGCCTTGGTCATCGCTGGATTACCCTTGGCGCCCGTCATCGCATTCATGGTTTCCTCCCCATTGATCAATCCGGGTTTGTTTATACTGACATTGGGCGCATTGGGTCTTGAGATGGCAGTCATGCGGGTTATTTGTGCATTCGTATTGGGCATAAGCGCTGGATTTATTACGCATTATTTTATGAGGGACCTCGTAAGTGTTGTTAAAAACCAACCAACGGGCGATGCCTCCAAACTAATCAAGAAACGCACCTTCTTCAATGAAGCCTTAGCCTACACGAAGTACATTTCCAAATACTTCTTCATTGGCATCTTCTTTGCGGCATTGACCAAAGTATTCATACCTGTTTCGTGGCTTTCGTCCATGCTAGGAAGCAACCATGTCGTCTCAATTTTTGCCGCAACACTGGCGGGCGTTCCTTTTTATACCTGCGGGGGCGCTGAACTTCCTGTCATACAGCAGCTTGCTGACCTTGGAGCTGATAAAGGCGCCATTCTTGCCTACTTTATATCGGGCCCTGCTACCAAAGTTGCCACGGTTGTTCTGCTTGTTTCTGTTTTTAGAAAAGAAATTGTCTATCTTTATTTCTCGGTATCCATCATCGGAGCCATCCTGATGGGGCTCATCTATCATTATTTCTAATTGATTCGGAATGAAAAACAAACGTTTGAGGTGGTATCTTTTCCTGGGAGTTGTCGCTATTGCGTTGTTTTCCTGGGATTTGGCATCTGTAACGCAGGTTCAGGTTGGCTATCCTCTATATAAGAAACTGTCAGACATTGACTTAACTAAAAGAGACAGTACAAAGGTGTCCATTATCGGATCGGATTTCTCGGCACTGTCAAACCCTGTCTCACTTACATCAACGTTGACCCAGAATCAGATCGACTCCATGGTATGGAAGGCGTTGGACATGCAGGGTTCAGCAGCTAAAATATTGAAACCGGGCGTCAAGGTGCTGATCAAACCCAATATTGTTGGAGCTGTTGCCGATCAAATCGGTGAAAACACGGACACGAGGGTGGTCAAGGCCATTGTAAAATATGTACACGCGAAATGCGGGGGGAATTGTACCATCAAGATTGGTGAAGGCTCACCCAGACCGATGCCCTACGAAACTGGTTTCAGCGGAGGGACTGCTGCTTGGAAGGAATTATGGGATTTGACCGGGTATCCCGCCATGCTCGATGAGCTGAAGGGGCTGGGCATCAACGTGGATACCGTCAATTTAAACGGAGGGTTCTCCGCCAATCCGCTGCAGAATCTCACGGAAAGAATCGTTCCGAATGGTGGATATGCTACGCCGCAAAAGGGTAAATATTACATCCATAATGCCATCACTCAGGCGGATGTCTACATTACCGTTCCGGTGTTGAAAGTGCACAATCCGGGCATTACCGCTGCCTTAAAGAATCAAATTGGTACCGCGCCCGGCAATAGGTATGGTTTCAACAAAGTGAAAGGGGTTCTGGCCGATGGTTCGGTGAATAAACTGATTCATAATGCCGATGCTCCGCGCGATTGGACCGATGAAGAGATTGTAGATTTGTGTTTGTTGGACGGCATTGATTTGGTGGTGGTGGACGCCACTTTGTGTCTGGAAAAGCAGAAATCGTATTCTAGTGCCCTTGCCAACAAGGTACGGATGAATGCGATTGTCGTTGGAAATGACCCGGTTGCTGTTGACAATGTCTGTTCACGCATGGCCGGTTTCAACCCGGATGATATTGATTATATTGCATTGGCTGAATTGGCCGGAATCGGCACCAACGACCCAAGTCTGATTACGGTGGTTGGTTCGCCGTTGGCACATGTTAAGAAACGATTGAAAAAATTGTCGGGAGATCCACGGTTGATGTTTGGGCAAACGAACCGCAAATGGTTGGTTTCGGCTTCATTTCCGGTAGGAAGCATCAGTAATCCGATCGCTAACAACTTTATTGCAAACGAAGCGTCCTGCGAGGCGAAACCCGGTGTTGGCGGCTGGTCCCAACCCATGTACTTTTTTGACGACAACATCGATTTGGGCAATTATTTCAACTACACCAACAACATCGTGGCTTATGCATACACCTATGTATATGCACCAAAAGAAACCGATGCGCAACTTCAGGTGGGCTCAGACGAGGGCATTTACATTTATTTGAATCACACCCTGGCTTACAGTTATTCAGGAGTGCGGCTTTACAATTATATATCCGAAACCAAGACCGTACATTTAAACCAAGGCTACAACACGCTTTTGGTCAAGTCGCTCCAAACAACCGGCAATCATGATTTTGCCATGAACATTTGCGAGGTGGAAACCAATGCAGAACTCCTGGGCAACAGAGTGGAGGGGTTGAAATTTTATCCGACACTGAGCGGTGCTGTTCCTGTCCACACGGCCACTTCTTCAGGGGCAAGAATTAGTTGTTCGCCCAATCCTGCCAAGACATTCACCACTATCCGTTTGAATGCTGCAAAATCCGGCAATTACCAGATCATCATCTATGACTTGAAGGGCAAAGCTGTAAAAACACTATTGAACCAACAGTTGGACGCAGGTACGCATTCGATCGACTGGAACCTCAGCGACAGTAAAGGGTTCAAGGTCGTCGATGGCATTTATTTGGCAAAGGAAATAAAAACCGGCCAAACGATGAAAATCTCCGTGACCCATTAATCGTTAAAAAAAACGATACTCCGTAAAGTAAATTTCGATCCTATACGTCTTCATTCGTATGGAGACAGCAGTTCAACTACCAATGAGAGCGCAGAAAGCCATTTCCATCACGGAGACCATCAAGGAGTTCAACCGAAAGTTGTCGGGTTTTGTGCGGAATCGAGTGAAATCGGACGAAGATGCGGAGGACATCCTGCAGGATGTTTGGATGCAGCTGAGCAATCTGGGCAACATCGGCGATCTGGAAAATGTGAGTGCGTGGTTGTATGAAGTGGCCCGTAACAAGATTACTGACAAATCTAGAAAGAAAACCAACCTTTCGCTCGAAGAATTCGCATATGAAGACGAGGAGGGTGCTTTCAACTTTAAAGAAATTTTGCTGCTGGACGACACCAACAATCCGGAGCTGGGGTTCTTCAAAGAATTGTTCTGGAAAGAATTCCAAAAGGCATTGGATGAATTGCCAGAAAACCAACGCGAAGTCTTTTTGCTGAACGAGATGGAGGAAATGACCTTGCAACAGATTGCAGACCAGAAAGGGGAGAACCTGAAGACTATCATCAGTCGGAAAGGCTATGCGGTGAAGCATTTGCGAAACAAACTGAATTATTTGTACGAAGAATTGAATACTTAAAAAATATGGAACAAACTAGACGACAATCTTGCAGGGCAAGAAATTGCTTCATGATTCCAGTGATTGTCCTTGGACTGTTTGCGGTAAGTGGTGTGGTGGCACTTTTGTGGAATTGGATCATTCCGTCCATCAGCACGCTGACAGCACTTACGTACTGGCAGGCAATGGGATTATTTGTACTTTGCCGCATCCTGTTCGGCGGATTCCGGTTCGGGTTCCGGAAACATCGGGATGCTATTCATCAACATTTCAGCCACCATGCTCCGTTTAGGGACAAGTTTATGGAAATGTCCGATGAAGAGCGTCAGCAATTCAAGAACCAATGGAAACAGCGGTGCTGCAAATAAAAAATAAGCGTCCGGTTTAAAGTAAAATCGGACGTTGTTCGTCTTATAGATTAGAAGACATTTTACCAACTAAAATTAATAAGAATCAAATGACAAGAACAATTGTAAGAGCCGTCATCGGCGGCGTTTTTGTAGGTGCTTTGGCATTCTTCCTGCCCAAAGTCTTGCTCGGACTATTCATTTTTTGCATCATCATCAGTGCATTCCATTGTTGTGGTGGCAGTTACCGTTGTGGTGGCCATCGTTTCGGCTCCAAGAAGATGTTCTATCTGGCAGACAGAATCCGCAAGATGAGCAATGAAGAATTCGAAGAGTTCAAAACCGTCTTTGGTGACGATTGCTGTTCAAATGGACACCATCATCACGACCATTGCTGTGACTCACATGCATCCGACGAAGAATGTTGCAAATCAGACAAACAAAGTAACTAATCCTTTAAAAAATAAGACAATGCGCAAAAGAAGAAACGGATTTTTAATAGGATTGGCTGTTGCCGTCATCACGTTCGGAGGTTTGTGGTTCGGTATGGGTTCCGACCATTTCAATCGTGGACATAAGTTGTGTGAACAGGAACACTGCTGTATGATGGAACGCCATCAAAATCACTGTGGTGATGCAGACAAAACAGTACAAGCCAACATGGAAAACGATTCCATCGCGAAATAAGTTTTCAAAATAGGAGTTGAAACCCTAATTGATGTTGCATCAGTTAGGGTTTCTTCGTTTACATCAATGCTTGACGGTCAATTTCTTGACCAATGTTTCTTTCCGATTGGTCAACTTGAGCATATAGATGTCGGAAGGCAAACACGAGACATCCAGGTCGGATTCTTGATTAATCTCCTTGCTGAGCACTTGTTGCCCCTTCATGTTGAACACGCTAATTACAGAGGTTTCAGCGTTGCTTCCGTTTGAATAGCAAACCTGCACCTTGTCGTTTGCTGGAACAGGACATAACGTCAAACCCTTGTCCGTTTTCGTATCAGGCACTCCGGAAAGGGTTCCTGCCAATTCTGCCACCTCGTTGGCGGACAGAGCATAATTGTAAACCCTGAAATCATCTATCATACCACTGAAGAGGGGGTTTGTCGTTTGACTGCGTCCGATGTAGTTCAACATGGGCTTGAAATTCAAAGGACTCAGGGTAACAGCACTAGAGGTGGAGACCTGCACTCCGTTGACATACATGCTGGCACCTGATGCGCTCAATGTCACCGCAATATGTGACCATTTACCCGTAGGTAAGGCCGTCGCATTCAGTTGTTGCTCCGTTCCTCCGTATTTAATGGAAAAACGTATCCCGCCCAAGGATACCTTCGGGGTTAAATACATGAACTCTGTCGAATTGTTACCAAAATCGAAAATGCGTTGTCCACCAGTGGTACCGTTCCAATAAACCCAGGTGGCGACGGTCATTTCTTTATGGTTTGCAATATAAACCGGCAGTTGCAAGAAACCTGTTGAACCGTTTAGCGAAATGGCTTTCGTACCTACTTTGCCAACAGCATAGGTTACGCCTCCATAGGGAGCGCAATGATATAGATTCGATGTACTGTCCAAGGTGTTATCTTCGAAATTGAAACGTGCAACGAGATCGTTCATACCTGTTACCGTAGCCGAATGCTCGTTCGAGAAGGGAGAGCTGTTCAAGGAGTTGTCTATCGCTTTGATTTTATAGAAATAGAGCTTGCCTTCCAAGCTTGTATTATCAACATACTGGTTGGTTGTCACGTTGCGTGCTATCGTATTGTATGGGCCAGCAGCAGAATCCGAACGGAAAATGGTGTAACCTGCAACGTCCGTTTCGGGATTCGCGGTCCAATCCAGTCGAATGGTGGCGGCGTTACCTGTAGCGACTAGATTGCTTGGTGCACTGGGAGCAACAAACTCCACAGGCGCTCCAACAGGAAGCAGTCGCCATTGCTGGCTGGTTCTGCCTAAATAGTCCCAGTGATTGAGCGCGGCTGTATTTGCTATACTTGAACCCGACACATCCAGACATTTGCCACTGTGGCGGTTTCGGATATAAAACCAACCATCCGAAGCATATTCCAAATACCATTGCTGATTTCCGCCCTTGGTATCGTCCCACATAATGAAACCGCCGCCATTTGAAAGCGACCAGTTCAACAGGTCTACAACCTTACCACTGTTCACGGAAGTCCTCGTATAATAGCTGAAATCGCCACCTACACGGGAATCCACTGGAGTCACGTTCCACTGCTGATACGTGGCACCTGTATTCGCATTCTGACGGATAGTGGTACCAGAAACTTCTACCACCTTGCCACTGTTACGGTTCACCAACACATAGCGTCCGTTTATAACCGGCTGGACATCTGAACCCCAAGTGATGTTCACCACTTTTTCGGCATTGGTCTGCCCGGTCTGGTAGGCTGTACCGCCTGGTAATGTCATGATGTATTCGCGTTGCGGCCCAACGCCGTCGAAAAATACGTCTTTGTCTTTTGAAACGAACCGATAAGTAGTCGTTGCTGCCTGACGTTCTGATGTTCCGCCGAAGGCCTGTATCTTGCCTTCGAGGCTGCGATACACTGATGCCGCAGTCCAATTGGGTCGGTGTTCGGCATAACCGAGACGCCTGCCGTCGCTGGCTTTTACAAACTCTCCGCGGGCATACTCTGCCGTGCCCCACCAGATGCCGGTTTGCATACCGTATTCCACGCCAACCATGGCTTCCATGACATTGTGCAATTCATCTCCGGTAGCGATGTCACCATTGGCACGAACCGCTTGATAGAATGCCGCGAAATTGTCGAAACTGCCAGCAAGTTGATGGGTGTTGCCTTCGTCCAAGAGTGTTTTCAAGGCATTGTACCAAGGCAAGGCCTGATCACAGTTCAGTGTATTTCCACCACAAAGGCGGATTCCGTCGAAGCGGGTATTTTTTCGTAACTCGGTACAAATATTCAAGAAATCTCGCTGACCGTTCGATCCAGAATACTGGCTCCAACCGAAGTCGGGTTCATTGAAAGGAGAAACTGAAACAATCGTGCGTCCACGTGCCTGAACTCTTTTAGCGGTAGCATCGATCAGTGCTGCCCAATTCACGGCATTTCCGACGTAAGAAGCATCGACACTGGGGTGGTCGCAATTGAGCACCACTTTGGTTTTGGTCCCTGTCAAATCGATAAGGCCCAATCGAGTATTGAGATCGGTTATTTGTGTGCCCTGAATGTCGCCATTCACCAGTGGTAGCGTGGGCTGAAACGAAGCACGAATCACATCGATCCGATCGGCGCCCATGAAAGCGATACCTCTCCGAATGTTCGATTCGCTAAGCCAAGCCAGATCCAAGCCCCAAATGATGGGTTTGTAAACACCGGTGTCTGAAACGCTGAACGTGACGGTTCGGTCCGTAACAGGTTGAGCGACTATCTGAATCGTGGATTGAGCAAAAGAATTGAAAACTCCGAATCCAAAGAGTAAGATAAGGAAGGAGATGCACGTTTTTTTCATGTATGGTTCTTGGTCTGATTCAATCATTCAGCAAAGATATTCTTTGCAACAGAAAACCGATAACACAAATCAATCAAATATAGATAAGAAAATCTGCAAAATTCAATGAATGTTTGGCTTTAATTGGAACCGACCTGAAATTTCAGATACAGCGTGAAAAAAGGTCCTCCGGATATTAGCCAGACGACAATGAATGGAACTTTTGCTCCCAAATGTAGGTTGATTCAATCAAAAAAACCTATATTTAGGTCCATACTTTTGAACACATACACACACATGATCCTGGAACCCAAAATTCTGACTTTCATAAACAGTCATACTGAGCAGGAATTCGATTCGTTTTACGTCTATGACAAAGAAAAAATCAGAACCAAATGCCGTATGTTCAGGCACATTTCCTACCCCAACAAGTCCATCCATTTTGCCTCCATGGCCAATGTCCATCCTGAATTCCTGGCAGTAGTCAAGGAGGAAAAGCTGAATGTCTTCGTAAACTCGCTCATTCATCTGGAGGTCGTACATCAGGCAGGGTTCAGAGGGCATGACATCATTTTCACATCCTCGGCACTGACGGAGAAAACCATGAATCGGATAGAATCCTTCGGCGTACAAGTCAACCTGGACTCCCCCGGACAACTGGAACAATGGAAAAGACTGTTCCCCAATAAACGTGTCGGAATACGTTGCAACATAGGCGATCGCGTAAAGCCTTTTTCTAATCATGCCGGTTCATTTATAGGAAAGGAAAGCAGACTCGGATTCACTGAATCTGAATTGAATGCTTTATCGGACAAGTCGTTCATAAAAGGTCTTCATTTATACGTTGGCACTGATATTGTGGATATCGACTACTTCAAAGCCTGTTATAAGGAACTAATTGTATTGGCATCGGATTTCCCAGACCTCGAATACTTGAATTTCGGAGGTGGTTTCGGTGTTGCAGAAAACGGTGATCATCATTTTGACATCTCGGCTTACGATGAAGCGGTAACCAAACTGATGAACGAATTTTCGGAACAATCCGGCAAGAGCATCCGATTGATGTTGGAACCCGGTCGAATCATTGGTGGTACTTCAGGCTATTTCGTCTGCTGCGTCACCGATACCAAAAAACGACCGGAGCGAAGATTGGTTGGAGTAAACGCTTCAACGGTGCAATTTCCGAGGCCTTTGATGTATCCGGACACAGCCAGACATCCTGTAGCTGTCATCAGAAACGGCGAACAAATGCGCTCCACCTCCGGTTTTCCGACCACTGTTTACGGTTGTTCCACCTATTCACGCGATATTTTCTCCAACGAGGTGGGATTGCCGGAATTGCAAGTCGGTGACATCCTCGTATATGGCAATGCAGGATCCTATTCAGCCTCCTCGTACATGCAATTTCTAGGTTTTCCGAAACCGGAAGAACATTTTATAGAATGACGACAGAATTGCTGGATGGACGATCAGCATACAAAATCTTTGAAAAAGTCAAAGCCGATGTTTACCGAGGGAATTCACATTTCCGAGGAACAGAAGGAAGTGTGGAGCGTTTGCTCCTGAAGGGGGAAAGTGCTTTCAACAAGCACTCCAGAATTATGAAGTTCGTCGTACGCGATGGTAACGACCTGGTTGCCAGATTTGCACTCATACACGACTTTTGGTTGGCAGATTATGTGCAAGTTTCTTTTTTTGAGGCTCAACCGGGTCTAGGCGACCTGTATGTACGCATCGAAAAAGAAATCCGTACCCATTTTCCCCAATGTAACAAGGTTGTGGTCGGCCTTAACGGACATTTAAACTATGGTGCCGGCATCTTGTTAAACCGTTTTGATGAACCACCGGTATTTGGACTTCCCTACAATCCGGAATATTATGCTGGTTATTTCAGTCAATTGGAATGCCGTAAAATGGTCACGTTTCGTTTAAGCATGGACGTGTACGCTGCCTGGGCTGAAACCTATACTCCCTACAGGGCCATCGATGGACTGACTGTCCGTTTCATGGACAAGAAACGGATCAAGGAGGAAAGTGCTATTTACACCATGCTCAACAACCAGTCGTTCCTAAAGCATCCCTACTGGGCAAACCGAGATCCTGAAGAAGATTTGGATTTATTTTATCCGTTCCGTTTCCTATTGGATAATGAGAACCTGGTATTTGCAGAGGTCAAAGGCAAACCCGTGGGCTTCTTCCTCTGGTATGCCGACTTCAACCAACTGGTTTCAGGTTTGCGCGACTTGAATGCATTCGATGTGATCCGATACAGACTCGGCAAAACACCGAATACCTATCGCTTCACCGAAATTGGCATCATTCCCGAATATCAGCGAAGCGCTGTCGCCTTGGCCATGCTCAACAAAGCGCTCCCGACCATCCGTTCCAACGGCTATCAATTCTGCGAAGGCGGATTCATATTTGAAGAGAACCTGGCTTCCATGGCTTTTGTCAATAGACTTCTGAAACGAAGCTTTGGGAGTTATCAGGAAGTGTACCGACAATTTGCAACTTTTGAAACCAGACTCAAATGAAGTCCTTCATTCAAATGGAAAGCGCTGCCGACCTTCCGAGCTCCTGGGATACCTTGGCGGAACACTATTTTCAGCAACGCAAATTTCTCGAACATGCTGAACGCTATAACCCTTGTAATCAGCGCTATTACTTATGCATGGACGAAGGAATTGCCACCTCAGCCGCCATCGTTTATACCCTGCGGCTCGACCTGCTCACCTACCTCAGGGTTAAAAGCCCTTTAAAAATGCACTTGGTAGGGATACCTTGTTCCGTTTCCAGTTCCGGCATTTTTGGAGAACGCGAATCGGTAGAGGCGTTGAAACGGCACCTCATCGAAAAAGAAAAAGGGTTTCTGCTGTTTCTGAATTTGACTGATAAGCCTTCAGGCCGTGAACGGGCAACAGGATTCACACTACCGACCATTGTCCTATCCAACAGGTTCGCCGATTGGAAAAGTTATGAAAACGCATTGCGCACAGGGTATCGACGGCGACTGAATCAAATAAACGCAGCTGATCCAACCCTTCGATTGGCAAAGACGACCTGTTCCAACTTCAATCCGCTCATGTACGATCAATATTTGGAAGTGTTCAAGCGGAGTGGCGGCAAACTGGAGAAACTCAGTTATGACTTTTTCAGAAACCTGCCGGAGGAATTCATACTGACCGCTTGCTATAAGAAGGAGGCGTTGATTGGTTGGAACCTAGCCCTAGAAAGTCAGGGAATGTACTACTTTTTCCTTGGAGGAATCGATTACAGACAGAACAGGGCCAACAACACCTACCTCCGCTTACTCACACAATTGGTTCGTGACGGCATTGAAAAGCAGGCAACGATCATAGAACTCGGTCAAACGGCCGAAATCGCCAAAATGAGAATGGGAGGATTGCCAGAAACCTTATACATGCAGGCGCACCACAGCAACCGTTTCTTTAACCGATTGCTTGTATTGGCTAGTCCAATGCTGGCATACAAGCGCAAACTTGAAAACACGAATGCCTTAAAACAGAACGTATGAAAATCCTTCTGATACGACCCAAGCCATCACCTGAAACCATTGGTCTGCAGCATGTCATGATTGTTGAACCCTTGGAACTGGAAATCCTGTACACGCTTAAACGCGATTCGGACACCGCGATCATCATCGATCTGATTTTGGAAAAAAAACCCTTCGAGTGGTTTATCAAAAAGCATCAACCGGACGTACTCTGCCTGACCGGATACATTACCAACGTAGGCATCATGATTGATTACTGCCGGAAAGCAAAGCAATTGCTTCCTTCCGTCAGCACGGTTGTCGGTGGCGTACATTGCGAAGTCTGTCCCGAAGATTTCGAAGACGAATCAATTGATTTCAGGGTCGTCCGCAATGCTTCGGTAACCTTTACCGATTTGCTCAACCACATTGAATTCGGCAGAGAATTGCCAAAGGGAATATTTATACCTGGAAACACCTTGGAAAACTGCACCCTTCCGGCTTTCGATTTTAGGGTGCCGATTCCCGACCGAAGATCTGTTGCAAAATACAGACCGAAGTATTTCTACATCTTTCATGAGAAAGTAGCTTTGCTCAAAGCCTCCTTTGGCTGTCCATTTCAATGCTCTTTCTGCTTTTGCAGGGTCATCACACATGGAGCATACCATCAGCGGCCGATAAATGAAGTTATGGATGAATTGGAAAAGCTTTTTGAATCTGAAATCTACATCGTTGACGATGACTTTCTGGCAGACCCAAAATACCTTCAATCGTTTATTACTGAGGTGAAAAAGCGCAACATCCATAAACACTATTTGGTTTACGGACGCGCCGATTTCATCGCCGGCAATTCCGAAATCATTCACCAAATGGCCGAAATCGGACTGAAGACCGTCATTGTCGGTTTCGAAAGTTTCTCAGACCAGGAGTTGGCCAAGTATAACAAAAACACCTCCGTTTCCATGTATGCTGAAACCATGGCCGTATTGAATCGGGATAAAATCGATGTTTTCGCCACCATCATCATCCCCCCCGAATGGGATAGGCCAGATTTCAATAACATGGTGAAGGTGGTCAAATCCCTAGGCATCCATTATGTGAACCTGCAACCGCTTACTCCCCTACCAAAAACCGAAGTCAGCTACCCCGAAGATCAACTCCTGATTTCCAGAAAGGAATATGAGAAATGGGATTTGGCACACATCAGCGTTCAGCCAGAAAAAATGACGGTACCTGAATTTTATCTGGAGATACTCAAAGCCTACAGTGCCATCCTATACCAACCAAAAGTTTTGTGGCGTTACTTGACCACCTATCATCCAATCTTGCTTTGGAAGATGATAACAGGCGGGGCACGAGTTGCAAAACAATACAGAAACAAAATCAAAGAAGCCCGAAAACATGCCTAAGATCCTATTTATACAGCCCACGCAATATGCCGTCAGCGGCAAGCTTTGCAAGCAAAAAAGAATCAATCTTCCTGGACTTGCCTTCCCTTTGTTGGCGGCATACACCCCCGCCCATTGGACCGTGGAGCTGCTCATTGAGGTGGTTGATGAGATTGACTACAACTCCGATGCCGATATCGTCGCCATCGGAACCATGGGGCATGCCACCTTTCGCGGACTGGAAATTGCTGCCGAATTTAAAAAACGTGGGAAAATTGTCGTTCTGGGGGGCTATATGGCTTCGATCGCCTTTGAGGAAGCCATGAAACATGTGGATTCGGTGGTGGTCGGCGATGCTGAAATATCTTATCCGCTGATGCTACAGGATTTTGAAGCAACCGGAAAAGTCAAACCTTTGTACAAGCATCCCATAACGGAACTGAAAAATTTACCGATACCAAGATACGATTTGCTGACCGCCAAGAAAATCGGTTTGATGCTTCCTGTTCAGGCTGGACGTGGCTGCACGTTCACCTGTTCATTCTGCTCCATCGCTTGTCTGTACGAAGGGCAATATCTGTTTCGCCCGGTCGACGAAGTCATACGTGACATTTTGGAGGTGAAAAGGTTGGGTTACAACCGCTTCTACCTGATCGACGACAACATCGTTTCCAATCCAAAATACCTCCGTGAGCTGTGCAGTAAAATCACCCCCCTCAAAATGAAATGGGCCAGCCAGTGCGCCATCCATCTTGCCAAAAACGCAGAATTGCTCAAAATCGTCAGGGATTCCGGCTGTGACATCATGAGTTTCGGTGTTGAAAGCATTCAGCAAGACGCCATCGACAGCCTCGACAAGACATGGCTCAGAGCCGATGAGCATGAGCAGAACATGAAGATTCTCACTCGATCGGGCATCACGGTCAGTACCGAAATGATTGTAGGAACAGACTTTGACACCGAGCAATCCATTCGTGACACCTACGACTTTATTTATCGGAACAGGGTGCCCATTCCTCGGTTTTATATCCTCACACCAATCCCTGGCACCGGTTTGTATAAGGAGTTGAAAAGTCAGGGTCGAATGCTGACCGACGACCTTCGATTATTTGACGGGACCCGCTGCGTGCACATCCCGAAAAAGATCGATCCAGACAAGCTCACCGAAATGTATTGGTGGCTCAACAACAAAGTCTTTTCCCTCAAAAGCATCTTCCATCGGGTCATTTTCAATACACAATTGTGGAAGAACCCCGAGATGTTGTTCTTTTCATTGGGTGTGAATTTTCACTACCGCTCGTATGTCAAGAAAAGAATCACACCGAATATATTCTGATTGTTCACCAAATACCATAGCGGCATGCACATCACCTTGATTAAACCCAGTTTAGGAGATTCCAACCAGACTTTCAAGCTAAACGACGGCAGCATGGAACCGATGCCGTTGGCCATTCTTGCTGGATTGATAAAAAGTCCGGATCAGGTTATAATGTGGGACGACCGATTGGAGGCCATTCCGTTCGATCGACAGACTGACCTGGTTTGCATCACCGTCGATACGTTCAATGCTCGCAGGTCCTATCAAATTTCGGCAGAGTACCGGAAACGAGGGGTACCGGTCATACTCGGTGGCATGCATGTTTCAATTTTACCCGAAGAAGCCTCAAAGCAGGCAGATGCCATTGTCTTGGGTGATGCAGAGCCCGTTTGGGACCAATTGATGTCCGACGTCAGAAAGGCCTCGCTGCAAAAGATTTATCAGGCACCCTTTGGGATTCCGCAAGAGAATTGCAACCCAGACCGCAGCATTTTCAAGGGTAAAAACTACTTGCCGATATCCTTGGTACAATTCAGCCGTGGCTGCCACTTCAACTGTTCCTTCTGTTCCGTTTCGCGCTTCTTCAATAAGTCGTACAAATGCCGTCCTTGGGAAGATGTCATACGCGAAATCGAGGAGAACAATCTTAAAACCGTCTTGTTTGTAGACGACAATATGGTTTCAGAAAAGGCGGAACTGAAAACATTCCTCAAAGAACTCATTCCTTTGAAAATAAAATGGGCCAGCCAGACGAGCATCAACATGGTGAACGACAGGGAGCTATTGAAACTTATGGCTGACAGCGGATGCATCGGGAACTTGATCGGGTTTGAATCAATCAACATCAATTCACTGGACTGGTTCAACAAAGCACCGAACACCCGGAATTTCAACCAGTATGCCGAAGCCATCGAGATACTCCGGGATTATGGTTTTATGACCTGGGCCAGTTTTATAATGGGCAACGATTTCGATACCCAGGAAAGCATGGAGAAAACGGTGGAGTTTGCCATCAAAAACAAATTCGCACTGGCTTATTTTCACATCTTGATGCCGTATCCCGGGACCAAGGTTTACGAACAGTTCAAGACAGAAAACCGTCTGTTGTACGATGGGGAATGGTGGAACCATCCTGATTACCGATATAACATGGCAACTTTTTTACCCAAAAACATGAGTCCTGAACAACTCAGTGAGGCAACCATAAAAGCCAACAAAGACTTTTACGGGGTTTCCTCCATCGTGAATCGTATGTTTGAACCGAACACCAACCTGAAAAATCTAGTTAACTTCCTGATATATTCAAAGTTCAACTATATATTGAGAACAACAAGTACTTGAGGAATGGAACCAAAAATCTTGTTTACTTCTCCTTGGGGCAAATACAGGCGTTGGAGTTCATGCAACATTAAATTCAGACTCAGCAAACACGGGGACCAGCCTGCAAGTACCTTTCGACACTACCCAAAAACTACAGGCCCTAGACTTTAAAGTAGATAGACGTTTATTTACTGAAATTCTTTTTTTAGACCTTCTACCCAATCCTTGATACGCTGATCTGTTTTATCCCGTTGGTTTTCAATATCCAGGGCCAGACCCGCAAAATGTCCGCCTATCAGTGCCAGCGATTTGTCGAATTGGTAACCCTCAGCAGAAGTGAGACCTACGATCGTTGCGCCGGTGGAGATGAACGCTTCAGCCAAAATACCGATGCCGTCCACAAAGTTGTCCGGGTATAGGACCTGATCCCCCAGACCGAAAATGGCCACTTTCTTGTCTTTCAGATTCAGGGTGAGCAGTTTGGGTATGATTTCATCCCAATAGGTCGGCAATTCGCCGTCAAACCAGGTTGCAGCACCTGCAATTAGGAAGTCGTACGATTCGAAATCTTTCTGCCAAGCTTCTTCAACGGAAACCAGTTCAATCGTTTCCTTTCCGAAAGCCACCTGAATTTTTTTAGCCACAGCGGCTGTTTTATGCGTACTAGTGCCGCAAAATAAACCTATCTTTTTCATCTTTTTTTTCAATATGTCAATAATTCGAGAGCCGCTTTATAAATGCGTTCTTCGTTCGGAAGAATCGCTTTTTCGAGGTTGGTATGAAAACCGACTGGCATGAACGGTGATCCTACCCGTTGAATCGGTGCATCCAGGTATTGGAACATGTCCGTACCAATCATTGCCGCTAATTCAGCACCGAAACCAGAAAAAACTTTGTCTTCGTGTACGATGAGCACTTTACTCGTTTTCTTCACCGATTCAAAGATGGTTTCCTTGTCGAGAGGAATCAGTGAACGGAGGTCGATGACTTCAACATTCTTATTCAATTCCTTCTTGAGTCGTTCGGCCGCTTTCAAACATAAATGCGTTGTATTACCGTAGGTGATGATGCTTAATTCATCGCCTTCCCGACGGATGCGGGCCTTTCCGAAGGGCACTTCAAAGTCCTCAGGGATTGGCGTGGCTGCTTCGACCGCATTGTAAAGTGCTTTGGGTTCCATGAACATGGTGAAACCCTTGGAGCGCATACTGGTGCGCAACAAACCTGCGGCATCGTCCGCAAAAGACGGATAAACAATTCGAACGCCAGGAAGCGTCGACAAGGCCCCTTCCAAGTTCTGGGAGTGGTACAATCCACCGCCGATATAGCCTCCTGAGGCAAGGCGTATGGTGACATTCGGGACGAATTGGCCGTTGCTTCGCCAATAATCGTGGGTGCATTCTACAAACTGTTCGATGCCTGGCCAAAAATAATCGGCAAACTCAGCACCTTCAATGACAATTCGGATTTTTTTATCAAAGCGGCTCATACCGTTGGCGGTTCCGACAATGTAGTCTTCGGCAATCGGTGCATTGAAGACCCGTTTTTCACCGAACTCTTTTTGGAGACCTTTCGTGACATTGAATACTCCGCCCTTTTCTTTGTTGGCTACATCCTGGCCCCAAAGGAAGGTGTCTGGATTGTGGCGAAACTCTGCCTTCAGGGTTTCATTCAGCGCAGTCACCAGGTTCTTCTTTTCACCTTCATCGTGGTGGGTTCCGTCGATATAGGTCTGAGGCTGATACGGTTCCGGCATCACAAAATCGAAAATGCTGGCGGGATCGGGGTCGGGAGCTGCCATGGCTTTGCGGTTGGCTTGGCTCAGTTCTTTTTTGGACTCCTCTTCAATTTGCTTGAGTTCTTCCTCCGTAAAACGGTTGTAACGCAACAACATGCGCCTAAACTTCAGCAACGGATCGGCTGCTTTTACATACGAAAGTTCAGCCTCATCCCTGTACAACGTATGTTTGTCCGAATTGGAATGCGAACCGATTCGGACACAATTGGCATGCACGATGACTGGGCAGCCAGTGCTGACTGCGTGTTCGCGGGCTTCAGTCATGGCGTTCATGGAATCAAAAACATCCTTGCCGTTGCAATGGATGATTTTGAGATTCATAAATCCAGAGAAATTGTCGGAGGCTTTTCGGTTGGCCGTTTGCTCCCGTTTGGGTACGGATATGCCGTAACCGTTGTCCTGCAAGACGAATATGACGGGAAGCTTCTCCTTGCTTGCTCCGTTAATCGCCTCATATACATAGCCTTCCGATGTGGAAGCTTCCCCGTGTGACGCGATGGCCACACCTTTACTACCGTAATAAGCAATGGCGCGAGCTACTCCTACGGCATGCAAATCGTGGTTTCCTGTGGAGGACGAGACGTTTTCAATGTGCCATTCCGGTTTTGAAAAATGGTTGGACATGTGACGTCCACCGCTTCCTGGATCGGTGGCTTTGGAAATACCATTCAGGATGATTTCCTCAGCTGTCATCCCTGCGGAAAGTACCGTGAGCATGTCTCTATAATACGGGAAAAGGAAGTCCTCCCCTTTGGTAAAGACCTGGCCGATAGCCAACTGAATGCCATCATGACCTGCGTATGGTGCGTGATACGACCAGCCAAGCGACTGAAGCTGATAATTGGGTGCTTTTTCGTCGATGGCACGGCCTAGGGTCATCAAATGATACCATTCTTTTAGAATGGATTTGTCGGTTTGAAGGATATCGAATTTTTTCATTATTAAATGGTGTGTTAAGGATCAGGCCCTCCAGTTCTCAAGATAATCAGCAATCCGTTTTACAAAAGCACCACCCATGGCACCGTTGATGATGCGGTGGTCATACGTCAGCGACAGATACATTTTATGCCGGATAGCAATTACATCTCCTTCGGGCGTTTCGATGACAGCAGGTTTCTTCTCAATGTAGCCCACGCCCAGGATGGCCACTTCGGGTTGATTGATGATGGGTGTACCGATAAGGTTCCTGAACGTTCCGAAGTTGGTGATGGTGAAGGTTCCGCCTTCGATCTCTTCGAGTTTCAGCTTGTTGGAACGGGCCTTAACCGCCAATGTATCGATGGAATGGGCAACACCGCTCAGGCTGAGTTTGTCGGCATCGTGAATGACAGGCACAATGAGGTTTCCATCGTCCAACGAAACGGCAATACCCATGTTAATCTGTTTCTTCAATACAAAACGGGGGCCTTCCACCGAGGCGTTCACTTTCGGGAAATCCTTCAACGCTTTGGTCGTGGCTTCAACAATGGCAGGCATATAGGTCAGACTAATGCCCTCCTGATTTTGGAAAGCATCTTTTTCACGTTTGCGCCAATTAACCAGTTTGGTAACATCCACTTCGACAACTGTGGTCACATGGGCAGAAATCTTTTTCGACTGAACCATGCGATCGGCAATGATGCGGGCCACTGGATCCATTTCGATGAATTCGGCTTCGCCTGAAAAGCTCTTTATGGCCGGAGTGGAAAGTGGCGGCGAAACAGGCAATAGGCGTTTTTGCGGAGCGGCAGCGGTCGATGATCCGTTTTTCTTTTGTTCGATAAAACTAACAACGTCCTTTTTACTCAACCGTCCCAAATATCCCGTCCCTGACAGTTTATCCAGTTCCGCAGGCGCAATGCCGGCTTCTTTGGCTGCGTGCAAAACGGCTGGAGAATACCATTTGGCTTCCTCCTTCACTTCCGGAACTACGGGCGCTGAGGTGGTTTTGGCAGGCTCTGTTTTGGCAGTCTCAGTTTTTACGGACTCTGTTTTTACGGACTCAGGAGCGGCAGTTTCAGCGACTGAATCCGCAGAATCCTCACCCTCCAGTTTCACTCGCGCCACAACGGTCCCAACCTCAACAGTATCACCTTCGTTATAAAGAATCTCAAGAATGGTGCCCTCTACAGGAGAGGGAACTTCCGCATTCACCTTGGCTGTGGTGACTTCAAACAGGATATCGTCTTCATGAATGGCATCACCGACTTTGACGGACCAGGTAATGATGGTGCCTTCTGTGATGCTTTCACCAAGCTTTGGCATTTTGATTTCAAATGTTGACATCTTCTATAGTTTTAAGCATTGTAATTCCAGTTGGGTGTGGAGTATTTTTCTTTTTTCAATTTGGTAATGGCTGTAATATCGTCCTTGTTGAACGTATAAAGGCTGTTTTCTGCATGTTCACCAAGCAGGCTGCTGAAAATAATTCTCTTGAAATCGGATAGTTGCATTGGAGCTGCTAAATGTTCGCTAATGTTAGTCACCGGACTTTTAACGGATTTCACATAGCGTTTTTGTTGAAGTCCTTTTTCTGGAGCTCTAAAGGAACTGTTGAGAATGAAGGACAAGTTGCTCAAATCGGTGGAAAAAAGCAAAGATGCGTGAAACATGACTTTGTTCTTGCGTATGAATTGCGCGCTTCCTGATATCTTCAACCCGTCAATGTAGATGGATTGGCGTTCGTCAGCCTGCGCTTGAATGCCAATCGTCGAAAGTATTTCCAATATTTGTCTGGTATATTTGCCAAAATCAGGGTGGCTGCTTGATTCGATGAACGTCAGGTTTAGATTGCCCGAATCGTGATACACCGCACCGCCCCCGGAATACCTGCGAGCCACTTTAATTCGGTTTTCGCGAGCGAAATCCAAATTGACCTCTGCCTGAATGTCCTGATGTTTGCCGATAATCACAGACGAATCATTCTGCCACAACATGAACACATCGCTGGAGAAATTCCTCAGGAGGTATTCTTCTGCTGCCAAGTTGAAGTAGGCGTCCGTATGTGGATTATCGATGCAAATCATAACTTTAGGCGTATAAGCTTTCGCGAATGATTTCCGCCACGGTCGGGTGCGGGAATACAATTTTTTGGAATTCTTCCACGGTGAAACCGCTTTCGATGGCCATCCCTGCTACGACAATGATTTCGGATGCAGGGTTGCCCAGCATGTGGCAGCCAATGATGCGGCTTTCAAGGTCTATAATGAGCTTGCAAAGCCCACTGCCCTGTTCGTTTTCTGCCACAAACCTTCCCGAATATGCCATTGGTAATTTCAGAACTCGGTACGGAAGCCCTTTTGCATTCAGGATTTCTTCCGTTTCACCAACACCTGCAATCTCCGGATTGGTATAGACTACGCCTGGAATGGCACGATACGACATGACATCCTCAATGCCCGAAATGCGGTTGATGGCGACTTCACCCTCCCTGTAAGCGGTATGCGCCAACATGGAGAAACCGGTGATGTCCCCACTGGCATAAACCCTCGGGTGAGAGGTTTGCATGAATACGTTCACTTTGACGGCACTTTTGTCCATCTCAATGTTCAGGGTTTCCAAACCCAACCCTGAAGTAATCGGCCTTCGACCGACACTAAGCAGTATTTTTTCAGCTTCAATGGCAGATGGCTTGCCGTTTTTCTCCACGATGACCTGTGTGGCACTCACTTCAGTAACCTTGGTTTCCAGATGAAACTCGATGCCTTTTTTGGCATACATCGTCCGCAACATCTTGGAAGTCTCCTTGTCCATGGCGCCCAAAATCTCCGGCATCATTTCAATGACGCTCACTTTGACACCCATACTGTTGAAAAAGGAGGCGAACTCCATCCCAATGACCCCGCCACCGATGATGGCGAGTGATTTCGGCAATATTTTTGATTCCAAGGCTTCTTTGGAAGTCCAATAATCTATTTCCGACAATCCTTTGATGGGTGGAATGACGGTTTCTGAACCTGTGCAAAGGAGTACGTAAGTGGTTTGATATACTTCTCCGCCGCAAGTGATTCGGATGTTGCCTGCCTCTTCACCAGAGAGGATGGCTTCTCCCTGAATGACCGTGACACCTGCATTGTCCAGTTTCATCTTGACCCCTGCAGTCATTTGCTTGACAACCTTGTCCTTGCGATTGATTATTTTCTCCAAATCGAAGGTAGGAACCTCCCCGATTAAAATTCCGTATTTGCCTGCTGACTTTGCATTGTCCAGTAATTTTGCGGAATACAAAAGCGTTTTGGTTGGGATACAACCTTCATTGAGACAAACACCACCGACGGCATTCTTCTCAAACAAAATCGTCTTCAACCCGTTTTCTGCTGCTTTTTCCGCTGCGTTGTAACCTGCTGGTCCTCCGCCAATAATCCCAATATCATAGTTCATGGTTATCTGTATGGTCTGCTATTAGTCTTATAATTGATTGTATAAAGCACCGTAAATGAATACGATGCGTAAAAGTATGGTACATTCTGACAATAAGTACTACCTGGAGGTACCTATTTTGCGTCTATGAAAACTATGAACTTATAGACCCTATCTATTGACAACTACGTAAACCTTTAATTTCGGCAAAAACAGCATTCGAAGTCATGCTATTACAATAGAAAGTTGGAATGATTCATTTGAGAAGTTGAACTTATTTTTGTAGCTGTAGCATTTGGATGGCATCATGTGGATAAACGTTTGTGGTTTTAATGTTACCTCAAATTTGGTATTGAACATTAATTGGTTGGCAAATGATGATAAAGGGACCTGTTTTATACCTCAAAAAGTGTAGTTTTGATCAAATAACGAATGATGAATGGTTGATAGACCAAGAAAAAGAGCTTTTAGTAGATCCGGTTGGGTATTATGAGAAAAGAAAAGATTCGTTTTATCAGAGAGATTCCATTCTAAACATCCTCTATCCCCTAACCGATCATTAGCCGGATAGAGATTATGTCTGAAAATTTGAACGTTTTTGCTATTTATTTGTCTGAATGGTAGGGTTCCATGACCGGAAAAATGCATTACTTGCACCCAACTGTAAGGAGCCAACATTCCTACTTTCCTCATTGAAAAAAATTAGATCATGAAAACCTACAAACTGCTCGTTGGATTAATTCTTAGTTTTTGTGCTTTGCAAACAGCTTCGGTATTTGCACAATCCGGTGATCAAATCTTAGACGGCATTGGAGAAACAGGATTAATTGCTCGGTACACCTTAAAAGGGGATGCAAAAGATTGGTCCCGTAATAACTTACATGCCAACATGACTGGCACTGATTTCACGTTTGTGAAAGACAGCCTGTTTGGTACTGTGCTTTCCTTACAAGGAGCAAGTGAAGCGTTTATAACCATTCCGGGGGAATCGGTGTCAGGGGAAGAATCACTTTGTATCACTGGATGGATTTACCTGAATTCTACAAAAAGCGGTCAAGTATTTTTTGATTTTGGAAAAAACAGCACGTCGCATTTCTTTGCTGCTCCGGTAGGGGCCAAGAACAATGATGGTTTTCAGGCTCAAATCCTGACTGGTTCTAAGACGTATCGTGCAAGTTCACCAGCGGTGGCAGTAAATAAATGGAACCATTTGGCTATTGTACTCAATGCTCCGTCCAGAACGCTGAGCACCTACCTTAATGGAGTGCTTGTCAATGAGGTGAAGAATGTTCAGGTGGCGTTAGAACAACTATTCGATACCGATTCAGGAGAAAAAAACAAACTCTATATTGGAAAATCATTGGATGCTGACAATGCCTTTTTAAATGCCAAATTGTACGATTTCCGAATTTATAGAATTCCTTTGAGTGAAGGACAAATTGCCAGAATCTATACGAATGGCTTGGGAAGGAAAGAAGATGTAGTCATAAGAAAGGGTGAATCAGACCGGAGTATTCCAGTGTTTTCTAAAACAACGCCTCCGTTGTATAATGCATTTTTGACCAGCGTTCCAGACATTCAGGTGGAGACCGTAGTAGGAAATCTTCCAAGATTACCACGCTATATTAAAGGCGTTTACAACACTGATTTTGCAGGGCCGGATGTACGGGTCATTTGGCCGGCACCTATGGATAATAGTCAGGCACTTACCCCTGGCACCTATACAGTAGCAGGAAGGGTTGCGGGAACAGACCTGCAACCAAATGCGATTGTCACTGTGAAAGAAGCTAAAGATCCTGCCACACCGAATCGTACGCTGGAAGTTTTTAATCTCGATCAAGTTTCATTAAACACCGATCTTCATCATGATAAAACAAAATTCATAGAGAACCGTGATAAATTCATAACTGTCCTTGCCAATGCAAATCCGGATAATTTCCTGTACATGTTTCGCAATGCCTTTGGACAGAAACAGCCCGTGGGTGCAGAGCCATTGGGGGTATGGGATAGTCAAGAAACCAAATTGCGCGGTCATGCTACCGGTCATTATCTGAGCGCTATCGCTCAGGCGTATGCTGGCACGGGTTATGATGCGGCAATTCAAGCCAATTTTGCCAAGAAGATGGACTACATGGTGAATACCCTCTATGAATTAGCTCAAATGTCCGGACAACCACAAACAACTGGAGGAGTATCTGTGTCAGACCCAAGACTTGTGCCACCAGGCCTAGGAAAAACAGGCTTTAATTCCGATTTGAGTGTGGAAGGTATTCGGACGGATTACTGGAATTGGGGTAAAGGATTTATCAGTGCCTATCCGCCAGACCAGTTTATCATGTTGGAACATGGAGCGAACTATGGAGGGGATAATACTAGAATCTGGGCACCCTACTATACCTTGCATAAAATCCTAGCCGGGTTGATGGACATCTATGAAATCAGTGGCAATGAAAAGGCGTTGGAAATCGTAAAAGGGATGGGCGACTGGGTCTTTGCTCGTTTAAGTCAATTGCCTACTGAGACACTGATTAGTATGTGGAACAAATACATTGCTGGTGAGTTTGGGGGAATGAACGAAGCGATGGCCAGGCTGTATCGAATTACCAACGATCCTCGTTACCTGAAAGTTGCACAATTATTTGATAACATCAGAGTATTCTACGGAGATGCAAAACATGCTCACGGACTCGCAAAAAATGTCGATTTGTTCCGTGGGTTGCATGCCAACCAACACATACCTCAAATTATTGGGGCACTTGAAATTTATCGTGATTCGAATGCTCCTGAATATTATCATATAGCTGATAATTTTTGGGATATGGTCACGAATGATTATAGGTACAGTATTGGAGGTATTGCAGGAGCACGCAACCCTAATAATGCGGAATGTTTCACCAGCCAACCGGCATCACTTTATGAAAACGGTTTTGGGGCAGTTGGCCAGAATGAAACCTGTGGCACCTATAATATGCTCAAATTAACCAGTGGCCTTTTTCTCTTCAACCAACGTGCAGCGTTCATGGATTATTACGAGCGTGGTCTTTACAATCACATTCTTGCTTCTGTTGCAGCGCATTCCCCTGCAAATACCTATCACGTATCCTTGAGACCAGGTTCTATAAAACAGTTCGGAAACGCTGATATGACCGGTTTTTCCTGTTGCAATGGAACGGCTTTGGAGAGTAGCACCAAACTTCAAAACTCCATTTATTTTAAAAGTGCAGACAACCAGGCTTTGTATGTGAACCTGTATGTGCCTTCCACCTTAAAATGGACGGAAAGGAATGTAACTGTAACGCAAACAACCGCTTATCCAAAAGAAGACCGCACCCGATTAACCATTAAAGGGAAGGGCAAGTTTGACCTTCATGTACGTGTGCCACATTGGGCAACCAAAGGCTTTTTTGTAAAGATCAATGGTAAGGAAGTCAACGTGAAGGCTGAACCAGGAAGCTATCTTACCTTAAGCCGTAATTGGAAAGACGGGGATTCGGTTGAGTTGCGCATGCCGTTTACGTTCTATTTAGAACCGGTTATGGATCAACCAAATATTGCCAGTTTGTTTTTCGGACCAGTTTTACTGGCCGCTCAGGAGTCTGAGCAACGGACAGAATGGCGTAAGGTTGCCTTAGATGCAGCAGATATCAGTAAATCGATAACCGGAGATCCTGATCAGTTGCAGTTTAGTATTGACGGTGTTGATTTTAAGCCTTTTTATGAAACCTATGGACGTTATTCGGTTTATCTGGACGTTCTCTTAAAATAGAGCGGAAGATAGAAAAACAAAAAAACCTAATTGACAAACAAAAGCACCACACTAAAAAACAAATTATCCACCACGCTATAAAAACGAATCTGTATTTTTACACGTAATTGAAACCACCAAAAAAATCAATTCATGATTAAAAGATTCCTGTTTTTCATGCTGGGCATGCTGACCACCGCAAGTGTATTCGCACAAGCAGTAACCATCAGTGAAGCTGCCGGATGGCTCGAATCTGCATCTGTGAAATGGCAACCGGTCGCCGGAGCACAAAGTTACAACGTGTATTACAGCGGCGGTGGATTCACCGACAAAAAGATTGACAGTCCGCTTATCCGAAGTTATGGCAGCTATTTTCGGGCCGATGTTCTAGGGCTGAAAGCAGGATCGTACACACTCAAGGTTGCGCCTGTCATCGCTGGCGTGGAGGGCAGCGGAGCAGAAACCGCATCGCTAACCATCGAAGCCCATGACCGCACCGGTTTTTCCTTTTCAAACAGTCGCATTCCAGGTGCTTATAAGGCAGATGGCACGCCGAAAGACAATGCGGTCATCCTGTATATTACAGAAAGGACCAAAAACAAGGTTTCGATGGATGTAGTCGGTGCTAATGAGAACCCTTGCGTAGGCTTGCAGGCCATTCTGGACGGATTCAAGAAAGGCAAGGATACTCGCCCCTTGATCGTGCGATTGGTGGGACAAATTACAGACCTTAGTTTGATGTATGGCGGCGATATCGTCCTAGAAAACGGCAATTTCGCATCCGGATACATTACGATGGAAGGCGTTGGTAATGACGCTGTTGCCGATGGATGGGGCATCCGTGTCAAGAATGCGTCGAACATTGAAATCCGAAACATCGGCACCATGAACTGCAACAGTACCGAAGGCGATAACGTCGGTTTGCAGCAGGCAAATGACTACATCTGGGTGCACCACTGCGATTTCTTTTACGGCAATGCCGGAAGTGATGCCGACCAAATCAAAGGGGACGGCGCGCTGGACTGCAAAAAATCCACCTACGTCACCTTCTCCTACAACCACTTCTGGGATTCTGGAAAGTGTAATCTGCTGGGTTTAAGCGAAGGGACCGCCGCTGGCTTATTTATAACTTTTCACCACAACTGGTACGACCACTCCGATTCCCGTCATCCGCGTGTCCGATATTATTCTGCACACGTTTACAACAATTATTACGACGGCAACTCGAAATACGGTGTTGGATCCACTATGGGTTCTTCCGTATTTGTGGAAGCCAATTTTTTTCGCAATTGCAAATATCCCATGTTGACCTCCATGCAGGGTTCAGACGTGTTTAATGAAACCACCCAAGCAAATGATTATGCAAATATGCCCACCTTTTCGAGCGAAAATGGCGGAACGATCAAGGCTTTCAACAACTACATCATCGGACAAAAGCGTTTTGTGCCATACGGCACAGCTGGTTATCCGAACCCAACCGTCGATTTTGACGCCGTCGTGGTGACAAACCGCACCGATACGATTGCTAAAAGCATCGTTTCATATAAAGGTGCAAACACCTACAACAACTTCGACACCAACGCTTCTGTGATGTATGCCTATACACCAGATACTCCGGAAGCTGCCAAAGCAAAAGTCATGCAATATGCTGGACGTACGTCAGGAGGCGATCTGAAATGGACGTTCAACAATGCCGTGGATGATGCTGCAGACATCGTAAATACGGGACTGAAGGCTGCACTGACCGCATACAAGACAACCATGGTTTCCGTACAAGGTGACGGCACAGGCATTCAAAACACGAATGCAACCAAATTGTCTTTATATCCGAGCCCTGTAAAAAGCAGCATGTCGGTTTCCTCCGGTGCCACCATCTTAAAGGCTGAAATCTATAACCTGACCGGGGAACGGATTCAAGTTACAGAAACACCTGCCAAAACAATCAACACGAGTCATCTGGACAGAGGAAGTTATCTGGTAAAAGCCTATACAGACCAAGGCATCATCAAACAGATGATCCTAAAATAACGTAGGCTCTCACATCTACGGTGGAAAAGACCATTTGGCATTTGTCAATCCAGATGGGACAGAGAAGAAGTACACCATTTCGGTAGTGGGCAAATCGTTCGAAATCATTGCAAAGGCAAAATCTTTCAACTCACTGAGCTGGAAATAATTAGAAAAATTAATTCAAAATCCTGAAAAGTCTCTGTTGAACAGGGACTTTTTTTGTAAATTGTGCTTCTCTTTTACATCCAATGCATTTATGAATTTTACATGTGAATAAAATAGTTTCGACCCTTTTCGTCTTTTTCCTTTTGGTTTTTGCACTTACTTCATCGGATACTATCCAGACTGATTTGCATCCTCCTTGCACACCTGAAGAAGTTGGCATGCATTCTACCACCTTAAACCGCATTGAACGGATTGTTAAACTGGGGATGAACGCCCGTGCATTTCCAAGTTGCCAGATTTTCATCATGAAAGACGGCAAGCCTGTTTATGACCGTTGTTTTGGAAGTCTAACTTACGAATCCATCGAAAAGGTGACACCCAATACACTCTACGACCTGGCATCACTTTCAAAAACCACGGGGACACTCCTAGCCATCATGAAGCTCTACGATGACGGAAAACTGCAGTTGACCGATACCGCTTCTCAGATTCTACCCTTTCTGAAAGGAACGGACAAAGAGAACATTACAATCTCAGACTTACTCTTCCACGAGTCGGGTTTTCCTGCTTCGCTGGATTGCTATCGGCTGGTCATTGAGAAAAAAGATTCGATTGGCGATACGCTTCAAGTCGTTCGAATGAACAGTCCGACCCACAAATATAAACCGGGTTGGGTTTCCAGTACCTGGACAGAGTTTTACAACTCGCAGATATCGGACAGCTTATACATTACCGGCTGTTTCCACGACTCCGCCATGGCGATGATTGCCCATACCCGTCTGCGAAGCAAGACCTACCTTTACAGCTGCATCAATTTCATTTTATTGAAGGAAATCGCTGAAACCATTAGCGGCATTCCCATGGATATCTTCCTGGACAGCACGTATTACAAGCCGATGGGCCTCATCAACCTGACCTACAGGCCCTTGCTCACCCATCCGAAAGAAGCGATTGCCCCCACTCTGAAAAGGGATTTCTTGCGAAACGGTGTGATACAAGGTTTTGTACACGACCCGGACGCCGCTTTTCTGGGAGGCATTTCCGGTAATGCCGGACTGTTTGCTTCAGCAAGAGATGTTGCCATGGTCTATCAAATGCTTCTGAATGACGGTGAGTTGGATGGAAAACACTACCTTCGCGCAGAAACGTGCAAGACCTTTACAACGACCACTTCAGCCAGTGGTAGAAGGGGTTTGGGTTTTGACAAGCCGATCCAGGGGAAACCGGGGCATAGTCCATGTTGCGTTTCTGCTCCGACTCAGGTTTACGGCCATACAGGCTATACAGGAACTTGTTGTTGGGTGGATCCGGTCAATAAACTGGTCTATGTGTTCTTAAGCAATCGGACCTATCCAAACGACGGAGTAAACAAACTGGCGCGAATGGGCATACGGACCGATATTCAGGAAGTTATTTATCAATCGTTGAAATGAATAAAATCTATTTTCTAGTGCTTTTTGCAGGTTTGAGTTTTACCAGTTGCAAACATACTGAGAAGCACGCCATCGCTTCAGAAAAGGTTGAAACCCTTCAAACCGAGAATACGGCTGCTCAGATTTATGCCAAACCGGAAGTTCCTGTGCTCTGTTATCACCGTATTTCAGAAGGCAATAAAGGCGACTACACGGTGAGTCCGGCTACCTTTTCAGCCCATATGAAAATCTTGGCCGATAGTGGCTATCATTCCATTTCACCGGCAGAATTGTATGATTATCTGGTTTACAACAAAGCCCTGCCTGAAAAACCGGTTATGATCACCTTTGACGATTCCAGAGCAGAGCATTCAGCCATCGCCGCTCCTGTGATGGAGAAATACGGTTTCAAAGGCGTTTTTTTCATTATGACCATCACCTACAACAAAAAAAATTACATGACCACCGAGCAAATTGCCGCGTTGGCTAAAGCGGGTCACACGATTGGTCTTCATACCTGGGATCATACCATGGTTTCCAAATTCAAAGATACGACCGACTGGCAAAAACAGATTGTCGCCCCAATTGCGAAACTGGAGAAGATTGTCGGTATGCCGATTGAATACTTTGCTTATCCGAATGGCGTTTTCAACCACGAAGGAGCAAAAGGACTTAGTAAGTATTTCAAAATTTCCTTCATCCTGACCTCCAAACGCGATTCTACCGTACCTTTGCAAACAGTTCGCCGCATGATTGTCCCCGATTGGTCGGCTGAAGGCATGCTCAAATCCATGCGTCGGACATTCAAAACAAATTGATTCACCTATTAATACCTGCAAATTTTGAACTACAAACATTTCCTCCCATTGGCGCTGGCATCCCTTTTCATTCTTAGCGGATGCGGTCACAAAACAGAATCGGGTTCTAAAAAAGAAAAGAAAGCAAAGGTTGCAGAAACGACAGATACGACTGCCTATAAAAATAAGATTCTCGCAATCGCAAACGGTGACACTACCGGACGCTGGCCGGTCAAGGGGCAGCCTTACCCCATTAAAGGTGCCATTCTGCCTTACAAAAGAATCGTAGCCTATTACGGAAACCTCTACTCAAAAAAGATGGGGGTATTGGGCGAATATCCTCCCAAGGAATTATGGCGGATGCTTCGTTCCGAAGTTGCTGCCTGGGAAAAAGCGGATCCTACCACGCCAGTACAACCTGCCATCCATTACATTGCCTCCACTGCTCAAGGCGCACCCATGAAAGACGGCTCCCATTGCAAAAGGATGCCCGAACAACAGATTGATTCAGCGCTGGCCATTGCCAAAATGGGCGACGCCATTGTTTTCCTGGATTTGCAGGTAGCCTTCAGCAATGTCCGAAAGGAAGTTCCGAAACTGGAGAAATACCTTAAGATGTCTCACGTACATTTGGGTATTGACCCTGAATTCTATATGAAAGACGGAAGCATTCCCGGAAAAAAGATAGGTTCCATGGACGCTAGTGAAATCAACTTTTGTTCGGAATACTTAGCAAAAATCGTTCGTGATAACAACCTGCCACCCAAGATTTTGGTCATACACCGCTTCACGCAAGGCATGGTCAAAAATTACAAGAACATCAAGCTACACCCGGAAGTTCAGATTGTCATGAACATGGACGGTTGGGGTGAACCCATTCTAAAGTTCAGCACCTATAAAAGCTACATTGCCAGAGAACCGGTTCAATTCACTGGTTTTAAGTTGTTCTACAAGAACGACCTCCGGAAAAAACCGAACCACCTGTTGACCCCTGCTGAGCTCATGGTTTTAAGGCCGCAACCCATCTATATCCAGTATCAGTAATAATACCATTGAGACCGAAACCTACCTAAGAAAATTCGTTTCAACTCCTTTTTCGTTTTGTGTAAGAGGTATGCAATAATTCGTGGGACAAATGCCCCAACGGAGCACCCAGAAATTCCTGATAAAGCGTTTTGATGTCCTGATTCTCATGCGATTTTCGCATAGCCTTCCCCTCGTCTTCCCTGTAAATGGCATTCAGCCTCGCCATCCGAACGGCATCGTTGACCGGTCGTGGTTGCCCACCTCCGCTGATACAACCTCCGGGACAACCCATTATCTCGATGAAATGGTAGGGGCTTGTTCCATTTTTGATTTGATCCATCAATTCAGAAGCGCCTTTTAAGCCACTGGTCACAGCAACCCGTACATTCACGCCCTCGAGAAAACTGTAACCAGGCAACGCATTTTCAATCAACAAATCCGCCGTTTTAATCTGTTCCAACCCCATCAAAGGTTGCAAGTGCAGATGCACGGATGGAAGCTCGCGACCGGTTACCAACTCATACACCGTGCGCAAAGCCGCTTCCATTACCCCACCGGTTGTACCGAATATATCGGCTGCACCGGATGAAAGTCCGAGCGGGCTGTCGAATTCGCCATCAGGAAGGCTCAGGAAGTCAATACCAGCGTCCTTGATCATACGTCCCAGTTCACGAGTGGTGATGACTGCATCGACATTTGCCAGCCCCTCATGGTACATTTCAGGTCTCAAGATTTCAAATTTCTTAGCCGTGCAAGGCATGACTGAAACTACAAAAATATCCTTTGGGTCCACTTTTATCTTTTCAGCGAAATAGGTTTTTGCCAAGGCGCCCAGCATCATGTGTGGCGATTTACAACTCGACAAGTTAGAAAGCTGTTCCGGGTATTGATGTTCAACGTATTTGACCCAACCAGGACTGCAACTCGTAATCATGGGCAAAACTGCTGTTTTATCCGATGGAATCAGTGCATTCTTAACCCGTTCGAGAAATTCAGACCCTTCTTCCATGATGGTCAAGTCGGCCGCAAAATTGGTATCGAACACATAGTCGAAATTCATTTCATGGAGTGCCGAAGCCATTTTACCGGTAACCAGCGTTCCCGGTTCATAACCAAACAATTCGCCCAAGGCAGCACGAACGGCTGGAGCCGTCTGGACAATGACCGTCTTGGATTTGTCGTACAGCGCTTCCCAAACATGAGCGGTTGAATTCTTTTCCTTTAGTGCACTGACCGGGCAGACCATTACACACTGACCGCAATTGGCACAAATGGAGTCGCCCAGAAGTTCTTCCTCTGACGGACCAATAAAGGTCGAAAAACCTCGATGATGAGGGTTCAAAAGCCCTACACCCTGCACTTCGTTGCAAATGGTCACGCAGCGACGGCAAAGGATGCATTTCGAGTTGTCCCGCACGATGGAGGGGCTGGAATCATCGATGAAATCTTTGGATCGTACGCCTTCGTACCGGTATTCGTCAATCTGGATGGCATTGCCCAGTTCCTGAAGCTCACAATTCTGGTTTCGCCAGCAACTCAGGCATTCCTTGTTATGGTCGGAAAGCATCAATTCGTAAATGACTTTGCGCACATTGCGGACCCGTTCTGAGTTGGTGTGAATAACCATTCCTTCCTTGACTTCCGTCACACAGGACGCCATCAGGTTCTTTACTCCGTCCACTTCCACCACGCATATTCGGCAGGAACCGGATTTATGGACATTTTCCATATAACAGAAATGAGGAATCAGAATACTGTTCTGTTTAGCCGCCGTAAAAATGGTGGTTCCTTCTTCGGCCTGAACTTCCTTGTTGTTGATAATGAGTTTGATCATGGCTGCAGGTTATTTGCGTTTGGCACATTGTAAACATCTCATGGCTTCGGCAATGGCATTCAACTTGTGAAAACCTTGCTGAACTTCGTCGAAATTACCCTTCCGCAATTCGGGATCAAGGTGGCGCATCTGAAAGCGTTCGTGTTCCACCGTTGTTCCTTCATCGATGCCTCTGGTAGGGATTTCAATCGGATCACCAATGTTGAGAATGCCCTTTCCACCGAGGAATTTGTCCATTGATTTGGCTGCTTTCTTACCATCGGCGATGGCTGTTATGACCACATCGGAACCACGTGCGATATCACCGCCTGCGAAAATTCCGGGCTGCGTAGTCATCTGCGTTTCAGGATCCACAATAAAGGTTCCCCAATCCGTGATCCCGACATCGGCTTTTGTGATGAACGGAAAATCGGAATACTGGCTCACTGCAGGTATCGCCATGTCTATATCAATCAGGAATTTGGAATCGGGCACTTCCACCGGAACGCGACGACCGTCTTTGCCGAATTTTCCTGGCATCATACGAACACATTCAATTCTGGACACTTTACCGTATCCAACGAAGCGAACGGGCGCCACGAGTTCCTGCAAAACAATGCCTTCATCCAGTGCATCCTGGATTTCACGTTTGTCGGCTGGCATTTCTTCACGGGTTCTGCGATAGAGAATGTATACTTTTTTTGCACCTAGCCTAATGGCCGTCCTAGCAGCATCGATGGCTGTGTTACCGCCACCGATCACTACTACGGTTCCATGCACTTCGACCGGTTTGCCCATATTGACGTCTGTCAGGAAGTCAAGTCCATGATATACACCATGTTTCTCTTCTCCTTCAATCCCGATCTTATGCGAAAGCTGCGTCCCTGTGGCAATATAAATGGCATTGTATTTGGCTTTCAATTCAGGGAAAGTGATGTCCTTGCCAACCTTGGTGTTGTAAAACACATTGATGCCAGACTGCAATATGGAATTAATTTCCTTATTCAGTTCACCCTTTGGCAAACGGTATTCGGGAATCCCATAAGCCAGAATTCCCCCGGCAACGGGTTTTTCCTCATAAACATCGACCGTATAACCGAGTCGGGACAAATAATAGCCGCAGGTCAACCCCGACGGCCCTGCACCGATGATGCCAATGGATTTCCCATTCTTCTGAAAGGTGTAACTCTTGAACGGTTCGCCGGAATTGAGGACAAAATCGGCCGCATACCGCTTTAGGTCGGCTATGGCCAGCGGTTCGTCCAACTGGGCACGGCGACATTTGCTTTCACAGGGATGTGTGCAAACCCGACCGCAAACCGATGGGAAGGGATTTTCCTGACGAATCAGGTGGTAGGCGTCGGCCACTCTGCCTGCAGCGATCAACGCGATATAACCCGGCACGTTGACACCGGCAGGACAAGCATTCTGACAGGGTGAAAGAAACATTTCACTGCAAATGCCTGCCCGGCAATAGTGCTGCCGAATGTGTTCGTCGTACTCATGCCTGAAATGGTTGATGGTACTCAGAACGGGATTTGGGGCAGTCTGGCCTAGGCCGCAGATGGAAGAATCCTTGATGGAACGGCCCAATTCCTGCAACAACTCAATATCACCTTCTCTGCCTTCGCCCCTTGTAATCCGTTCCAGAATTTCCAGCATTCGCTTGGTTCCGATGCGGCATGGTACACATTTCCCACAAGATTCTTCTTGTACGAAATCCATAAAAAAGCGAGCCATGTCCACCATGCAGGTGTCTTCATCGGCACAAATCAAACCGCCGGAACCCATAATGGCTCCCAATTGCACCAAAGAATCGTAGTCAATCGGGGTATTTAAATGTGCCGGCGTGAGGCAGCCACCTGAAGGGCCGCCAGTCTGTGCCATCTTGAACAGTTTTCCGCGGGGAATGCCGCCACCGATTTCATAGATGATTTCACCCAGTGTGACACCCATCGGCACTTCAATCAATCCTTTCTGTACAATGTCGCCGGCCAGGGCGAACACTTTCGTGCCCTTACTTTTCTCCGTTCCAATCGAGGAAAACCAAGCTGAACCTTTCAGAATAATCGCAGCAATATTACCCAAGGTTTCGACATTATTGATTACGGTAGGCTTACCGAACAAGCCACTTTGCACCGGGAACGGCGGCTTTTGCCTTGGCTCTCCCCGCCTGCCTTCCACAGACTCCATCAAAGCGGTTTCTTCACCGCATACAAAGGCACCGGCTCCTATTCGGATTTCAATATCAAAACTGAAATCGCTGCCAAGGATATTTGAGCCCAACAAACCGACTTCGCGGCAAACCTTGATGGCCAGCGTGAGACGTTCAATGGCAATGGGATACTCGGCACGGATATAGACGACACCTTTGGATGCGCCAATGGCATAACCACCAATCATCAGACCTTCAATCACCGTATGGGCATCGCCTTCAAGCAAACTCCGGTCCATGAATGCACCTGGATCACCTTCGTCTGCGTTGCAAATGATGTATTTCTGGTCACTTTGTGCCTTGCTAGCCATGGACCATTTCAAACCCGTCGGAAAACCGCCGCCTCCACGTCCACGTAAACCGGATTTTGTGATTTCATCGATAATTTCCGGTGGCGACATAGTACCCAATGCTTTGGCAATAGCGAAATAGCCGTCATAAGCGATGTACTCATCTACAGAGGAATAATCAATAATTCCGCATTTTTCCAGAACGATTTTTTTCTGATGCCTGAAGAATGGTATGTTGTCCAGATTGGGAATGATTTTGCCAGTTTCCGGATCCTTATAGCAGAATTTGTCTGCAATCTTGCCTTTTCGGATATGGTCTTTGACAATTTGAATGGCACTGGCAGGATTCAGGTTGCAATACAGAATATTACCTGGATTGATAACCAGTGTCGGGCCCAACGTACAGGCACCCAGACAGCCTGTTAGGTTTATTTTCACTTTGTTCAGAAGGTTTTCTGATTCCAGTTCCTTCATGAATGCCTCCTTGAAATCCTTGCAATCGGATGACAGGCAACCTGCTCCGTAACAAATATGAGCGGTAAACGGGAATTCCTTTTCTTTCGCCTGGAATTCGTTTCTGATCGCTTCAAGATCGGTGATTGAATTGATTTTCATAGTATCGCTGTTTATTTGAGCATTCCTAAAATGCGTTGTATCTTACTGGGGTTGACCTGTTTGTAGACCTTGCCATTGATGGTCATCGCCGGTGCCAGTCCGCAGGAGCCAATGCACCGCATCACGGAGAGCGAAAACAATTTATCCTCGGTGGTATCGCCGACATCGATGCCCATGACGTCCTTCAATTTGTTCAAGACCTCTTTTCCACCACGCACATAACAGGCGGTTCCCAGACACACGGCTACTGAATATTTGCCCTTCGGCTTGGTGGAGAAAAAGGAATAAAAGGTGAGGACACTGTTTACTTTTGATACAGAAATGCCCATTTGATCGGCAATAAAATGCTGAACTTCTGGTGGAAGGTATCCAAAAATTGCCTGAGCCATGTGCAGGATCTGAATCAGGTTGGTTTCCTTTCCCTCGTAATCATGAATCACGTTTTCAAGAAGGATGTACTTGTCCACGTCGGTCATTGTTTGAACATTGCAAACTTCGTCTTGAGTAATCATTTTTCGTGTGTATTAAAGTTTATTTTGCCGGTTTACATAATGCCTGGAGTCTCCATAATCCTCATAAGCTACTTCTTCACCCAAATTGCGGATACGCAGCAAAAGGGTTTCAATGGTTCGCTCCGCATCCAGTTCCAGGCAGGGCTTATTTTCGTATAACAGGTAACTTCTTCGGTAGTTGACGGGGGTCAGGTTAGGCATGAGTACATTTGCACCAGCCCTTAGCCCGAATTCCCGACCTGTAGGGACAATTGATTGAAGAGCCGTGGTTGAAGCAATATTGATGGTAGGCATCAGCAGGCGAAGGACAGCTATCATTCGAAGGGATAATTCAAACCGTTCCAACAGTGGCATTCTACTTTCCTTCCTTTCAAACATCGGTGTCTGTGCATGCTCCACATAGGGTCCCATTCCAACCATATCAATGCCTTTCTGCTGAATAAACAGTAAGTCGTCGGCCAGGTTTTCAACCGTTTGCCCGGGCAATCCGATCATGACACCTGTTCCTGTTTGATAACCTGCTTGCTGAATACTTTTCAGACATTTCAAGCGTGTTTCGAAGGAATGCAACCCATCATTCGGGTGAATAGTATTATAAAGTGCTTCATTTGAAGTTTCGATACGCAACAAATAGCGCTGCGCACCTGCGTCAAACCACCGCTGATAGGTCTCTGCCGATTGCTCTCCTAAGGACAAGGTGATGCGGAAAGCCTCATCGGTTGCCTTTTTGATCTTCTTGATCAAAGAAATTATCCGGTTTACAAATTCAGCATCGTTCCGCTCGCCGGATTGGAGCACCACTCCTGTCAAACCCTTTGACTTGGCAAAAGCGACTACCTGCAGAATCTCTTCATCCGACATCGAATAACGAGCCACATTCGAATTCCCGCTTCGGATACCACAATACAGACAATTCTTACGGCATTGATTTGAAAATTCAATCAAGCCTCGCAAATTTACTTTTTTGCCAAGTAGATTCACCTTCACAGCGTATGCTCTTTTGAATAGAGCATGTTGCTTTTCATGGTCTGCCAACGAAAGCAGGCGAATGATCGTTTGTCTGGTCATTTTCTCTTCAGTACGCATACTTCATGGTAAAAAGGGTGAAACAGCTCTGTCGAAAATACCATTCAGAAAGGCAATGGTCATGCCATAATTGGAAACCGGGACACCAGCTTTAATTGCATCGGACAAACGGCTCAGTACTTGCCTGCGCGTAATCATGCAGCCGCCGCATTGAATGACCATGGCATAGGAACGAATTGGGTGTCGAGTTTCTGTCAATCCGGCAACGACTTCGAACTCCAGTTTCTTCTGGGTATATGCAGTCAACCACTTGGGCAGTTTATGCCGCCCGATGTCTTCACAACTTACCTGATGGGTGCAGGATTCCAACATCAGCACCTTGTCACCGTCCTTGAGTTCAGCTATATGATGTGTTCCGCGTAAATAATCTTCAAAGGGCCCGCGCATCCTAGCAAAAGCCACACTGAAACTGCTGAGCGGCACATCCATTGGAATGATTTTTGAAACGAATCCGAATGCTTGGCTATCGGTGAGCACTAAGGCCGGTTTTATACCGGTGGAATGGAGGAATTCAGCGGCCTGGGTTTCCTTGACGACAATGTTCACCGCATCCTGGTCCAGCACATCACGTATAACCATCACTTGCGGAAGAATCATTCGACCGTCCGGTGCTTCGGAATCGATGGGCGTGATGAGCATGACGACATCACCATGCTTAATTATGCCTTTCAGAAGTGATGGTTGATGGTATGCAGTAGCAGGAATCGTGTTCTTCAAAGCATCCAGTACACCTTCCAGATTCTCACCAGTCAAAGCACTGAATTCAAGCGATGAAATGGGTAATTTTAAAGGTTCTTCATCGGATTTATTATGAATTATCAAATACGGTAGGTTCCATTCAATAAACCGCTCAACCAGTGCTTCCTCAAATGCTCCGAATGAATTCCCCGCAAACAATAATAGGGCACAATCAATCTGCTTGATGACTTCCAACGTTTTGGCTGTCCGCTTTTCGCCCAACACCCCGATATCGTCAATGCCTGCCGTATCAATGAGTACCACGGGTCCGATTCCGAAAATTTCCATGGATTTGCGCACCGGATCGGTGGTCGTACCGGGCATTTCAGACACGATGGCTACATCAGAGCTTGTCAGCGCATTGATAAATAAACTTTTGCCGACATTTCTGCGGCCAAAAATCCCGATGTGCGGTTTTAAATCCTGTCCTTTCATTCCTACTAAGGTATTAGAAATACAAATCCCTTTTGCCAGCTTTCAGCAATTCCAATTTATTGAAAAGATCTGTTTTCATCGACGTATCTTCCATGTTTTCCAAATTGGAAAGAATGACTTTCCAACCTTTTTCGGCGGTAGGTTCGGGCGCATAATCGATGAGATACTCTCCCAGTGTCAGTATGGCATTGGGTGTGCAATAACGTTTGATGAATCCGGGAACGGAAAATTCCATGAAATGCTCGCCGGTCCGTCCCAGTCGGTAACACGCCGTGCAAAAAGACGGAATCATATCCTGATCAAGCAATTCATCGATGATTTCGTTCAATGTTCTACCATCGTTGATACGGAACTGCCCTCGGTTCAAGTTTTCGCCGGCATCCTTATTTTCTGAATAACCACCTAGCTCGATACGGGTACCCCCGTCAATCTGTGACACACCGTATTGAATCATTTCATTGCGAAGTGCTGCTGGCTCACGGGCAGTCAATATCATTCCGGTATAGGGCACGGCCAGCCGTAAAATGGCGACCAGTTTCTTGAAATCCTCATCGTTGACGAAATACTTGGAGCCCATATCGAGCATGGATGCGTCCTTGACCCTTGGAAAAGAAATGGTGTGCGGCCCCACATTGTAGCAGGCCTCCAAATGGTTGGTGTGACGAACCAAAGCCATCACTTCGAAACGCCAATCGTACAAACCGAATAAAACGCCGATTCCGACATCGTCGATACCTGCCTCCTGCGCCCTGTCCAGTGCGGTGAGCCTATATCCATAATCGGCTTTCTTTCCACGTATATGATAGGTTTTATAGGCTTCAGGGTGATACGATTCCTGAAAGATCTGATACGTCCCGATGCCTGCCTCCTTGACAATTTTGAATCCCTCTATATCCAGGGGTGCGGCATTTATGTTTACCCGTCTGATTTCACCATTACCTTTTTTCACCCGATAAGCTGTTCTTACCGAGTTGGCAATGAACTCTGGATCGTACTGCGCATGCTCCCCAAACACCAGAATCAGTCTTTTCTGCCCAGTATCTTCCAGCGATTCAACCTCTCTAACAATATCATCCGGAGATAGTGTTTTCCGGACAGCATCCGTATTGGAGGATCGAAATCCGCAATAAGTACAGTCGTTCGAACATTTATTGCCAATATATAATGGTGCGAAAAGTACGATACGGTTTCCGTAAATGGTACGTTTGAGTGTCTTGGCTCCTTCCTTGATTTCCTGTATCATTTCGGAACTGTCTGCATTGATCAGACAAGCCACCTCTTCTAAGTTCAGCCGTTGTTTTGAAAGTGACTTTGCAATGATTTCCTGAATTTTTTCCTTAGTCGGACAGGATCGATTCAGGTAATCCCAAATTTCAGCAGGGTCGATAAACGGCATCATGCGTTCATCCGACAGGGAGTATTTTTCGGGAGTGAATTTCATAGTATCCCGTAAAGATTTACCCGTACAAGTTATGTAAAAAATACTCATTATATGCATATTAGCAAAAATATTTAGCAAAAGGCGCTACTTTGCACCAGGTAACTCCCTGGCTCGTAAAAGAAACAGGATGGTCAAAATGCTTAAAAAATAAACAAACCGTTTTTGGGGAAACTAATCTATCTTTACACAACTAATTTAATAACCTAATCTGATGAAAAACTTAAATTCCATTGCGACATTGCTTTTCGTAGTACTTATGGGTATTGGGATCGGTATTGCCTTGACCTTCAGCATTGATTTGTCATCGATCGAAAGCCGGGGCATACTGATCGGTTTCTTCGTATTGGCTTTCCTGGTTGCTTCGTCCACGAAAGTGGCCAATCAATGGGACAGAGCCGTGATTCTTCGTCTCGGGAAATACTACACCCTTCGTGGCCCGGGAATCTTCTTCATCATACCAATCATTGACACTATTCCTTTCTGGATCGATATCCGTGTTATCAGCACTTCATTCAAGGCAGAAAAAACCCTGACCAAAGATACGGTTCCGGTAGATGTAGATGCCGTGCTTTTTTGGAAAGTTGTTGATCCTCAGAAAGCCTCCATGGATGTGGCCGACTATTACAGCGCCATCAGCTGGGCCTCACAGACAGCCCTTCGTGATGTGATCGGCAAAACCATGCTTGCCGACATGCTGGAAGGCCGCGACAAGATAAGCGCCATGCTGCAGACCATCATCGATGAACGCACCGAGCCCTGGGGCATCAATGTCATTTCGGTCGAAGTCAAGGACGTGCTCATTCCGCAAGGCCTCGAAGCAGCCATGTCCATGCAGGCACAGGCTGAACGCGAACGCCAGGCCCGTGTAATATTGGGTGATTCCGAACGCCAAATTGCAGAGATGTTCAACGAAGCCTCCAAAAGCTATGCTGACAACCCCACTGCTTTCCACCTGCGCGCCATGAACATGCTGTATGAAGGCTTGAAGACAAATGCCACCATCGTCGTTGTTCCCAGTTCCGCAGTCGAAAGCATGCAGTTGGGCGGCTTGATGAGCACGGTTGCCTTGACGAAGGGGCTCGAAAATGAAAAGAAGCTTGCAAAAATTGCTCCAAAACCGAAAAAGGGTTTGACAAACGGCGAATAATCCATTCGAACGCTATTGTATAGGAGCCCCAAAACATTTACTTTTGGGGCTCCTCCTTCTGTATACGCCATGAAAAAACTCTTGCTAGCTTTGACTTGCCTTTTCAGCGGAATCGTTGCTGCCCAAACCTACTCTGTCGACGTCCGTATCACACCCAAGGCTCATCTGTCCGGGCATCTGAAGATGGGAGATCCAGGACCTGCCGGCAAAGAAATCTTGTTGAACAGCAAATACATCACCATCGGCGGGAAACCGGTTATACCCGTCATGGGGGAAATGCATTTTTCCCGCTGTCCCAAAGCTGAATGGGAAGACCGCATCCTAAAAATGAAGGCCAATGGCATCACGATCATCGCCACCTACGTTTTTTGGATCTTTCACGAAGAAATGGAAGGTCAATTCGACTGGAGGGGAGATAATGACTTCCGCAGTTTCATCCAACTTTGCCAGAAACATCATCTATACGTCTATCCACGCATCGGCCCCTGGTGCCACGGCGAAGTCCGCAATGGCGGAACCCCGGATTGGATCTTATCGAAAAAAGAGCTGGTGGACCGGAGCAACAATCCACTCTATCAGTTTTATGCTGATCGTTGGTACAAAAGCATCGCTGCACAGATGGAAGGGCTTTATTATAAGGATGGTGGTCCCATCATCGGCATCCAGCTTGAAAATGAATACCGTCGCGGGCCCGGTGGTAACGCCCACATCCAATGGTTGAAACAGACGGCCCAAAAATACGGCATGGACGTTCCCATGTACACCGTCACCGGCTGGGGCAATGCCTCCGTTCCACAGGATGAAGTGATTCCGCTGTTCGGAGGCTACCCCGAAGAACCTTGGATAACCGACATCCAGCCCGTTACGGAAAACCCGAATTTCACATTCGAAGCACCCATGAACGACGAAGGTATAGGCGCCGACGTTGCCGGCAGGGAGGGCAAAAGTGCTACCGATCATACCCGCTACCCCTACCTCACCTGCGAAATTGGTGTCGGCAACCAGATTTCCTACCACCGCAGGCCCATCCTGAACCAGTTTGACGGATTAGCCATCGCCACCGCAAAAACCGGATCCGGCAGCAATTTGCCTGGATATTACGTTTTCACCGGAGGGTCGAATCCCGTCGGAAAGCTGACGACTCTGGAAGAAAATCAGGATGAAACCGGATACTGGAACCAATATTGCGACATTTCCTACGATTTTCAGGCCGCTATCGGAGAAACCGGTGAACTGGCACCCAGTTACCATCAGGTCAAAAAACTTCACTATTTCTTGAATGAATTCAGCGACCGCTTGGCTCCCATGACACCAGTGATCCCTAAAGGCCAAAAGCCTAAAGAATTGTTGCAATGGTCTGCTCGGGTTCTAGGAAACTCCGGTTTTGTTTTTGGTTTGAATTATTACCGAAACAATGTAAAACCTCTGCAAAAAGGGGTTCAACTGCAAATTACACTTCCTGAAGGGTCTTTGACTTTTCCTTCTAAACCGGTGGACATCAAGGACAGTTGTATTTTCATCTGGCCCTTCAATTTCGAAATGGAAGGTATACTTCTGAAATATGCTACCGCCCAGCCGCTCTGCCAAACAGCTCCCGGGCAATGGTTCTTCATCCAGAATCTGGGCGTTGAGCCTGAATTTTGTTTCGATGCAACGTTGGTGAAATCGGTTTCTGTCACTTCAGGTTCTGTCGAAAAAAAGAACAACCTCTATGTCGTGACCGATATCAAACCCGGCTTGTCCAATTCCTTGATTGTCAAAACCAAAGCAGGCAAATCGCTGTCCATCAAAATACTTTCGTTCCAAGAATCCAATCATGCCTGGTACTTCAAGGAAACAAACAGTCTGTACCTTTCAGAGGCTAACTTGTATATGAATGGTAAAGAGCTCATTGCCTACGGGCCACATCCATCCATGTCGATTACACCACTTACAGGCAAGGGCCGCAACAAAGCCATCAATCTTATTCAAACTGTCAAAACCATCACCCCCACCGTTACTGCTACAGGCATTCTGGACGACGCCCTCTGGCTGAAATCCACCGTCAACACAGTCACTCCAAAGAACCAACTCTACCAGAAAGTCTTCTGCAAAGAGTTCAGCCTCGACAATGCATCTTCCATCCGTTCAGCAACCTTATATTTATATGCCAGTCAGCAATGCAAAATCCGGTTGAATGATAAATGGCTGAACCAGGAAATCAAGATTGGCTTGAACCAACTCGATGTAACCGGCTATCTGAACAAAGGCAGCAATGTATTGCTTATTGACTTCCCGTACGAACAAGGATACAAAGCCTTTGCAGCCAAGTTGATTGCTGAATGTTTCAATGCCGACCGTACGATTTTGAATACGGACGAATCCTGGCTCTCCTCTGAGTTGTATACCCTACCGTTCAATAGTGCACTCCCGAGAGGAAGCAAAAAACCGGAAATCGCATCGGCACAAAGTCTAACAAACCCCTCGTATGAATGGACCGTTACGCTTCCCGAAAACGCTTTGGAAGGCTTGAACAACGCCTACATGCACCTCGAATACCTGGCCGATCAGGGACGCTGTTACCTGAACAACAGGCTAGTAGCTGACAATTATTACAATGGAACACCCTGGTCCATCGAACTGAAGAAGTTTTCAAATCCAGGCCCCTTTAAAATCGAACTCACACCCTTAAAAACGGGATACAAAATCCTCTTTGACGAATCCGTTCCATCCGAAATCGTCAACAAGGCTATTTTGAAAAAAGTGGAGATTATCCCTGAATACAGAGGAATAATAAAGTTATAGTTATTCCTTGTTCAGAAAGAACTCGATGTCCTTAAGCCTTCCGTAAACAACCAAATAGATACGAGGCAGTCCATGAAAAAAACACGGATGACTGATTTTGTAAATCCACGGTGAGCGACTATCTTTGAGCATGTCTAACCAATACCGGAACCGTTTGCATAACCGCTTGATTCACATCATACATAGGCCCCGGGCAAAAGCAAATCATCTGATTCGGGCAAAACGGGCGAACGGAGGAGGTATTCACTCACCGTATCTTTTTCGGTTCGTTACCATGGTGCTGAATACTAAATGTACGTATTATGCCTTCGAAGCGTTGGAGGCTGTCCACCAAAAAGAAAAAGGCCACAACATCATCAGGCTCAAAAAGAAAGAGCCGCATCAAGTGGAACGGATGATTTTTCGAATTGTTCAGGATCATCAGCCTGACACCATGCTGGAGATTGGCAACCGCACCGGTATCGAAACCCAGTACATGATACATGCCTGTCCGAAAGCTACCTGCAAGAGCATCACCTATGCCCCAAATAAAGAAGACGATAAATCCCTAAAATTTGCCCTTTCGGAAATGGAAAAATTGGATTTTGTGCTCTTTAATGCTCCCGCCGAACGCTCGCAACGCATGAACGAATTCCGTCTGTGTCTACAGAAAATGCACGAAGGTTCCCTATTTGTGGTCAATCACATTCATAAAACCCCGGAGCTTGCTTTTACTTGGAAGCTCATGCGGAATCACCCTGAGGTGCGGGTAAGCATCGACCTCTATTCTATTGGCATCTTATTTTTCAAAAGCGATTTGCCGAAATGCAGACTACGAATTAAAACAATGTGACATGACTATTTACACCAAAACAGGCGACAAAGGCTCATCAGGACTCATTGGCGGAACCCGCGTTTCAAAAGATGACATCCGGCTGGAAGCCTACGGTAGCGTTGATGAACTGAATTCATTTTTAGGATTACTCTTGTCTGAAGGTCTGGATCCGGCAGACGACACGTTCAACCGGAACATTCAGCACCGCCTTTTCAAAGTCGGTTCCTACCTTGCAACCGACCAGGAAAAGACTTCATTGAACTTTGCAGACCCCATCACGGATGAGAATCTGAGGGAGATTGAGGCTGAAATCGACCTTATCGTTTCCGGATTACCTGAACTTAACCGGTTTATCATACCCGGCGGAAACAGGAAAGCCGGATTAGCGCATGTGTGCCGGACAGTTTGCAGGCGAGCAGAGCGTTGCACCGTGATGGTTTCTGAACATTTTCAGGTTCACCCGAACATCATCACGTACCTGAACAGACTGTCAGATTACTATTTTGTACTAGCAAGAAAATGCTGCCTGACAGATAGTTCAGAATTTTTTTGGGATAACACTAAATAAAAGCTGTAGCAATACTTGTTTTATCAGTATTATCGGTTATTTTTGCGACAAAATTGAAAAAGGCATAAAAACGAAAGCTATGTATTGGACACTGGAATTGGCATCAAAACTGGAAGACGCACCCTGGCCCGCCACAAAAGACGAACTAATTGATTACGCCATGCGTTCTGGCTCCCCGCTCGAAGTCATTGAAAACCTCCAGGAAATGGAAGACGAAGGGGAAATTTACGAAAGTATTGAAGACATCTGGCCCGATTATCCCAGCAAGGAGGACTTTTTCTTCAACGAAGAGGAATATTGATTTCTTCCTGTTTTAAATAGCTAAAAAGGCTGCATTTACTGAAAATGCGGCCTTTTTCCATTTTGTTTACAATTTTTCAGCTATTTCTCTGTTATATAGGCTGTACAAAGACCAAGCATGCCCTTTAGACTTCCACATATCCGCCGAACCGCATTCCTCATACTCCTGCTTTTTATAGGCATCAGCGCTTCAGCCCAATTCGATGCACAGACGAGCCAATATATGTTGGCTCCAGGCACCTTCAACCCTGCGGTAGCCGGGGAAGGTAATGATTTACTATTGACCTTACAGAACCGTCAGCAATGGGTAGGTATTGACGGCGCCCCCAGCTCCTTGTTGGTGAACGTTACCATGCCCTTTGTTTTGGGCAACCGCAAACATGGATTCGGTTTGGTCCTTTCAAAAGAATCTATTGGCCTGTTCAGCACACAAACACTTCAATTGCAATATGCCTGGAAGAAGCAACTCAAGTCAGGCGTGTTAAGCATTGGTATTCAAGGTGGAATTCTTCAGGAAGGCTTTGACGGCAGCGGTATTTATATCCCGACCAGCGAATATCACATTAAAACCGATGCCAGTATACCCACAGGAACGCTAGACGGAATCATACCGGATTTCAGTGCAGGAACCTGGTTCCAAAACGATCGACTCTATGCCGGTTTTTCTGTTTCCCACCTTTTGGAAACGGCTGTCAAGCTGAAAACCGGACCGGATGATACAAGCACGGACAACCCCCAAATGGTTGCTTCCAGAACCTACTATTTAACAAACGGATACAATATTGTTTTGCCAAACCCGTTATACACCGTGCAACCGTCCTTCCTGATCAAGACGGATCTGACCGCATGGCAACTCGACCTGACCGGAAAAGTCTTTTACAAGGATAAATACTGGGGAGGTCTGGGCTGGAGGTATCAGGACGCTGTCATCGTGTTGGCAGGCATCAAGTTACCACAAGGATTGAGCATTGGTTATTCTTACGATATATCCACTTCGGCAGTGGCAACGTTTTCAGGTGGAAGTCATGAACTGTTCATGAGTTACACCCGAAAAATCGGCACCGCTACCGTGAGCAAACGACAAAAAAGTGTACGCATATTATAAACTTATGAATAGAAAAATTATCGTTTTAGGTTTGACCAGCATCCTGCTGTTTTCGTGCCATACGTACGACAACGGTGAACTGACCAGCGTAAAAAGGACTCCATGGAGCGAACCAAATCCATACGGAATGGTATTGATCCAGCAAGGCACCTTTGAATTGGGACAGGCTGAAAATGACAGCATTTTCGGTTTGAGCACCCCAACCAAGCACGTTTCTGTCGCTCCCTTTTGGATGGACGAAACCGAAATCACCAACGGCCAATACAAACAATTCATCAAATGGGTTGTAGATTCCATCATTCGTGAAAAGATGGCCGACCCTGCATACGGAGGAAACGAAGAATACAAAATCACGGAAGATGCCAAAGGTGAAGCTGTTACTCCGCATCTGAACTGGAAAATTCCTCTTCCGGATGCCAAAAGGGCAACCGAAGAAGAGTTGACCGCATTGAATTTTTTGCGTGAAAAAGACGAAGTGCTCGGAGGTTACCGTACCAGTGTGGACAAAATACTGTATAAGTACGAATGGTTCGACTATGGAGCCGCTGCCAAACGTGCCAACCAGTTGAACGCCATCAAACGCAACCGGAACACGGACATCATTGCCGCTAATCTTCCAAATGTAATGATTACGAAGGACACCGCTTACGTCACCGAAGCAGGCCAGGTCGTGAATACATCCATCACCCGCCCATTGTCATCCCGTTTTGACTTCCTGAATACACGCATCATTCCCATCTACCCGGATACTACTTGCTGGATCAACGATTTCACCAACGCATACAATGAGCCTTACCTGCTCAATTATTTCTCACATCCCGTTTATAACTCCTATCCAGTAATCGGAGTTTCTTGGGAGCAGGCCAACGCCTTCTGCCATTGGAGAACTTCTTACCTGAATGCTGCCCTGAGCATACGTGGTCAGAAAGCCATGGAATACAGACTTCCGACCGAAGCTGAATGGGAATTCGCAGCCAGAGGCAAACAGAAAACCGCCAAATATCCTTGGAAGAGCGATAAGACCGATACGGAACGAGGCTGTTACTATGCCAACTTCAAACCGACCAACGGTGGATATACCAACGACGGTCACATTGTCACCTCCAAAGTATCCTCCTATCCTGCCAATGTATACGGTCTCTTTGACATGGCCGGAAACGTTTCCGAATGGACGTCCACAACGTGGAGCGAATCGGCTTTCGAAGATATGAACGACCTGAATCCAAGCATACAAACAAATGCCAGTGTGACCGATGCCTATATCAACAAGCGAAAAGTGGTTCGCGGAGGATCCTGGAAAGATGCAGCCCGTTTCGTACAGGTGAGCAACCGCACCTACGAATATCAGAACGAAACCCGTTCCTACATCGGCTTCCGCTGCGTTCGCAGCCAGATCGGTGAAACCAGACTAACTAAATAACCCGTAGCATTATGATATCCAAAATTAAAGCCTTCCGCATACGCCTTTCCATTTTCTTGGGAAGCTACCGTGGAAAAAGCATTTTCAATCTGTTTTATGGTCTTGGTGCCGCTGTAGCCATTCTCGGGACGCTATTCAAGTTGTTGCACCTGGATGGAGCAAATATCATGTTGTCACTCGGTTTGGGTACGGAAGTGTTCATCTTTGCCATTTCAGCCCTCGAACCGCCGTATCGCAACTACCATTGGGAATATGTTTTCCCTATTCTGAAATCTCATTCAGACCAGGATCGTCCAGATTTCCAGAATATACCTGGCGGTCAAGCATCCGGTGGTATGGTTGGTGAGGTTTATGTTGGTGACACAGCTATACCTGGTGACACAAATGCTAACACCAATAATTTCCAGGGTGGTGCTCAAGCAGGTGGCACCGTTTATGTGGGAGGTGGTGCTCCTAACAATGGTGGCGCTCCTTACGGTGGTGGTGTTCCATACACCCCCCATCGCAATTCAATGGCTGGCGTAACACCCGAGCAAGCTCGTGAAAACTACGGCATTCCGCCACAAGTTCCAATTTCCGATGAAGATGCCGCTACCCTGACCGACAGCATCAAAAAGATGGGTGAAGCCGTTTCGCAGCTCAACAACCTGGCTGACATCACCATGGTCACTGAAAATTACATCAGCAAACTATCCGGCATGGCCGACAACCTGAACCGTTTCAGCGATGCTACGGGTTCACTGGCAGAGGTTTCCAACGTTCTGCTCGACTCATACCGAAACGTCACGGAAAATTCGGACGAAATCTCCGCCAACTCAAAAGGCTATGTGGAACAAATGGGCAACTTGAACCGCAATCTGTCGGGTCTGAACACCATTTATGAAATTCAGCTCAAGAGCGTCAGTTCACAGATCGATACCATCGACCGTGTCAATAAAGGTCTGGTGCACATCCGCGATATGTATGAAAACTCCACAGGTGACAGCGACCGTTTCAGCAAGGAAACTGAAGCAATGGCTGACAACTTGGCCAGATTGAACATGGTGTATGCCCGCATGTTGGATGCAATGTCGCCCAACGCCATATTCGCCAATATGATGGCTGGAAGCATGAACGCTGCTCAAACACCTCCAACGCCTCCAAAATCCGAAGAAACCGACGGAAAAGAATCTTAATAATGACTTGTAAACTAACAATATACCGCCATGCCAGCCAGTAACGCCCCCGAGACTCCGAGGCAGCGAATGATCGGCCTGATGTACATCATGCTGTTATGCTTGCTGGCGCTGAACGTTTCGTCCGAAGTCCTCCATGGTTTCGAGCTGGTGGACGACAGTCTGACGACCAGCACGCAGAATTCCAGTGCCCAGAACAACGTTTTGTACGAGGATTTCAACCAAAGCTACAAACACAATCCAGACAAAGTAAAGGAATGGTACGAACTGGCTCTTGATCTGAAACGCCGTTCAGACATTCTTTACAACCAGATTGATAAGCTTAAAATGGAAGTAGTTCGCGAATCGGACGGCAAAAAAGCGGATGTTCACAACATTCAGCGTGCCGACAACCTGGACGCTGCATCCAATGTGCTGATGCCACCGAACAGCCACAAAGCCAAACAGCTTAAAGGCGCCATCGAGAAATACCGCGATTACATTGTCAAACTCGTAACTGACAGCCTAAAACGCAAAGTCATTCTGGACAATTTCAATACGAAGCCTACGCTCCGTGCCAAGAAAGCCGGACATACCTGGGAAAGTTCGATGTTCGAAAACATGCCGGTCGGTGCCGTCGTGACCATCTTCACCAAAATGCAGAACGACATACGTTATGCTGAAGGCGAGGTCCTGCACGAACTCATCAACAACATTGATGTCAAGGATTTCCGCGTAAACCAGATCAAGGCATACGTCATCGCCAATTCCGAAAACGTGATGCGCGGCAGCGCCTACCGTGCCCACATTATTCTTTCGGCCGAAGACTCCACCCAACGACCCAATGTATATGTAAACGGCAGGATGCTTGACGAGAACCGTAGAGGACTTTTTGAAATAACCACCAGCAAATCGGGAATTTTCCCGGTAAAGGGTTACCTCGAATTGCGTCGAGGGGACGGAACGCTTCAACAATACCCGTTCGAGCAGAAATACACGGTGGTTGAACCCATGGCAACCGTTTCCAATACGATGATGAACGTTTTGTACGCTGGTATCAACAACAAACTCAGCATTTCTGTTCCCGGTGTTCCAAACAACTTGATCAGTGCCACTATCAGCAATGGTAGTTTGTCCCGTTCCGGAGATGTATGGATCGCCAGACCAACGGTAATAGGCAAGGAATGCAGCGTCACCGTTTCGGCCATGATGGATGGAAAAAGCCGTGTGGTTACCCAGTCTACTTTCCGCGTTCGTCCGCTACCCGAAGCAAGAGCCTTCATCCTCTATATGGATAACAGTGGCGTAGAACGTCGTTACAAAGGCGGTACGGGTTTATCCAAAGCCAAACTCTTGGCTACATCAGGCATCATCGCCGCTTTGGATGACGATCTTCTGGAAGTGGATTTCACAGTTCTGTCCTTCAAAACCACCATTTATGATTCCATGGGTAATTCCAATGATGAAATCTCACAAGGCTCCAAATTCTCTGATCGGCAGATTTTGCAGATTCGTGGTCTGACCCGTGGTAAACGCCTTTGGGTGACCGGAGTCAAGGCTGTCGGACCAGACAGAGTAGAACAAATGCTTCCTCCGATGGAAGTCATTATCAACTAATAAAACCATTGCCTCATGAATATGAATCGCATTAAAGGAATACTGATCGCTTGTACGTTGTGCCTGACCGCAACCGGTTTCTGTCAGACCACACAAACCAAACAGGCCACTGGTGACGATCCGGGAGCCTTTCCCGAAGTCTCTTTCAAGAAAAGCAAAATTGCCGAAACCCAACAAACCAGGGGCGAAGACGTTTTGTGGAAACGAGACGTTTACCGCATGGTCAACCTGTTGGATGGAAACAACGGTGCTCTCTACTTCCCTGTGGATCCCACTGTTGAACGCAAGAATCTGTTTTGCACCATCTTCGACCTCGTAGCCTACGGACGTCTGACTGCCTACAAATACTTGGACGGCCGTGAAATTTTCACAGATGAATATGCTCTAAAGTTTAAGGATGATTTACTGAAACTTCGTGAAATTCCATTCAAAGAAAAAGCGGATCCGAAAAAGGCCGGTGCTTTCATTTACGAAATCGATCCAATTGATATTCCCAGCGCTGAGGTCACCCTTTTCTATGTAAAGGAAGTCTATTACCTCGATCAGCGGAATTCGACCATGCGCATCAAGACCGTGGCTGTATGCCCGGTACTTGTACGGACAGATGAAACAGGTGAAACAGGAAAACATCCAATGTTTTGGGTTCCCTTTGAAAGTTTAAAAGCCGCACTTTCTCAGATTCCCGTTTCGGCCGACACCACCAACAGTGTCAACCGGATGAACGCCTACGATTTCTTCAACCAACACCGTTACAAAGGCGACATATACAAAGTATCCAACCTGCGGAATCAATCGCTTTTCGATTATTGCCGGACGCCCGAAGAACTTATTAAGGAACAGGTTCGCCTGGAAAAAGAGTTGAAAGATATGAGCAACAAACTCTGGGAACCCAGCCAACGCGAAATGCGGGAAGTGGAAGTACAGAAAGAAGCTGATGCAAAGGCTGCTGCAAAAAAAACGAAGGATGCAGCGGGGAAATCTACAAAGGCTAAAAAAGCGGTAGCACCTAAAACAAAATAAATCTCAATGCCTGCTGTTCAAGCCACTAAAAATCCTTAAAATGTAGTATCTTTTCTGTGATTTGCGTATCTTTGGATGTCTCCACTACATAATCAACACTGCATGAACAACAATTACTGTGTCATCATGAGCGGCGGCATCGGAAGCCGTTTCTGGCCAGCCAGCCGAACAACGTACCCAAAACAGTTTCTTGATTTCTTCGGAACCGGGCGTTCTCTGCTACAGCAGACCTTTGACCGCTTTAGCCAAATCATCCCGGTGGAAAACATCTTCATTGTCACCAACAAAATTTACAAAGAACTGACGATGGAGCAACTTCCGGAGATAAAGGAGAGTCAGATTCTATTGGAACCTCAGCGTCGGAACACTGCACCCTGCATCGCCTTCGCCGCAAACCGTATCCGGGCCATCAACCCCAACGCCAACATGGTTGTGGCACCCTCTGACCACCTCATCCTTAAGGAGCAAGATTTTTTATTTCGCATCAACGAAGGGCTGACCTTCGTCAGCAACCACAAGACCCTTCTAACACTTGGCATGAAGCCCAACCGGCCTGAAACCGGCTACGGCTACATTCAGATCGATGCCCAGCAGATTGACAACATCAATAAAGTCAAGACCTTCACCGAAAAACCGGATATCGAACTCGCCAAGGTTTTCGTTGAAAGCGGCGAATTCATGTGGAACTCGGGCATTTTCCTCTGGAACGTACAAACCATACTTGACGCCTTTGACAAATTGCTTCCTGACATCGCCAGTCGTTTCAACAGTGGAAAAGAATATTTCAACACCCCGGCAGAAGCCAAATTCATCGATTCCATTTTTCCAGCCTGTCCCAACATTTCAATCGACTACGGTATTCTGGAGAAAGCGTCAAATGTCTATGTCATTACGGCTGATTTCGGATGGTCTGACCTGGGAACTTGGGGCTCCCTGCACGATTTATCGGATAAAGATGCCGAAAACAATGCTGTGCTGAAATGCAAAGCCATGTTCTATAACAGTCACGACAACCTTATTTCACTAGCCAGTGGCAAATTGGCTGTGCTTAGCGACATGGATGGCTACATCGTATCCGAATCCGAAAATGTCTTGCTGATTTGCAAAAAGGAAAAGGAACAGGAAATCCGCCAGTTTGTTATTGATATCCAGATGAAAGTCGGCGAAGATTACATCTAGTTAGCGACGGTGTGTCTTCTTTTTCAATTCAAAGCTGACACCCAGGTATTTGTGACGTACAATCTCATTCGCAGCCAATTCTTCAGGGGTGCCCTGAAATTGAATCTTCCCTTCAAAAAGCATGTAAGCCCTGTCCGTAATGGATAGGGTTTCCTGTACATTATGGTCGGTGATGAGAATTCCAATATTCTTGGTCACCAAGTTTGAAACGATCTGCTGAATGTCATCTACGGCAATGGGGTCTACCCCGGCGAAAGGTTCGTCCAACATGATGAATTTAGGACTGATGGCCAGACAGCGGGCTATTTCCGTACGACGGCGCTCACCACCTGAAAGACGATCACCAATGTTCTTCCTGACTTTTTCCAAATGGAATTCTGCAATGAGACTCTCCAATTTTTCTTTTTGGTCAGCCTTTGACATCTTTGTCATCTGCAAGACGGAACGGATGTTGTCTTCCACCGTCATCTTACGGAAAACGGAAGCTTCCTGAGCCAGATAACCGATCCCGCTTTGTGCCCTTCTATACACCGGATAGTTTGTGATGTCCGTCTTGCCCAGGAAAATGTGGCCTTCGTTCGGAATAACCAACCCCGTGGTCATGTAGAATGTCGTTGTTTTACCGGCACCGTTCGGACCTAGAAGCCCGACGATTTCACCCTGATGGAGTTCGATCGAGACATGATCGACCACCGTTCTGTTACGGTATCGTTTTACCAGATTTTCAGTGCGCAGCACCAACTCCTCTTCAGGTTCCGGTTGATTCAGTTGTTCCTGATCAATGAGTATCTGCTCGGTCATTTCAAGTTCGGAGTGTTCCAGTTCGGACATACAGTCTTCTGTTTAACGCGGTTTCGGCTACAAAAATACTAAAAGTGGCGGGATTTTACGTGCCCATTACAAGGATTAAAGTATATTTGCACGAATATGGAAACGCTTTCTTTATGAACCTCATAGAACACGTCGGGAAATACAGCCTGCTTATGTACCGTACTTTTTCGGTGCCTCAGCGCTGGAAACTTTTTTTCAAGCAACTCTGGCGGGAAATCGAAAAACTGGGTGCTGACTCCCTGGTTATCACGTTCATCATCTCCATTTTTATCGGAGCCGTAATGACGATGCAGACCCAGATGAACATCGAAAACCCGCTCCTACCCCGTTACACGGTCGGTTTGGTGACCCGCGACACCCTGCTCCTCGAATTTTGTTCCAGCATCATGTGCCTCATCTTGGCCGGCAAAGTCGGATCCAATATCGCTTCTGAAATAGGAACCATGCGCATTTCCGAACAAATCGACGCCATGGAAATCATGGGTGTGAACAGCGCCAACTACATCATCCTTCCGAAAATTATCGGGTTCATGGTGTTTATTCCTTTTTTGGTCGTATACAGCATGTTCTTCGGATTGGTAGGAGGGTATCTCATTGCCGCTTTCACGGACCTGATTACTCCAGCTACCTACATCTATGGCATTCAGTATTGGTTCATCCCCTGGTATGTATACTATTCCATTATCAAGTCTGTCATCTTTGCCTTCGTCATAACCTCCGTTTCCTCCTATTACGGTTATTATTCCTACGGGGGGGCACTCGATGTAGGACGATCCAGTACCAGTGCAGTTGTAAACAGCAGCATCATCATCTTGTTGCTGAACGTGATTCTAACAAAAATCCTGCTTGCATCATGATCCTGCTTGAAAACGTCCATAAGACCTTTGACAACAAAGAGGTACTCAAAGGCATCGATTCCGTTTTTGAAACGGGCAAGACCAATCTCATCATCGGTCAGAGCGGATCCGGAAAAACGGTTTTGTTAAAATGCGTAGTAGGTCTTCTGGAGCCTACTTCGGGTGATATTTTTTATGACGGTCGAAGTCTGGTCGCCATGGGCAAGAACGAACGCACCCAGCTTCGCAGCGAATTGGGCATGCTTTTCCAGGGTTCAGCCCTCTTCGATTCCCTCACTATGCAAGACAATGTATTATTCCCATTGCGCATGTTTTCGGAGATGAGCGACGCTGACAAACTGAAGCGCGCCCGTTATTGCCTGGATCGTGTCGGTTTAACCGGTGCCTACACTAAATTCCCTTCTGAAGTCAGTGGCGGCATGCAGAAACGCGCAGCCATAGCCCGTGCCATCGCGCTGAACCCCAGATATTTGTTTTGTGACGAACCAAACTCGGGACTTGATCCACTTACTTCCATCAAAATCGATGAACTGATCACCGACATCACCGAAGAATACCAAATGACCACAATCATCAATACCCACGATATGAATTCCGTGGTTTCGATGGGTGAAAAGGTCCTCTTCATATACGAAGGCGAAAAGGGCTGGGAAGGCACCAAAGATGAAATCTTCACAGCCACCGATCATCATTTGCACGAATTCGTCTTCGCCTCCAAATTTTTCCAGAAATCCGTGGAACTTCAAACCAAATAACAACGGTCATGAAAATACTTTCCTACAACTTAAACGGTGTTCGCTCTGCCATCAGTAAAGGCCTGGCAGATTATCTGAAAGTAGAGAATGCGGATGTGGTTTGTTTCCAGGAAACCAAGGCACAACCTGAACAAATCGATACCGAACTGTTTTGGGAAGCCGGTTACCCCCATTGTTTCTACCACTCTGCCCTAAAAAAAGGATATAGTGGCGTTGCCATCCTATCCAAAGTTCAGCCCGACCATGTCGAAATCGGAATGAGCAACCACAAATACGACAGTGAAGGCCGTGTGATCCGTGCCGATTTCGGCGATTTCAGTGTGCTTTGCGTTTATGTACCCTCAGGCAGTATGGGTGATGCCCGTCAGGACTTCAAAATGGAATTTCTGTCCGACTTCCTCCCATTTCTGACTGAATTGCGGAAAGAGCGCCCCAACCTGCTCATCTGCGGAGATTTCAACATTTGCCACAAGCCTATCGACATCAACCACCCCGAACGCCACAACAACATGTCAGGCTTCCTGCCTGAAGAACGCGCCTGGTTTGACCAGCTTGTTGGCAGCGGATTCATTGACACCTTCCGCGAATTTGATCAGCGCTCCGAACAATATAGTTGGTGGAACTACCGCACATATGCCCGTGAGCGAAACCTAGGCTGGCGCATCGATTACCACCTGATCACTCCTCAAGTGCGCAGCAAGCTCACTGGTGCCCGAATTCATGGCGACATAATCCATTCAGACCACTGTCCTGTTTCGGCCGTCTTGGACCTCTAACCCGCCCTGAACCATGGCACGTGTACACGATTCCTCCGTTATCCTGCGAATGGCCTTCTTTATCGGAGCCGCCCTTATAATTATCGCATCAACGCTATTCTCCAACCGTCTGGCCAAAGACCTTGCCTTGGAAGAACGTAAGAAAATGGAATTGTTGGCTGAAGCCATCCGATTGTTTACTACGGAACAAGAGGAGGGTGTCCAGATGGACTATACCCTGAGTGCCAAAGTAATCGAAGGCAACAACAACATTCCAGTTGTTCTCGTCGACGACAAAGGGAAAGTTTTAAGCCACAACAACCTTGGCCTAAAAAATGAAAAAGACACCGCTGAGTTGGGTGCCGTCGCGCGTGCAATCATTGCCCACAATCAGTTCGTTGAGGTGAAAATCAGCGATGATGTCTCCCATTATTTCTATTACCAGGACTCAAAACTTCTACGCAAGCTCACCTACTTCCCTTTTGTACAGCTCATTGCCATGTTCATCTTCCTACTCATTACCCTGTTTGCGCTTAATTCCTCCAACCGAGCGGAGCAAAATCGTGTTTGGGTCGGTCTATCCAAAGAAACAGCCCATCAGCTGGGAACACCAATTTCCTCCCTTATGGCCTGGGTGGAATTGTTGAAATTGAAAAATGTGGATGCCAAGCTATTGGACGAAATGGACAAGGACACTCAGCGTCTTCAAACCATTGCCCAACGCTTTTCGAAGATTGGTTCCAAATCCGAAACTACACCCCAGGACATCAAACCTGCTCTGGAGAATGCTGTCCAATACATGCGAAACCGTAGCTCACGCAAAATTTCCATTACAACTCACACGCCTGCCGAAGTGCTTCCTGTTTATCTAAATGTCCCCCTTTTCGAATGGGTCATCGAAAACCTCTGCAAAAATGCCATAGACGCTATGGAGGCCACCGGCAAGATCGACATCACCCTTACCCCTGAAAACAAGCACCTCCTCATCGACGTAACCGACACCGGAAAAGGAATAGCCAAATCCAATTTCAAGAATGTCTTCAAGCCCGGTTACACCACTAAAGCTCGTGGTTGGGGTCTTGGCCTATCCCTCGTCAAACGTATCATCGAAGAAAACCACAACGGTAAAATCTTCGTAAAAGCTTCTGAATTGAACAAAGGAACTACCTTCCGTATCATTTTGAAGAAAACTTGATGAATGTTTTGATTTAATCCTATGGACGTTGACAGGGCAATTAAAAGTACCGATTCTATCAAGACGGTGCTGAAGTCGAAGTCGTAAACCAAATAACTGAGTTGGCAACTTGGCCTCTTCTATATTTAAAGAAGGGCTGTGCTTTTTATACACAGCCCATGTCAAACAATTTATCAGTTGTAGCCATTGTTCTGCAACTATAGACCTTAATAATTACCAGGGAAGTCAGGTTCAGGAGCAGGTCGGTAGATTGTTATGGGAAGTAACTTTTTAATTACTTGATTAATTGTACCACCATTCAAGCTTTTTAGCTCTTCTTCATTGAAAGTCACCAGATTTTCACAACATTCGAGATTCATACTATTACATTTTATAAATTACGCTTACTCAGTTAAGGGTTTTCAGCATCCACCCACAAGGTTGCAACGATTGTAATGCAAAAGTAGCGTCTCAGACTCTAAAAATAACGAAGTGTCACGTTTTTTTAATTATTTTTTCACATTTATATCATATACTAAAGAACTTCACTGAACAACACCCACCTTTGAAAGTTGGCATGTATGAACGCAAAAAGGGCTGCATCCAGTACGGTGCAGCCCTTTTTATATAGCCAAGATCGTTCTTTAAAGCTCTTCGTCGCCAATTTCTTCCATATCCAAAACAGTCTTTTTGGAGGCATTCAGTCGATCGAAATCTTCCTTTGAACCAACAATCAGTTTATCGAAATCACGCTGACCGGTACCGGCAGGAATCAAATGACCACAAATCACGTTTTCCTTCAGACCTTCAAGACGGTCAACCTTACCCTGGATTGCGGCTTCATTCAGCACCTTCGTTGTTTCCTGGAAGGATGCGGCAGACATGAAGCTGTTGATCTGAAGAGCAGCACGGGTGATACCCTGGAGGATCTGGTTGGACGTAGCCGGAATGGCATCACGGGTATCAACCAGTTTCAAGTCACGACGTTTCAGTGAAGAGTTTTCGTCACGCAGCTTGCGAGCGGTTACAATCATACCCGGTTTCAGGTTGGGAGAATCACCGGCTTCCAGCACCACTTTCTTGCCCCAGATACGGTCATTTTCTTCCATGAATTCGTTCTTGTCGATCAGTTGCTGTTCGAGGAAGCGCGTATCACCGGCATCCACGATTTCTACTTTACGCATCATCTGACGAACAATAACTTCAAAGTGTTTGTCGTTGATTTTCACACCCTGCAGGCGATATACGTCCTGAACTTCATTCACGATGTATTCCTGTACAGCCGTCGGGCCCTTGATGGCCAGAATGTCGGCAGGCGTAATGACACCGTCGGATAACGGTGTTCCGGCACGAACAAAGTCGTTCACCTGAACCAGCACCTGTTTGGTCAAAGGTACCATGTACTTCTTGACTTCACCAGTCTTGGACTGAATCACGATTTCGCGGTTACCGCGTTTAACGCGACCGAATTCAATGATTTCACCGTCGATTTCGGAAACCACGGCAGGATTGGACGGGTTACGGGCTTCAAACAGCTCGGTGACACGGGGAAGACCCCCGGTAATATCACCAGCCTTGGCAACCGCGCGCGGAATCTTGACAAGGATATCACCAGCTACGATGTGTTCACCGTCTTCTTTCAGCAAGTGGGCACCGGCAGGTAAATTATAAGTACGCAGACGTTCACCGCTTTCATCCAATACGTGGATGGAAGGGATACGGGTACGGTCCTTGGGTTCGATGATGATTTTTTCCTTCATCTTCGTGGTATCGTCGGTATAGGAATTGAAGGTCACACCTTCTTCGACAGAGTCAAATTCCAACTTACCGGACTGTTCCGAGATGATGGTCGCATTGTAAGCATCCCATTCGCAGATCTTTACGCCTTTGGCTACACGATCGCCGGGATTGAAATACAATTTTGAACCGTAAGGAATATTCTGAGTAGTCAAAATTACTTTGGTGACGGGTTCGATCAGGCGAAGTTCACCGTAACGGCCAACGACGATCTGAACGGTTGCTCCGCTGTCATCTTTTGCATCCACAGCACGAAGCTCATCGATTTCAAGGATGGCATCATGGTGAGCAACAATGGAAGATTCGGCTTTTACGTTACCGGCAACCCCCCCCACGTGGAACGTACGAAGCGTCAGCTGCGTTCCCGGTTCCCCGATGGACTGAGCGGCGATGACACCAACCGCTTCACCACGCTGAACCAGTTTCCCGGTAGCAAGGTTACGGCCGTAACACTTGGAGCAAACACCTTTCTTCGATTCGCAGGTGAGCACCGAGCGGATTTCAACGCGCTCGATTGGCGAAGCCTGAATCTTGAGAGCCACTTCTTCAGTGATTTCCTGTCCCGATTCAACCAATAATTCATTGGTGATGGGGTGATAGACATCATGCACGGAAACACGTCCCAGGATGCGTTCGAACAAGGAGGCCACCTTCTTGATTTCAGTTGCAGCCAAACCACGGAGTGTTCCGCAGTCTTCTTCGTTGATGATCACATCGTGTGAAACGTCTACCAGACGACGCGTCAGATAACCGGCATCAGCCGTCTTCAAAGCCGTATCGGCAAGTCCCTTACGGGCTCCGTGGGTGGAGATGAAGTACTCTAGTACGGAAAGACCTTCCTTAAAGTTGGAAAGAATCGGGTTTTCAATAACCTGACCACCTTCTGCACCGGATTTCTGCGGTTTGGCCATCAGACCACGCATACCGGACAGCTGACGAATCTGTTCCTTGCTACCACGAGCACCAGAGTCAAGCATCATATAAACAGAATTGAAACCTTGGTTGTCGGTTTCCAACTGTTTCATCAAAATATTGGAGAGTTTGGCATTAACACCTCCCCAAACGTCAATGATCTTGTTGTAACGTTCGTTGTTGGTGATCGCACCCATGGAGTATTCCGCCACGATGGAATCGACTTCGTCGTATCCTTCCTGAACCAATGCTTCCTTTTCCTTCGGAACGATAACGTCACCCAAGTTAAAGGAAAGACCACCTTTGAAGGCCATCGAATAACCCAAATCCTTGATATCGTCGAGGAACTGTGCCGTACGAGCCACACCGCAAGCAGCGATGACGCGTCCGATGATGTCACGAAGGGACTTTTTAGTCAGAATTTCATTGATGTAACCAACCTTTTCGGGTACGAATTCGTTGACCATCACACGACCAACAGATGTATCCGTCAGTTTGATGGCAAGTTCACCGTTTTCATCCAAGTCATGCACGCGAACTTTCACGTTTGCGTGCAGGGCAACTTTGCCTTCGTTGTAGGCGATGGTGGCTTCTTCTGGTGAATAGAAAATTAGATTTTCACCCATTGCACCTGGACGAAGTTTGGTCATGTAATATAGACCAAGCACCATGTCCTGCGAAGGTACCGTGATCGGTGCGCCATTGGCAGGGTTCAGGATGTTGTGTGAAGCAAGCATCAGCATCTGGGCTTCCAGAACAGCCTCGTTACCGAGCGGAAGATGAACAGCCATCTGGTCACCGTCAAAGTCGGCATTGAAAGCCGTACAGGAGAGCGGGTGCAGCTGGATAGCCTTTCCTTCGATTAGTTTGGGCTGGAAAGCCTGAATACCAAGTCTGTGCAACGTCGGAGCACGGTTCAAAAGAACCGGATGACCCTTCATCACATACTCGAGAATGTCCCAAACAACTGGGTCCTTGCGGTCTACGATTTTCTTGGCGGATTTTACCGTCTTCACGATGCCGCGCTCGATGAGTTTGCGGATGATGAACGGTTTGTATAGTTCAGCGGCCATATCCTTGGGGATACCGCATTCGTGCATTTTGAGTTCAGGGCCTACGACGATAACCGAACGGGCTGAATAGTCCACACGTTTACCGAGCAAATTCTGACGGAAACGACCTTGCTTACCTTTCAAAGAGTCTGAAAGGGACTTCAATGGACGGTTGGCATCCGTTTTAACGGCACTCGATTTGCGGGAGTTGTCGAATAATGAATCAACAGCTTCCTGCAACATGCGCTTTTCGTTACGAAGGATCACTTCAGGAGCCTTGATTTCGATGAGACGTTTCAGACGGTTGTTGCGGATAATCACGCGACGATACAGGTCATTCAAGTCGGAAGTGGCGAAACGGCCACCATCCAAAGGCACCAAAGGACGCAGTTCGGGCGGAATTACAGGTACGATCTTCACAATCATCCATTCCGGCTTGTTGCGCAGTCTGGACATACGGAAAGACTCAACCACCTGCAGACGTTTCAAGGCTTCGGTTTTACGTTGCTGTGAACCGTCCGTGCTGGCGCGGTGACGCAGTTCGAAGGAAAGAGCATCCAAGTCGATGCGTTGCAGCATGTCGTGGATGGCATCCGCTCCCATTTTCGCGATAAACTTGTTGGGATCGGAATCTTCCAGCAATTGATTTTCGCGAGGCAGCGTTTCCAGGATATCCAGGTATTCTTCTTCAGAAATCAGGTCGTCCTTCTTGACGCCGTCGTTTTCCTTGATGCCTGCATTGATCACCACATAACGTTCGTAGTAGATGATGGAATCCAGTTTCTTGGTAGGAAGGCCCAACAGATAACCAATTTTGTTCGGCAGTGAGCGAAAATACCAGATGTGTGCCACCGGTACGACCAGCTGAATGTGACCCATTCGTTCGCGGCGGACCTTCTTCTCGGTCACTTCCACTCCGCAACGATCGCAGACAATGCCTTTGTAGCGAATACGTTTGTATTTGCCGCAATGACATTCGAAATCCTTTACCGGGCCAAAGATCCGTTCGCAGAACAAACCGTCGCGTTCGGGCTTATAGGTTCGGTAATTAATAGTTTCGGGTTTCAACACTTCGCCGCTCGACATTTCGAGGATTTCCTCCGGGGAGGCCAAGCCAATCGAAATTTTCGAAAAACTGCTCTTTGCTTTTGTTTCTTTTCTAAAAGCCATATTGTGTATGAGTAATTAACCGTTTATACTTAATCCATTTGGATGCTAAGACCCAAACCTCTCAATTCATGCAGCAGCACGTTCAGTGATTCCGGAATACCGGGTTGCGGCATCGGGTCGCCCTTCACAATGGCTTCGAAAGCCTTGCTGCGGCCTACCACGTCATCGGACTTGATGGTCAGGATTTCCTGGAGAATGTGTGCGGCACCGAATGCTTCGAGTGCCCAAACTTCCATTTCCCCAAAACGTTGACCCCCGAACTGAGCTTTACCACCAAGAGGTTGCTGCGTGATCAAAGAGTACGGACCGATGGAACGGGCGTGCATCTTATCGTCGACCATGTGGCCCAGTTTCAGCATGTAAACCACACCGACTGTAGCTGTTTGGTCGAATCGTACACCAGTACCACCATCGTACAGATAACATTTGCCATAGTGAGGAACACCGGCTTTGTCTGCCCATGAATCCAAATCGTCAAGGCTTGCACCGTCAAAGATCGGAGTGGCGAACTTCAGACCGAGTTCTTTACCGCACCAACCAAGGACCGTTTCGAAAATCTGTCCAAGGTTCATACGGGAAGGTACACCCAGCGGATTCAAAACGATATCGACCGTTGTTCCATCTTCGAGGAACGGCATGTCTTCCTGACGTACGATACGGGATACGATACCCTTGTTACCGTGACGTCCGGCCATTTTGTCACCGACGCGGATCTTACGTTTCTTAGCGATATAAACTTTAGCCATCTGAATGATACCTGCGGGCAGCTCATCACCAATCGTGATGTTGAACTTCTTGCGTTTCATGAGGGCGTCCAGTTCCTTGTGCTTGCGCAGGTAATTCAGGATCAGGTCACGGATCATCTCGTTCTTGCCGTTGTCTGTAGTCCATTTGCTTACTTGAACGGAAGAGAAATTTAATTCTCCCAGGTTCTTGGCGCTAAACTTGGAGCCTTTGACAATAACTTCGGTACCAAGGTTGTCCTTGACACCCTGCGAGGTCTTGCCATTGGTGAGTATAATCAACTTTTCAATGAGGAGGGCTTTCAGCTTGATTGCTGAATCTTCAAATTCCTCGTCAATTTTCGGAAGAAGTGCTTTGTCGGTGAGACGTGACTTGCGGTTCTTCATTGCTTTGGAGAAGAGACGCTTGTCAATGATCACACCACGCAGGGACGGAGTTGCTTTCAATGAAGCATCTTTCACATCGCCAGCCTTGTCACCGAAAATGGCTCGAAGCAGTTTTTCTTCTGGTGAAGGATCGGATTCCCCTTTCGGAGTGATCTTACCAATCAGGATGTCTCCCGGTACGATGTGTGCACCAATGCGCACGATTCCGTTTTCATCCAAATCTTTGGTAGCTTCTTCACTCACATTAGGTATGTCGGAAGTTAGTTCTTCGAGACCGCGTTTGGTTTCGCGAACTTCCAAGGTGTATTCATCAACGTGAACAGAAGTAAAGATGTCTTCGCGAACCATACGTTCGTTCAGCACGATGGCATCTTCAAAATTGTATCCCTTCCAAGGCATGAACGCCACTTTCAGGTTGCGACCAAGTGCCAGTTCTCCGTTTTCAGTGGAATAACCCTCCGTCAGCAATTGACCGTCCGTTACCCGATCACCTTTGTGAATAATGGGACGCAAGTCGATGGTCGTACTTTGGTTGGTCTTCTGGAACTTGGGAATAATATAGGTTTTGATCGAATCGTTGAAGCTGACGAATTCTTCTTCTTCGCTACGGTCATATTTAATGCGGATGGTCGTTGCATCAACATATTCGACTACGCCTTCGCCTTCTGCCATCAATTGGGTACGAGAGTCACGAATCAACTGTCCTTCCAGACCAGTTCCAACGATCGGCGCTTCAGCGTGAATCAGCGGTACGGCCTGACGCATCATGTTTGATCCCATGAGTGCACGGTTGGCATCATCATGTTCGAGGAACGGAATCAAAGCAGCTGCGATGGAAGCAATCTGTGTAGGAGACACGTCCATTAGCTGAACCTCCTGAGGTCCAACTACGGGAAAATCGGCATCCAAACGAGATTTAATACGTGAACGGATAAAAGAGCCATCTTCTGTCAAAGGAGCATTCCCCTGAGCGATGATCTTACCTTCTTCTTCTTCAGCGGTCATATAGATTACATCACCTAGATCCACTTTGCCATTTTCAACCTTACGATAGGGCGTTTCGATGAATCCGAGTTTGTTAATCTTTGCATAGACACAAAGGGAAGAAATCAAACCGATGTTCGGACCTTCCGGTGTTTCAATCGGACAAAGACGGCCGTAGTGGGTATAGTGAACGTCACGAACCTCAAAACCGGCACGTTCGCGAGACAAACCGCCAGGACCGAGAGCAGACATACGACGTTTGTGCGTCATTTCGGCCAGCGGGTTGGTTTGGTCCATAAATTGCGAAAGGGCATTGGTTCCAAAGAAAGAATTGATCACGGACGAAATCGTCTTAGCATTGATCAGTTCGACCGGAGCAAAAACTTCGTTGTCACGAACGTTCATACGTTCGCGGATGGTACGGGCCATACGGGCCAAGCCGACACCGAACTGGTTGTTCAGTTGCTCCCCTACGGTACGTACACGACGGTTGCTAAGGTGGTCGATATCGTCCACATCAGCATTGGAATTCACCAGTTCGATCAGGTATTTGATGATCTCGATGATGTCTTCCTTGGTCAACACCTTCACATTCATTTCTGTGGAGAGGTGCAATTTTTTATTGATACGGTAGCGACCTACTTCACCGAGGTCATACCGTTTTTCAGAGAAAAACAGGTTCTGGATGACTTCGCGTGCACTGGCATCATCAGCAGGCTCTGCATTACGCAGCTGGCGGTAGATGTACAGGACAGCTTCCTTTTCAGAGTTGCTGGGGTCCTTCTGTAGGGTATTGTAGATGATTCCGTAGTCGGACATGCCTGCGTCTTCCTTGTGCAGGAGGATGGTGGCACAACCTGATTCAACAATTTCATCGATGTGTTCATTTTCCAGAATGGTTTCGCGGTCGATGACCACTTCATTACGCTCAATGGAAACCACTTCACCGGTATCTTCATCCACGAAGTCTTCGACCCAGCTTTTCAGCACACGGGCAGCAAGCTTACGACCGATCAGACGTTTCAGCCCGGCTTTCGAAACCTTGACTTCTTCAGCCAAGTTGAAAATTTCCAGAATGTCTTTATCTGTTTCAAAACCAATGGCACGTAACAAAGTGGTTACAGGTAATTTCTTTTTACGGTCAATGTAAGCATACATGACATTGTTGATGTCTGTAGCAAACTCGATCCAGGAACCCTTGAATGGGATGATACGGGCGGAATACAGCTTGGAACCGTTGGCATGAAGGCTTTGTCCGAAGAACACGCCCGGAGAACGGTGTAGCTGTGAAACGATTACACGCTCAGCACCATTGACAACGAAAGTGCCTTTGGGTGTCATGTAGGGAATAGCACCCAGATAGACGTCCTGAAACTTGGTCTCAAAATCTTCGTGATCGGGGTCGGTGCAGTACAGCTTCAGTCTGGCCTTCAAAGGCACATTATACGTCAGTCCGCGTTCAATGCATTCGTCGATGGAATAACGGGGCGGATCGATGTAATAATCTAAAAATTCTAGAACAAAGTTGTTTCGGGTGTCTGCAATGGGAAAGTTTTCGGTGAAAACTTTATAGAGGCCCTCGTTTTTACGTCTTTCGGGCGGTGTATCCAGTTGCAGGAAGTCCTGGAATGACTTCAATTGCACTTCCAAGAAATCCGGATAGTCGAGCGGACTCTGGATGGAGGCAAAATTAACTCTTTTAGTTTCAGTTGTTGAAGACATTTATGAGTGTATTTATGATCGTTTAGCGAATGAGGGAACGGTTGCTTTGTCCCGCCGGACAGATAAAACGATCTTGTAAAAAGAACGCTTTGAGCAGCGAGCGCAGAGTCGAAGTTTACTTCGGCTATGCCGAGTCGCGAAAAGCGACTGTTTGGGACAAACGAACTTAAAATTAAATAAGACACAAAAAGGTTTAGAATCCCCTTTTTAGGAGACTCTAAACCAAAGTACCTGATAATCAGGTAGTAATGCTATTTAAGTTCAACTTCAGCGCCAGCTTCTTCCAAAACTTTCTTCAAAGCTTCGGCTTCGTCTTTGCCAGCACCTTCCTTCAAAACGGAGGGAGCAGCGTCAACGAGATCTTTCGCTTCTTTCAAGCCAAGACCGCAAGATTCCTTGACAGCCTTAACGACAGCCAATTTAGCTAGGCCAGCTGCTTTCAAGACTACGTCAAAAGAAGTTTTTTCTGCAGGAGCAGCAGCTTCAACAGGAGCAGCAGCAGCAACTGAAACAGCTGCAGCAGCGGGCTCAATGCCGTATACATCCTTCAGGATGGTAGCCAGTTCGTTTACTTCTTTTACAGTTAAATTCACCAATTGTTCAGCAAAAGCTTTCAAATCTGCCATTTTTTGTATGTATTAAAATTGTTATTGTTACTTGGTTTGTTGTAATTAGTTTTCTCTTTCACCCAGCGTTTTCAAAACGCCATGGAGAATAGCGCCTCCGCTTTGGAGGGCAGATACCACGTTTTTAGCAGGCGATTGCAACAAGCCAATAACTTCTCCGATGAGTTCGTTTTTGCTCTTGATGTGAATCAGTGCTTCCAACTGGTCAGGACCGATATAGAAACTTTCTTCTACGTATGCAGCTTTCAAGGCAGGAACAGTTTTTCCTTTTGAAAATTGCTTGATCAGTTTAGCAGGTGCACTGGCGGAAGCGGAAAACATCATTGCGGTGTTTCCTTTCAGTACGCCATTCAACTCGCTAAAATCTGTATCAAGGCTTTCCAGAGCCTTTGCAAGCAAGGTATTCTTTACGACCACGAGCTTGATGCCTTGGCTGAAGCAGAGTCTTCTGAGTGCACTGGTGGTCGCTGCATTCATTGCAGTGATATCAGTGAGGTAGAAGCTTCCATATTCTCCAACCGTTGCAGCAATCTGCCCGATTACGGTGCTTTTATCTTCCTTCTTCATAATTCAAATTTGATTAGTTTTCCTCGACGGATTTGGGATCAATTTTGATACCCGGACTCATTGTACTTGAAAGATAAATGCTCTTGACATACGTACCTTTTGCGGCAGAGGGTCTCAATTTCATCAGCATGGAAATGAATTCTTTGGCATTGTCAAGAATTTGTTCCGGGGTGAAAGAAACTTTTCCAACGGATGCATGAACGATACCGGTCTTGTCCACCTTGAAGTCAATCTTACCTTGTTTTACCTCTTTAACTGCTTTACCGACTTCCATGGTAACCGTTCCGCTTTTAGGATTCGGCATCAGGCCACGAGGACCTAAAACACGACCCAAAGCACCGATCTTACCCATGATGGCGGGCATCGTGATAATCACGTCGATGTCCGTCCAGCCACCTTTTATTTTATCGATGTATTCATCGAGACCAACATGATCAGCTCCGGCTTCTGTAGCCTCAGCTTCTTTTTCGGGAGTACACAATACCAGCACTCGTACTTCTTTCCCTGTACCGTGGGGCAGTGACACAACGCCACGTACCATTTGGTTGGCTTTACGGGGATCCACACCGAGACGAACGTCCACATCAACGGAAGAATCAAATTTGGTGGAAGTGATTTCCTTAACCAAAACGGTAGCTTCTTTCAATGTGTAATTCCTTCCAGCTTCAATTTTCTCAAAAGCCAACTTCTGTTTTTTTGTCAGTTTACTCATTTCAATTGAAGATTAGTTGTTAGCGGGGAAAACCCCGGTTACGGTGATACCCATACTGCGAGCCGTACCTGCTATGAGCTTCATAGCGGATTCAACGGTGAAACAGTTCAAATCTTCCATTTTGTCGGCAGCGATCACTTTCACCTGTTCCCAGGTTACGGAGGCTACTTTGACGCGGTTAGGTTCGGCAGAGCCGCCCTTGACCTTGGCTGCTTCCATCAGCTGAATGGCTGCGGGAGGAGTCTTTACAACAAAGTCGAAAGATTTGTCGGAATAGTAAGTAATGACAACAGGCAATACTTTACCTGCTTTGTCCTGAGTTCTGGCGTTGAATTGCTTGCAAAACTCCATGATGTTTACACCCTTGGAGCCCAGTGCGGGCCCTACGGGAGGGGAGGGATTTGCGGCACCCCCCTTTATCTGCAATTTGATTTGTCCAGCAACTTCTTTAGCCATTTTCTTTAAAAATTAAAAAATTTGTGGGAATTTAAGAAAAGAAATAACACTCGCGTAACCTGTCGTTATTCTTTTTCGACTTGCATAAAACCCAATTCGAGCGGAGTTTTCCGTCCGAAGATTTTCACCATGACCTTGAGTTTTTTCTTCTCATTGTTTACTTCCTCAATGACAGCACTGAAGCCACTGAATGGACCGTGATTGACTTTCACGGATTCACCGACATAAAATGGGATGCTGAAGTCTTCTCCAGTTTCCTGAAGTTCATCCACTTTTCCCAGAATGCGGTTCACTTCAGATTCACGAAGGCTTTGCGGATTGTCCGTTCCGCCTAGGAATCCAATGACATTCGGTGTGTTCCTAAGAACGTGCGCCACTTCGCCTACGAGAGCAGCTTCTATCAAAACATAGCCGGGCAGGTAGGAACGCTCTTTGAGCACCTTCTTGCCGTTACGCATTTGATAGACTTTTTCCGTGGGAATCAATACCTGAGAGACGTACTCGCTCAGCGATGAATTCTTGATTTCTGCTTCAAGATACTCACGCACTTTGTTTTCCTTACCACTCACGGCACGCAGGACGTACCATTTTTTTTCAAAATCAGACATTGCTTCTTTTCAGATTAAAATACCTTCTCGTAGATAAAGGTCATGATGTTTTCAAAACCAAAATCGATGACAAATACGATCAGTGCGATAACAAGGGAAGCTGTTAAAACAACGACCGCACTGTTGCTCAGCTCAGCCATAGTAGGCCAACTGACCTTATGTACGAGCTCTGTGTAAGACTCTTTAATGTAAGAGACTACTGCGTTATAAAACTTTTTCATCTTCAACTAGGGTTTTAATTGCACGAAAGGAGAGGCTCGAACTCCCGACACTCGGTTTTGGAGACCGATGCTCTACCAACTGAGCTACTTTCGTGTGTGAAAAAAAGCTCCCCCCTGTAACAGTGGGAGCTTTTTTAGAAATCCGAACTAAGTATTATTCAACAATTTCGGTAATCTGACCGGAACCTACCGTACGTCCACCTTCGCGGATAGCGAAACGCAAACCTACTGACAAAGCTACCGGGTAGATCAATTCAACATTGATTTCCAAGTTGTCACCGGGCATAACCATTTCAACACCGGCGGGTAGGGTGATTTCACCCGTTACATCCAAGGTGCGGATATAGAACTGCGGACGGTATTTGTTATGGAACGGAGTGTGACGGCCACCTTCTTCTTTCTTCAGGATATAAACGGAAGCTTTGATTTTGGTGTGAGGGGTTACTTTACCCGGGTGGGTGATAACCATACCACGTTTGATGGATTCTTTGTCGATACCGCGGAGCAACAAACCTACGTTGTCACCAGCTTGGCCATCGTCCAAAATCTTGCGGAACATTTCAACACCGGTTACAACGGACTTCTTGCCTTCAGCACCAAGACCGATGATCTGAACTTCGTCGCCAGTGTGGATAAGACCGGTTTCGATACGACCGGTTGCTACAGTACCACGACCAGTAATGGAGAACACGTCTTCAACAGGCATCAGGAAGGGTTTATCAATAGCACGGGGAGGAAGATCGATCCATGTATCAACAGCATCCATCAGTTCGAGTACTTTGTCTTCCCATTCGGGTACACCGTTCATAGCACCAAGTGCAGAACCACGAATACAAGGAGTGTTATCTCCGTCGAAATTATAGAAAGTCAGCAGATCGCGCATTTCCATTTCAACGAGTTCCAACATTTCTTCGTCATCAACTGAGTCGCATTTGTTCATGAAAATAACCAGTTTCGGTACGTTTACCTGACGAGCGAGCAGGATGTGTTCGCGAGTCTGAGGCATAGGACCGTCAGTTGCAGCAACTACAATGATAGCACCGTCCATTTGGGCAGCACCGGTAACCATGTTCTTCACATAGTCAGCGTGACCCGGACAGTCAACGTGTGCGTAGTGACGATTGGCGGTTTCATACTCAACGTGAGCCGTGTTGATCGTGATACCACGTTCCTTTTCTTCGGGAGCGTTGTCGATCTGATCAAACGACTTGATTTCACAAAAACCTTTTTTGGCTAACACCATGGTGATAGCAGCGGTCAAGGTCGTTTTACCGTGGTCAACGTGGCCGATGGTCCCAATGTTGACGTGGGGTTTACTCCTGTTGTAATGTTCTTTAGCCATAACTCAAAGATTATAAATTGAATGAAATAAATAAATTATGAGCCGTTGCCGGGACTTGAACCCGGGACCTCTTCCTTACCAAGGAAGTGCTCTACCGCTGAGCTACAATGGCAAAAAAAGAGCGGGAAACGGGACTCAAACCCGCGACCCTCAGCTTGGAAGGCTAATGCTCTATCAACTGAGCTATTCCCGCAATTTGTCGTTGTCTTCTCACCAGGGTGAATATCCTCCGACATTCCGCTCAAAACCTGGTTATTCACCAGAATTCTCACTGTGGGCAGTGATGGATTCGAACCACCGTAAGCTTACGCTAGCAGAGTTACAGTCTGCCCCATTTGGCCACTCTGGTAACTGCCCTTTTACCTAAAAAACCGGGCCCGAAAACCGCAGCCGTCCCTCCCGTGCATAGGCTTTAGGAGAAACGGCTGCAAATGTAGGACTTTAATTTGAATCCGCAAAGGGTTTTTCAGAAAATTTATTTGGGTTGGTTCTTTTCCTTGAACTTCAAAAGTTGTTTCTGTAAGGCCTCTACAGCATCATCTACAGATTGTTCGAAGGTGTCGCTTATCTTCGAAGCGTACATCTCGGTATGGGATACTTTTATCTTTACCTGTGCCTCCTTGTTAAGGGCTGTTTCGGGTTTGATCACTTTTAATATCACTTCTGCTTCCAGTATGCCGTCGTAAAACTGACTCAGTTTTGCAACTTTCTTCTGAATGAACTGTTCCAATGCCACTGTGGCATCGAAATGAATCGATTGAATTCTGATTTCCATAAAAATCCTCCTTCTCTTTACGCCCTTGGATGGGCTTGTTTATACACTTTTTTTAATTCCGCGAAGGTCGTATGGGTATATACTTCCGTCGCCGATAGGCTGCTGTGCCCAAGGAGTTCCTTGACAGCATTCAGTTCAGCCCCTCTATTCAACAGTGTCGTGGCAAACGTATGCCTCAACACATGCGGACTATTCTTTGTTAATGTGCCCACTTCCATCAACTTCTGATGCACCATACGGTACACCATTTGCGGATAAAGCGGCGTTCCGTCGTTACGGACCAGCAGGTGGTCGCTGTTGCGCTCAATCTGCTCATTCCGTATCTTTATATATTGACTGATCGAACCTTTCAGTTCCGGCCCGAATGGGATCAGCCGTTGCTTATCTCGTTTTCCGGTCACCTTGAGTGTACAGCCGTTCAGATCCAGTGTTTCATCCGTCAAACCAATCAATTCGGAAAGACGCATGCCAGTAGAATAGAACAGGTCGATGATCAGCCTGTCCCGAACCTGAGGGAAGTTGTCTTCATCCAGGACAACCTTAGTTAAGAGCTCATTCATTTCAGCTTCTTTGAGAAAAACGGGCAGTGGCTTGGAAGTTTTAGGTGGCACAACTTTCTTGAAAGGATTGGCTGAAACCGTTCCGGTACGCTGAAGATAATGCCAAAAGGTTTTGAGGCTGGAAAGCTTCCTGTTCACCGACCGAGCTGTCATTCCACCTTCAAGGAGGTTGACCATCCAGGAACGGAGCATATCGGAGTCTAAAGAGGTTAGGTCAACCGCTCCGAACTGATGTTCAACGTATTCCAAGAATTGTGTGAGGTCACATTCATACGCAACAACGGTATGAGTAGAATAATTCTTCTCATACCGCAAATATTGTATAAATTCTTCGATCAACACCATAAGCCGCATCAGGATTCGATGCAACGAATATACTAAAAAGATCGGGGAAAAGCAATAAAAATCAGGTTTAATCCTTCTTTAGTCTTCTACCTGCTGAAGCTGCTGTACATAAACAGCTTTGATCTTCTGTTTTCTTTTCACAACAGAAGGTTTGCTGAAAGCCTGACGACTTCTGAGTTCTTTAACAACTCCGGTCTTTTCAAATTTGCGTTTGAATTTTTTCAGCGCTTTTTCAATGTTTTCACCTTCTTTGATAGGAACTACGATCATAATTTTTAATGCTTTATAGTTTGTTTAAAATCGGACTGCAAAATTAGATAAAGCGTTTGATTTACCAAACAAATATCACAATCTTTTTTTCACTATTATACCCAACAGCCTGAAAAAGGCGATTTCAGAGCGTTTTGGTTCGGATATTTCACTGAAAATAAACTACTTTTGTAGAAAGCAATACGATTGACGACTATGAACACATCCATTCAGGACAGAGTTTCATCCTTACGCAAGGAAATGGGAAACAAAGGTTTAAGCGCCTGCATCATCCCAACATCCGACCCTCATCAAAGCGAGTACACGGCTGAATGCTGGAAATTCAGGGAATACATTTCAGGATTTACGGGCAGCGCAGGCACGTTAGTTGTTGGGATGGACGATGCCGGCTTATGGGTTGACTCCAGATATTTCCTTCAAGCAGAAGCCGAATTGAAAGGTTCCGGGATCACCATGTATAAAAGCAGCCTGGCTGAAACCATTACGCCCGAAGCGTGGATGGCATCCAAGGATGCCCGTATAGTCGGACTGGATGGCACCATGTTCTCCATGAAAGAGGTACAGCACCTGACTGAATTCCTCAACAAGAACAATATCCTTGTCGACGCCACCTTCGAACCCTATCATGGCGTATGGCAGAGCAGGCCCGAATTTCCCAAAGGCGAAATATACCTTTTCCCTGAAGAATTCGCAGGCGAAACGGTGGAATCAAAACTGGAACGGGTGCGTGTCGAACTGAGAAAAAACGGTGCAGACGCCATGCCATTGGCAGCTCTTGATGAAATCGCCTGGCTTTTCAACCTGCGAGGCAGCGACATCGAATACAATCCTGTAGGTGTTGCATTTGCCTTCGTCGACCAAAAATCAGCCTGGTTGTTCACGGATCCGGTGAAACTGACTGACAAAACAATAAACAGGCTAAAAGCAGCTGGCATAGAAACATCTGGTTACAATGAGCTTCCAGCCCACCTGCAAAAAATGAAGGGGCAACGTTTATTGATTGACAAAGCCAGAATCAACCAAAAAATTTGCAGTAGCATTCCTGCCGGTAACAGCGTCATTGAAGCACATTCTCCTGTTGCTAGGATGAAAGCACTTAAAAACGAAACCGAAATCGCCGGATTCAGGAACGCCATGATTAAAGACGGCATCGCACTGACCCGCTTCTGGAAAGAACTTGAAGAACAACTGGCGAAAGGTGACGAGACCATCACCGAATGGACCATCAGTGAACGCATTGCCGAACTTCGCAGGCAGCAGGGCAATTATGCAAGCGATAGCTTCGGACCCATCGTCAGTTATAAGGACCACGGAGCCATCGTGCATTACGAAGTCAGCCCGGAAAGTGCCTATAAGGTACAGAAAAACGGCATCCTGCTAACAGACACAGGCGGGCAGTACTTTGATGGTACCACCGATATCACCCGCACGTTTTCCTTATACGACAACACTCCTGAACTCTACAAGATAGATTATACTAGCCTTCTGAAAGGCGTCATCGCACTTTCGACCGCCGTTTTCCCGGTCGGAACCCGCGGCACACAACTCGACGTGCTGGCTAGACAATACATCTGGAAACGGAACATAAACTACCTGCACGGAACCGGTCACGGAGTCGGTCATTTCCTGAATGTGCATGAAGGGCCCCACAGCATCCGCATGAATGAAAACCCCGTCATCCTGGAAGCAGGCATGACCCTGACCAATGAACCCGCCATCTACCGCACCGGTGAATATGGGGTTCGAGTGGAAAATGTCATGCTGGTTCGCAACGAAAACACATCCGAATTCGGTAGCTATCTCTGTTTTGAAGTATTGACGCTTTTCCCGCTCGATCACAAAAGCATCGACCTGAACATGCTCAGCAAAGAAGAAAAAGTTTGGATCAACGCCTATCATGACCGAGTTTTTGAGGTCCTTTCACCAAAACTGACCAGCGAAGAAGTCGTCTGGCTGAAAGAAAAAACAAAAAAAATTGAATAGACACCTTAATATATAACAACGTTTTAAGTAGCGAGTGCAGAGGCGAAGCTTGCTTCGACTATGCCGAGTCACGAAAAACGACTGTTTAAAATAAACGAACAACTATGGCATTAATCAGATCAGTCCGTGGATTCACCCCACAATACGGCGCCAAGTGTTTTTTCGCTGAAAACGCCACCATCATCGGCGACATCATCATGGGCGACGGATGCAGTGTTTGGTACAATACCGTTCTTCGGGGTGACGTTAATTCCATCCGGATTGGGAACAATGTGAATATTCAGGATGGTTCCGTACTCCATACGCTGTACAAAAAATCCACCATTGAAATTGGTGATAACGTCTCCATCGGACACAATGTAACCATTCACGGAGCAAAAATCGAAAACAATGCGCTGATTGGCATGGGTTCGGTTGTGCTCGATCACGTTGTTGTCGGCGAGGGAGCAATTATTGCTGCAGGCTCCGTTGTATTGAGCAATACCATCGTTGAACCGTTCAGCATTTGGGCCGGAGTTCCTGCCAAATTTGTCAAGATGGCCGACCCTGAACAGACCCAAACCATCAACAAACGCATCTCCGACAATTACCAATTTTACGCCAGTTGGTATATGGAAGAAGACGAACTTTGAATTTCGTTTATTCTAAACAGTCGTTTTTCGTGACTCGGCATAGTCGAAGCAAGCTTCGCCTCTGCACTCGCTACTTAAAACGTTCTAAAATGAGGTAAAAATTCAAATAATTGATAAAGGGAGTGCAATTCAATCCCTTTTTACTAATTTTGCGGCTCAATTTCGCTTCTGTTTTCAGCTAAAATCGCTACCGATGCATAAAAATCTAGTTATTGTCGAGTCACCTGCCAAAGCAAAAACCATCGAAAAGTTTCTGGGAAAAGACTACAAGGTCCTTTCCAGCTTCGGTCACATCCGCGACTTGAGCAAGAAAGATTTCGGGGTGGACATTGCCAATAATTTCAAACCCATTTACGAAGTTTCCCACGATAAGAAAAAATTAGTAGCTGAACTCAAGTCTATAGCCAAAGATGCTGAAACTGTATGGCTCGCTTCTGATGAAGACCGTGAGGGTGAGGCCATTGCATGGCATTTATACGAAGTGCTCGGACTGAATAGTGAAAATACAAAGCGCATCGTTTTCCACGAAATCACCAAGGAAGCCATCCTGAATGCCATCGAAACACCCCGCGATATTGACTTGCATCTGGTAGATGCCCAACAGGCTCGCCGTGTGCTCGACCGCATCGTTGGATTCGAACTTTCACCAGTGCTTTGGAAACGAATCAAGCCTTCGCTTTCAGCAGGTAGAGTTCAGTCGGTTGCCGTTCGTCTCATTGTGGAACGCGAACGCGAAATTCAGAATTTTGAGTCGGAAGCCTCCTATAAAGTGGTCGCGACCTTCCTGATTCAGGAACCGGGCGGTACTATCACACCGGTAAAAGCCGATTTGCAGAAAAGATTATCTACCAAACTAGAAGCACTGGCTTTTCTCGAAAAGATACGAAAATCGACCTTTACCATTGAGGATATTGCAACCAAGCCGACCAAGAAGTCTCCGGCACCGCCGTTCACTACGTCCACCCTGCAGCAGGAAGCATCCCGCAAGCTTGGCTTCTCCGTTTCGCAGACCATGATGGTGGCACAACGTTTGTATGAATCCGGAAAAATCACTTACATGCGTACGGACTCGGTCAATCTTTCAGGATTGGCCATCAATACGACCAAGGCTGAAATTGAAACCATTGCCGGCAAGAATTACGTCAAGATCCGCCATTATCATACCAAATCCAAAGGTGCGCAGGAAGCTCACGAAGCCATCCGCCCCACCTACATGAGTACGCACCATATCGAAGGCAACTCTCAGGAAAAACGTTTGTACGAATTAATCTGGAAAAGAACGATCGCTTCTCAGATGGCAGATGCCGAATTGGAAAAGACGGTCGTTCAGATTGGCTTGTCCAATGGGGCCGAAAAATTTGAAATAACGGGCGAGGTACTAAAATTCGATGGTTTCCTGCGTGTTTATATGGAATCCACGGACGAAGAGAACGAGTCCGACAACAGCGGAAAGATTTTGCCTGTCATGGAACTGAATCAGGTTCTACCCATGGAATCGGCTTCCGCCACTGAACGCTTTACCCAAAAACCAGCCCGTTATACGGAAGCCAGCCTGGTACGCAAGCTCGAGGAACTTGGCATCGGTCGTCCTTCCACGTACGCACCCACCATTTCGACTATTCAGCAACGCACCTATGTGGTCAAGGAAGACCGCGAGGGCCAAGTACGTTCATTTAACTTACTGGAACTGAAGGAGGACAAAATCACGGATTCCATTGGAACTGAAAATTTCGGAGCCGAGCGTTCCAAGCTTTTTCCGACTGACATCGGATTGGTTGTCAATGACTTCCTACTCGACGCTTTCCCAAATATATTGGATTTCAATTTCACAGCTTCCGTCGAAAAGGAATTTGATCTCATTGCTGAAGGCAAACTCAAGTGGGAATCCGTCATCGGGCATTTCTATAAAACCTTCCATCCCGCCGTCGAAGAGGCCAGCACGTATTCCAAAATAAAGGTAGGTGAACGCATCTTGGGTGAAGACCCGACCAGTGGTCGTCCCATTTCCGTGCGTATCGGAAAATTTGGTCCTGTAGTTCAGATTGGTACCGCCGACGACGAAGACAAACCTTTGTTTGCCTCTCTGCGAAGCAATCAACGGATGGAAACGCTGACCATTGAAGAAGCACTGGATCTTTTCAAGTTACCCAGAAAACCAGGTTCCTACGAAGACAAAGACATTACAGTGGCAGTTGGTCGTTTTGGTCCGTATATCCGCCACGACAACAAGTTTGTTTCCATCCCCAAAAATCTGGATCCGATGGAAATCACCGTGGAGGAATGCATTCATCTGATCGATGTTAAGCGGGAAGCCGACAGCAAGAAACTAATCAAGAGCTTTGCCGAAGATACAACTGTACAAGTTTTAAATGGTCGGTTCGGCCCCTACATTTACAAGGATGGCAACAACTACCGCATTCCAAAGACAACCGACCCACAGACCCTCTCTTTGGAAGAATGCCTGAAGCTCGTCGCTGAACAAGGTGAGAAGCCAGCCAAAAAAGCTGGAGGACGTAAATTCGGCGCTTCTAAGACCAACAAGGGTGCCGCAAAAAAGGCGCCGGCCAAAAAGAAGGCTTCTGCAGCCAAAAAAACCACGACAGCCAAAAAGGCAACATCCACCAAAAAGAAAGTCGCCCCAAAGAAAAAGGTGGTTAAGAAAGCAGAATAGTACATTTAGGTATAATCTTTTTGATTTGAGGAGGAGGATGTTTAATAGGCATCCTCGTCCTTTTTTACTTCCTGAACGCTGTTAATCGATTTTTCATGATTTTGTCAACAATCCCTCCACGACCAAATTAAGGAACCATCATACTATTTTTGTATAAAAAAATACTGCTTGTTTAAAAATAAAAGTGAAGTACTATTTGCGGTGAAAAGTATTTTGTTATTTTTGGGGCGTTCTTCCAGAAATGGATCAACTCTTTAACCTTGAATCGGAATGATACGACAATTCTTTTTCTCTGCACAAGAACACTGTGCCTTCTCGAATTGCTTGAATGATTGTTTGGATATACTCAAATCCAAATACAACGAGCATACAGTTTTGGGGGTGATCTTTTTTATTGATTCCAAATCGGATGCGGAATATTTTGTATGTAAGAATGACATACAGAAAGCTTTGGACCATGAAAAGTTATTGATGCCTTTTAACGTCCAGGCTCAATCTTGCAACTCCATTGTCTCCATCGAGATCTGGATAGAAGATTCCGCTGACAAAAAGGAATACCTGAGTCTAAAAGACACACGTTATACGCGAGTTACTACTGAATTGGGTATTTCTATTTGGGGTATCGGCGTAACATGCAACCTTGAATCTTTACCATTGGTTGATCAAATTGATTATTCTTTCGATACCGTTCGTCAAATATTGGAAATGGAGGGCATGAACTTTGCTGATATCGTTCGCCAGTGGAATTATATTCCCCACATTTTAAATATTCAACATTTTGATGGGAAAAACGTGCAGCATTATCAACTTTTTAATGAGATTCGTCAAAAGTACTATTCATCAAATGAGTTTAATGATGGGTACCCGGCTGCAACAGGAATTGGGACAAGAAACGGAAACTTTGACCTTGACTTCTTTGCCATAAAAAGCAACGCATCTATTCAAAAGGTTGGTTTGTCAAATCCAAAACAGCAGGATGCCTATGAATACGATCAACACCATCTGGTGGGTGACCCAACCCCAGGCCAGAATAAGAAAACACCCTTGTTTGAGCGTGCTAAAATTCTTCAAACCAAAGAGGGAATCCAGATTTTCATATCAGGTACAGCTTCCATAATCGGTCAGGAAACCATTGGCATTGGAGATATTAAATGCCAAACTGAAATCACAATCAACAATATGCAAGAGCTAATTTCAAGATTGAACATCTTTCAAACAAATCATTTCACTTATTTGAGAGCATATATCAAGGAAGAGCACCATTTTCAGGAAGTAAGAGTCCTCTGCGAAGCGAGTTTTCCAGATGTTTCCATATCATACCTGCAAGCGGATGTATGTCGGGATAATCTTCTTGTAGAAATCGAAGGAGCAGTACTCCTAAAAAGCCTATGAAAACTCAAAATCATCGAAAAAAGGATGATCACCTAAAGAAAAAACCAAACGAGAAACAGTATAAAGTCGTTAATTGGTCTATTACAGGGCTCTTTATAGTATTCATCTTGTATATGACCATAGGTCAAAATCCCGATTTCCTTTGGAAACTACAGGATTTGGATTTGTTTGTGTATAATAGCTCGTTCTTTCTAGATTCCATTTTAAGAATTGGCGGACTGTCCATGTATATAGGTTCCTTCCTATACCAATTCTTTTATTATCCGCTGGCAGGTTCACTTCTGTTACTCTTTCTGCTTTTACTTGTTGCTCTGCTTACTGCAAAAACATTCAATCTTAAAGGTTGGTCTTATCCATTGGCATTCATTCCCTCTCTTGCCCTTTTATGGTGTATGTCAGAATTGGGTTATTTGATCTATTTTCAAAAAATCAACGGGTATATTTACGACACCATCATTGGTGTAATTATCATCGTTACAGGTTTAATGATCTTTCAGAAAATCAATAAACCAACAGCAAAATTACTTTTTGTGATTGCCTATCTTTTTATTGCATATCCTGTTTCCGGAGCATATTCCCTTTTTGGAGGCTTTTTGATGTTTCTTGTTTCGTTGAAACAATACATCGAAAACAAGCAGCTTTTATCACTTATTCCTGCAATAGCACTCCTGCCCTCTCTCGTACTGATTCCAATTTTTTATTATCGATTTGTTTTTAACCAGGTGGCTTTCAGCGATATCTACATTACGAACCTGCCCGATTATTTGTTAGAAGGGGCTGAATTCAAGTTATGGTCGCCCTTCCTGATCATGGCCGTTTTTTTCATTTGCCTTGTTTTATGGAAACGTGAAAAAGACCTGCCAAAGCAGACTTTACTTGCAAAAGTAGTACCGTTGACAGCATTTCTGGTTTGTATGACCGTGGTATTTGCTTTCTCTTACAAAGATGAAAATTTTAATACAGAGATTTCCATGCAAGCCGCTGCAGATAATGAAGACTGGAATAAAGTGCTGAGCATTGCCAGAAATCAGCAGGATGAGCCCACCAGGCTAATTGTCATGATTACCAATTTAGCGTTGTACAAACTTGGATTGGAAGGTGATAAGATGTTCCATTATAAAAATGGCAACAAGAAAACGAATTCTCCTATAGCCGTCGTTCCAGTTCATATCGCCGGGACCATGATGTATTATCAATACGGGCTGTCAACGTATTGCAGTAAGTGGTGTATGGAGGGCATGGTTGAATATGGATTAAATGCCTCCGTATTAAAATATTTTGTCCTTAGTTCCCTGTTGAATGGTGATTCTGCCCTCTCAAAAAAGTACAATGATGTTCTCAAATCCACCCTATTTTATAGAACATGGGCTTTAAGGCATCAAAAATATATTGATCATCCCGAAACGATAGCCAACGCTCAGGAATTTAAGAATATTATAGCGTTGACTGCTTTTGATGATCAGTTGGATGGAGATTACTACAATATGGAGGCCTTTCTTAGGAACCATTTCTCACTTTTACAGAATGTCCCGTCAGCATTGACAGAACTATCGGTTCTTTTCAACCTGGAAATAAAAAATGATAAGCTCTTCTGGCCCAGACTTTTCCGGTGGGTCAAATTAAATCCAACAAAAAAAATACCCGTTCACTTTCAAGAAGCAGCGCTCTTGTATGCTGACCTTCAAAAAATGGACATTAGTGGTGCTCCCTTTGACAATGGCGTAGTAAATAATTTCAAGAACTTCTTGGCTATGATTCAACAATATGTTAATTATCCCGAAGAATCATTGAAGAAAATTTCTTACAACCAGTTTGGTAACACATTCTGGCATTATTACTTTTTTTTAAGTGATCCTGAACCTAAAAGAGAAGACAAAAAAGGATATTAAATTAATTAAAGCATTGAAAAATACTATGGATTTTAGCCATTCAAAAAACATATTGAGAAAAAAATCATGCAAACCATTACTGATTAGTTGTTTGCTTGTCGCTTTGACCTCTTGTAACAGCGTTCCTGCTACTTATACTGATACAAAGGATAAACTTGATATCTATCCCGATTATGGCGATGTTTTTATTCCCTATAACATTGCGCCTTTGAATTTTCACATAAACAACGAAGCTTCCTCTTATGTGACAAAAATTTATTCAACGAACGGAAAATCCATTTTGGTTAGGGGAAAAGACGTTCAAATGAACCTTAAAGACTGGAAAGCATTGTTGAGAAACAATAAAGGGAACGATCTTTTTTTCGAAGTTTATCTGAAGCATGGAAAGTCATGGTCAAGATTTCCGCTGATAAAAAATCATATCACTGCTGAAACAATTGATAAGTACGCCGTCTATAGAGCCATTCAACCACTCTATACAAAATACGAGGACATGTCCATCAATCAGAGGGATCTTGAAAATTTCGAGGTCACTATACTTATAGACAACCGTATATTTAGCACGAATAGCAACGGGCATTGTATTAACTGTCATTCATTTCAGAATTACAACTCAACAGGGAATATGCAGCTGCACATTCGCGGTAAGAATGGAGGTACTGTTCTTCTATTTGACCATAAACATAAAAAGGTTAATCCAAAAGCGAAGGGTCTTCTGTCTGGATCAGTCTATCCCTCCTGGCACCCAACATTGAACTATATTGCCTATTCCACCAATACGATCGGGCAGAATTTCCATTCAAAGAATCAAGATAAAGTGGAAGTGCTTGATTCAAAGTCTGATTTGATACTTTATAATGTAGAAAAAAATGAAGTTACGAAAATTACAGATAGTAGGGACTGGCTTGAAACTTTTCCATATTGGAGTCCTGATGGAAATTATCTTTATTATGTTGCGGCCAAATTCAAACCCAAACAGGACAGTATTGAAACCGAAATCGAAACAGAGATGATCTTGAATTATCAACGCATAAAATACAACATCATACGAATTCCATTCAATCAAAAGACGATGACTTTTGGCAAAGCTGACACCATCTTCAATGCCGCATCAATTGGTAAAAGTGCTACCTTTCCAAGAGTATCTCCGGACGGCAAGTATTTGCTTTTCTCAATGGCCGATTATGGCAACTTCCACATTTGGCACAAAAACAGTGATTTATTCCTGATGGATCTTTCGACTCGGGAATTAAAAAACATCGATGTCATGAATAGTCCAGACGTTGAAAGTTACCATGCGTGGTCTTCAAGCGGAAGGTGGATCATTTTTAGTTCTCGCAGAGAGGATGGAGCTTATACCAGATTGTACATCTCCTATTTTGATAAGGATGGAAAGGCTCATAAACCATTTATTCTGCCACAAAAAGATCCTATGTTTTACAAACACTATTTCAAATCGTTCAATATCCCAGAGTTTATAGTAAAGCCGGCAAAAACAAACAGGCATAAATTGTTTAAAACAGCTAGCGGAGAGGCTGAAGTGGCGACTTTGGTAAATCATTGAAAATGACAGCATAAATGTTGCCTTTATTCTCAAACTCTTCACTTCCAAGACCATCCAATGAAACCTTGTGGAGGGTGTTTTCCGGGAGTTCGTTCAATTTGGCTATGCTGTTTTTCAGATTGACATCATTGCTTGCCTTAATGATGAAGAAGGGTAGCGCTCCGGCCTTAAACAATTGCTCCGAGGGAATCAGTCGGTTTTCTTCCGTGCAAAATGATTCAGTCTTTTCAGGCGAAAATGGCAAAACACAAGTAACCAAGTCTGGGTTTTCTCCTTTGGTCAGATAGGTGGACAACAGCCGCTTATGGTATTTGTCTCCCATGTAGAAAACGACTCTGAAATAGTTTTCCATGAAGTGGTACTTTTGCTGAAAAGCATGCCCCATCACTTCATAATTACTCCAGATAATCCCGTTTTTAGTCGTTTTGGCAGCTAGAACCAAGGCTGAATGTTCTTTGTAAAGATTTCTGCGGATTTTCAAAGCAGAAAAGTATGTTACAATCATGAAAACTCCCGCTGCTGAAACAAGTATCATCCGATATCGAACAATTTGCCCTTCCCATTTCTCAAAGATCAGATTCGTCAGCATGATAATTGTTAACAATACGGAAGAAGTCATCTGCCATTGACCTTTGTAAGCAATCACCAAAGCAAAGATCAGGTTGATTACAATAGCAATCAGGTAAAACTGGTTCTTTTTAATGAACTGCAGGGCATAAGCTTTATTGCGAATAAACATCAACACCAACGTTATTAGTAAAATGTTCAAAATGGGAATCCCGAACAACATGTTCTTCAGTTGGCTCCATTTGATCAACACCAGCATTTTCAAACCTGAGTCCATCATGGGAACCTGCTCACTCTCCATTCGATTGAAATTACCAGGTGATCCAACTAGAATCAGCGTTCCCAGCCAAAAACCCAGCACAAGAAACAACCTTTCTCCCCTAAGTTCCTTCCGATGAAAACAATAATAGAAGCATAGGGAACCGGCAATGCCTACTGAGAAACTTTCCTGAAGTGATCCGACAAAAATCCCGAATACCAACAGTAGTACTGATTTCAATCCAAAACGACCCTTTGTCCTACTTTTCGTATATACAATCAAAAAGGCAAGCATGGCCACGCTTGCCCATAAATAATTGACGCTGAAAGCAATATTACCCAAAAAGGTGACACCTTGAATCGGGACGAGAGACCAAAGGATTATCAATAGTACGAAACCTTTAAAAAAAACTTGCTTTTTGCTGAATATCGTCAACTTGAACATCAACCAAAAGAATACCAAATACATCAATGTATTCAAGATCGAAAAAAGCGCTGCTCCCCAAATACTGCAAAACAAATGCACAATGACATGGATTATAAAACGGCCATTCCAGGTCATATAAGCGACCCCTTGCGATTGCAGAGCATCTTTGATCGATGTAATTGGATGATCCGTACCCGTAAACGCCGAAAACAAATAATCATCGTCCAGAAACAGATTATATTGGTACAGCTGGAAAAATCCAAAAGCTAGAATAATAAAAGCTAGTATCCCTAAAAACATGTTTCTCATTTGGGGTTGTTTTCGCAGCGGCATGAATAAGTAGATTATGAGGTATGTAGGGACCAAATGTAGCAAAAAAACCATTTGTACAATAAAAGAAAAACGCTAATAACCTTTTATCAGATTATTAGCGTTTTAAAATGTGGTACCACCAGTACCACTTTTGTTTTATTTAGCCGTATTACATTTTACATTTACTGTTCTGATATTGTGCTATTTATTACTACTTTTTACTTTTTTTGTTGAAACAGATAAAAGAATTGTAGGTACAAATGTAGGTACAAGTAAAATATTTTGTATATTTGTGGTACGAATGTTCTACTACAATATACAACTATGGCAAAAGTATCTTATTTCCTCCGTTCTGAAAAGAAAAAATCCGAAGATGTTTCCATTTGGTGCAAACTATCCAATGGACGAAAACTGGATGTTCGCGTTTCAACCACATTGGCCATACCTTTTAATCAGTGGGATGCAAAACGGGAATGTCCGAAGGACTACAACGGGAAAAATGAAGCTATGGCAGCACGACTGCAAATGATAGACGAGAGCCTAAACGGAATCAGGGAAACGTTGCTGATGGCTCTGGCATACAGCGAAACCTTTACACCGGCACAAGTCCGAGAGCTGGTGACAGATTATCTTTCCCGCCAGAAAGCACCCAAAACATCAATACCAAGTGGAATACTTGAATACCTTACTTACTGCATAGATGGCATGAAAACAGGCGATTTCAGGCACAAGGGACAGCCGTATGATGCAAACACGGTAAAGGTGTACAATTCACTATATAAGGTATTGGACCGTTTTATTGGTAAGAAGGCAATGAAATTTGAAGACCTAAACAAAGAGACCGTGCTAAGATTCTCAAAGTTTCTGGAATCGGAAGGGTATCTTGTAAAGACGATAAACAAGTACATTGTCACCTTCCGGGCACTTGTAAACAATGCACTGGAGGATAACCTGATCAGCGATTACGGTATCCCAAAGCTCTTCTACAAAATGCGTGAAACAGAGGGCAGCAAAACGAAGTCCATCTACTTGAGCGAAACAGAAATACAGGCTCTTTATGATATGCCTTTGGAAGGTTACGATACAAAAGTCCGTGACGTGTTTTTGCTTGGTTGTTATACCGGCCAGCGTGTGTCCGATTACAGCCGCCTATCACCTGAGAATTTCAGTATGACGGCCAACGGCACGAAGGTTGTTCGACTGGTGCAGGAAAAGACCGGCAATAAGGTAACGGTTCCGGTTTTAAACCAAAACTTGCTTGTCATTGCCCAAAAATACAATTACGACATTCCACATGTTCCCGATGTGCTGATAAACCGGTATATCAAAACCATCTACAAAGGACTTTCCAAGTCTGTTACTTCACTTTCTGAAACAGAACAGACAGTCATAACAATGAAAGAAAGAGATGCTGAAAAGGCCGGAAAAGTGACTTTTAAACATATTGATAAAACGCTGGTAGAAAGGCCAAGGTATGAGCTGGTTTGTACACATACGGCGCGGCGTTCCTGCATCACCAACTTGTATTTAACTGGTATGTTCGATGACCATCAATTGCGGTCAATCAGTGGCCACAAAACGCAGGCTGCATTTGAAAACTACCTATGTATGTCAGGCGACGAGATAGCGGAAAAGATGGCAGCCAAGGCCAAAGCATGGACGGAAAAGGAAGTAACATTTTAACTAAGGAGGGCATAAGATGATAGCAGAAAGAGAAATTCAAGAGATAAACAAAGCCTTGTATAATATCCACATACACCCCTACTCTAACTTTGATTTCAGGGGACACCTACAAACTATTTGCGCGATAGCTAAAGCAAGCGGAGATTTTGAAACTAAGCTAACCGCAAACCGTTTAGGCTGGATCTTTCAATGGATTTTTGGAAGTATTGGAACTGGCTTCTTTTGCGGTAATAATTTCTTCTTTAAAATAAATGATCAATGTTTTAAAAACGGCGTTGAAACTTCCATAAATGAGTATGAGGATTCAGGAGATTCAACAAAAGACGAATTTCTAATATACCGGTTTGATGTTGCACTGGCAGGAATAAACTTACAGTCTGAACGAATTGATGATAAAGTCTTTTCAGAAGAATTTAAAAAGTTACACGGAGACCCTAAAAGATGGCGTATCCGCTTTATGAGATGCTTAATGGAACATGATTATCTTCACAGGGACGATGGCTTTGTAAAAGATTCTGAAGGGATATGGATAGACGGTTTACCGATTCTTGACTACAAGGAATATTTTACATCTTTAAAAGTTGAAAAGTCCTATAAAGGGATAGCAACAAAACTGATTTCATCTGGATACATTGAAAACGCCTCTGATGACGACATTAAACACATAATTGAATGTCAGAGCTTACTCACTGGAAGAAACCCTATTGATTGGATAGACAAAAAAGCTCACTTGTTTGATTTCTGTGATTTTTTCAAGTTGGATTTTAACAAGGTGAAGAAATGCTTTCACGGCAAGGATGGGAAGAGTATTGAGCGCGGCAATCAATCGCAAAGGAAAAACGGATATAATAGCGAAATAGTAAAAATTTTAGCTCCTTATGAATAATCTTATCTACTAACAGTATTATACAAGGCGGCCTTATGGCTGCCTTTTTATTTATAAATCTACTAAAATCTACTGATTTGGTAGATTATGGTAGATTAAATTGCTTATTTACAGTCATTTAAAACCCATATTTTTGCAACTATTAGGGTGAAAAACCAAAATAATTTTAAAAATATATACTATGACTGGAATGATTATCACGATCGAAAAAGACGAGCTTCAGCAGCTAATACAGGAAGCCGTTAGAAATGCCTTACCAAAAAAGGAAGGCAAACAATACCTGTCAAGAAAGGAGGTTGCTTCGATGCTGAATATTACACTGCCCACATTGCATGGGTATGTAAACGACGGCCTTCTGATCGCCGAAAAAATAGGTGGCCGGACGCTCTTTGATGCCGAGAAGGTGCAGGCAGCAGTTAAGGAAAAAGCGGTATTTAGGTATCGACACAATCGGAGGGGTTAATATGGCGGCGGAAAAAGAAATACAGGGCAACTGGAGGGTATTGTTTCGCAGAGTTGGGGACGACTATGAGAAAGATGTCAGAACGTATGATGTTTCTGGTCGCCAGCACACTGAATGGCGAAAAATCAAACGTGAAACCATTATAGATGATCATGGCAAGGAGTTTTTGCGGACAATCCAGGCATTCGATGGTGCTGTCGTCGTACCCTCACACACCGATTATCAACCTATTATAGACCAGTGTATAAACCGTTATCATCCGATTGACGTAATACCTAAGGAAGGTGTGTTCCCGACGTGGGAAACGCTAATTCGGCGCGTATTCGGGGAACAGGAACTGCAGGGTTGGGAATACCTTGCAAATTTATATAAAAAACCGAGGCAAATTTTGCCTGTACTCTGCCTTGTTTCGCCAGAGAACGGCACGGGTAAAACGAGCTTTGCTAATGGTCTGTCTATCCTTTTTGGCCAAAATATAGGCTTTTTCGGGCAGGCTGATCTCAGCAGCCAATTTAACACGTGGTTACGGTCTCTGGTCGCAATATTTGAGGAAATCAATGAAACAGGGACAACACTTAATAAGATAAAATCAGCCTCAACCGCACGAACTGTAACTGTTAACGCTAAATATCAGCAACAAGTCAGTTTTCAACCGTTCGTTAAACTGGTTATTTGTTCAAACAATGACAAATCATTCATCAAAGCCAATGGAAATGACATTCGTTATTGGATTCGGAAAATGAAGCCAATTCCATCCGATGAGTTCGATCCCGATTTTGAAGAAAAATTGAATTTGGAAGCCCCGGCAGTTCTTTGCCACTTGGCACAAATACCGCTTAGAAAGACTCGTTCCCGGATGTTCTTTGCACCAGAAGAAATACGGACTGATGCGCTTCGTTCGGTCGTGAAGGAAAGCCGATCTAAATGCGCCAAAGACCTGGAAATTATGATTCAAGAAAAGACCGATGAGTTTAAAAGCTGGCAGGCAACACTTACCGATATATCCGAGATGATGGGCAAGAGGTACGCGGTATCTGATTTAAAAAATGCCCTCAAAGATGAATTAGGTTTAAAACCGTCGGAGAACCCCATTCGATATACACACATTTCGGGCAATAGTCGTACAGGCCGCGTTTACAGCTTCGGCGTTGATAATGTGGTTAATAGCGATTCGCTGCCATTCTGAATTGTGACATTTGTGACTGGTTTTGTGACGGTTTTGTGACGCCATATATTACTGATATACTGTTTGTTATATATAATTGTCACAATGTTACAAAAATATATAGGTATATATTATGTATATGTATAGAAAAATATTCTATTTTAATTGTGACATTGTGACATGTGGTTAATATATTGATATACAGATTTATAGACTGTCACAGGCCTTGTTCAAGCCTTTAAAATTGTGACACTGAATTTAATAACAACAATAGCTTCCGAAAAACGATCCACCCCGGAAGCACTAAAAACCAACAAAAATGGAAAAGAATCCAAACCAAACAATACTTCTAAAGGCCATCCGAAAAACCGGCTGCGAACTTAAAAATGTTCATGAAATAGAAGAAAACCTCATTAGTGTCTCTCTATTACCCCTAAATTCAGAAAATCTGGTCAACGCCGTTTTTAGGATAATTCCTTGGCAAAAATGTTTGGGAGAAGTCGCTGCTATTTCATGCCGACACAAAAATATTAGCCGTCGGATGCACAATGAAAAAACGATTTATTATCTGGCATTTGTATATTCCAAGAAGGCAATATTGATCCGTCCTTTTGACTTATCATCCTGTCTGCCATCGTATCCGTCTGCAGATGAAGCCTTTATAACTTTACTTGTTGATTTAAAGAAATACGGAAAAACCCTATATTAATTTATTATTATGCGTTTCAAAAAATCTCGGTTTCCAAAAACTACGTTCAAAGCACCAATTGATTTTGTAAAAGACGATCCTGATTTGGACGAAGAAATGCTCTGTACCATTATTTTGTACCTTCATGGTGGTCTGAGCATGAAGGCGGCCTACAGTATCGTCTATCGTCCCCATTGCGCACCGTCAAGCCTACCGCCAACAGTATCTCTATGGTTTGCCCAACCTGAAGTGAAAGAATACATTAAACTTTTTAAAAGATATTACTCAACTTATCCATATTTAAATCCTAAGGCTTGGGCAGAAAAATAGCATTATTTTTAACAACCAATAGCCTAAATATTAACGAATATGGAAAAGTCGTTTTGTATGGTTAATTTGATAGAGACTCCGCTCACCGAATACCTTGCCAGAAAACATTTTACCGCTATAGGGAAAAATAGTAAAGGGCTATATTGCTAATTCTTTGCTGGCTTATTCTGGTCGGATATGGCAAGGAATAAAGGGATTGCGGATATGACCCTTTTTTAATTATTCAAAATCAATAAGTTGTTTAATCTGAATATTTAATGCTTCACTTATTATTAACATAGAATTCAATGTTAAATTTGTCCGTCCGGCTTCGATTCTTGACATGTTGGATTTTTCAAAGTTGCAAAGATCGGCCAAGGCTTGTTGAGTAAGGCTTTTTGCTTCACGAATTGATTTTATTCTTTGACCAACAGCCTTGTAGAGTTGTATTTCATTCATTTTTCTTTGTTATCATTTATGATAGTAAAGAAAAAGTCTTACCTTTATAAACTGGTTATCATATATGATACAACGGGACTTTTCAAGTAATCACACCTTAAATATTGAATTATGAAAAAAATATTTGTTTTATTACTGTTTTGTTCGGCTATTTTCTTCTGTTTTTCATCCTGTTCAAAAGATGATGATGAATTATCTTTGAGCGATGCTCAAAAAAAGGCTATTGCCGTATTAAACGGAAAGTTTATTAACGATTTTTATACTCTTAAAACGAGTTATACATTTGGCAAACAATATAACCCGCCCAAATTGGTAACAGTTAGTGAAGATTACGCCACAGGCAAGAAAGTACAAGCAATATTGCATGGAGAAGTAAGTTATATTTATGCCTCAGGTGAGGCATCTCCTATTCGATATTATTATGTTTATCCTGATGCAGATGGGATAATATTTTTGACAAGCAGTTATTCATCGGATACATACGATTTAAATGTTATTAGCCCAACAGAATTTAAGCTGAGAAACGAAGATTTTGCTCTTTGGATAACTTACACAAAAGAATAATATGATACTTTTCAAGTAATCAAACCTAAAATTGCCAATTATGAAAAAGCTTTTTGGCCTAACGCTTTTATGCACAGCGTTTTTGTTTTGCTTCTTGTCATGCTCAGAAACCGAAAAGACTCCAGAGGCAAAAACTATACTGATTAGCGCACATCAACTTGATATGTACATAGGTGATGAATCTATTTTAACTTATTACATAACTCCACCGGGATCTTTATGCAATGTATTTTGGAATTCATCAAATGATTCTGTTGTTTCAGTTGATAGTATAGGACAAGTGAAAGCCCTCACTGTTGGTCATGCAATAATATCAATACAAACTAATAATGGGGTTACTGATAGTTGCTTGATTAATGTAAATCCAATTCTTGTATCTCGAATTGTATTAAATAAGTCTACTGCCAACCTTCTAATTAATCGTGAAACAGAACTAATTACGAGTATTCAACCCCAAAATGCTACAGATAAAAAGATTATTTGGTCAAGTAGCAATAATAATATTGCAACCGTTGATCAAAATGGAAAAGTTAAGGCAAAAGCTCTTGGTGAAGCAATTATTAGTGTTACAAATCAAGCAAGTGGCGTTTCTACAAATTGTGCAATAAACGTTAAGGAGATTAGAGATTTTATAACTCTTATTTTTGGATATGCAGGATGTTCAATAAACAATTATTCTATTACAGGCAGATTGATTTCTACGATTAAAAATGATAGTCCAGATACAATAAACATAAAATCAGTCTCGATATTTACATCAAATTGTAGTGATATTAAATTATATGGTGAATACGGACTATATAAACCAGGTGCTGGCTTAAACGCACAATTTACCCTTACAAATGCCTATAAACCTACTGTCATGTGGGAATTTGTATGGCAAGGTCAGAAATACTATGTTGATCATAAAACTGGGATAAGAAGCTTATAAATATAACTACTATTAATTTCCGTTTGTTTAGCCCATTCTTGGCGGGGGTTAGTATATCAGTGAATTTCGCTATCAGAAATTTATTATTAATACACCATTTCGTATTTTCATACCATTTACAGATTTAATGTGTAGATGTCATTGTTTTTGAAAGGTTAAGTGTTCCAAATGTGAATGCGGTTTTTAGAATCAGATTTTTTGCAAAAAAAAAATCAAAGTCGCACTTTCGATTTGAACCACTGAAATCCGAAAAGGGGTTCTTCCCAGTGGTTATTTGCATGAGGCATTTTCTTATTTTGCTTATCCATAAATTAAATATTTATATTTGTTTACGTTAACTGGTTTTTGTTTTTGCAATATTGTCAAAAGTCAATTCGTTAGTAGTTTAACCTTAAAATTCGTTGCTATGAAATCAACTATTGGTTTATCAATGATTCTGAGTGTAATGTTATGTGTCAGTTGCAACAAAAATGAACCCGACGTTTTACAAGAGGTTGTAAAAATCAACATCCTTCCATCCGTTGAAATCAATCAAGATGAATACACACCACTTAGGAGTGCCAGTGTTAAAGACTCTCTTATCTATGCAATTCAAATATATGAAGAAGGTGTTCCGTGCTATTATGGATTGTTTAATGATGTTTCTAAAATGGAAATTGCTTTGACCACCAATAAGAATTACGTTCTAAAAATTGCGGCTTATCAAAACGGAAGCGGTTCCGGATTGAAAAATACAGAAAATAATGGTTTGATCACATATTACTTACCAGATACTGTTAGTTTGCTAAATAAATTCGTAGAAGGTAATAAGTTATCTGGCATATCTTCTGTAAGAAATGTTCAATTAACAGACAATAAGTATTCACAATATCCCGAAATTGATGTGTTTTATCAAGAAAAGGAGGTTTCAATAACTAAAGGAATGTCAAATATTGAAATACCATTAAAACGTACAGGATTTGGCCTTGGAATTAGTGTTGATGGTTTGAGTACTGGAAAAATTGAAGTTTATTTTGCAGGCGACACGATCCATTTAACACCGTCAATTAAAAGCTACTTTACCATAAGATCTTTTATTGGTGGCACAAAGGGTTTGGATGACGTTGCAAAAGTTGATACGTATTTCGTAAACACAAATATTGCTGTTAAATGGATAGGGAACAATGGTACAGTTGTGACCGCAAGCAAGACGATAAAAATAAAAAGAAATTATCAGCTTCCCTTGTACATCAATTTTAATACTACGGATGCAGGAATAACTCTTGATAGTTGGCAAAATGATATTGCGGATTCTATCATAAAAAACAACATACCTACTCTTGGTTTAATTGCATGGTTTCCTTTTAATGGAAATGCAAACGACGAAAGTGGCAACTCTAATAATGGGATAATAATAGGAAATGTAAAATTAACATCTGATAGAAAAAGTAAAGTTGAAAGCGCATACGAGTTTCCCGGAATAGCGTTCAATTATATTCAGATCCCAGATAATCCAACTTTATCTCTAAATATTTTTACTATAAACGCATGGATTTATACATCAACCGATTATGGTAGTGGGTTTATTGTGAGCAAGAATAGAGATGTTGTGAATGGGCATTATTCTCTCCATGTGGACTATGTTAGGGCAATGGTCTCCTATTCAGGTTCAAATGGTACTGTGATAGTGAATTCTCCAGCAATTGGTGAATGGCACATGATTACTGGCATTGTTGTGGGCAATAAGGCCACTTTTTACATTGATGGTTTATTGAAAAACGAAAACGTAATATCTGCAAATTTTACATGTTCTGGATCAGCACCTCTGGCTATAGGAATGCAGTTTTATTCGGGAATACCAAGCAGCTATACATATCCATTCAAAGGCAAAATAGACGATATTGGCATTTGGAACCGAGCCCTGACGCAAGAAGAAATAACTAAATTGCACAATCCATAAAAAAAATTTCATAGTCGCTTCCTTCCTCTGTCGCCCGAAACTCCAAAAGGGGGAGGGGGCTTCATTAAAGTGCCTCAAAACTTGACATTTACGCCTGAAGGATGTATATTTGTGAACCCCTGAATTTTTCCGCTAAAGAAAAGGCTCTGATTCGTATGGATCAGGGCTTTTTTGTTGCCGTAGGTACAAATATCGGTACAAAACGACATAAATAAAAAGGCTAAATATCTGTTTTATAGATATTTAGCCTTTAGTCAATGTGGTACCACCAGGAATCGAACCGGGGACACACGGATTTTCAGTCCGATGCTCTACCAACTGAGCTATGGTACCATCTCTTTAGCGGGCACAAAAGTACGATTCATTTTTGAATATACCAAGACTTGAGTCCAATATTTTCCACCTTAAGTGGTTTTTTCTATTGGAGAAACTAATTCGTTTTTCTATCTTTGCACCGCATTTAGCTCGGGATGTAGCACAGTTGGTAGCGCGCTACGTTCGGGACGTAGAGGTCGGAAGTTCGAGTCTTCTCATCCCGACAAATTGAAAGCGGCTTGGTCATTTGTTTGACCAAGCCGTTTCGTATTATAAGGATTTTTACTTGTACAATTCAGCCAGTTTTGCTTTCAAGTCTTCACCACGCAGATTTTTGGCAACAATAACACCATTTGGATCCACCAGTACAGTATGCGGAATACTTGAGAAAGAAAAGACAGTCACTGCTTGGCTTTTCCAGCCTGCAAGATCGGACATGTGATGCCAGGGGATTTGGTTCTTTTCGATGGCTCCTTTCCAGGCAGCAGCATCTTCATCAAGGGAGACCCCAACGATGTCAAAACCTTTCGGATGGAAGGTCTTGTAACAATCCAGCACATTGGGAAGTTCACGCATGCATGGAGCACACCAGGAAGCCCAGAAATCGATCAATACATAGTTACCTTTCCCAATAAACTCAGACAAGCTTACTTGAGCACCTTCAGGCGTCATCATTTTCAACTCTGGACATTTACTGCCATCCAGAACATTTTTTGACATGCCCAATTGAGCTTTGACCATCTGCAATGTACCATCTTTCAGGAATTCAGGTGTGGCTTTGGCCAAAATTGCTTCCAGGTCGCTGTTTTCGAGCGCGCTCAAAGCCGCTTGAAGAATGTGAACACCAAGCGAATTCCCCATATTATCCACAATCGTCTTTTTGGAAAGTTCACGGAAAGATTTCAGAAAAGTTGCGTATGCTGCGTTGAAGGCATTTTTGGCCGTTTCATCCTGAGGATTTGCCTTTACGACTTCATTGAGTTTGACCAATTCGGCCGTCATGACGGTATATTGGTCTTCAAAAGATTGGTAGGCGTCATTGACGCCAGAGCCGTTTATCCTGATTTTGTCACCCTTCACTTTGCAATCGAGTTTACCGCCAACATAGAAATCTTTGTAAATGGGTTGTTCATCACCGTTTTGGATCATTAGGACATACCAACCGACAGTATCGACTTTCCCTTTCAGGCTGAATGCATTCTTTTCGACGACTGCAGAATCCAAAGCGACCAGACCTGTGGCATCATTGATGCCATATAGCAACACTTTCTTTCCATTCCATTTGGCATCGTCCACGCTGCCTTTCAGATTGTACGCATTGGGGGTTGCGCATGCGGTCAGAAAGAAGGTCAATAGAATGACCGTAATCAGATTTTTCATTGTTGTTTTGAGTTTGGTAATTTAAATACTCTTCGTAGAAAAACGGGCAAATACACTAAGCGGCAACTTCTTACCGGATCGATCCGGTACGACAAGTTCACCGTATTCAATAGCACCGGCTTGAGGAAAATAGGACTTCAGCAAATTGCTGGCAATCACGGCCGAGAAGCCCATGGAATATAAATTTAGAATCAGAAAACCGTGCTTAGGGTCAAGCAATTGGCTGCATGCTTCCATCAGCGGTGAGATGCTTTCTTCCAACACCCATTTTTCCCCGTCGGGGCCGCGGCCATAAGCGGGAGGATCCAGAATGATTCCTTCGTAACATTTGCCACGTTTCACTTCTCTTTGAACAAATTTAAGGGCATCTTCCAGCATCCAGCGGATGCCTTCCATGCCGGAAGCTTCCATGTTTTCGCGGGACCAGGTCAACACCTGACGGACGGAATCCACATGGGTGACTTCAGCACCAGCAGCACAGGCGGCCAAAGAAGCTCCGCCGGTATAGGCGAAAAGATTCAGCACACGGGGTTTTTCAACTCCCATTGCCTGCACCTGATCGTAGATGAAATTCCAGTTGGAGGCCTGTTCCGGAAACAAACCGACATGTTTGAAGGAAGTCATTCCCAGACGAAACTTCAGATGCAGATCCTTGTAATCGTAATTCACGAACCATTGGCCTGGCATGGTTGGTTTTTGCAGCCATTCTCCCCGTTCAAAATCTCCAGCATCCTTTCCTTTGGCACGTTTAAACCAGGCTTGAGGCATTTTATCCCAGTCCTCATCAGGCAGGCTCTTATTCCAGACAGCCTGAGGTTCAGGCCGTCGGAGGCATTGTTTACCAAAACGTTCGAGTTTTTCAAAACCACCGGAATCGATGAGTTCGTATTCGGTCCAGCTGGTCGGTTCAAGTTCAAGCATGAAAGGGAGTATTGGAGGTATGCGGAATCAGACAAACATAGCGTTTTTTTTGGGCACCTCAAAATCTTTTCGCACTTTTGAGCCCTCAATAAACCCTAGCCATGGAACAAATCACCAGTTTACAGAATCCCCGAGTAAAACAGATCGTGCAGCTTTCCAAAGCACGCGAACGGCGGGAACAAGGGCTTGTTGTCGTGGAAGGTGCCAGGGAAATCGGATTGGCGTTGGAAGCAGGTTATGAACCCGAAGTCGTTTATGTTTGCCTGGATATTTATGCCAAAAGCGAATACCCCGAACTGTTGAATCGAATCGTTCCTTCCAAAATAATAGCCTTTTCACAGGCAGTATTTGAGAAAGTGGCCTATCGGGAAGGTTCAGACGGGCTTATTGCTCTGATTAAACCGAAAGAACACCGCCTCGATCAACTTCAGTTGAAAGACAATCCCTTCATCATCGTTCTTGAATCGGTTGAAAAACCCGGTAATTTGGGAGCTGTTCTTCGTACTGCCGATGCCGCCAAAGTCGATGCGGTCGTGATTTGTGACCCATTGACAGATCTGTACAATCCAAACGCCATCCGCTCCAGTGTGGGTTGTCTTTTCACTGTTCCGGTAGCCGTCTGTTCTTCAAAGGAATGTCTTGATTGGATGAAATCCTTGAAAATCCAGTCTTTTGCTGCTGAACTGCAAGCGTCCGAATGGTATCACGAATGCGATTTCAAAGGCCCATCGGCCATCCTAATGGGCACCGAAGCCGACGGTCTTACCGACTTCTGGCTGGAGAATGCCGATAAGCGGATTAAAATACCTATGCGTGGAGTGATTGATTCACTGAACGTTTCTGTATCTACTGCCGTGCTCACCTATGAAGCTATGCGGCAGCGGGGCTTTTAACCCAAACGAACGTGCTCTGCCCGAACAGGGTTTTTTATGAAGATGGTTGCGTTTTCTTCAAACTTCTGAACAGATTCAGTTGTTAGATAATGGATTTGTCTGCCTTTACTGCAACGTGATGCCAGTTCCTGATGCCTTTCCAGATAGGAAATAAGGCTCTGTGCCACGTATTCACCTTGAGAAACGATATGGACACCTTTTGGAACGAATCGTTGGATAAGCGGCAGCAATAAGGGGTAATGCGTGCAGCCTAAAATCAACGTATCGATTTCAGGGTCGCTTTCAAACAAATGATCCAGATTTTTCCGCACAAAAAACTCAGCTCCTTTGGATTCATGTTCCCCGTTTTCAACCAAAGGGACCCACATGGGGCAGGCTTCGCCGGTAATGACGATATCCGGAAAGAATTTCGTTATTTCTATGGGGTAGGAACCCGATTGTATGGTTCCTGGTGTTCCGATCAAACCGACATGTCGAGTGTGCGTCAGAGAACCTAATGCTTCGACGGTGGGTCTCAGGATGCCCAGGACCCTGCGATTGGGATCCAACGTAGGCAGATCCACCTGTTGAATAGTTCTTAAGGCTTTCGCCGAGGCAGTGTTGCAAGCTAGAATGACCAGTTGGCATCCTTGATCGAATAAGAACCGCACTGCCTGACGTGTAAATTCATAAACCAAATCGAATGAACGGTTTCCGTAGGGTGCACGTGCATTATCACCCAGATAGAGATAATCATATTCGGGAAGCTTTTTTTGAAACTCTTCGAGTATGGTCAAACCTCCGTAACCGGAATCAAAAACACCAATAGGGCCTAGCTGCATATTCATGGTTATACGTTGTTCTTAAAACAAAGAGGGTGTATCAAAACAATGATACATCCTCATTCTTGTATAGCGGCAAAGATGTTTTAAAAGGGCGCCAAGGTCAAGGCACTGATTATGAGACACCCCGGAGCGTACTTAAGGTACGTGAGGAGTGGCGAATGATCAGTAACGCAGAGATTGGTGGTCTTTTGAGACATCTTATTTCAAGTTCAGCTTGGCTCGTATCAAATTGGTAACGTCCACGCATTTATCGACAGACCAATACATGAGACCAGCATTGGCAGAGGTATCAAAGATGTAAATGAATCCCTGATCCTGACCAACCGTTTTCACTGCATTCATCAACTTCGCGTTGATGGGAATAATCAGGTCTTGTTGATTCTTTTTGATTTCGTTCTGAGAATCCTGATAAAAAGCTTGTAATCGTTGCTCAATATCCTGAATTTCAGTCATTCGACGAGTTTTTATGGCTTCTGGAAGAGTATCTTTGGCTGCTATGAAATCAGAACCTTTCTTCTGATACTCTTCGTTCATTCTAGCAAGTTCAGATTCGTAATTTTTTGAAATCTCATCGAGTTTCTTTGTTGCAGCAACGGTTTCAGGCATGCTTTGAAAAATTTCGGCACGATTGAAGTAGCCAAACTTAAGATCCTGGGCAAAAGTTGTCAGTGGTAAAATCAAGGCTATCGCAATGAAGAGTTTTTTGGTCATTTGTTCTATATTTATTGTTGAATTTTGTTGTTTTGGGCGCAAATATACCTATTAATATCCTAATTTTTGCAATACTTCGTCGCTGATATCCATTTTCGGAGAGGCAAAAATAATGTTTTCTCCGGAGGCACGATCAAGAATGAGGGAGTAGCCCTTTTCTTCGGATAAAGCCTTGATAGCGTTGTATATCTCATCCTGAATAGGGGTCAGTAAGCTTTGACGTTTCTTGTAAAGTTCACCTTCAGAACCGAAATAGGTTTTCTTGAGTTCAGCAGCAGCCTTTTCCTTGGTCAGGATCTCTGTTTCACGCTTGGCTTTGAGGTCATCGGAAAGGTAAACCATTTCAGACTGGTATTTGGTGTAGAGATCCTTTGCTTCCTTAGTGAGGACATCTACTTCAGCCTGCCATTTCTTTGAAACCTGACCCAGCTGATCGTTGGCCATTTCATAAGCCGGAATCTTTTTCAGGATATATTCCATATCAACCAGTGCGATTTTTTGGGCGAAACCGGTCATACTGGTCATCAAAAGTGCAACGAGAACGAACAATACTTTTTTCATAGCCTTATGGTTTGAATGTCAATAGATCAAAAGTACGACAAAAAAATTAACCTTATAATTGTGTTAACAAATTTTTTGTATCGATTTTACAGTTTTTAAAATTCTTGACCGATAATGAAGTGGAACTGGCCGCCACTGGCTGAAGACGCTCCAGGAACTTTATCAAACCCGTAGGCCCAGTCAATCCCCATCAACCCAACCATGGGCAGGAAGATACGGACACCAAGTCCAGCTGAACGCTTCAGGTCAAAGGGGCTCCACATTTTAGGTTTGCCCCAACCATTACCGGCTTCGACAAAACCAAGTCCGTAAATGGTTGTGGAGGTTTCCATCATCAGCGGATAACGAAGTTCCAAACCAAGGCGTTCATAAATGTAATTTGTACCCAATGCACCGTTTTCATAACCGCGCAATGCCATGGTTTCGTAGGTATAGGTGCTGCTGTAACCCGTTGTACCGTCACCACCGAGGTAGAACATGCCGAACGGAGAAAGTTTGTAGTCGTTGAAGGAACCCAGATACCCCAGATCGAAGCGGGTCATAAGAACCAACTTGCGGTTGGCGGAAAGGGGTGTATAGGTTTTACTTTTAAATTTGATCTTGTAGTATTCAATCCACTTGTATAGCTTTTCATACTGCTTGTTATCGACCATCTGCTTGTAATCGGCCGTAGTGCTTTTGCCAAACAGCGAATAAGGCAAGGTCGATTGAGCGGATAGTGTGAAATTGGAGCCGAAACGAGGATATAATGGACTGTCCGTGGTATTTCTGGATAAAGTCAGTGAAAGGCTCAAATCGTTGCTTTTGCCGTTACTAATCACGAAATAGTTCCAGTTCTGCAGACTGTAATGCTGATAGGACAACTCTCCGTAAAGCTGGAAATAGTCGTCGGGCCAGGTCAAACGTCCGCCAAGTCCCATGGAAAGGCCCCACATTTTTAGGTATTTATCGGGGTCAAGTTCGTACATGTAGGAACTGTTGCCTCCGCCGTAGCTGTTGCCTCCGTAACTGCCGCCGCCATAGCCTCCACCACCGCCACCATAGTAATTGTAGTTGTTGTACATGTTGCTATAGTTGCTGTAGTAACGGGAACTCACATCGCTTTGTTTGGAATAATACCCGGAGAACGAGAACGAATTCGGGCGCTTGCCACCAAGCCAAGGCTCTAGGAAGGAGAAGCTATAGGAGCTGTAATAATTCCCATTGGAACGGCCAGTGATGGAAAACGTTTCTCCGTCCCCTTGCGGAAGGATTTTATAGGTTCCCAGGTTGAGCAGGTTCCGTAGGGAGAAATTGGTGAATTTCAGGCTGACCGATCCGACAATACCGGTGGAACCCCACCCGGCAGAGAATTCAATCTGGTCATTGTTCTTAGGGGTCAGATTCATATTGATGTCCACAGTACCGGCAGCTTCGTCTGGCTGGACATCCATTCCTTGACCCAACTTTTCGGGATCAAAATGGCCCATTTGTTGGAGTTCACGGACAGAACGTTTTAATGCCAACATACTAAAAAGCATACCAGGTTTGACACGAAGTTCACGACGGACAACATTCTCATACAACCGATCGTTTCCAGAGAGGTTTACCCGGTTAATAGTAGCAGGGCTACCTTCACGAATTCTCATTTCCAAATCGATAGAATCGCCATCTACACTAACTTCAACAGGATCAACCTGAAAGAAAAGATAGCCGTTATCTTGGTACAAATTGGAGACTGCATCCTCATTCTCAGAGCTTTTCAATCGTTCTTCGAGACGCTTTTGATTATAGATATCTCCGCGTTTTATTTGAAGTGTACGATTCAGTTGAGCAGACGGATAGATGGTGTTTCCAACCCAATCAATTTTCCTGAAGAAATATTGTTTGCCTTCACTAATCTTAATGTAGACATTCACGGACTTTTCATCGAAACGGTAAACAGTATCCTCCAGGATGATGGCATCACGATAACCAAATTCATTGTATTTCTGAATAAGCAACGCCTTATCTTTTTCATATTCGGTTTCCACAAATTTCTTGCTACTGAAAATGTTTTCAATCTTGCCTTTCTGCTTGGTTTTCTTCATGGCACGGGCAGCTTTGGAATCGGTAAATGCTACGTTTCCGTCAAAAATGATCTGGTTGATCTTGATTTTGTCCTTCCGATCGATATTGATTTCGACAATGACCTTGCTCTTATCGGCAGGATCTTCCTTTTGCACGATGTCCACTTCGGCATTCTTAAAGCCCTTTTCATCGTAATGCCTTTTAATCAGCACTTTGGCCTTATCTGCAATGTTTGGTGTGATCTGATTTCCAACGGTCAGGCCGATGCTTTTTTCCAGATCATCCTTGTCGGATTTCTTTATACCACTGTATTTTATGGCTGAAATCTGCGGACGGGGTTTCAACTGGATTTCAAGCCAGATCTGACTGCCCTGGATCTTGGTTGCCAAAATCTTTACATCCGAAAACAACCCGTGCTTCCAATAGCGTTTCAGGGCTTCGGTAATTTCATCTCCAGGCACCTTGATGACCTGACCAACACTCAGGTTGGATAAACCAATAAGCACATAGTCCTCATAATTTTCCATTCCGGTGACTGCAATGTCTGCAATCTTATATTCCCTGGGCGTGGCATAAAATATTTCGGGAAGCTTGTCTTCGGTCGTAGCAGCTTCTGCCTTCTGCAGAAAAAGGGTCAACGCGCACAAGGCAAAGAAGGAAGCAACGGTTTTTCTAAACATCATAATAATCTCGGGATTGTCTATTTTTTGACTTGTTCACTCGTCTGGCCATAACGCCTTTCGCGGTTCTGAAAACAATAAATTGCTTCCCATAATTCTTCTTTACGAAAAATGGGCCAGGGTATTTCGGAGAAGTAAAGCTCCGAATAGGAAAGCTGCCACATGAGGAAATTGCTGATACGCAACTCGCCTCCCGTGCGGATGAGCAAATCCGGTTCGGGGTAATTTTTGGTGGTGAGGTAACTGTTGAACAGGTCCACATCAATGTCGTTTTCGGCGTATTTACCAGCCTTCACATCGTGTGAAATGGCTTTGATTGCTTCTATGATTTCCCAGCGGGAGGAATAGCTCATGGCCAGGATCAGTGTCAACGCTTGTCCTCCTGCTGTTTCGCGAATGCATTTTGCAGCGCGTTCCTGCAATTTCTCAGGAAGACGGTTCATTTCGCCTATAATCTGTAGACGGACTCCGAATTTGATCAAATCGGGTGTCTCATGCTCAATGGACTGCATCATCAGATCCATCAGGCCAATGACCTCAGACTCTGGACGGTTCCAGTTCTCTGTAGAAAAAGTATAAAGGGTCAGGTAAGAAATGCCGCATTCACGGGCAGCTTCCACAACCTGACGCACGGAGGCAACGCCTTCCATGTGGCCATAGGCTCGTTCCCGGCCAATGCTTTTAGCCCAACGCCCATTTCCGTCCATGATGATGGCGACGTGTTTGGGAACCCTTGTTTTGTCTATTTTCTCGAGATAGGACATAATCATTTGTAACAATCGGGACCTGTTCCATACAGGTCGAGCGTGACATATAGCATCAAGACTGAATACCAGTCCTTGTTTTTATTCCATGTTCCGGTTCCTGCCCAATTGTTGTTGAGCTGAAAAGCGGTTGTTGGGGCGGCGTAATCCAGGTCGTCGGCAAGCGTCTTTCGAAAAGACCATTCGCAACCTACATTCAGCCGAGGCATCACTTTAACTTTGATGCCGACCCCAAAAGGGATGTTCGCACAAAGCCGTGTCTTATCCGACTGATAGCCGGTAAAACCCAGACCGGCAGAAATATAGGGGCAGACACTGCTGGCTCCTGGTTTGTATCCTGGGACACCATATTGGTAAAACCCTAGTTCAAACTGAATTCCGGCATCCACAAAACGGCGGTTGAACTGAAGTTCTTCCCCGTTGGGGTATGCGTTGGCATCACCTAGGGTCGAACCGGAAATTCCACCTGACAGCAAATTGGCTTTCAAAGCCATACTACCATTGAGGTTGTATCGACCGAGCAAACCAAACATAGCCTGTTCATTCATCAAAGGGTTCGTGGAATTGGCATCCCCCATATAGGAAGAACCACCACCCAACAACCCCAGCTCCATGTGATAAGCCTGACCTTTCATGCCCGCTGGCAGAAAAAGGAAAACCGATATAAGAATTGCCTGTATAAGTCGTTTCATGCGTACATTGTCTTTATCAGGAATAAACGCTAAAAAACAACTTTAAGTATTTTTTGGCCTGCCAACCATTATCGGCGGATAAAAATCATTTTATTCAAGTAGCCTTTCCAAATGGTAGAGGAAGCACCGTCTGAACGGGTGCCACCAAGAATCCAGATAAACTCCCTGTCTTTATTGTTAACCAAATCGGGGATATGCTGAACAAAAACTTCAGCCCCGGCCAATCCACTGTCCATTTTAAAGAAAGCCCAGTTTTCATCCGCATTCTTCCAGGTTTTTCCATGATCCGGAGAAACATGCAAGTCTTTGTATAAATTTCCGGAATCATCTTGGCCACCGAAGCTGACCAGATAACCGTCGTATCGGAAAAGGGATGCCTTCTTTCTTTTAGGCAAGGTGTTGAAAGATACACTTCCGTCATTGACTGAAATCCAGTTTCTTCCATCTTCCGTAGACCAAACACTGGCAGTTGGCAGTCCAGAGGCATTGATGCCACCGGCTAAGGTATAGAACTGAACGTTCGTGACAGTCGCGCTTTTGATCAACGAATAATCTGTAAATGGGAAATTGGCAGGAACTTTGGAGCCGATGGTCCAGTTTATTCCATCCGTACTTCTGCCAAAGCAAGTATCGCCTGTAGCAGTGATCAGCATCCCGATCAAAGCCGATGGTTCCGGATCGTTGATGTATTTCTTATTGATTTCTCCATATAAAGTCAGCACCGTAGCGGCTCCACCAGAAGTCACCGGGCTTATTACTGACCAAGATAGACCATCATCCGAACGGTAGGAAAGGTGGTTTTTTGAAGTGATGTAAAATTTAGAGCCAAACGTGCAAATGGAGGACAGGTTCATTTCACCTGAAAGACCCGATACCACTTGTGAGGTCCAAGATTTGCAGCTATCGGCAGAACGGTACAGAACAAGCCCACCTCCGATGGCAGGAGCATAATTGAGCAAGGCCCCGTTCATTTCAATGATTTTATTGGCAGAGGTAGTGCCTGGCAAAACAGAGGACACCTTTTCAAAACTCATGGAATCCGGATCTACCTGATGCACATTAATTTTAATGGTATACGACTTGGTGTAAAGCCCGTCGTAAGAGGTATTCTTTAAAACTACAGGGCTGGTGAAATCGAGTGAATCACCATCTTCCCACAAAGAATCATTAATATAGATGTTCCCGTTGGTGGATTGGAACGTCACTTTCGGATACAAGGAATTGACTACTCTCCCGTAAGGCAGTGAATCAAGGTTCTGAATGAAGCCGGTGATGGTATCATCAGCAACACCGTAGTATTGATCGATATTGAAAACAAAATTCTGAATGCCCGGGCAAGTGTCGTGTGCGTCGAAACTTAACTTATTAATGTTGGCAGAATAGAAATTTCGTTCCTCGAAACTATCCCAACAAGAGACAAACAAAACTGAAATCAGCAGAGAAAGGACGTATGAATAGTTCCTTTTGATGGTCATATTGGTTTTTTTACATGTACTGAAACGGTTCTTGAACAGTCCTTTTATTAAATCCGTTTCCATAATCCGCAAAAGTACTAAGAATTTTATCTTTTGTGGGTTTGGGTCTGAAGTTTTATGAAAAATTAGAGATGTTTGATTTAACGGGCATGCTCATATATGCGAATCTCACGATAAGTGGTGCCGGCATCGTATTTTTTATTGCTTTCGAACGTTGTTATAATGTTTTCGATATTGGGTGCACTGACACCGGTTCCGGCTAGTTGGTCGGAGGTTTCCACCTGAATTTCGTCCCAAAGATCGGCTTGAAAAAATGTCTCATGTAAGAACGCTCCTCCTTCCACCAAAAGGCAATGGATCTTAAGGCGATACAACGTTGTCATCATCTGATACAAAATATTTTGGTTAAAATCGAGCAAAATCCAAGTGTTTTTTCCTTCCTGACCTGATTTTACGCCTGAAAAAACAATCGTTTCGAAGTTTCCGTCCAACAATTTGGCTGTATCAGGCAAGACTCCCAGTTGGTCAATAACCAAGCGCAATGGATTTTTACCAGACCAGGAACGGACATTCAAACTTGGGTTGTCCAGCAGCGCCGTATTGGTTCCGACCAAAATGGCATCGCATTCAGAACGCAGCTTATGGGTGACCAGTTGTGTAAACGGTGTCGATATTTTTAAAGATAACTGCTTATCTTCCAAGGTACGGATAGTGTCGATAAAACCATCTGCTGTCTGGGCCCACTTGAGGATGACCCGCGGACGGCCTCTATTCAGGTAATGGAAATAAGACTGGTTCAGTTTTCTGCAAGCTTCCTCTTCCACACCCACAATGACCTCGATACCGGCCTCCTTTAGCTTGGCCACACCTCGTCCGGCTACTAATGGAAACGGATCCAACGTTCCAATGACTACGCGAGGAATGCCCCATTGAATAATCAATTCCACACATGGTGGCGTCTTTCCATAATGGGAACAGGGTTCCAGACTAACATACATTGTTGATTCACAGAGCAATTCGCAATCTTTCACAGAACGGACCGCATTGGGTTCGGCATGTGGTTCACCGGCTTTATGATGCCAACCCTCACCGATAATACGACCTTTATGAACAATGACAGCACCGACCATAGGATTGGGGGAACAGGTTTGTTTCCCATTGGCTGCTAGTTGCAGGCAACGCCTCAGGTAGAAACGATCGTCGACTTCAGACATCACTGTTTTTTTATTTTTTTTTTAGAAAAAAAGCGGTAGCTTTGTAAACAAATTGTTAACCATGCGACGCTATCTGTACTATCTTCATCAAAAATTGGACCCCATTTACCCATCAATGGAAATAAATTCTTTTTCGCGACTTTTGCTGCGTAAGCTGGCCAATTGGAGCACTGTGCAGATTTACAGCGACAAAGATAGGAATTTTCCCGAGCATACCTTGGAGAAACTCATTACCGCCATCGACAGGCTTGCACATAAGGAGCCTATCCAATATATTCTTGGAGAAACCGAATTTTACGGTCTGACTTTTCATGTCCGACCAGGCGTCTTGATTCCCAGACCCGAAACGGAAGAATTGGTCGAAGTAATTTCTTGGGATATTCAAAACAAAAAAAACAACATCCAGATACTTGACATCGGTACCGGAAGCGGCTGCATCGCCGTTTCGCTTGCAAAAGCGTTGCCTTTTGCAACGGTTTCTGCCTGGGATATTTCCCCTGAGGCCTTGGTCATTGCAACTGAAAATGCAGGAATCAATAAAGTCAAGGTCCATTTTGAAATCACTGACATTCTGAATTTTACTCCGGGCATCCATCAAAAAGAGTCCCTGGACGTTCTTGTCAGCAACCCCCCCTACGTACGTTTCAGCGATGCCTCTGAAATGGATTCCAACGTGTTGGAACACGAACCGCATGTCGCTCTTTTTGTTGAAAACACAGACCCTTTGCTTTTTTACCGGGTCATCTCCGGGCTGGCCATCGAAATGCTTAAACCGGGTGGTTCCCTCTATTTTGAAATAAACAGCTATCTGGGAAAGGAAACGCTTGAATTGGTTAAAAGCTATCCCTTTAGAGAAGTCCAATTGATTCAGGACATTTCCGGAAAAGACCGTATCATCCGAGCCTCCCTTTGATATGAGCAAGTACTCCGAAGCCCTTGCCTCAGCAGCCGGCTATTGTTCCTTAGCGGAGCATTGCCTTTCTGAAGTCATCGAAAAACTTAAGAAGTTTGAGCTGTCTTCCGAAGAAGAGGCAAAACTCATCCGACGCTTGCAGGACGAAGATTACCTCAATGAAAGCCGATATGTCAAGGCCTTCGTTAAGGACAAATTCCGTTTCAGCAAATGGGGTCGTATCAAAATTCGTTATGCCTTGCGTCAAAAGGGAATTTCCGCAACGCTGGCGGACGAAGGCCTTTCCGAAATTCAGGAAGATGACTACCAAGAAATGCTCACCGATTTGCTTCGTCAAAAAAAACGTTCGATCAAAGCCAACTCTCCATACGAACTCAGAGGAAAACTGATTCGATTTGCAGCGGGCAGAGGGTTCGAACTGGATCAGGCTGGTGCATGTCTGCGGAAAATGGGTTTGGATGATGAGGAATAATAACCCTTCTACCGTAATCAAAGAAATCTTCGCCGGTTTGGCAGATATGGCGTGGCCGAATCTTTGTCTGCTTTGCGAACACCCTTTAATGAGCGGTGAGCAATACGTATGCTTGAACTGCTTGTACGAATTACCCACCATATTCGAGGCTTCCTTCCGTGAAAACAAGACGGCAGACAGGTTTCTGGGCAAGATCGAGTTTGAACGTGCCGCCTCCGGTTTCCGTTACACCAAAGATTCCAGCATCCAAAAAGCACTGGAACTGTTGAAATACAAGGGGGAAAAGGAAATTGGCAGGTGTCTGTCAAGGGTTTCAGCCCTGCGTCTTTCCGAACAAGGCTTTTTCAAGGACATCGATGCGCTTATTCCGGTTCCGCTGCACAAAAAGAAGCAGAAAAAACGTGGTTACAATCAGAGCGAATGGATTGCTAAAGGTATCAGCGAAGTTACTAGCATTCCAGTTAACACAGATATTCTCGGAAGAACGGTGCACAATGCCTCTCAAACAACAAAGAATTTGTGGCACCGCTGGGGAAATGCACAAGGATTATTTGAACTGAAAAGCACCGTTGGATGCAGCGGAATGCACCTGTTGCTGGTAGACGATGTTCTGACAAGTGGTTCGACATTGGAGGCTTGTGGGCAGGCCCTTTTACAAATACCAGACGTTCGGATCTCGTTTTTCGCTCTGGCATTGGCTTAATCCATTGTGCAAAAAACGATTGCATTTGGTGATTTCATAGAATCCTCGTATTTTTAGATTTCATTACCATTGTCAATCTAATCCAAAACACCATGAAGAGGAACACGATCCTGGCCTTATTCATTCTGTGCTGCACCTGTCTTCATGCACAGGAGTCTGCCAAAAAGGGGCTCAATTTAGGCGTCCTGCCTGCGGTTTCTTACAATTCGGACGAAGGCTTCCAATACGGAGCCGTGCTGAATTTATTCAATTACGGAGATGGTACGCGCTATCCCAAGTATGACCAGACCTATTATCTCGAGCTCTCAAAATTTACGAAGGGTAGCACCGTCATGCGCTTCTACTTTGACTCTGATCAATTACTTAAAGGAGTACGTACTTTCGTGGACCTGAGTTATATCACCGAAGATATGCTGGACTTTTACGGTTTCAACGGTTATCAGAGTAATTACTCGTACTCAATGGATACAGCCAATCGAGCATTTTATAAGATGTCTCAGAAACAATTTCGTCTTTTAGTCGACTTGAAAGGTCCTCTACCCATTGATCATCTATATTGGGAAGCAAGTTACAATTTTGTCAACTACAAGAATGGAGCCGTTGATTATGACAAACTAAACTCAACAAGTGACCTTCCAGACGTGACAACAAGCCTTTATGATAAATACGTCGGATGGAACATCCTGAGCGCCAAAGAAGCAGACGGAGGTCTAGTCAGCGCATTTAAGGTCGGTCTTTTATATGACACTCGCAACACTTTGAGTAATCCGGACAAAGGGTTTAGCACCGAAGCGCTGATTGAAGTGGCTCCAGGATTTATGAATGAAAGCCCTTATGCCCGATATTCACTAATGCACAAACACTACCAACGCATTATCAAGGATCGCCTGAACCTGGCTGTACGTCTGGGTGTTCAGGGGAAAATCGGCAATAACGATATCCCCTTTTACCGGCGGACGGTATTCATGTCCCCTTTTGCCACTCGTACCAGCCCAACAGCTTTGGGTGGAGCAAACAGCCTGCGAGGAGTCATGCGAAACCGCGTTGTAGGAGATGCTTTTGCCTTGGGCAATTTTGAACTCCGTTGGAAAGTATTGAATTTCAAATTCATCAATCAAAATTTCTACTTAGGTTTGAACGGATTCTTTGATACGGGCTACATCTTCGATCCTGTTGATTGGAATTTGTCGAACCTGACTACTTCGGAGAAAACAGATTATTTCAATCTGAACACGAAAGACAGTTTTCATTCCTCCCTTGGGGGTGGTCTCAAAGTTGCAATGAACCAGAACTTCATCATTTCCTTCGAAGTTGGCAAACCACTGAATGAAAGTGACGGCTCCAAGACAGGAACGTATATCAACCTGAATTACCTCTTTTGACGAACAATCATTCGAAAATTACCATTTTTGCAACCCATCTTTCTGATGGATTGATTACTTTTGCAAAAAATACCAAACAATTCCAACTCCAATCCTATTCTTACTACCAAGATGAAAAAACTAGACCGTATCGTTGCTGCCAAATTATTGAAAATCAAAGCTGTCAAACTTCAGCCCTCCAACCCTTTCACTTGGGCTTCCGGCTGGAAATCCCCGATATATTGTGACAACCGTAAGACGTTGTCCTACCCTGACCTTCGCAACTTCATCAAAATTGAACTGGCTCGCCTCATCCGCGAGAAATACGACAACGTGGATGCCATTGCCGGGGTTGCAACTGGTGCTATCGCTCAGGGAGCCATGGTTGCCGAAGAACTCGGTCTGCCCTTCGTCTATGTACGCTCCTCACCCAAAGACCACGGTCTTGAAAACTTGATTGAAGGTGACTTGAAGCCAAAAATGAAAGTTGTTGTCATCGAAGACCTCATTTCAACCGGTGGCAGCAGTTTGAAAGCTGTGGAAGCCATCCGCAGAGACGGTAGTGATGTAATCGGCATGCTGGCCATTTTCACATACGGTTTCCCGGAAGCGGAAGAAGCATTCCGCAAAGCCAAAGTGGAGTTGACTGCACTGAGCAATTACGATGCTGTTCTTGAAACGGCCTTGGCCACCAACTACATCCACGAATCTGAATTGCAGACCTTGCAGGAATGGCGCCTTTCGCCTTCTACCTGGCAACCCAAATAAATCCTGATATGACAGAATACACCAGCGACATTCAGCAAATTCCCTTTTCGGCTGAACGTGTCTTCTCAAAGCTTTCCGATCTAAACAACCTTAATAGTGTAAAACCTTTGATTGAAGGAAAAGTCAAGGATTTTACATTTGACGCCGATTCCTGCCAATTCAAGGTGGATCCGGTCGGCACGGTCAGAATTCGCATTATTGAGCGGGAACCGTTCAAGAACATCAAATTAGAATCCGTCAAATCACCCATTGAATTTCAAGGATGGATTCAACTACAGGAAGTAGCGCCTGAAGATACCAGACTGAAACTGACCTTTAGGGCAAACATTCCCATTTTCCTCAAAGCCATGATTTCAAACAAATTGGAAGAAGGCATCAACAACATGGCTGAAATGCTCGCCAAACTTCCTTACTAAGCTATCCATTTCATTATAATCAATATGAAACTTTGGGAAAAAAGTACCACCGTTGATAAAGCCATCGAGCGGTTTACTGTCGGAAAAGATCCCGAAATGGATATGTATCTGGCCAAATATGATGTCTTGGGCTCAATGGCCCACATCACGATGCTTGAAAGTATTGGCTTGATCGATGCGGATGAATTGCCATTGTTGCTAAACGAACTTAAAACTATATATAAGGATATTGAAAAGGATCGGTTTGAAATCGAATCGGGCATCGAAGATGTTCATTCTCAGGTCGAACTCCTACTCACACGCACTTTGGGCGATATCGGTAAAAAAATTCATAGCGGTCGTTCCAGGAACGATCAGGTTTTACTCGATTTGAAATTGTTCACAAGGGCTGCCATCAAGGAAACCTTTGATGCCGTGCAGGAACTGTTTGATGTCTTGATTTCGCAAAGCAATCGCTACAAAGACATTCTGATGCCCGGTTATACGCATTTGCAGGTAGCCATGCCATCCTCCTTTGGATTGTGGTTTGGCGCTTATGCTGAATCGTTGACGGACGACCTGCAGGTCCTTTTATCCGCGTACAAGGTTTGCAATCGCAACCCATTGGGCTCTGCTGCCGGTTACGGCTCTTCATTCCCTTTGAACCGTCAGATGACCACTGATTTGTTAGGCTTTGACGGATTGAACTACAACGTCGTTTACGCTCAGATGGGGCGTGGCAAAATGGAACGGACAGTGGCTTTTGCGTTAGCCTCTATAGCAGGCACTGTATCCAAATTGGCGTTCGATGCCTGTCTGTTTACCAGTCAAAACTTTGGGTTCATCAAACTTCCGGCTGAATTCACCACCGGATCGAGCATCATGCCACACAAAAAGAATCCGGATGTCTTCGAATTGACCCGTGCCAAATGCAATAAGATCCAGAATCTGCCGCAGCAGATTTCAGCCATCACAAACAATCTGCCATCAGGTTATTTTAGGGATTTGCAGATCATCAAGGAAGTGTTCCTGCCCAGTTTCGGAGAACTCCTCGATTGCCTACGAATGACGACCACCATACTGGCCAACATTGAAGTCAACGAACATATTCTGGACGACAAGAAATACCTCTACTTGTTCAGTGTGGAAGAAGTAAACCGCCGTACGACCAATGGACTGCCTTTCAGAGATGCCTACAAGCAAGTCGGTCTGGAGATTGAAGCCAATCAGTTCAATCCAATCATGACGGTAAACCACACGCATGAAGGAAGTATTGGCAACCTTTGTAACGATAAAATTGTTGATCACTTTAGGCATATCGCCAGCCAGTTCCATTTTGAGCAGGCAGAGCTAGCGGAAAAACAACTGTTGGGTGAGTGACCGAAAATTGTAAAGGGGGAAGCAAATTAGCCTGCTTCCCCCTTTTTTTTGCATCCTTAACTACATAAATGATGTGTTTGCCTTCAACATATCCATGTATTCCTTTACAGGTTAAGTTTGCGTTAATTGTTGTTATTCCTTTTTCGCTGAAGAGATCTTTTCACAAAGACCATCGAACGTTCAGCGCTTCATTTTTACAGGTCAAAGATACGGACTCCATTTCACTGAAATAACAGTGAATCGCTCTTTATCACTTCTTTTCAGGTTAATGGACTGTTCCTTTTTTGTGTATTTTAATTTTTATCACTAACATTGCAAACCGTTTATACTACTACCTATGAGGCACTTGCTTCTTGTCGAAGACGACCCGTTCATTAGAAATGTCACCAATGACCATCTTATCAGTATTGGTTATGAAGTGAAAATGGCCATTAACCTTCAAATGGCAAGAGAGTTGTTTCAAAAAAATGTATTTGACTTGATTCTCCTAGATGTGACATTGCCCGACGGGGATGGTTTTGATTGGGCAAGGGAACTTACCCACACCCCTTCCAGGCCACCAATTATATTTCTGACTTCTCATACGGACATCTCCGATGTGAAAAAAGGTTTTGAACTGGGAGGAGCTGATTACATGAAAAAGCCCATCGATATGGAGGAACTGACACTTCGAATCAAACGAACATTGAGTGATTTTAATACCGGGTCCGGACTAGAACGGCAGATTGGGGAATATCTGTATAACCCTACCTCTCATTTATTGACTTACAAAGGAACAAGTACGCATTTAGGTCAATTACAAGGTGCTGTTTTGAATGATCTGAGTGCTTGTATAGGTGAAGTCGTTTCAAAAAACGAAATTCTCAAAAAGTATTGGAGAGAAGCAAACTATTTCACTTCCCGCAATTTGGATAGTGTGATTGTAAAACTACGTACACAGTTTAAACAGGATAATAGGATCTTTTTTGTGGCTCTTAAAGGAAATGGCTACCAATTGTTGATTCACGACATACCACTCAATTAAACCATAAACTATTATAAAGAAACGAGGTTGCATCTTTTGGACGCAACCTCGTTTTTTATAAGGAGATTCTTTATTTTACACCATCGTCGTAATCGTCGTTCGTAATCTTCAGCTGACGTTTCTGCACTTCATAAGCAATAGGAGTTGCAATATACAAGGTGGAGTAAACACCGGTGATCGTACCAACCAACATTGCAAAGGCAAAACCGCGGATGGTGTCACCACCGAAGAGGAACAAGATCAACAAGGTCATGAACACGGTCAAAGACGTACTGTACGTACGAAGCAAGGTCTGATTCAGAGCCTCGTTCAACACGCGCTTCTTGTTACGCTTCGGATACAAGGCCAGGTTTTCACGCACACGGTCAAAGATTACCACCGTGTCATTTACAGAGTACCCGATGATGGTCAGGATGGCCGCAATGAAGTTCTGGTCCATTTCAAGGGAGAAAGGCACAATGCTGTAAAACAAGGAGTAACAACCGATAATCAGCAGTACGTCATGAAACAGAGCAGCAACGGTACCCAAACTGAATGCCCAGTTCTTGAACCGGATCAATATATAAATCCCCATTACAATAATGGCAAGGAAGACTGCCCAGTACGCTGATGTTTTCACGTCATCAGCAACGGTTGGTCCTACTTTTTGAGAATTGACAATATGCTGGCTAACAAACTCTGCACGAGTTACATCAGCTTTCAGATAAGGTTTCAACCCCTGGAACAACATGGATTCAATCTCGCTATCAATGGTTTGGCTTTCGTCAGCGATCTTGTAATTGGTCGTGATACGAACTTGTTTATCATTACCAATGGTTATGACAGAAACAGAAGCATCCTTGAACACAGCTTGCAATGAATTGCCGATATCACCCGTTTTGACAGGTTGGTCAAAACGAATAATATAGTTGCGACCACCGGAGAAGTCGACACCCTGGCTTACACCATGGAAAACAAGAGAAAGAATACAAATCGACAATACTGTACCTGAAATGATGTATCCCCATTTGCGATTACCAATAAAATCCACTTTCGGCGCGCGAAGCAGGTTCTTTGTCAGATTCGTAGTAAAATCTTCGTTTTTCAGTTTATCCTTAGCAAGAAGTGCTTCATAAATGAGGTGTGTAACGAATACACCGCAAAATACGGAGGTGATTATACCAATAATCAGGGTCGTAGCAAAACCACGAATAGGACCTGAACCAAAGTAGAACAGAATAATACCAGTGAGCAGGGTGGTGATGTTACCATCCAAAATGGCCGAAAGGGCATTCTTGTAACCATCGGCAACAGCCTTTTTAATGGTTTTTCCCGCATGAAGCTCTTCCTTGATACGCTCATAGATAAGCACATTGGCGTCTACCGCCATCCCTAGTGTGAGCACCATCCCCGCGATACCCGGAAGGGTTAGGACAGCTTGGAATGAAGCTAGAATACCCATCATGAAGAAGGCATTGATCAACAAACTGGCATCTACGATGAGACCCGGGATGAGACCGTAGTTGATCTGCATATAAAGCAAAATCAATACAAATGCAACTAAGAAGGAGATGAACCCTGCCTGAATGGCTTCCTTACCCAAGGATGGACCAACGACATCTTCCTGTACAATGTGTGCAGGTGCCGGCATTTTACCAGATTTGAGCACGTTTGCCAAGTCTTTTGCTTCAGCAGCAGATTCAAGACCAGTGATTTCAGAGCTTCCACCAGTAATTTCACCCTGAACACGGGGGAAAGAATAGGCATATCCATCCAATACGATGGCGATGCATTTACCGATATTATCTTTGGTCAGCCGGGCCCAAGCTTTGGAACCTTCTGCATTCATGGTCATATTTACCTTGGCTGAACCAGTCGTTTGGGTAAAGTCGTCGGATGCATCCGTAATGACATCACCACCAAGGGCAGGTTTGCCTTCACGGTTGGTCACCTTCAGGGCGATAAGCTGATAAAGCGGGGTCTTTTTGTCGACAGAGTTTACGCTCCATACGAATTTGAGGTCACGTGGCAGAAGCTCTCTGACTTTCGGATTGTTCAGGAATTTGTTTACCGTTGCGGTATCGCGACCCAAGGTATAGCCTACAACAGGACCTGAGCCAACGCCTTTATCGCTTTGGTTGATCTGCAGTACGGCAAACAAGGGATATTCTGCTTTCCATTCTTCGGCAGTCTTTTCTTTGGCAGTCGTATCGGTTTTACCCAACTTGGCCAGCAAATCGTTGCCTTTGATAAGGTTCTTGGTGGTATCCTTTACTGCAACTGCAGCCTTGAACGTGCTGTCCTTGGCCGGCTTCACTGTCATGTTCAGGTCACGAATCAGGTTGTTGGCCGAAATAATGGATTCATAAATTTCACCTAAATCATACGTTTCCCAGAATTCCAGGTTGGCGGAACCCTGAAGCAACTTACGAACACGATCCGGTTCTTTGATGCCTGGAAGTTCGATCAGGATGCGACCGGAGGTTCCCAATTGCTGGATGTTCGGCTGAACTACACCAAAACGGTCAATACGGGTACGCAGTACATTGAAGGAGTTTTGGATGGCACCTTGTACGTCCGTTTTGAGAACTGCAACTACCCCTTCATTGGAAGTGGTGGGGTCGATTCGGCCTTTCATCTCAAACGTACTGAATACAGCGGAGAGACGAGCTCCCGGATCCAGTTTATGATACTCTTCTACAAACAAGTCGATAAAGTCTTTCTGACTTGACTTTTCCCTGATGGCTGCATTGTTCAACGCCCTGTTGAACGTTACATCCTTACTGTAGTTCGAAATGGCACGAATGATGTCCGGAACAGAGATTTCCAGCGTTACGTTCATCCCACCCTTCAGGTCAAGACCCAAATTGATTACTTTTTCACGACATTCTGCGTACGTCAAACCCATGTAGACTTTCTCCGTTTCCATAGAATCGAGGAGATAAGCTAGACGTTCCGGGTTGCCTTGAGCCATGCTTTCTGCCTTTTTCTCCACGCGAGTGTTCACGAAAGAGAAGGACAGATAGTACGCACAGACAATGGTCAAGAGTATCGCAAAAATCTTTACAAATCCTTTGTTTTGCATGTTATACTACGTTTTTATTGATATGATTTCTAGTAGATTTTTTTCCGAACCGCAAAGATAAACTATTTTTTTGTAGTCATGCTGTCCGTCAGGAAAAAAATCAAAGCCCGCGACGTTTCAACAATGCTTCCGGATTAGGTTCGGCACCTCTGAACCGTCGGTATAAAATCATGGGATCTTCACTGTTTCCTTTTTCAAGTATGTTTTTGCGGAAAGAAGTCGCCGTTTGTTGGTCAAAGATACCCTTCTCCAAAAAAACATTGAAAGCGTCGGCATCCAGTACTTCTGCCCACAAATAGGCATAGTAACCAGCTGAGTATCCGCCGCTGAAGATGTGGTTGAAGAACGTGCTGCGGTAACGGGGTACGATTTCTGAAATCAAACCGATGCTGTCCATGGCTGAACGCTCGAAGGCGCGGACATCGAAATCCTGTTTTTTGGTAATGGTATGCCAATCCATATCAAGCAAAGCTGCAGCGACCAGTTCAGTCGTTTCAAAGCCTTGATTGAAGGTGCCTGATTTTTGAATTTTCTCAATCAATGCATCCGGTATGGTTGCACCTGTCTGATAATGTTTGGCATAAAGTTTCAACACTTCTGGATTCATGGCCCAGTTTTCCATGATTTGGGAGGGAAGTTCAACGAAATCGCGAGGGACGCTGGTGCCGCTTACGGATAGGTAATGGCATTTGGTCAGCATGCCGTGTAATCCATGTCCGAATTCATGGAAAAGCGTTTCCACTTCATCCTGGTTCAACAAAGAAGGAGCATCAGCAGTAGGTTTCGTGAAGTTGCCCACGTTATAGATGAGCGGCCTTACTTCCTTGCCTTTAAATACATATTCCTCTCTGAAATTGCTCATCCAGGCACCTGCGCGCTTACCGGGTCGGGGGAAATAATCGGAGTAAAACAAGCTGAGAAAAGAGCCATCAGCATCTAATACTTCAAATACTTCTACATCAGGATTATAGACAGGAACATTTTTAACAGGTTTGAACGTTATGCCATACAGTTTGTTGGCTACCGTAAACACACCCTGACGCACATTCTCCAATTTAAAATAGGGACGGAGTTCAGCCTCATCCAGATTGAATTTAGCTTTACGTACTTTTTCAGAATAAAACCACCAATCCCAGGCCTGAAGTTTAAAGTTTCCGCCTTCTGCATCAACCATGGCCTGCATCTCGGCTACTTCCTTTTTTGCCTGAGCAACTGCCGGCTTCCAGATTTTATCGAGGAAAGGCATAACGGTTTCAGGGTTCTTGGCCATGCATTCGTCCAAGACGTAACCGGCGTGGGTAGAAAAGCCGTACAATTTGGCACGTTCCAAACGAAGGTTTACAATCTGATTGATCAACACCTTGTTGTCATTTGCATTGTCGTTGTCGCCTTTATTGATGTATCCTTTAAACATCTTTTCCCGCAGGTTGCGGTTTTCAGCGTATTGAAGGAACGGAATCAGGCTGGGTTTTTGAACGGTGAACATCCATTTTCCGGTCAGGCCAGCCGCTTTAGCTTCTTCGGCAGCTGCATCCACGGAGCTATGTGGAAGTCCGGCCAAATCGGCCTTGTTGTCAATCACCATGCGGAACGCATTGGTTTCCTTCAAAACGTTATCCGAGAATTTCAACATCATGGAAGACAAGTCCTTGTTGATTTCACGCAAACGTGCCTGGTCGGTGGCATTCAAACCTGCACCCGAGCGGATAAAGTCTTTGAAGCATTCGCTCAGAACACGATCTTGTTCAGAAGTGAGGTTAAGATTGGCCCGCTGGTCATAAACCGCTTTTACACGAGCAAACAGCTTGGCGTTCAGGTAAATATTATCATTGTGTTCCGAAAGCATTGGAGTTACCTTTTCTGCGATCTGGTCTAAATCTTTATTGGTTTCCGCTTCGGTCAGTGCAAAAAAAACGGCACTGACTTTTCTCAAGAGTTCGCCTGAAAAATCGAGTGCTTCGAGTGTATTTTCAAACGTCGGTACCTTTTGGTCAGCAACGATTGCTGCAATTTCTGCGTCGTGTTGCTGAATCCCTTTCAAAAAGGCTGGCATGTAATGTTCTGCCTTGATTTTGTCGAACGGAGGTGCGTCATAAGGGGTTTTGTAAGGGCTGAAGAATGGGTTCTCAGCAGAAAGGGCTGCAAGTGTTGTCATGGTGAACACGCTTAGCAGGATGAAAAAACGGTTTCTCATATCCTGTGATTTAATAGAATGAATGAATTCAGAACCGCAAAATTAAGATTTCTTTTTTACCTTTGAATCCAACAACTGACAATTCTGAATAAAAGATGGCTTACATACCCTCTACTACCCGATACAGCCATGGAATGAAGTATTCCTACTGCGGAAAAAGCGGCTTGCTTCTACCAAAAGTTTCGTTGGGGCTCTGGCACAACTTCGGCCACACCGACGACTTTGAAAACAGCAAATCCATTGTTGAATACGCCTTTGACCAGGGCATCACGCATTTTGACCTAGCTAACAACTACGGTTCTCCTGCGGGTTCAGCCGAGGAAAACTTCGGCAAGATTTTCCGCAAGTCCTTATCAGCGCACCGCGATGAAATCATCGTTTCCACCAAAGCGGGTCATTTGATGTGGGACGGGCCCTACGGCGACGGAAGTTCTAGGAAGAACCTGATTTCCAGCCTGAATCAGAGTTTGAAACGTCTGCAGTTGGATTACGTTGATATCTTTTATTCCCATCGTTACGACGGAGTTACACCCATCGAAGAAACCATGCAGGCCCTCATTGATATTGTCAAATCCGGCAAAGCGCTTTATGCAGGCATCTCCAAATACCCGCCCGAACTGGCTGAGAAATGCTATCGGATACTTGAATCACAGGGTGTTCGTTGCCTCATCTACCAAGATCGCTACAGCATGTTGGCTCGTGATGTCGAAAATGGAGCTTTGGAAACGGCCGACCGCAACGGCATCGGCTTCTGCGCTTTCAGCCCGCTGGCTCAAGGCCTGCTCACCGACCGTTACCTGGAGGGCATCCCATCCGACTCCAGAGTTGCCAAAAACGGCTTTCTGAAAAAGGAGCAAGTGACCCCTGAACGCGTCGCCATCATCCGTGAATTGAACGACTTGGCACTGCAACGTGGTGAAACGCTGGCTCAAATGGCCCTGAGTTGGCTGCTGAACGATACCCGTGTCACTTCCGTTTTAGTCGGAGCGAGTTCCGTGGAACAACTTAAAAACAACCTGGAAGCTTTAAATGCACCAGTCTTTGAACCCGAAGTCCTGGAAAAAATCCGCGAGATCGTTTCCCGTTTTCCTGCAACTATGCCCAAATAAAAATTCCTATGAAAAAGAAGATTGTTTTTTTACCAATTCTTTTCGCCTTTTTGGCAGGATGCACTGGCTATGTTTCCAGCATACCGGACATGCAGGTCTATTTCAAGCGCAACATCAACACGGAAAACCTGACACCTTTCGGAGCTTACATGTATGTGACAGAGCCTGTCTATGCTGTTGACAAAATAGGTTTTGGCGGCTTGTTGATTTATCACGCACAGGACAATGTCTTTTACGCTGTGGATCTTGCTTGCCCCAAAGAAGTGACTTATAATGTCCGTATCAGTCCCCCAGATGACCTCGGCATGTGCAAGTGTGAAACTTGTGGTGAAGTTTACGACATGACCTTCGGCCAAGGTTCCCCCACCAAAGGTATCGCCAAAGAACCGCTTAGACATTACACTGTCAGTTTCGACGAAAACGATTTCATTTTCATATCCCGCTAATGCTTTTCATTTTCAAGTAAAATATATACCTTTGCGACCGCTCCTTAAAAAGAGCGCAACTTTTCTTCCTAGTTGCCCGAATGGTGAAATGGTAGACACGAAGGACTTAAAATCCTTTGGCCATAACGGCTGTGCCGGTTCGAGTCCGGCTTCGGGTACAATGCAAAAAGGCTAATCGCTTCATTTAGAGTGATTAGCCTTTTTTGTTTGTTGTTTAGTTGTCTGTTTACTTTTAATTATTTCTTGAAATACTTTTGTATTAGCGAAAGTATTTCATCTTTGTTAATGGGTTTTGACATATAATCGTTGCAGCCCGCTTCAATTGCCTTTTCTCTGTCAACTGACAGTCCAAAAGCTGTTTGTGCTATTATGACAACGTCCTTGTTGAATTGACGGATTTGTCGGGTTGCTTCATAACCATTCAAATCAGGCATTTGAATATCCATGAGAATCAAATCAAGGTCGGGATTGGTACGGCAAATTTCGATGGCTTCATTGCCCGTCCTTGCTTTTATAACTTCTTTGCTAAACTCTTTGACGGTCATTGAAATAAGCATTTCAGATGTTTCATCATCTTCGGCAATTAATATTTTCAGGTCTTTAATCTGATCCTTTTCTTTTTGCGCCGGAACAACTTTTTTTTCTTCCGGTTCAGCATTGTAAGGTAACGTGAAATAAAATGTTGAGCCAATATCTTCTTCGCTTTCTACCCAAATTTTACCGCCGAGCATTTCGACGTACGCCTTGGAAATCGACAAGCCTAATCCTGCTCCCTGTCGAGCCATTTTATCGGAAATATCAGCCTGTATAAAACGCTCAAAAATGACATCCTGTCTGTCTTTTGGAATCCCAATTCCTGTGTCTTTCACGTAAAATTCAAGGGTTTCACCCCTTTTTATATAGCCAAATTCTATGGCCCCTTCATCACTGAATTTAATGGCATTTTTTACAAGATTGGTGAGAATTGAATAGACTTTTTCATTGTCTGTTCTAATAATGGCTTCTTTTGCCGGCAAGGTGTTTTTAAGGAGAAGCTGCATTCCTTTTCCTTCAACCTGGGGTTTAAAGAAGAGATAAATGGATTCGATATTCTCGTTTATATAAGTTTCTGTAATATTAACGTTCATCAGACCAGCTTCTATTTTTGAAATGTCA